>Ga0182737_1000351_pt1 | contig 70702 bp, 63 predicted proteins | sample eDN5th30CBELigOP_FD_128878 | JGI IMG/M metagenome (GOLD analysis project Ga0182737, IMG submission 128878) | Enriched Organic Plus compost microbial communities from Emeryville, California, USA - eDNA 5th pass 30_C BE-Lig OP (version 2) (version 2) ...
AGCACCCCGACCAGCGCGTCCCCCACCCCCAGCACGGGGCAGGCAATGGCCGACGTCTCGGGGTCGCGTTCGCCGATCGATATGGCGTAGCGCGACTGGCGGATGCCGTCGTACTTTTCGCCGGACAGCCCGCTGAATGCCATGATCACGTGCCCGGCCGCGCCCACGTTCATGGGCAGGCGGTCGCCCTGGTGCACCGAGGCGCGCACCGCGCGGCTGGCTTCGTGGCGGTGCAGGCACACGCGCGTGTCGCCCTCGCGGATATAGAACGAGGTCGTCTCGTTGACTTCCTCGGCCATGCGCTTGAGCACCGGCGGCACGAATTCCGACGGGCTGAAATGGCGCTGGTAGATCGAACCCAGGTGCAGGGTCTTCGGCCCCAGCCGGTAGGCCCCTTCCGGCGTCTTGCGGATATAGCCGAACGCTTCCAGCGACTCGATCAGGCGCAAGATCGTGCTCTTGTAGAACCCCGTGCGCGTGGCGAGTTCCGCCAGGCTCAGGCTGGCATCGCGCTCCGTGAAGGCGTCCAGGACTTCCAGAGCACGGTTGACTGCTCCCACTCCTTCCGAACTCATATGTATCCTTCGCTATAGCTGTGTCAATCGACGTTCAAAACGGCCATGGCGCCAGTATCACTCGACATTGACCGCCAGGTAGCGGTCGCGTAGTTCATGCGCATGGGCGAACTCTTCCCGCGTGCCTTCGTACACGATACGGCCTTCTTCAAGAATATAGTGGCGATCGCCCAGTTCCATGCATACGTCGACGCTTTGCTCGACCAGCAGGATGGGGACGCCCGATTGCCTGATTTTCTTGCAGGTCTCGATGATCTCGTCGACGATCACCGGCGCCAACCCCTCGCCGGGCTCGTCCAACATCAGGAACCTGGGGTGGTTGACCAGCGCGCGCGCGATCGCGAGCATTTGCTGTTCGCCGCCCGACAGGGCGGAACCGCCATTGGCGCGGCGCTCGTGCAGGCGGGGGAAAAGATCATACACCGCCTGCAACGACCACGGCGAGCTCGCGCGGGCGGCGATCTTGAGGTTTTCCTCGACCGTCAGCACCGAGAAAATGCCGCGATGCTCGGGCACCAGCTTCACGCCGGCGCGCGATATCCGGTGCGCGGCCTGCCCGCTGATGGCCGCGCCGCCGAAATGGATGGCCCCGGCGCGCACCGGCAGCAGGCCCGAGATCGCCTTGAGCGTCGTGGTCTTGCCGGCGCCGTTGCGGCCGAGCAGGCACACCAGCTCGCCGGCGTTCACGCTGAGCGACACATCGTGCAGCACGCGCGCGTCGCCATAGCCGACATGGATGTTCTCAAGCCTTAGCATGATGGCGTTCTCCGAGATAGACGCGGCGCACGCGGTCGTCGCCGCGGATCTGGTCCGGCGTGCCTTCCACCAGCACCTCGCCCTGGTAGAGCACGGTGATCCGGTCGGACAGCGACATCACCAGGTGCATGTTGTGCTCGACGTAAAGAATGGTGTGATCGCGGCTCAGCTCGCGCAGCAGGTCGCGCATCATCGGAATGTCGTCGACGCCCATGCCGGAAGTGGGCTCGTCCAGCAACAGCATTTTCGGGCGCGAGGCCAGGCTCATCGCGACTTCCAGCAGCCGCTGGCGCCCGTGCGACAGCTCGCTCACCTTCCGGTTCGCCAGCTTCTGCAGCGACAGGCGCTCGATCAGGCCGTCGGCGATCTCGGACGCTTCGCGGATGCGCTCCTTGCCCGACCAGAAATTCAGGGCCTTCAGCGGCCGCATGCCCTGGGCCGCCACGCGCAGGTTCTCGCGCGCGGTCAGGCCCTGGAACAGGCTGGTGATCTGGAAGCACCGCGCCATGCCGATATGCGCGCGCCGGTTCATCGGCATGCGCGTGATGTCGCGCCCGCAAAAGCTCACAGCGCCTTCGGAAGGCAGCAGGCGCCCGGTCAGCGCATTGAAGCAAGTGGTCTTGCCCGCCCCGTTGGGCCCGATCAGCGCATGGATGGAGTTGGGGCGAACTTCCAGGTCGATGCCGCGGTTGGCCACGAACTGGCCGAAGCGCACGCCCAGGCCGCGAGCCGTCAAGATGCAGTCCATCATTCCACTCCCATCCGTTCGCCGGCCGGCGCGGGCGTGCCTGCCTTGCGGCGCGACCCCAGCCGCGCCTTCAGGTTCTGCCAGATGCCGGTCAGGCCGTCGGGCGTGAAAATGACCAGCAAGATCAGCGCCACGCCCAGGATAATCTGCCAGCGCGGCCACCATTCCGACAGCAGGTCGGTGGCGAACACCAGCAGCGCCGCCCCCACGGCCGACCCGAACAGCGAGCCCGCGCCGCCCAGGATGGCCGCGATCACGATGTGTTCGCTCATGCGCAGGTCGATGTTCGACAGCGGCACGATGCCCAGCAACAGCCCGTCCAGCGCCCCGGCAAAGCCGGTAATGGCGCCCGAGATCACGAAGGCCAGCACCTTGTAGTGCCGCGGGTCGTAGCCCACCGCCCAGGCGCGGGTGCCGTTCTCGCGGATGGCGATCAGCGTCGAACCCAGCGGCGATTCGATCACGCGGCGCAGCAGCCAGTACACCGCCAGGAAGGCCACGGCCACCAGTCCGTAGAACACCTGGTTGTCGTCGAGGTCGACCCGCAACAGGCCGAAGAAGTCCAGCGGCTTGCGCGGCACGCCGTTCAGCCCGTTGTCGCCGCCGGTGATGTCCGGCTGCGAATACGCCAGGAAGTAGAACATCTGCGAAAACGCCAGCGTCAGCATCACGAAATAGATGCCGGTGCGGCGGATCGACACCGCGCCGATCATGCCCGCCACCAGCGCCGAGACAACCGTGGCGATGGCCAGCGCCGGGATCAGCCCGATGCCCGTGTCCAGCAGCACGATCCCGGCCACGTACCCCCCGACGCCGAAGAACACGCCCTGGCAGAACGACAGCAGCCCGGCGTATCCGACCAGCAGGTTGCAGGCCATGGCCGCCATGCCGTAGATCAGGATGGTGGCGGCCAGCGTGTTCGACGTCGTGGCGAAAGGCAGCGCCACCACCAGCGCCGCGATCAGCAGGAACGAACGAAGCGTATTGTTGGTCATGATCATGCCCGTCCCATCAAGCCACGCGGCATCGCGATCAGGATCAAGGTCATCGCCACGTAGATCATCAATTGCGACCCTTCCGCCCATACGGTGCTCATCACGCTCTGGATGACGCCGATCAGGATGCCCGCGATGATCGACCCGGTGAAACTGCCCATGCCGCCGATGATCACCACCACGAAGGCGATGCCCAGGGCCTCGATATTCATGTTCGGCTCGGCGCCTCGGATCGGGGCGATCAGCACGCCCGCCACGGCGGCAATGAAGGCGCCCAGCACCAGCGTTCCGCTCATGACCAGGCGCACGTCGGTGCCCAGCAGGGTCACCATTTCGGCCGATTCGCTGCCGGCGCGCACCAGGGCGCCGAAGCGGGTGCGCTCCAGCAGCAGCCACAACCCCACGGCCATCAGCGCCGCCACGGCCACCACGAATATCCGGTAGATGGGATACGGGAAGCCGCCCAGCATGACGATGCCCGACAGCGCCTCCGGCACCGTCACGCCGTGGCCCAGCGGCCCCCAGCCGACGACGACCAGTTCCTGTACGATCAGCACCACGCCCAGCGTGGCGATGATCTGGTACTTGTGGGGCAGGTCGTAGGTATGGCGCAGCACGCCGCGCTCGAGCACGAAGGCCAGCGCCCCGATGGCCAGCGGCGCGACCAGCGCGGCCACCAGGAAGCTGCCCGTGGCGGCGGCGATCTGGTAGGTCAGGTAGGCGCCCAGCAGGTAGAACACGCCGTGGGCGAAGTTGACGAACCCCAGCAGCCCCAGGGTAATGCTCAGCCCGACGGCGATCAGGAAATAGATCATCCCCAGGCCGATGCCGTTGATGATCTGGAACAGGTAAATGGCCATGGAATGCCCTGCAGTTTTCCGGCAACACGCCGAAGCGCGGCAACCCGCGCCCCGGCTTCTTCACAGGTTCAGGCGAACTTGCACTCGGACTGGTCCTGCGGCACGAAAGACTTGCCCAGCCCCACCACGTCGGCGAAATCGTCGGCGTCGCGCATCTTGTCCTTCGGCTTGCCGCGCAGCAGGAAGTAGTTCTTCTCGACCTGGTGGTCGAACGCCCGGACTTTTTCCTCGCCGGTCAGGCCGTCCCACTTCAGCGCTTCCAGCACCGGGATCAGCTTGGCGGGGTCGGTCGAGTTGGCCTGGGCGATGGCCTTGATCGCCATGGTCGTGATGGAATAGTCCTGAGCCGTGAACAGCGTCGGCGCCGACTTGAAGTTCTCGCGGCACAGCTTCACGAATTCGTTGTTGGCGGGCACGTCGTGCTGGTGCCAGTACTGCACGCCGAAATAGATGCCGTCGCAGATATCCGCGCCCAGGGTCGAGAAGTGGTCCAGCCCGGCGGACCAGGCCACCACGATCTTCATCTTCTTCTTCAGGCCGAAATTGGCCAGCTGGCGCAGGGTGTCGATGCTTTGCTGGCTGAAATTCAGGATCAGCAGCACATCCGCGTTGGCGGCCACGGCGTTGGCCAGGTAGCCGGAGAACTCTTTCTCTTGCAGCGAGTGATAGCTGTTGCCCACATGTTCGATGCCCTTGGCCTTGAACACATCCTTGGCATTATTGAGCAGCCCTTCGCCGAACACGTACTGCGGCGTGATGGTGTACCAGCGCTTGGCTTGCGGATGCAGGTCGGCCACCGGCGCGACGGTCTCGTGGATGGCGCCATAGGTCGGCACCGACCAGCGAAAGGTCGATTTATTGCAATTCGAGCCGGTCACCTCGTCCGCGCCGACGTAGGTGATGTACAGGCCGTTAGCCTTGTGGATTTCGCGGCTCATCGCCAGCGCCTCGCTCGACAGCGCGCCGCCCAGGAAGATGCGGGCGTTCTTCTGAGCCACCGCTTCCTGCACCTTGCGCGTGGCCACGCCCACGTTGCCCTGGGTATCGATGGTCGTGTAGTTGAGCGGCCGGCCAGCCTCGGCGGCCAGGCGCTTCACCGCCAGGCGGCCGCCCATTTCGCCGTACTTGCCATTGGCGGCGAACGGACCGGAAAACGCGCTGACCATGAACAGGTCGGCGGCGTTGCCCTGCGCCAGCGCGCCGCGCAGCGGCAGGCCGCCCATGCCCAGGCCGGCCATGGCGGTCATCTGAATGAACTTGCGACGTTCCATCTGTGTCTCTCCTGTTTCTTCTGTTATGGGGAAATAATGGCCGCGCTACTGGCCCGCGGCGGTCTGCCCGGCACGGCGGCCGAAGACAATACCGCGAAGCACCGACGTCGAGCCGGTATAGACCTGGTGATAAATGCCGACCGTCTCGCCGGCGGCCAGCAGGCCGGGAATCGGACGCCCGTCGCTGTCCAGTACCTGGGCCTTGGTATTCACCTTCAGGCCCCCGAAGGTGAAGCAGTTGGCGGACACGATCGGGTAGGCCGAGAACGGCCCCTGGTCGATGGTGCGCGCATGGTTGGATTTCACCGGCCACAGGCCGGAGGTGGACAGGTGGTCCAGCGACAGGCCGTCGGTGAACCCGTCGGCGGGCGGGCAGGCGGCGTTGTATTGCTCGATGGTGGCCAGGAACTGTTCGGCCGGCAGGTTCAGCGCGCGCGCCAGTTCCGGCAGCGAGTCGGCCTGGATGGCCGGCTGGTCCGAGCGGATGCTGGCTTGCCAGCGCGGGACGTCGTGCACCTTGCTGTCGAAGACGACATAGGCAATGCCCTCGGGCTGCTCGCCCATGGCCCGCGTGATGTTGTCGTAGTGGGCATCGACCGTGCCCGGCGCCTCGTCGGTAAAGCGCTGGCCGTTGCGGTTGACCAGCACCCCGTACGGATAGATGAAGACCACTGCCTCGGCCATCGAGGAACGCGGGTCGACCGGTTCCGCGTGATACGACCCATACTCGCCGGCCGGCGCGGCGCCGATCGCCAGCGCCATGCGGTGGCCGTCGCCCTTGTTGTAATACCCGCCGCGCGCCACCGGACGGATGCCGGCCGCCTTGGGGCCCATGTAGGCCGTGAGCATCTCGGGGTTGCCCTGGTAGCCGCCGGACGCCAACACCACCTGGCCGGCGGAAATGCGCAGCGGCCCGCGCTCGGTGGACAGGGCGGCGATGCCCGTCACCCTGCCCTCGTCGTCGCGCAGCAGGTCCCGCGCGGTGGTCTGGTAGTGGAAATCGATGCCCAGTTTTGTGCCCTGCTTGTGCAGGGCTTCCAGAATGGCCAGGCCGCCCCCCACCGAAGCGATGCGGGTGGTGTTCTGCGTCAGCAGGTAGATCGGCAGCGGCTCGAAGCGGCAGCCGAATGCCTTCAGCCAGGCCAGCGCCCCGGGCACCGCATCGGCGAAGAAACTGATCAGCTCGGGGTCGGCGAACGGGTGCGACTTCACGATGGACGGCCATTGCTCGTACGCGTCCACCACGGAATTCAGGATGGCCGGGTCCAGGTTGCGGCCGGCGTTCTCGGCGAAATGCTCTTCGAAGTCGTCGGCAACCTCGTGGTCGTTCTTCATTCGCATGTACGCTTCGGTCCAGCGGCTGTTGCCGCCGAATTCCTCGAACGGCGCGCGTTCCAGCACGACCACCTTCTTGCCCGCCTCGGCGGCGGCCACCGCGGCCGACAGGCCCGCCACCCCATGCCCCACCACCACGACATCCGCGTCGATCACCGTTGTCATTACCTGCCTCCTTTCGATACGGCTGCAGATCGCGCCGCGCCGGGGTTCCGGGCACGAACGACCTGTCATCCCACTCAGAATTTTCGAGAATAATAGAACGTCATTCTTTCTGACGCAACGATTTTTTGTTGATCGTACTATTTTGCTTGTATAGAATTAATTTTTCAGAACATACTTTGGAGACGGCTGTGGCAAGCCAGAACGCGCAACCCCAATATGGCAATTTCATCGACGGGCAGGAAACTCCGCCGGTCGGCGGCCAGTACTTCCCCACCGAAAACCCGTACAGCGGGCAGGCCTGGGCCCAGATCGCACGCAGCGACAGCCGCGATGTCGAACGGGCCGTCGAATCGGCCCGCGCCGCGTTCGAAAGCCAGGCCTGGACGTCCCTGACCGCCACTCAGCGGGGCGCCCTGCTGCGCAAGCTGGCCGACCTGGTCATCGCCCACGCGCCGCGACTGGCCGAGATCGAAATGCGCGACAACGGCAAGCTGGCGGCGGAAGTCACCAGCCAGATCCGCTATATCGGCGACTACTACCACTACTACGCCGGCCTGGCCGACAAGGTGCAAGGTGCGGTCATCCCGTCGGACAAGAAAGGGGTCTTCGCCTATACCAAGTACGAAGCCAAGGGCGTGGTGGCCATCATCACGCCCTGGAACTCGCCGCTGACGCTGACCAGCTGGAAGCTGGCGCCGGCCCTGGCCGCGGGCTGCACGGCCGTCATCAAGCCGTCGGAATTCACCTCGGCCTCGATGATCGAATTCGCCAAGCTGTTCATCGAGGCCGGCTTCCCCGCCGGCGTGGTGAACGTGGTTACCGGCTTCGGGCAGGAAGTCGGCGAGCCGCTGGTGACGCACCCCGGCGTGGCCCACGTGGGCTTCACCGGCGGCGGCGTGGCCGGCCGCAAGATCTACGAACTGGCCGCGCGCGGGCTCAAGACGGTCACGCTGGAACTGGGCGGCAAATCGCCCAACATCGTGTTCGACGACGCCGACCTGGACCAGGCGGTCAAGGGCGTGGTGTCGGGCGTATTCGCCGCCACGGGCCAGACCTGCATGGCCGGCTCGCGCCTGCTGGTGCAGCGTTCCATCCAGGCCGAATTCGTGCAGAAGCTGGTCGATTTCGTCGCCAGCGCCAAGATGGGCGACCCCACGCAAATGGACACCCAGATCGGCCCGGTGGCCACGCGCCCGCAGTTCGAGCGCGTCATGGCCTGCATCGAGGCGGCCAAGGCCGAGGGCGCCACCTGCATTCTGGGTGGCAAGGCGCGCCCGGACCTGGGCGCCCAGTTCGTCGAGCCCACCATCTTCGCGGACGTCAGGAATTCCATGCGCATTGCGCAGGAAGAAGTGTTCGGCCCCGTGCTGGCGGTAATCCCGTTCGACGACGAAGAAGAAGCCATCGCCATCGGCAACGACGTGGCCTACGGCCTGGCCGCCGGCGTGTGGACGCGCAGCCTGCACCGCGCGATGCTGGTCACCGATCGGCTGAAGGCCGGCACGGTGTGGGTCAACAACTACCGCGCCACCAGCTTCACCTCGCCGTTCGGCGGCTATAAAGAGTCGGGCATCGGCCGCGAATCGGGCACCGAGGCCATCAAGGAATACCTGGAAACCAAGTGCGTGATGGTCTCCACCAACCTGGACGTGCCCAACCCCTTCATCCGGCGCTGACACGCCTGCACGGACGCCCCGGCCTCGGCCGGGGCCGCGTCAGGGATTCGCGTCGCGGGCCGGCCAGCCCTGCGGCTCCAGGATGGTCTCGACCAGCCGCAGCGCCTCGGCGCGGCCCAGCGTGCCCACCCCGAACAGGAAACGGTAGAACAGCGCGCCGTACAGCGCATCGTGCAGGATTTCCGGCTGGCCACGCGCCGCGAAGCGCCCCGTCTTCTGGCCGCGTTCGATCAACTCGATGGCCGTGGCCCGGCGCAGCCCCAGGTAGTGATCGCGGAACTCGTGCAGCATGTCCGGGTTCGACAGGTGCTCGACGATGATCTCGCGCAGCAGGTCGCCGATTTCCCCTTTCAGTTCCGCGACGAACTTGGTCACGTGCCGTGCGATGCTGTCGGCCGGATCGGCGTCGGCCTGCAGCGGGATGGCCACCTGGATCTGTTCGAACAAGGCGTCGGCCAGCAGCACCGCCTTGGACGTCCAGCGCCGGTAGAGCGTGATCTTGCTGATGCCGGCATGTTCGGCAATGGCTTCCATCGTGACGTTCTTGACGCCATGCTGCTTGATCAGCGCCAGCGTCGAGGCAACGACGCTGACCTGGCTGCGCGGGCGGCCGCGCGGACGTGGCGCGGCCGTACTCGGTTTCGGCATAACGGGCTTCACAAGATCAGGATCCAGGCGAACATCGGCCACATGCCGGCCGCCACTTCCGGATATTACCGAAGGCGCGCCTCGCGCCGGGGGCCGGGGCGCCCATCAGGCATCGATGCACAGGGCGCCGTCGCGCAGGATGCGGGAAACGGCCAGCGCGTCGCGGGCGGCCCTGGCATCCTGCCCGCGGCGCCCGGCCAGCATCACCGCCAGGGGCAGCCCGGCCGGCGTCAGGCCGGTCGGCAGCACCGCCAGCGGGGTGCCCGCGTACGTCCAGGGAATGATCAGCCCGGCATCGCCGGTGCTGCCGATGCCGGCGGGCGCCTCGGTGCGCACGGGCGACCCCAGCACCAGGTCGGCCTCGCCGACCGCCGCCTCGATGCGCCGGCGCGCCGCGTCCAGCTCACGCAGCGCCGCGGCAGCCTGGGCCGCGTCCACTTTCGCGCCGGCCTGCAGCGCGCCGCGCCAGTTCGCGCCCAGCAGGCCGGCTTGCGTGTCCAGCAAATGGCCATGATGCGCGTGGGCCTCGAACTGCATCACGCTTCGGTGCACGTTGCGCAGGTGCTCGAAATCCAGCCCCGTCCGGACCGGCCGGACCCGGCAGCCGGCCGCCCGCAACAGCGCCAGCGCGCGGTTCACCTGGGCCTTGCAGTCCGGGGAAATATCGGTGAAGTAGGCGTCCTCCAGCCAGGCGATCGAGAGTCCGCTGCCCGCTTCGCCGTCCTCGCCGGCGGACGGCGCGGCATCGCCGACAATGGCCAGGGCGGCCCGGACCACCAGCGGCAGATCCAGGCCGAACACGCCGACCGTATCGAACGACGGGGCAAACGGCTCGACGCCCGGCCGCGGAGTGCGGCCGGTAGAGGGCTTGAACGCATAAGTGCCGCACCATGCCGCCGGCCGGCACACCGACCCGGCCGTCTGCGTGCCCAATGCCAGCGGCACCACCCCCGCGCCGACGACGGCCGCCGAGCCGCTGCTGGAACCCCCCGGCGTATGGGCCGCGTTGAACGGGTTGGTGGCCGGGCTGGGGTCCAGGTAGGCGAATTCGGTGGTCGCGGTCTTGCCGCAGATCAGCGCCCCCTGCGCCCGCAGGCGCCGCACCGCCTCGGCATCGCCGGCGGCGGGTGCCGCGCCGGCGCGGCTGCGGCTGCCCGCCCGGGTCGGCAGGCCGGCGACATCGATCACGTCCTTGACGCCCACCGGAATGCCGGCCAGCGGGCCCGCGGCCCCTGGCGCGGCGGCCAGTGCCTGCCGGTCGAAGTGGGCCCAGCCCTGCAGCGCGGCCTCGGTCGCGGCGCGCGCGGCCACCGCCCAGGCGGCCAGCTCGCGGGGCGGGCATTCGCGCAATTGCTTGCGGCGGTCCAGGCAGGCGCGGACCGATGCGGGAAGCGATTCAGCCAATCGACCACCCTCCATCCACGACCAGCTCGGAACCGGTCATGAAACCGGCGTCGTCCGACAGCAGGAATACCACGCACGCCGCCAGTTCATCGGCCGTGCCGAAGCGGCCCAGCGGATGGCGCGCCCGCGAGCGCTGCAACGCCGCCTCCGGGTCGGCAAAACGCAGCGAACCATTGCGCAGCATGGGGGTATCGATGGCGCCGGGCACGATGGCGTTGATGCGGATATTGTCCTGCGCATGCTCCAGCGCGGCGGTGCGGGTCAGTGCGGTGATCGCGCCCTTGGCGGCGATGTAGGCCGCATTGTTGCGCCCCCCGCAGCGCGTCAGCTGCGACGAGAACGTGACGATCGCGCCCCGGCGCCTGGCCACCATGTCTTCCAGCACCGCCTGCATCCACAGCACCGTGCCCTCGACGTTGACGGCGAAGGTCTTCTGCCACAGGGCGATCGGCGTCTCGCGCAGGGGCTTGCCGCTCATGATGCCCGCGGCGCACACCAGGCCGTCCGGGTGCCCCAGGCGCGCCACGATCTGGCGGTGGGCATTGCGCACGTCCGCCTCGTTCGACACATCGCCGCCGGCGATGCACACGCGTTCGCCGTATTCGCGCGCCAGCCCGGCCAGCGCTTCGCCGGGCTCCCGGTCGCACACGCCGACCCGCGCGCCGGCCGCCAGCAGCGCCCGCACGCAGGCCAGGCCGATGCCGCTGGCCCCGCCCGAAACAATCACGGTCTTGTCTTGCATGATGATGATGTCCTGAGTTCCGCCCGGTTTCATGCGTCCGCCAGGCTGGCGGCGCAGATCTGGTCGCTGTTCATGAAGCGCACGCCCGGCATGTCCCGCAGCGACCGCAACAAGGAAGCGAAAGCCGACACGCGATGCGTCGCGCCCATGATCCACGGATGGAACACCAGCGACAGCACGGCCGGCGCCGGCAGGCGCTCGGCGGCCAGCCATTCGGCCGCCCGCAGCGTGGCCTGGACGTAATCGTCGACCGGCTGGCGGCACGCGTGGATGAAATGCAGGTCGCTGTAGAAGTGGTTCATCGGCATGGCGGTCAATGTCCTGCCCGCCACGCAGATCTCGAAAGGCCGGTCGTCGTTGGCGAAATCGCCCACATAGCGCACCCCCGCCTCGGCCAGCAGCTCCATCGTCGCTGGCGACTGCGAACAATAAGGCGAACGCCAGCCGGCCACCGCGCGCCCGAATCGCGCGCCGATATCGCGCAGGCAATCGGCGACGATGCGGCGCTCGGTGTCCCGGTCCATGTCCGGCGTATGCAGGCGCACCGCGTGCTCGCCGCCCGCCACCACGCAATGCCGGGCATCGCCCAGGATGTCCGCCACGTCTGCCAGCCACGGCAGCGCCTGGCGCTCGACCACGAACGACGCGGGGATGCCGGCCGCCTCGATTTCGTCGGTCAGGCGCCACAGCGCGTGGCCCAGCCCCGATTCGCGCTGGGTATAGTTGCCCAGGTCGGGATAGGGCCGGTCCAGCGCGCCGGGCACCGCGAACGGCGCTTTCGCGTCCAGGGGAAAATGCTGCAGCACCACGACCGGGCTGACGATCAGCCTGCAATCCGCGGCCGGCACCCGCGCCTGCCCGGCCGTGCGGAAGTCGAACCATTCATGGTCGAGCCGGCGAACCGGCCTGGATTCGGCGGCCTGGGTCATGCTGCACGCTCCGCGGTGTCGTCGATATGGGCCACGGCCTGGTCGTAGGCGTGGGCGAAGTACCAATCCGCGATCTGGGCGGCGGTGGCGTGCCAGACGCGCTCGTGCTGGCGCACGTACCCCAGCATCTCGTCCAGCGCGCCGATATAGTGCGGCGACCCGATCACGTAGGGGTGCAGCGGCAGGCCGACAACCTTGCCGGACGCCTCGCCTTCCTGGTACAGCCGGTCGAAATGCGCCTTGAACTGCTCGACATACCGGCGCGGCGACAGGCCGCCCACCACCAGGTGGTGAAAGTCGTTCAGCTCGACTTGGTACGGCACGCTCAGCATGCGGCCCAGCGCGGGATTCAGCGGGAACGGCTCGTCTTCCCGGAACAGGTCGAACACATAGTCGATGCCCGCCTGGCGCGCCGAACGCAGCGAGGCCTCGTTGTAGGTCAGGGCCGGCGCCAGGAAGCCGCGCACGGGCTCGCCGCAAAAATCGGCAATAAGGCGGCAGGCCGACGCGATGTCCTGGCGTTCCTGCTCGGGGCTGCTGCCGAATGCGTAGCGCGTGTTGTACAGGCCGTGATAGAACAGTTCCCAGCGGCGATCCACGAACGCGCGCACGACCTCGGGCAGGCGTTCGCACATGGCCGCGTTCAACGACACCGAGCCGGTCGCCCGATGCCGGTCGAATACCTCCAGGCAGCGCCACACCCCCACCCGGTTGCCATAATCGCGCCACGAATAGTTCAGGATGTCGGGCGCCGGGCGGGGCCAGCTGGGGCGCACCGGGTTGGCCGGCGGGTGAAGCTCGTAGAACTCGATGTTGGGTGCGATCCAGAACGCCACGCGCGCGCCGTCCGGCCAGCGGATGACGGGCCGCCTGCCCCGCGGGATCCGGGGCAGGAACGGCCAGCCGCTGTCGCGCAATACCTGAGAGACCGTCATGAGTCGATATTCCTCCTGGCTGGGGCGGCGGTTCAGCCGCCTTCCGGGATACGGGTGGCAGCCATGTACAGCTTGTACGCCTTGGCGTGTGCCTCGCAGGCCTGCGCGCTCAGCGGCTGGCGCAGCCGTTCTTCTTGGTGGAAATGCCGATACTTGTCCTGCCCCCGCACCAGCAGCGCGCTCGAGCGCGGCTCGGTTTTCGGCCTGGCATGCGCCGGCACGTAGCTGATGCCCAGCCCGATGCGGCGATCGGCGCTGTTGTTGGGGTTGGAAGCGTGCGCGGTGTGCGTGTGGTGCAACGACAGCTCGCCGGCATGCAGCGGCACCAGCACGCCGTCGTTGTCGCCAAAGCGGCCGTGAATACCCATGCCGCGCCGGACGATGTTCTTGTCGTTGGGGTTGTCGCCGTGCGGCAGGTATCCCAGCTTGTGGCTGCCCGGCACCATGCGCATGCAGCCGGCCTGCTCGGACGCCTCGGAAAGCGCCACCCAGGCGGTCACCTGCTCGGGCGGGTCGAGCTGGAAGTAGGCGTCGTCCTGGTGCCAGATGACATACGTGCCGGCCCCGGGTTCTTTGGTCCACAGCGTGGTGTGATAGACCAGGATGTCCGGCCCGATGACGTCTTCGACCGCATCCAGCACGGCCGGATGATGCACGATCGCATCGGCCCAGTCGAACAGCAGGTAGGGCTTCGACTTGTGCGGAAAGCCCAGCGGCTTGCCGATCTGGCGTTCGTAGTCTTCCAGCCCGGCGCGGTACCGGCGCACCTCTTCCGGCGCCAGTACCGGCACCGAACCGACGAAACCGTCGTCGCGATATTGCCGTACTTGTTCTTCAGTCAGTCGCTTGGGCATTGCGGGTGGCCTCCGTTATTTATGATACTTGAGTTTCATAAATCATAAACGAAGGCGACCGTTTGTCAATCGGCGGTGAAGAGACACCGGCGCTGGTGCGGGTAAATGCGGAGGGGGGAAGAAACGGAACGGGATAGCTGCCAGGCACCCCGACAGCCGCGGCATCGCCGTATAGCGCGGTGTCTACACCCGACAGCAGACGCCCATGGCATGCCTGATGGCCAGGTGTCTGACACCCTCCAAGAGACGCCCATGGCATGCCTGTGCGGCTGCCCGGGTGTCTGACACCTTATGCGGGCACCGCCCGCATGCGAATCAACCCGTCACCGGCCAGCCGTCCAATAGACCGGCATCATGCTCGCCCAGCCGGGGCGGCAAGCGGTCGTCGCGCATCGGCGAGCGCGACATGCGGATCGGGCTGGCCAGAATGCGGCTCTTGCGGCCATCGGGGCGCGCCACGTCGCGTACCATATTGCGGGCCACCACTTGCGGGTCTTCGAACACCTGCGCCAGATTATTGATCGGCGCGGCGGGCACGCCGGCCCCGTTCAGCATCTGTTGGCACTCGGCCAGGGTATGGCGCGAGAACGCCTCGCGCAGCAGCGGATCCAGCTCGCGCATATTGCGCAGGCGCGCCGCGTTGGAACTGAAGCGCTCGTCGTCGGCAACACCGGGCAGGCCCATCACCGCGCAAAACCGGCGGAACTGGTCGTCGGTGCCGACGATCAACATGATGTCGCCATCGCTGCAGCGGAAACTGTCGCTGGGATACACCGTCGCCAGCCGGTTTCCCTGGCGTTGCGGCACCTGGCCGGTCGCCAGGTAATTCATCCCGATATTGGTAAGCGCGGCCACCTGCACGTCCAGCAGCGACAAATCGATGTACTGGCCCAATCCGGATGCCTGCCGCTCTTGCAGCGCGGCCAGGATGGCGATCGCCGCATACAGGCCGGTCATCTGGTCCACGACCGCCAACCCGGATTTCATCGGCCCGCCCCCCTCTTCTTGGGAAGACCCGGTAATGCTCATCAGCCCGCCCATCGCCTGGATGATGGTGTCATAGCCCGGTCGCGCGCGATAGGGCCCTGTCTGGCCGAAGCCGGTAATAGAGCAATACACCAGGCGTGGATTGTCGACCTGCAGGCTGGCATAGTCCAGGCCATAGCGGGACAGCGTGTCCACCTTGTAGTTCTCGATCACGACATCGGCCTGCCGCGCCAGGCGGGCGACGATGTCGCGGCCTTCGGGCGCGGCGATATCCGCCGTCATCGACCGCTTGCCGCGATTGCAGGTCCAGAAATACACCGACTCGTCCAGCGGCGAAGGCGCGTCGGGCACCATCCTGGGCGGTGCCCATTGACGGGTGTCGTCGCCCTTGCCGGGGCGCTCGATCTTGATGACGTCGGCCCCCAGGTCCGCCAGTATCTGCGCGGCAAACGGGCCGGCCAGCACCCGCGACAGGTCGAGCACACGCAGGCCATGCAGTGCGGAAAGGCCGGTCATGCCCCGCCCCAGCGCGGCACGCGCTTTTCCACGAACGCAGCCAGGCCTTCGGCACAATCGGCGGTGCCGAATACCGCCGATACCAAGTCGACTGCGCTGGCGGCGCCCTGCCGGTAACCGTTGTCGGTCACTCGCATGAAGGCCGCCTTGCCCAGCCGCATCAGCTCGGGAGACTTCCCGGCCAGCACCGCCGCCAGTTCATGGGCCTTTGCCAGCACCTCGTCGCGCGGCGCGATCCGCCCGACCAGGCCCAGTTCCATCGCTTCCTGGGCGCCGAACACCCGTCCGGTGAACAACAGGTCGAACGCGCGATGCCGGCCGACGATCCGGGGCAGATGGTGGTAGTGAATCGAAGGCAGTAATCCGACCTCCAGTTCGGGATAGCCAAAAGTGCAATCGTCGGCCGCTACCAGCATGTCGCACGTAATCGCGATGGACATCCCCCCGCCGCGCACGGCGCCTGTGATGGCCGCAATAACCGGCTTGGGCAAGCTGGACTGCAGCTCGAACAGCTGAAAGTACAACTTGTTGACGATCTCGTGGACCTGGGAAGGCGAGCTTTCGCGGAACTTCTTCAGGTCCAGGCCGCCGCAGAACCGCCCCGGGATCGCGCTGCCGATCACAATGGCGCGCACGGCCGGGTCGGCGCCCGCTTCGCGCAGGCGCGCCATCAACGCGTCCAGCATCGCGTTGGTGATGCCGTTGACGGGCGGCGCGTCCAGCAGAATCTGGGCAACGCCATTCAATATGTCGTACTTGATCATTGGGTGTCTCTCGCAGTCCTGCGTTGCTTTCTTTCCCTGGAGAGGGATGCTAGGATTGCCACGCGCCGGCAACAAGTCAAATAATCTAAACGATTGTTCAAGAGGCTGACCATGAGGCTCAATTTCAACTTGCTGTCGACCTTTCTCGCCGTTGCGGAACACTCCAGCTTCCGCGAAGCCAGCGCCCAAGTGCATCTGTCGCTGCCGGCGGTCAGCATGCAGATCAAGCAGCTCGAAGAACGCCTGGGTGTCACGCTGTTTCATCGCACCACGCGCAAAGTCGAACTTACCCACGAAGGCGAACAGCTGATGATCAGCGCGCGCAAGGCCATGGCCGAGCTCGACGTCGCATTCGAGCGGATCCAGCGCGTGGCCGACCTGCACCAGGGCAATTTGTCGTTTGCCTGCGTGCCGACTGTGGCGGGAACGCGGCTACCCGCCCTGCTGACCCGATTCGCGCGGGATTTTCCGGGCGTCACGGTAAAAGTCCGCGAGGTCACGCAGCCCGATTTGCTGGCAGCCGTGCGCAGGCGCGAAGTCGACTTCGGCATCGGCCTGCAGCCCGAACCGGGCGGCGAATTCGAATCCCAGGCGTTGTTCGACGACGAGTATGTGGCGGTGTTCCCTGTCGACCACCCGTTCTCGGACAAGCGGTCGGTTTCCCTCAAGGAACTTTCCAGGACGCGCCTGCTGGCGCTGGGCGCCTCGCAGTTCCGCCAGCATCTGCTCGAAGCATCGCAGAAGGAACAGCTGGCGCTCGACCTCAACTACGAATTCACCCATGTCAATACCGTGATCGCCATGATCGACGCCGGCCTGGGCGTCGGCATACTGCCGGCGGTGGCCATTCCGCAGCGCGCCACGATCAAGACGTCGCGAGTCGTCCGGCCTTCGATGAGGCGTACCATCGCCATCACGAAGATCAAGGGCCATTCCCTGTCTCCGGCGGCGATGCAGTTCGTCGATATGTGCGAACTTCTGGCCTCGCCTCACGATGCGGCACGCATCTGAGGCGGCTTGCCTACTGCGGGCGTATGCCCGCCTTTTCCATCAGGCTTTGCCAGCGAGGGTTATCGGCCTCGATGCGTGCCTGCAGGTCCTTGGCCGATAGCGACAGCACGGATGTGTTCAACGACTGGAACTGCTGTCGAACCTCGTCGGTGGCCATTGCCCGATTGAACGCCGCCTCCAGCTCGCCAACCGCCTGCGGCGGCACTCCCGCCGGCGCGACGATGGCAATAATCGTTTCGAGCGCGCCGCTCGCATCCGGGAAGGCCTCTTGCAAGGTCGGAACCTGCGGGGCTCCGGCAAAGCGCTGCGCCGACGAAATCGCCAATGCCCGCGCCCTGCCGCTGTTGACCTGCGCCAGCCCGTTCCCGATGTCGACCACCGCCACCTGAACCTGGCCGCCGATCAGGTCCGTGATGGCCTGGGGAATGCCACGGTAGCTGACGCCGATGGGCGCCGTATTGGTCACCGTCGAGAACAGCGCCACCGCCACTTGCCCGCTGGGCGACCCATATGCCATCGTGATGGGCTGCTGCGCCTGGCGGGCAGCCTTGGCCAGGTCGGCCGTCGACTGGATGGGGGAATCCTTCGACACCAGGAACATCATCGCGGTAGACCCGACGCCCGCCACCGGCGTGAAACTTCGCACGGGATCGTACGACAACTTCTTGTACAGGCTGTTGGCCACGAACATCACCGACGAGCCCACCAGCAGGGTATGCCCGTCGGGCTTGGCGTTGGCGACATAGGCCGCGCCGATGGTCCCCTGGGCGCCTGCCTTGTTCTCGACCACCACAGTCTGCCCCGTGGCCTTGCCCAGCGCATTGGCCAGCACGCGTGTCACGGCATCGGTTACCGATCCCGCCGGAAACGGGGCCACCAGCGTGATGGGCTGCGATCGAAGACCCTGGGCCGGCGCCTGCGACGCCCAACAGACGCCCGCCAGGGCCAGCAAGACAGCCGGGATTTGCCTGCGGCTAAGCATATTGTCTCCTTGTGTTCTCGTTGTAGGCACAGAGTAGGTCCGGCCACCCTCGCCGACAAATCAAATGATCTGAACGATTGTTCAAGAATGGACAGGAACCATGCACGGCACCCGGCGTCCGGCACTGCGCGGCTGAACAGTACGCCGGGCCATTTGAATAGACCGGCGCGATAAAAGGCCTGTAGCATCGATAGCGCGTTCCCCTTCACCGCTATCCGGAGACGACCGACGCCTATGGCACAGGAACACATATTCGATCCACGCCGGCATCGCATGCTGGAAACCCGATGGTTCGAGGACTTCAGCATCGGCGAACGCTTCGTGCTGCCTTCGCGCACCATGACAGACGGCATATTCGCCGCCTTCCAGATGGCCAGCGGCGACAATCACCCCGTGCACTACGACGTGGAATATTGCCGGGCCCGCGGCATGCCCCACATGCTGGCGCACGGATTCCAAGTGCTTGCGCAGACCTGCGGCGGCGCCGGGCTGTTCGCGTATTACGTGGAAGATTCCCTCAAGGGGTTCATTGAGCAAAGCAGCCGTTTCCTGGGCATGGTGTTCGTCGGCGACACCGTGTACCCCGCGCTGGAAGTCGCGGAACTCGCGCCCAACCGGACAACGGGCGTGCTGACCCTGCGCTCGACCGTACACAACCAGCGCGGCGAGCTGGTGCTGGATGGCGTCCAGAAATACCTGCTGCGCAAACGGCCGGCCTGAACCTGTCGCCTACCCTGGCTGGATGCCGGCAGCCTTGATCAGTTCCAGCCACTCCGCCTGGTCGCGGCGCATGCGCCGCGCCATATCCGGCCCGCTCATCGGATCCAGATCCGTGGCCTGCGCGGCAAGCTGCTGTTTCAGCTCGGCCGATTCCAGCGCCTGGCCGACGGCGCGGCTCAGCGTATCCAGCACCGGCCGCGGCGTACCGGCCTGTGCAACCAGGCCGATCCAGGTCACCAGTTGCACGCCGGGGAAACTTTCGCCCAGCGTGGGCACGTCCGGCGCGGCGACGCTGCGTTTCTCGCCCGAGATGGCCAGCGCCGCCAGCTTGCCGGACTTCAGGTGCGGCACGCCATTGCTGACATCGACGATAGCGGCGGGCACCTGCCCGCCGATCAGGTCTGTCAGGGCTTGGGGCGATGTCTTGTACGGCACGCCGGTAAAGCTCACGCCGCTGGTCTTGGACAATTGCGCCAGCGCGACCTGCGCGCTCGACGAGCCGTAACCGACAGGCAAGGGCTGCGGCAACCTGCTCGCATGCGCCAGGAACCCCTTCAGGTCGCGAGCGGGGAAATCGGCGCGCACCATGAACATCATCGATGTCGACGCGATGCCCGCAATCGGCACGAAATCCTTCATCGGGTCATAGGGCAGCGACTTGAACAACCCTGTATTGGCAGCCAACGTCGTGCTGGACCCCACCAGCAAGGTGTAGCCATCGGCATGGGCGCGCGCCGCGAACTGGCTGCCGATCACACCGTTCGCGCCTCCCTTGTTATCGATAATGACGGTCTGGCCCAGGGTCTTCTGCAGCGCGGCCGCGAACGGGCGAATCACCGTGTCCATATAGCTGCCTGGCCCATACGGCACCACGATCGTCACCGGCCGCGCGGGATAGTCCTGCGGGAAGGCCACGGCCGGCAGCAGCGTGACGGCCAGGCCGGCAAGCGCGCACACCGAGGCCTGGCGCCGCGTCAAGCGCTTTGTCTCCGCCATGTTATGGCTCCTTGTCGTCGCAACGAGCTGCCACGCTTTTCCACCTGTGGCCCGACGATCATGACAAGAATCCCTGCCGCCCACAAATCAAATCGTTCGAATCATTGTTAATCGCGACTGAAGAAAATACAGCTGAATAATCGATCAGATTATTTTAATTGTTGACCTATGCGCCCGGGGGCTAGCATTGCCGCAAAAGCGACAACCAGGAGAGCCATCGTGGCACGCAGGCAGACGGCATTGCGCACCGACATCGGCTGGAGCAATGCGTCCAGCATCACCTTGTTCGGGAAGGACTTCCCCAGCGAGATACTTGGCCACCTGAATCTGGGCGACATGGGTTTTCTGGAACTGACCGGCCGTTTTCCCGACGCCGCGGAATCCCGCATGTTCAACGCCATGGTGGTCACGCTGGTGGAACATGGCATCACGCCCAGCGCGCTGGCGGCGCGCCTGACCTACCTGGGCGCGCCGGAATCGCTGCAGGGTGCGGTGGCGGCCGGGCTGAACGGGCTGGGCACCGTGTTCGTCGGCAGCATGGAAGGCGCGGCAAGGATCTTGCGCGAAACCATGCCCGAACCGGACCCGCAAGCCGATTTTGCCGCGCTGGCCCGCCCGGTGGTCCAGTCCTTCCGACAGCAGGGCCGCATTATCCCAGGCATCGGCCACCCCTTCCACAAGCCGATCGACCCGCGCACGCCACGCCTGCAATCGTTGGCGCGGGAAAACGGTTTCTTCGGGCCCTATGTGCAACTGATGGAAGCGATTGCGACGGAAGCGGAGAATATCAGTGGCAAAGTCCTGCCCATGAATGCCACGGGCATGATCGGCGCGCTGTGTTGCGAGATGAGATTCGACTGGAAGATCTGCCGCGGCCTGGGCGTAATGGCACGCGCCGTCGGCCTGGTCGGGCACATTCTGGAAGAAACCCGCCAACCGATGGCCGAGGAAATCTGGCACCGGGTCGAGGATAGCGCCACCGCGCACATGCGCGTCGAAAAAGAGGGTAAATGATGGGCAACGAAGGCTTCGTCAAGGACAAGGTCGTACTGGTCACGGGCGCCGGCGGCGGTATCGGCCGCGATTTCGCGCTGGCGCTGGCGCGCGAGGGGGCTCGCGTGGTGGTCAACGATCTTGGCGCCTCGGTCAACGGTGAAGGCCAGGATATCGCGCGTGCGCAGGGCGTCGTGGACGAAATCCGCGCGGCCGGCGGCGTTGCCGTCGCCAACGGCGACAGCGTGGCCGACTGGGACGCCGCCAACCGGATGGTCGCCCTGGCCGTGGATACCTTCGGCCGGATCGACTGTGTGATCAACAACGCGGGCATCCTGCGCGACCGGTTTTTTCACAATATGACCGCGGAGGAATGGCGCGCAGTCATCGACGTGCACCTGAACGGGGCGTTCTATGTCTCGCGCGCGGCGGCCCCGCATTTCAAGGCGCAGCAGTCCGGATCCTACATCCACATGGTCTCGACCTCGGGCTTGATCGGCAACTTCGGCCAGGCCAACTATTCCGCCGCCAAGCTGGGCATCGCGGCGCTGTCCAAGTCGATCGCGATGGACATGGCCAGGTTCAACGTGCGTTCGAACTGCATCTCGCCGTTCGCCTGGAGCCGCATGATCGGCGCCATCCCGACCGAAACGCCGGAACAGCAGGCGCGCGTGGAGCGCCTGCAGAAGATGGAAACCGGCAAGATCGCCCCGCTGGCGGTATTCCTGGCCAGCGACGCGGCCGCCGGCGTCAGCGGCCAGGTCTTCGCGGTGCGCGCCAACGAGATCTTCCTGATGAGCCAGATGCGCCCGCTGCGCGGCATGCATACCGCCGAAGGCTGGACGCCGCGCAGCGTGGCCGAACGGGTGATTCCCGCATTGCAGCCGTCTTTCTACAAGCTGGACCGCTCGCAAGACGTGTTCGACTGGGACCCCGTTTGAACTCGGCGGCCGCCAGGACGCCACGCGGCGGCAAGTCCCCTTACCCCCCGGGCTGCTGCGCACCGCGTCGCAAAGCGTCGCGATATTCGGGGTCCGCAATCGCAATCAACGCATTGCGCCGCGCCTCGGCGGAACAGCCGCGCACTGCCGCCACGCCGTACTCGGTCACGTAGCAATCCACCTCGGCCGGCTGTAGCGAACACGGCCGGCCGGCGGGCAACTCGGGCACGATGGCGCTCTGGCCCTTGCGGTCGCGGGCGCGCAGCGCGATGATGCTGCGCCCGCCGGCCAGCGAGGCGGCGGCGCGGGAAAAGTCCGGCAGGCCGCCGGGCGACGATACCTGGCGCGTACCGGCCCACTCTGCATTGACGCGCCCATGCAGATCCACCTGCAGGGCGGAATTGATGGCATGCAGGCGCCCCAACCGCCGCAGCACGTCGCCGCGGTGCGTGACCGAACACGGGTGCAGCTCGATGGCGGGATTGCGGTCCATGAAAGCATAGAAGGCCCGGCTGCCCACCGCCATGGTGGCGACGCAAACGCCGGGCAATACCTCTTTCGTGCTGTTGTCGATGATGCCGCGCTCGATCAGCGGCCACGCGCCGTCGCCGATGATGCCCGTATGCAGGCCCAGGTGCCGCAGGTGCTGCAATTTCGCCAGCACGCGGTCGGGCAGCGATCCGGCGCCCAGCTGCAGCACGGCGCCATCGTCCAGCAGGCTGGCCACGTGGCCGGCGATGGCCTCGTCGACGGCATCGGGCTCGCCGGACAGCACTTCGTGCGGCCCGTCGGCCGCCTCGACAAAGGCATCGATGGCATCGGCGCCCAGCCAGGCATCGCCGGCCACCCTGGGCATGCGCGGGTCGATCTCGGCCACCACCCGCCGCGCGGCCCGGATCGCCGCGGGCATGTAATCCACCGACACCCCCAGGTTGACGCGCCCGCTGTCGTCGGGCGGCGCCACCCGCAGCAGCACCAGGCCCACCGGGTCGGCGGCGCCGAACCGGCGCGGCGCCTTGGACAATGGTTCGCGCCTGACTTCCAGGCGGCCGGCATCCAGCGCGCCGCGCAAACCGGACCCCGGCAGGAACGTCGAAAGCTGCAGGTGCGCCCGGGCCGGATCCTGGGCATACGGCACCGGCCCGTACGGCAGCAGCGAATGTACGCGGCGGCCGTCCAGCAGGCGGGCGGATTCGGCAAGCTGGCGCGCCAGCACCGTGGGATGCGCGGCAGCCGAATGGACGACGACGCACGCTTGCGGCGCCAGGCCCGCCAACAGGTCGCTCAAATGCTCCAGCTTCTTCATTTTTTACCGAAAAGTTGTACGTATGTTTTTATCAGTATAGCAACATGGCGTGACCATCATCCGCATCATGCCGTGATTTTTCTTCCGTATCAGGCAGTTGACGGCCATCGGAACTGCTGGAATACTTGTACGTACTTTTTAAACCAAAGAGAATTCCATGGACCCTCGCCGTGCCTCCCGCGCCCTCTCCGCCCAGGACGAGGCCGAACTCCTGTCGGCCATCGACCGCTGGATAGAAAAGTCGCTCACCCCCGCGATCGTGCGGGAATTCGATCACGCCGACCGCTACCCTGCGCACATCGTCGAGGAAATGAAGGCGCTTGGCCTGTTCGGCGCGACGGTCGGCACCGAATACGGCGGCCTGGGGCTGCCCGCCAGCACCTACGCGAAGATCGTCATGCGCATTTCCTCGGTATGGATGGCGATTACCGGCATCTTCAATTCGCACCTGATGCTGGCGCTGGCCATCGAGAAATTCGGCACCGATGCGCAGAAGCGCCAATGGCTGCCCCGCCTGGCGTCGGGCGACGTCCGCGGCGGCCTGGCGCTGACCGAACCGGATGCCGGCACGGACCTGCAAGGCATCCGCATGACCGCGCGCCGCGATGGCGACCACTACATCATCAACGGCGCGAAAACCTGGATCACCAACGCGGTGGAAGGCTCGTGCTTCGCCTTGCTGGTGAAGACGGACCCCGAGGCAACTCCCCGCCACAAGGGCATGAGCCTGTTCATCGCCCCCAAGGGCCCGGGGTTTGCCAGCAGCCGCAAGCTGCCCAAGCTGGGATACAAGGCCATCGACAGCGGCGAACTCGTGGCCGAGGACTACCGCCTGTCCGCGGAACACCTGATCGGCGGCGTCGAGGGCCAGGGCTTCTACCAGGCCACGGGCGGCCTGGAACTGGGCCGCATCAATGTCGCCTCGCGCGGCGTCGGCATCGCCGAAGGCGCCCTGCGGCTGGCCACCGAGTACGCCCAGATCCGCAAGACGTTCGGCAAGCCCATCGCCGAACACCAGGCCATTGCGCTGAAGCTCGGCGAAATGGCCACCCGCGCCCGCGCCGCGCGCCTGCTGACGCTGGATGCGGCCGCCAGCTTCGACCGCGGCGAGCGCTGCGACATGGAAGCCGGCATGGCGAAGTACTTCGCCTCCGAAGCGGCACTGGAAAACAGCACCGAATCGATGCGCATCCACGGCGCCTACGGGTATTCCAAGGAATACGACATCGAGCGCCTGTACCGGGATGCCCCGCTCACTTGCATCGGCGAGGGCACCAACGAGATGCAGCGCATCATCATCGCCAAGCAATGGATCAAGAGGAACCCGGTTCAATGACGCGCGCAGGCGGCCATACCGAAGCGCGGGCCGCGGCCCGCCCCGCCCACCTGCCGCTGCAAGGCGTGCGCGTCGTGTCGGTCGAGCAGTTCGGCGCCGGCCCGTACGGCACCATGTTCCTGGCGCATCTGGGCGCCGAAGTCTACAAGATAGAAAATCCCGCCACGCACGGCGACCCTTCCCGGCAGACCGGGCCGTTCATGCTGGGCGAGGACGACAGCCAGTACTTCCAGAGCTGGAACACCAACAAGCGCAGCATCAGCCTGGACATCAAGTCGAAGGCGGGCCGGCATGCCTTCGAAGTCCTGGTGCGCGAGGCGGACGCCGTGGTGAACAACCTGCGCGGCGACCTGCCCGCCAGGCTCGGGCTGGACTATCCGGCGCTGTCGGCCGTGAACCCCGCTGTCGTCTGCGCCCACATATCGGCCTACGGCCGCGACAACAGCCGCGCCTCCTGGCCCGGGTACGACTACCTGATGCAGGCCGAAAGCGGCCTGATGAACCTGACCGGCGAACCGGATACGCCGCCGGCCCGCGTCGGCGCGCCCTCGATCGTCGACCACATGACCGGCATCACCGCGATGGTCGGCCTGCTGTCGGCGCTGCTGCGGGCCCGCGAGACCGGGCAGGGCTGCGATGTGGACACCAGCCTGTTCGACGTCACCGTGCACCAGCTCGGCTACGCCGCCACCTGGTTCCTCAACGAAGGCCATGTCTCGCGGCGCCAGCAACGCAGCGCCCACTATTCGTTGACGCCGGTGCAGACGTTCCCCACCGCCGATGGCTGGATCTTCATCATGTGCATGACCCAGAAATTCTGGGAAGCGCTGACCAGGGCGCTGGACCGCCCGGACCTGGCCGCCGCCCCCGAGTTCGGCACGGCGACGGCGCGCCAGCAGAACCGCGGCCGCCTGACGGACCTCCTGGACGCGCAGTTCCGGCGCCATGGCACCGGACACTGGCTGTCCCTGCTGGAAGGGCTGCTGCCGGTCGCGCCGGTGCTCGAGCTTTCCCAGGCGCTGCAAAGCGGCTTCTTCCACGAAAGCGGCATGCGGGCGACTGTGCCGCATCCCGCCAACCCCGGGCTTCACATGCTGTCCAACCCCCTGAAATTCGACGGGCGGCGCCCGGCATTGCGCGCGTGCTCGGCGCTGGGCGCCGATACCGACGCCATCCTTTCCGCCCACGCCACCGATCGGGAAAACACGCCATGAAACTATCGGGCATCCGGGTGCTGGACCTGTCGAACTTCCTGCCAGGCCCGTATCTCTCGCTGGAACTGGCCGACCACGGCGCCGAAGTCATCAAGATCGAGCAGCCCGACGGCGACCCCGGGCGGCACATCGGCTTGTCCGACGGGCCGCACACCGTGTTCTTCCGCAACCTGAACCGCGGCAAGAAAAGCATCGCGCTGAACCTGAAGACCGGCCACGACCGCGATGCCCTGCTGGAACTGGCCGATTCCGCCGATGTGTTCATCGAATCCTTCCGGCCGGGCGTGGCCGCGCGGCTGGGCGTGGATTACGCGACCCTGGCCAGGCGCAACCCGGGGCTGGTGTACTGCTCGATCAGCGCGTTCGGCCAGGACGGCCCGTATCGCGACCGCCCGGCCCACGACCTGGCGATCGAAGCCCTGACCGGCGCGCTGACCCTGACGGCCGGCCCGGATGCGAAACCGGCCATTCCCAACCTGCCGTACGCCGACCTGCTGAGCGGACTGCAAGGCCTGGCCGGCGTGCTGATGGCGCTGCTGCGCCGCCAGGCCACCGGCAAGGGCGACTATATCGACATCGCGATGTCCGACTGCATGATGGCGGCGCTGCGCAACGTCCTGGGGCCCACCTTCGCGCAGCAGCGCGCGCCCGAGCCCGGGCAGGACAGGACCACGGGCGGCAGCGCCTTCTATCGCATCTACCAGACGCGGGACGGCGGCCATATCGCGCTGGCGGGACAGGAACCGAAGTTCATCCACGCCTTGCTGAACGCGCTGGACCGGCCGGACCTGGCGCCCTTGTGCCTGCAAGGCCCCGGGCCGCACCAGGCTCCCGTGGTGGAATTCCTGGAACACACGTTCCGGCAGGCCACGCGCGCCGAATGGGAAGCACGGCTGGAAGCGCTGGACCTGTGCTTCGGCGCGGTCAACACCTTGCCGCAGGCACTGCGGGATCCCCAGGTGCAGGCGCGCGGCATCGTGCTGCATGACCCGGCGGGCCGGCCGCACATCGGCAGCCCGATCCGCTTCCTGGACGAGCCGGCCGCCATCCAGTTGGAATCGCCCGCCCTGGACCAGCACCGCGACCTGCTAGTGTCGTGTCCCGCAAGTCCGTCGTCATGATGAAATCGATGGATTCGTGCGCGGGGCAAGGCGCAAACCGCAGGGATAGCCCAAGCTATCACGAGGATTTGCCACGCCGCCCGGGGCGCGAAGACGCGCTTTCATGGCGGCGTACTTGCGGGACACGACACTAGGCCCGCGCCCAGCCTGAATCATCGCATCCGGCCCGATGCCGGACGCCCCCGTCGCCGGACTCAGCTCGGGCCGATCCCCGCATCGCGTATCGCCGCGCCCCATGCCTGCTGCTGGTCGGAGACCAGCCGGGCCAGGTCCTGGGCGCTGCTGGGCTTGACCTCCAGCCCCAGCGACAGCATGCGCTGCTTGACCTCGGGCTGGCCCAGCACTTTCATCAATGCCGCGTTCAAGGTGCCGACCACGTCCGCGGGCGTCCCGGCAGGCGCCATCAAGCCGCCCCAGTTGATGAAATTGAAACCGGGATAAGTCTCGCCCACGGCGGCCAGGTCGGGCAGCACGGGCGAGCGTTCGTCGGCCATCACGGCAATCGCGCGCAGCCGGCCGCCTTCCACGAAGGTGCGCGCCGACCCCCAGTCGCTGAACACGAAATCCACGCGGCTGGCCGCCAGGTCGGTCAGCGCTTCCGGCGAACTCTTGTAGGCGACCTCGGTGGCATTCAGCTTGGCCAGCCGGTTGAAGTGCGCCGCCCCCACGCGGCCCGATGCATTGCCGTAGCCATAGAACACCTGGCCCTTGGCGCGCAGGCCCTCTACCAGTTGCTGCGGGGTCCTGGCGGGCGAATCCGCCGGCACCAGCAGCACGAAGGTGTAATTGTTCAGCCCGCCCACGGCGGTGAAATCCTTGATGGGGTCATAGGGCAGGTTCCGGGTCAGGAAGGCCGCGGTGGAATGGGTCGACGAACTTCCCATGCCCAGCGTGTACCCGTCGGCGGGCGCGCGCGCCAGCGCGGTGGTGGCAATCTGACCCAGCGCGCCGACCTTGTTTTCCACCACAATGGGCGTGCCCAGCTCGGGCTGCAGATACTGCGCCAGCAGGCGGGCCAGGATGTCGCCGCCGCTGCCCGGGCCGAATGCCACGATGATTTTGATGGGCTTGGATGGAAAGGTGTCGGCCTGGGCGCCCCAGCCGGCCAGGGCCAGCGCGCCGCACAGCACGATCCGCATGATTGCTTGCATGAAAGGTCCTTTTCGAAGGGAGTAACGATGCCGGCGCCCGGGCGGCGGTGTCCGCCGGGACGCCGCGCCTACGCGGCCGCGAATCCGTACAGCCTTTGCGGATTGGCCGCCAGGATCGCATCGCGCCGCGCGGGGTCCGGGACGCATTGCCCCAGCAGTTCCAGCAGGTCGCCCGTGTTGGGCATCGTCTTGCCGAAACTCACGTGCGGCCAATCCGAACCCCATACGCAGCGGCTGGGCGCGGCGTCGGCCAGCGCGCGGGCAAACGGAATCACATCGTGGTACGGCGCCTGGGCCTGCGAGATGCGGAATCCGCCCGACAACTTCACCCAGGCGCCATCGCGCGCCATCTGCAGCAACGTATGCCCGGCTTCCGTATCGGCCAGGTCCGGCGACACATAGCCCATGTGATCGAACACCGCCGGCACGCGCAGGCGCGCGATCTTCGGCGCCAGCGACGGCAACTGCCCGGCATTGACCAGGAACTGCAGGTGCCAGTCCATCTCGCGGCAGATGGCCTCGTACTCGGCCAATGCGTCCAACCCCATGCCGCCGCCCGTGGTGGTATTGAGCCGCAGGCCCACGATGCCGGCCTCTTTCAGGTCGCGCAGGCCTGCCTGGTCCAGCGTGTGCTCAATGACGGCAATGCCGCGCAGCCGGTGCCGGTTGGCCTTGACGGTATCGCGCATCAGCCGGTTGTCGGTACCGTGCACGCTGACCTGGATCAGCACGCCATAGGCCATGCCGGTGGCGTCCAGCATGCGCAGGTAGGCCTGCGGCGGCGCGGGGTGCGGCGTATAGCTGCGGTCTTCGATCCATTGCGTGCCGATGACATGCGCGTGCGTATCCACCGCCCCCGCGGGCAAGGCGTAGGTACGGGGCGGATGCGGCGAGTCGTCCGGCGCCGGATCGGGCTGCAGCCTGCCGCGGCCACTTGAATGGGACATGTCAGGATCCTGTATTGATGCGGCCGGCGGCCACCATGGCGCGCATGAAATCGTCTTCCTTGCGCATGATGTTCGAATAGTCCTGGGCGGCGCCCCACTGCACGAACGACCCCATCTTGGTGATGCCCTCGACGAAACGGCTGTCCTTCACCGCGGCCTCGGCGGCTCGCTGCAGCGTCTGCAACACCGCGTCGGGCGTCTTGTCAGGGCTTGCCACCCCCAGGTAGGTCGTCACGTCGAACGGCTCGGGCCCCAGCGTGGACACCGATGGAATGCCGGGCAGGGCCTCTTGCGCCGGGCCGAACACGGCCAGGGGAATCAGCGTGCCCGCTTCGATGTAAGGCTTGGAAGTGGATACCTGGTCGGCGGCGATTTCGATCTGCCCGGCCAGCAGGTCCTGCAGCATGGGGTTGGAGCCCTTGTAGGCGATGCCGTTGAATCGCACCTGGCCCACGGCCTCCAGGTCGAGCATGGCCAGGTGGTTGGGCGTGCCCAGCCCGCTATAGCCCATGGCGATCGTTTCAGGCTTCGCCTTGGCCATCCGGATGACATCGGCCAGCGATTTGAATCGGCTGCCCTGCTTCACCACCAGCGCCAGCGGCGTCTTGCTGACCAGGCACACCGGCTGCACACTGCCGGTGCCATATCCGACCTTGACCAGGTGCGGCGTCACCGAAAACACGCTGGGCGCGGAAAACAGCAGGTTGTAGCCGTCCGGCGCCGAGCCGATGACGTGCAGGGCGCCGATGGCCCCGCCGCCGCCGGGCTTGTTGCCCACGATCACGGATTGCCCCAACGACCGGCTCAACGCATCGGCAAACAGCCGTGCGGTCAGGTCGCCATTGCCGCCCACGGCATAAGGCACCCACAACGTGACCGGGCGTGCGGGGTAGGCCTGCGCAAGTGACGGGCGCGCGGCGACCACGGCAAGCGTCGCAGCCGACGCTCGCAAAAATTGTCGACGAAACATGGTGACCTCTGTGATCAGTCGCTATCGGGGGCGAAGAACGCGCCGGCCTTGAAGACGGTGGGTTGCGCGGCTACGCCGTTCTTCTTCGCGTCGCCGGCCGCGTAGCGGCCCTGCGTGTCCGAGCGGCTCTGCATCGCTTCGTTCGGGATGCCGAATTTGGGGTGCAGGTCGGTCGAGTCCTTGACGGCGGCCGCGCCGACGCGAAACATCACCAGGTTCCCGTGCGCCTCGTTGGCCTTGAACCGGTAGCGGGTCCCGCGCGGCACCGTCACGCCCTCGAAGGCGCGCACCGTGGCCGTGCTCTCGTCTTCGAAGTGGAAGATGGCCTCGCCCTGAAGCACCAGGAATACGTGGTCCTCGATGTCATGGCTGTGCAGGGCGTTTTCGCCGCCCGACGAATACACCTTGGAATGCGCCCACAGCATGGGCGCCAGGCCCAGCAGGTCCATCGTGGCGCCCCCTTCCAGCAAGGGCAGGTTTCGCATGGAAAACCGCAATCGCGCTGCGGTCGACGGAACTTCGGCAGGACTGTTCACGAATGCCTCCTCCTGATTGGCCGTCGCCGGCAGGCGGCGGCATCATTCTTTATGCTTGTACGTACAATTTGAATACTAGCACCAACACCCCATTTATGTATCGGTGTTTTTACTAATAAATTGTACGAACATATTTTATTTTCCTGCCAGGTAGGCCGTGCGGCCGCTACCTGCCGCCGGCGCGCAGGCGCGGTGGCGCGGGCCTGGGCGCCCACGGGCCTGAGGTAGAATCGTCGCCATGCCCAGAGCCAAAAAGTCCGCTCAAGTCGCGTCGGCGCCGGCCAGGCCGGCACGCGCGCCGCGTTCCCTGCCGTCGCATCCGCTGGCATCCGGAGAACCGTTGTACCGTCAACTGGTTCAGCACCTGCGCGACGAAATCATCCGGGGCGTCTTCCCGGTGGGCTCCCAGCTTCCCACCGAAGAAGAACTGGCCGAGCGCTTCGCTGTCAGCCGCCACACCGTTCGCGAAGCGCTGCGCCAGCTGCGCGCCGACGGCCTGGTGTCTTCGCGCCAGGGCTCGGGCACCACGGTGATGCCGCCCCCGCCCAGCACCCCGTTCAATGTCCACCGCGTGGCCTCCATCGACGAACTGATCGCCTATGCGGCCGAAAGCCAGTACGCGGTCAGCCGCAGCGACATCGTGGACAGCGAGGACGTCCCGGTGGACGAAGCCGAATTGCCGCCCGGGCGGCGCTGGCTGCGCCTGCAGGGTTTCCGCCTGGGCGAGGACGCCGCCGCGCCGCCCATTTGCTGGACCGAAGTCTTCGTGGCGGCCGAATACGCCGGCGTGGAACGCATGCTGGCCCGGCAGCGCGGCCCCATCTGGCGCCTGATCGAAGACATCTACGGCGAACGCCTGGTCGAAGTGGAACAGATGCTGCGGGTACGGCCGGTACCCGAGGCGCTGGCCGACGGCCTGCACGTCGAGACCGGCTCGAGCGTGGTCGAGGTCCGGCGCACCTACAAGAACACCTCGGACAAGGTTGCCGAGATCTCGGTCAATCTTTATCCCGCCGACAAGTTCCGCTTCAACATGAAGCTGCGCCGGGCGTAGGCTGCCACAGGAACCGCGGCCCCAACTCATTGACATCGGGGCATCCGATCTGCCCCAGCGTCAGGTCCAGTTCGGTTCGCAGGATGTCCACCGCCCGCTGGGCGCCCTGGGCGCCGAACGCGGCCAGGCCGTATGCCGCCGCCCGCCCGGCGAAACACAGCCGGGCGCCCAGGCTGAGCGCCACGGCAATATCGGAACCGCGGCGGATACCGCTGTCGAACATCACCACCAGCTGCTTGCCCACCGCATCCACCACCTCGGGCAACGCGTCGATCGCCGCCACGCTGCGGTCCAGCTGGCGGCCGCCATGGTTCGAGACGATCAGCCCATCGACCCCCGCCGCGGCCGCCAGGCGCGCATCTTCGGCAGTCAGCACCCCCTTCAGCACCAGGTTGCCCGCCCATTGCCGCCGCAGGCGCTCCACCATCGGCCATTGATGCGGAGCCGGAACTTGCGATGCATAGAAGCTGGTCAGCTCGCGGGCGCTGATGGACGCCGGTGCATAGGGCAGGAAATTCTGCATCACCGGGATGCCGCGGCGCAGATACCCCGCCACCCAGGCCGGATGCCGCAACGACTCCAGGATCACGGCGGGCGAAGGCTTGTATGGCCGCACCCAGCCGCTGCGGATGTTGCGTTCGCGCTTGGAATGCAGCGGCACATCGACCGCGACCACCAGCGTCCGGATGCCGGCGCGCGCCGCCCGGGCCAGGATGTCGCGCTCGATTTCCAGGTCCTTGCAGGGATAGAACTGCAGCCAGCTGCCCGGCGCGTCGCGGGCGACCGTCTCGATCGCGGCATTGCTGGCGCCCGACAGGATGAACGGAATACCCGACCGCGCGGCGACCCGGGCCAGCAGCAGGTCGCCGTCGTGGCGCACCATGCCCAGCATTCCCATCGGACTGATGCCGAAAGGCGAACGATAATCCTGGCCGAAAACCGATACCTGCTGCGACCTGGCGGAAATATCCACCAGGTAGCGCGGCCGCAGCCGATGGCGGCGCAGGCGTGCCGGGTTCTCCGCCAGGCACTGCTCGTCATCGGCGCCGCCCTCGAGATAGTCGTAGATCACCCGTGGCAGATAGCGCCGGGCGCGAGCCTGCAGGTCATTGATACTCAAGCAACGCTGGACCTTGTCGGCCATGTCCGTTCCCGCCCGTTCTGTTGGAATGCCTGCCGTGAAAGCCTGCGGCGGCTCAGTTCAGCTTGATGCCCAGTTCCTTCACCAGCGGCCCCATCTGGGCCGATTCGGCGGCGACCAGCTTGACGAAATCGTCGGTGCCGATCCAGGTCGCGTCCAGGCCCAGCTCGCCCATCCGCGCTTTCAACTCGGGCGACGCCAGCACGGCCTGGAGATCGGCGGCGATCTTTTCCTGGATGGCCTTGGGCAGGCCCGCCGGCGCCATCAGGGCGTGCCACATCGGCGCGGTCGAATTCTTGAAGCCCAGCTCGCCCAGGGTGGGAACATCCGGCAACGACGCGATGCGCTGCACGCTGTTGGTGGCCAGGGCGCGCAGCTTGCCCGATTTCAGGAACGGCGGGTACGCGGGCACGCCGTCCAGGCCGGACTGGATCTCGCTGGACAGCAGGCCGCGCATGACGTCGGCGCCGGTCTTGTAGGGAACATACTGCACATCGATATCCGCATCCCGCAGGAAGCGCTCGGCGGCCAGCTGCACGCCCACGTCTCCCCCGCCCAGGGTCAGCCGGCCGGGATGCTGCCTGGCCTGCTCGACGAATTCCCGCAGCGTGCGGGCCGGCAGCGTGTCGTTGGCCACGATGATCAACGGCACGGACGCGATGACGCCAATGGGCGTGAAGTCCCGCTTGGGGTCGTAGGGAAGTTTCGAGAACGCGTAGGGGTTGACCGTCAAGGTCGAGTTCATCGGCTGGAACAGGGTATACCCGTCCGGCTTCGCCCGCGCCGCTTCGGCCGCCGCAATGGCGGTGTTCGCGCCGGGCCGGTTGTCGATGACGATCTGCTGCCCCCAGCGTTCGCTCAGCTTCTGGCTGATGTGGCGCGCCGCCGCGTCGGCGGTGCCGCCCGCGCCGAAAGGCACGATCCAGCGCACGGCACGGGTCGGCCAGGGGGCTTCGGCGTGTGCCGCCGACAGATTCCAGGCCAGCAAGGCCAAGACAGCTAGACGAATTGCGCAACGCATGGTGGTCTCCTTTCAACCTCGCAAGGCCTTGGCTTGCCGGCCATACCCGGACGGGTCGACCCGCACATCGATCAGGCAGGGCGTGCCAGCCTGGAATGCGTCGCGCAGCGCCGTTTCGTACTCGGCCTGCGTCTGCGCGCGATAGGCCGACATGCCGAAGCCACGCGCCACGGTGGCGAAATCGGCCGGTGGCCACGAGACCCCGGCGTCCCGCATGCCGCGGTCGCGCTGCTTCAGCGAAATCAGCGACAAGGCCGCATCGTTGAAGACCACCACGCACAGCTTGGTCGCAGCCTGGGCGGCCGTAGCCAGTTCCCCCGCGCACATCATCAGGCCGCCGTCACCGGTAAAGGCAATGACCTGCTCGTCGGGGCGATGCAGCGACTGCGCGATGGCGGCCGGCAAGGCGTAGCCCATGGTGGCCAATCCGTTCGAGATCAGCGCCCCGCCCGGCGCCCGCGCCCGCCAGAACGCCATCGCGGAAAACATATGCGCGCCGGCATCCACCGCGATGGCCGGCCGCGCGGGGCCGGCCACGCGCAACGCGGTCTCGACCACGGCCTGGGGCGACAGCCCCTCCCCGCTGCCGGTATAAGCCAGCCGCTTCCGCATGCTGTCGCGCAGCGCGGCAATCCGGGCGGATTCCCAGGCGGAAGCCGTTGCCGCCCCGGCCAGCGTCCGCAGGCCGGCCGCAAGCGGCCCGTAGATCCCCGCGTCCGGCTTCAGGTAATGCACCGGATGGCGCGCCAACGCCACATCGACGACCGGCGCACGGTATGGCCAGGGCTTGCCGATCAGTTCCACCGGATCCATGCCGCACAACACGATCAGGTCCGCGTCGTCGACGCATTCGCGCTCGGCGGCCCCGCCGGTGAAATGCCCCACCAGCCAGTCGCACTCGTCGCTGACCAGGCCCTTGGCCTTGTAGGTCGTCAGGACCGGGCAGCGCAAACGCTCGGCCAGGGCCAGGATTTGCTTCGCCGCGCCCGCGTCGCGCGCCTCCAGGCCGGCCAGCAGCACGGGACGCCTGGCGCCTTTCAGCGCCCGCAGCGCATCTCCGTCGTGCGCCACGGCAACCGCCGGGCCGCCGCCGGGCGGCGAGGCCGCGGGCGGGGCGACGGCACGCCGCGCGGCCTCGCTGGTCAGTTCTACATGCACCGGCCCCCAGGGGGCCGCCAGCATCCGGTCGACCAGGGCGTCGAGTTCGCCGGCGGGGTCGTCGGACTGCAGCCGCGAACTGGCTTTCACCACCGCCGACGACATCAGCCGCTGGTCGAACACCTGGTGGGTGTCGTACGCGGCGCGCGCCGGCGTCCAGCCGTCGCTGACAAACAGCACCGGCGCACGATCCAGCGCGGCATGCGCCACCCCGTTCATGGCGCTGGCGGTGCCCGGCCCCTGGGTCGTGATCACGACCCCGAACGCCTGCCGCAACTCGGCATCCGCCGCCGCCATCAACGCCGCGCCCGTTTCGGTGCGGCACAGTTGGAAGTCGATGCCCTGCCGCCCGAATGCCTCGATCATGTCCAGGGAACTGCCGCCGCCCGGAACGCCGAAAGCGCGCCTGACGCCGCGCGCCGCGCACACCCGCGCGATCAGGTCCGCCACTGTTGTATTTGCCACGATCGCCGCCTCAGACCTTGAGCACGAACGGGTCCTGGATCTCGTCGCTGGTTTCGCACCAGACGCTCTTGGTCTGCAGGAACTGCTCGACCGATTCCATGCCATTCACCCTGCCGATGCCGCTTTGCTTGTAGCCGCCGAACGGCGAATTGAACGCCATGGCGCGATAGGTGTTCACCCACACCGTGCCGGCCTGCAGGCGGCGGGCCACGGCATGGGCACGGCGCAGATCGCGGGTCCAGACCCCGGCCGCCAGGCCGAACTTCGTGCCGTTGGCCTGTGCCAGCACTTCTTCTTCGTCGCGAAACGGCGTTACCGCCAGCACGGGCCCGAACACTTCTTCCTGCATGATCGGGTTGTCCGCCTTCAAGCGGTGCAGGATGGTGGGCTGGAAAAAGAAGCCCTGCTCCAGCCCCTGGACGTCGGCGCGCTGGCCGCCGTACAGGATCTCGCCGCCGGCATCGACGGCCCGGGCCACCATGGCCTGGTTCTTCTTCAATTGCGCCTCGGTGGCGGCCGGCCCCATCTGCGTGTCCGCCTGCAGCGGGTCGCCCAGCTTGATGGCCCGGGCTCGCTGCACCAGGCGGTCGACCACCTGCTCGTACAGGCTCTCGTGGATGTATGCCCGCGAGCCGGCAATGCATGTCTGCCCGGCGGCCGCGAAAATGCCCGACAACACCCCCACGACGGCATTCTCGACCGGGGCATCCTGGAACACGATATTGGGGCTCTTGCCGCCCAGCTCCAGTGTGCAGCCGGCCAGCCGGGCGCCCGCCCGGGCGGCAATCGCGCGGCCGGCGCCGTCGCTGCCGGTAAAGCAGATTTTCGCGACCTGCGCGTGGTCCACCAGTGCCTCGCCGGCCTCGCGCGCGCCGGTCACGACATTGAGCACGCCGGGCGGAATGCCGGCTTCTTCGGCCAGCCGCGCCAATTCGAACGCCGACGCGGACGTGACTTCCGACGGCTTGAGCACGATGGTGTTGCCGGCCGCCATCGCCGGGGCGCAACTCATGATGGACAGGAAGGTGGGCGAATTCCACGGCACGATCACGCCCACCACGCCCAGCGGCTCGCGCAGCGTGTAATTCAGTACGCTTTGGCGTTCCACCGGGATGACGCGTCCTTCTATCTTGTCGGCCAGGCCGCCGAAGTAGTACAGCCATTCCTTCACCACGACCGCCTGCGCTTTCATTTCGGCCAGCAGCTTGCCGTTCTGCGCGGACTCGAGCCGGGCGATGCGCTCGGCATGCTGGGCGATCTTCTCGCCCCACGCCATCAGCAGCCGGCCGCGCCGCGTGGGCGAAAGCGTGCCCCACGGGCCTGACAATGCCTGCACCGCAGCCCCTACCGCCGTATCGACATCGTCCTTGCCCGACTCGGCAAAGCGGCCCCATGCCTGGCCCGTGGTGGGGTTGATGCTGACGAAAGACCGGCCCGCCGCCGGCGGCACTGCCCGGCCCGCCACGTAGTTGTCGAACACCTGCGAAGCTTGGGTATCGGTATGCATGTCTCTCTCTGGGTGGACAGGCCAGACAGGCGGCTTACCGGAATCCCCGCCCTGGCATGGTCGTGATTATTTGTTCGTACAACTTTAGATTAAAGTGCACAACCATCCATGTCAAGCCTTTAATTACCGATAATTTCAAGATACCACTTGTTTTCTTATTATTTTTTTGTACGTACTTTATAAATGCGAACTCAAGAATGATCGCCAGGCGCATGCCGGCCGCGCCGGCGGCGGACGACAAACAGCCGGCCGCCTTCAAGACACAGGCCAGCCCTTGCCCCACTTTCCTGGAAGCGTTCAATCGACCATCCCGCGATGTACTGAGGCAACGTAGAGACGGCCTGCCGGCGCGTGTTGGCCGATGCTTGCAATGACATCGGCTGGCGATCAAGACAGTTCGATCATCACGACACTGGCCCCTTGGCCGACACATTGAGGGGAAGCCGCGCTCGCGTCATAATCGTGCCATTGCAAGCGAGCACCCAAATGAACCAATCCCATCCGCCGCGGCCGCGGGTATCCGGCCGCCGTCCAGGCAACCCGGCCACTATCGGGGCCGGCCCGCATGGCTAGCGCCCGCGACCTGGTCTACGGAGAACTGCGCCGCCGCCTGATGTCGGGCGCGTTCCTGCCCGGCGAACGGCTGCGCGAGGAACACATCGCCAGCGAGCTGGCCGTCAGCCGCACGCCCGTGCGCAGCGCCATCGAACGCCTGATCGACGACGGCCTGGTCATGCGCGAAGGGCGCCGCGGCGCCGTGGTGCTGGGCTGGCTGGACCGCGACATCAACGAGGCCTTCGAGCTGCGCCTGCTGCTCGAACCCTATGCCGCGCGCGTGGCGGCCCAGCGCGCCAGCGACGAACAGATCGCCGCGCTGGAACAGATCAACCAGCACATGCTCGACGCCGTGCAATCCGACGACGCCGAGCACGTCGCGCAAGTCCAGCACTACAACAACCGCTTCCATCACGGCCTGCTTGCCGCCGCGCAGTCGGCCCGTGTGCGGTCGCTGGTGGAAAACCTGCTGGACATGCCGATCATCATCGGCTCGTTCTACTTCTACAGCCGCGAAGACATGCTGCGCAGCGTCGAACAACACCGCGAGATCGTCGCGGCGCTGCGCGCACGCGATCCCGACTACGCCGAGACCGCGATGCGCCTGCATTTGTCGGCCACGCGCCGGCTGTTCCGCAACCAGCGCAAGCCGGCGCCGGCCGCCGGGCCGGCCGCCTGATCCAGGCCGCGGGCTACTCCGGCAGCACGCAGCCCTGGGCCCGCAGGCGGGCATCCACCCACGACGTATCGAACTCGCCCGCGGCGATCTGCGCCAGCGTGCGCGTTTCGGCCGCGTGCTTGGCCGACGCTTCCGCGTATAGCCGCTCGGCCTGCTCGTACGGCACGCACAGCAGCCCGTCTTCGTCGCCCAGGATCAGGTCGCCCGGCGCGATGGTCATGCCGTCCAGCGCGATCACGCTGTTGATTTCGCCCGGGCCGTCCTTGTAGGGCCCGCGGTGGGTAATGCCCGCCGCATAGACCGGGAACGCATTGCGCCGAATGGTGCCGCAGTCTCGAATGGCGCCGTTGATGACGATGCCGGCAATGCCGCGCGATGCGGCGTACGTCGTCATGATTTCGCCGATGATGGCATTGGTCAGATCGCCGCCGGCATCGACCACGATGACGTCGCCGGGCGCGGCCAGGTCCAGCGCCTTGTGCACCAGCAGGTTGTCGCCCGGGCGGGTGCGCACGGTCAGCGCCGGCCCGGCCAGCAAGCTGCCGTCGTGCATGGGGCGCAGGCGGGCACCGCCAGCCGTCATGCGCGACATGCAATCGCTGATATTGGCCACGGGAACGCCGCGGAACTTGGCGGCCAGTTCGGCGCTGACGGCGCGCAGGCGGGGATGGATTTCAAAACCGGTCATGACAGGGTTCCTGAAGCAACAAGTGAAGAAAGGCAGAATCGCGCGTCATTGCTTCGGAATGCCCGCTTCCTGCACCACCTTGCCGAAGATATCGTGGTCGGCGCGATGGCGCTGGGCCAGTTCCTGCGGCGTGCCGCCCATCACGCTGTAGCCGGCCCCCTGCAGCTTCTGCACCAGTTCGGGCTTGGCCAGCGCGCGGTTCAGCGAGGCGTTCAGCGTGGCGACGACGTCGTCCGGCGTCTGGCCCGGCGCCATCAGGCCCCACCAGATCGTCTGGTTGATCGACGGGAAACCGCTATCCCCGAAGGTAGGCACATCGGGCAGGGCCGGCGAGCGCTGGTCGGCCACCACCGCCAGGGCGCGCACCTTGCCGCTGCGGATCTGCGGCAACAGCGAGGCGACCGAGCCCGTGTACATGTCGATGCGGCCGCTCATCAGGTCCGGAAAGGCTTGCGACCAGCCGCGATACGGCACGTGCATGAGTTCCATGCCGGCCGCCTTGCGCCACAGGTGGCCGATCAGGTCGCCGCTGCCGCCGATGCCGGGGATGCCCAGCGACACTTGGCCCGGCTTGGCTTTCGCCGCCTTGACGACGTCATCCAGGGTCTTGAAGCGCGAGTCGGGCAGCACCACGAAGACGCTGGGCGACGAGGCCACCAGCCCCACGGGCTTGAAGTCCTTGAAGGTGTCGTAGCTCAGCTTCTGGTACAGCCAGGGGTTGAGCACGATGTTGTCCGTCTGGGCCATCACCAGTGTGTGGCCATCCGGCCGGGCGCGCGCCGTGGCGTCCAGCGCCAGGTTGCCGCCTGCCCCGGGCTTGTTTTCCACGACGATATTCCAGCCGGTTTCCTGGCCGATGGCCGTGGCCGTCATGCGGGTCAGGGTATCGGTGCCGCCGCCGGGCGGGAACGGCGAGATGAATGTGATGGGCGCGCCCGCCAGGTCGGCCGCGCCGGCTGCCGCGCAGCACGACGCCAGCGCGGCGGCGGCCATGAGTGTCTTCAAGGTCTGCATTGTCTTCCTCGCATATTGGAATGGGACACGCCGACCGTCCGGCCTGCCATGCCGGTCGGTCGGCATGGATTCAGGACTGCCGGGCCAGCGGCGCCAGCCAGGCCAGGCGCGCCTGCACGGTGTCGGGCACGTCCAGCGGCGCGCCGCCGCGAGCCGCCCGGGCCGATTCGATACCTTGCGCCGTGCGCGCGAACAGGCGTTCCACGCCGTCGAGCACCAGCGGCTGCAAGCCGGCCTCGGTCAATTGATCGCGCGCTTCCCGCACTTCGGCCAGGCGGCGCGGCGCATGCAGGACATGCGAACGCACAAACGAATCGATAAAGGTCGTGAGCGGAGTGCGGTCCATGTCGCCCAACACCTGGTACAACGCCGGGCGCAGCCCCAGCTGTTCGGCCGCGACCAGGCATTCCACCGCCAGGCTTTCCATGCCCTTGGTCATGATGCTGCGCAACAGCTTCAGCTGCACCGCGTCGCCGGCCTGCCCCGCGATGGCCTGGGCGGGAATGTCGCAAGCCTGCGCAAATTCGACGACGGCCGGCGCCCCCGTGCCGGCCGTCAACAGCGGCGTGCGCGCGCCCAGCAAGGCGATGGCGCCCATGATGGCCACATCGGCGAACGCCACGCCATGATCGGCGGCCACCTTGGCCGCGGCGCGCATATCCGCGGCGCTGGCGGTGGTGAAGTCCGCATACAGCGCGTCGCCGCGCAGATACGGCAGGGCCTGGGCGGCCACGGCCCGGGCGGCATGCCCGTACACCGCCGACACCACCAGGTCGGCCTCGGCCAGCCATGGCCCGGGTTCGGCATGCAGCGGGGCGCCGTACGACCGGGCCCGGGCGCGCATGTCTTCGTCTTGCCGCAATTCGCAAATGGCCGATATGGCATGGCCGGCGGCGCGCCAGGCGTCCGCATAGCAACGGCCCACTTCGCCGCAGCCGATCAGGATGATCTTCATGTCAGAAAAAACAAAATTAATACAATATTATGTATAACCCAGCGCGATCCTCCTTGATTACTAGGGTAATCCCGGATATTTAAAGACGATTTCAGTACAATTTTCAGTACACCCCGGCAGCGACTAATCCAGCACCCGACCCGGGTTCAGGATGTGCTTCGGGTCCAGCGCCGCCTTCAGCTTGCGCAGGATGTCCAGTTCCGCGGCGCTGCGCGTGTACTCGAGGAACGGCTTCTTGATGAAGCCGATGCCATGCTCGGCGCTGATGGTGCCATCGCGTCCGCGCAGTTCCGCGTAGACCCGCGCCTCGACGGCGTGCATGTCTTGCGGGCGGTGCGGGCCGGTCATCAGGTGGATGTTGTTGTCGCCCATGTGGCCGAAGAACAGGTGTGTCGCATCGGGATAGCCCTCGCGCAGCGCGGCGCCCACGCGGTCGACGAACCCTTCCATTTCGGCCCAGGGCAGCCCGCAGTCGAAATTCACGGCGGGCTTGAGCTCGCCCAGCAGCTCCGGAATGCTGTGCCGCAGGCGCCAGAAATCCTGCGCATCGGCCAGGCTGCGGGCCAAGGCGCAGTCCTGCACCAACGCGTCCTCCAGGGCCTGCTCCAGCGCGCACTGCAAGGCACCGCCGTCGCCGTCGGCCTGCTCGGCGAACTCGATCAGTACGTACCAGGGGTGCTCGTTCGCGACAGGGCATGGGCACCCCGCCAGCCGGCCGGCGGCGTCGACAAATTCGCGCGACATGAACTCGAACGCCGTCAGGTTCACGCCGGGCGAGCGTTTCAGCTGCCGCAGCAAGCGGGCCAAGGCATGGATATCGGCCGTCGCGGCAAAGGCGGTAACCGCCGGCGCGGGCGGCGGTTGCAGCTTCAAGCGCAGCCGGGTAATGACGCCCAGGGTGCCTTCCGAACCGATGAACAGGAACCGCAGGTCCAGCCCCGCGCTGTTCTTGACCAGCCGCGTCAGCGTGGACAACACCGTGCCGTCGGCCAGCACCGCTTCCACGCCGAGCACGCTGTCGCGCATGGTGCCATAACGTATCACCCGCTCTCCGCCGGCGTTGGTGGCGGCATTGCCGCCCACCTGGCACGAACCGCGCGCCCCGAGGTCTATCGGAAAATGCCAGCCCGCCGCCGCGGCGGCCTCTTGCACGGCCTGCAGCGTCGCGCCGGCCTGCACCGTCATGACGCCTTCCAGTTCGTCGATATGCTCGATGGCCGCCATGCGCTCCAGGTTCACCACCACGTCCGCGTCGGCCGGCACGGCGCCGCCGGCCAGGCCGGTCAGCCCGCCTTGTATGGTCACCGGCAAGCCATGTTCGTGACAATGGCGCAGGATCGCGCTCACCTCTTGCACGCTGCGCGGACGGTACAAGGCGCCGGGCACGCCTCGCGCCAGCCCGCTCCAGTCGGCGCAATAGCGTGCATCGATGTCGCGCTCGGCAACGGGCAGCCCGGCAGGTACCTGCATGGTCGCCGCCCGGGATCAGGCCGACGGCACGGGCGTGGCGCCGGGCGTGCCCATGCCCAGGGCCGCCTCGCGTCCGCCGAACCGCTCGACCAGCTGCCGCTGGTCCGACTTCGCCTGCCGATCGACCTCGACCGGGTCCAGCATGCCGCGCAACCGGTCCTGGAACTGCTCGAGCAGCGCGGCGTACTGTGGGTCGCCGGCCAGGTCGCGGGTTTCCGCCGGGTCGGCGAGCAAGTCGAACAGCTCCGGCGCATGCCCCACATAATGGTGATATTTGTAGCGGCTATCGGCCAGCATGTAGCCCGCCGATTCCGAACCCACGGCGTGGTATTCGGAAAACCCCAGGCGGGCCTCGTCTTCCGCCCCGACGGCGCTGGCGACCAGCGAACGGCCCGGCAGGCTCGCGTCCGCCACGGCCGGCGCCACGCCCGTGGCATGCAGCACGGTCGGGAAGATATCCACCAGCGACACGTTCGTCCGCCGGGTTGCCCCGGCCGGAATACCCGGCCCGCGCACGATCATGGGAACCGCGGTCGAATCCCGGTACAACGTGCATTTGTTCCAGAGGCCGCGTTCGCCGAGATTGTCGCCATGGTCGCTGGAATAGATCACGGTCGTGTTGCCGGCCTGGCCCGACGCCGCGAGCGCATCCAGCACCTTGCCGACCTGTTCGTCCATGAAGGTTGTCAGCGCGTAGTACGACGCCCGGGCCAGGCGGCGGCGATCGTCGCTGCCCAGCTGCTCGTCGTGCCGGCTGAAGCGCGCGTGCCGTTCTACCCATGGATGACGCCGATAGCCGCGGTCCGGATGCAAGTCGGGCAATGGCATGTCCGCCACGGGATAGCGGTCCAGGTATTCGGGCGGCACGATCAGCGGAAAATGCGGCGCGACCAGCCCCACGAACAGCACCCAGGGCGACTCGTCGCCCGACCGGCCGCGCTGCCGCAGCCATTGCGCGGCCTGGTCGGCCACCGCGCGGTCGAAGCGGTTGTAGCTGGATTCGCCCGCGCCGATGTGCTTGAACAACGGCGCCGCCGGGAACGGATCGGGCAGCGGTTCCCTGACCGAGCCCCACACCTGGCCGATGCCGTCCATGATGTGCGCGGCGAACTGCTGGCGGTCGAAACCCGTATCGTCGGTCTCGTTGCGATAGTGCAGCTTGCCTATCGATTCCACCGCCATGCCGGCTGCCTGCATGCGGTGCCCCCAGCTGGCCGGCTGGCCCTGGTACGCCAGCGCGTTGTCCCAGCAGCGGTGTTCGTGCACATAGCGGCCGGTGGCGATGCTGGCGCGAGCCGGCACGCAGATCGGCGAAGCCGTGTACGCATTGACGAACCGGGTGCCCTCGCCGGCCAGCCGGTCGAGGCACGGCGTATGGACGATGGGGTGTCCCGCGCACCCCATCACGCGGGCATTGTGCTCGTCCGACAGCAGGATCAGGACATTGGAACGGGACATGGCGGGTATCTCGATGGCGGGCTCGGAAATTGGATTCAGTTGGCGAAGGTGTCGCCGGTGTCTTTCAGCGCGTCGCGCCACCTTGCGTAATCGGCGATCACCAGGTCGCGAAACTCGCGCACCGACGCCGGCGCGGGCACGAACCCCTGCGACACCAGCAGGTCGTGCAAGGCCTTCGACTGCAACGCCCGGTTGATGGCGGCATTCCAGCGCTCCACGGTCTCGGGCGGCGTGGACGCGGGGGCCAGCACGCCGAACCACTCTTCCAGGTCCAGCCCCTGGTAGCCCAGTTCGTCGAACGTCGGCACGTCCGGCGCGGCGGCATCCCGCCGCGCCGCCGAGGTGGCCAGCAACGTCAGGCGGCGGTCGCGGGTGGCCGGCAGCAGCGCCGGCACGGTCGCGATGACCGCCGGTATCTGCCCGCCCAGCGCATCGTTGATGGCCGGCCCCGCGCCCTTGTAAGGCACGTGGACGAGATTGACGCCGGACTCCGCCGCCAATTTCACGCCGATGTAATGCGGCGACAACCCCACGCCCGCCGTGCCGTAGGCGGCCAGCGCGTTCGAGCTTCCCGCCCGCCGCAGGAATTCGGGCAGCGTCGCCACGCCGGCCTGCGGCGACACGGCGATCCCGAGCGTATAGGTCGCCAGGCGCGCCACCGGCGCCAGGTCGCGCTGCGGGTCGTACTTGAAATGGCGATTGGTGTGCGGCGTCATGGTGATGCTGCCGCTGGGCAGGATCACCAGGACCGGATCGCCCGGGGCCGCATTGCGCACGAAGTCGATGGCGATGATGCCGCTGGCGCCCGGCCGGTTTTCGACGATGACCCGCTGTCCGCCCTCTTTGTTCAGCGCATCGGCCAGGGCCCGCGCCACCGAGTCCAGCCCGCCGCCGGCCTGGAACCCCACCACCAGCCGGGTGGGCGGCTCGGCGGCCTGGGCACCGGCGAAGGCACAGGCCGCCAGGACGGCCGGCGCCAGCATGCGGGCGAATGTACGTAATGCCATGTCTCTCTCCATTCTTATTGTGCGGATATGCCGGGCCTCAGTATCGGCCACCGACGGGTCACCGAATAGTGATATATATTCAATTTGGCATTACCAAAAAGTTATGAATTGATCCATGGAAGTATTGCCGCCCACCGCGCTGGAAAAGGCCTTCCGGTCCGGGTTGAAGCTCGGCCATTTGCGCATCCTGACCACGCTGGCCAGGGTGGGGCGCGTCGGCCGCGTGGCGGAACTCTTCAATGTGACGCAGCCGGCGATCTCCAAGCAGCTGGGCGAACTGGAATTGCTGCTGGGCACGCCGGTCGTGGCCAGGTCCGGACGCCGGGTCGTGCTGACGCCGGCGGGCGAGATCCTGGCACAGTACGGCCGCCAGGTCCTGCACAACCTGGATACCGCGCGGCGCGAGATCGAATCCCTGCACGAAGGCCTGGGCGGCACGCTGCGCGTGGGCGCTGTCGCCACCACCATGCCCACCCTGGTCGCCGCGGGCATCGCGCGCCTGCGCCAGCGGGCGCCGGCCATCACCATCACCTTGATGGAAGCCACCACCGACACGATGTTTCCGCTGGTGCGCGAAGGCAGCCTGGACCTGGTCGTTTCGCGTACCCGCCTGGACCGCGCGCTGCATCGGCAGGACTTGCTGGAAGAACGTCTGGTCGGCCGCGACCCGCTGGTGATCGTCTGCGCGGGCCAGCACCCGCTGGCCGGGCGCAAATCGCTGCAATGGTCGGACCTGGCGGAATGTTCCTGGGTGCTGCCGCCCGAAGGCTCGGCCGTCCACGACGGCCTGATGCGCGTGTTCGAACGCCATTCGCTGCGAGCGGGGCCGGGCTTCATCACGGCGAATTCCATCACCGTACTGCCCCGGCTGCTGGCCGACGGCCAGTTGGTGGGCCTGATGCCGCGCGCCTACGCGCAGGAATACATCGACCGCCGCATGCTTGCCGTCCTGCCGCTGGCCTTTCCAAGAACCGCCCAGGAAGTGCGCGCGCTGTGGCGGCGCGACCATGAAACGCCGGCGCTGCGCCTACTGCTGCAAAGCCTGGCCGAAGGCGTGCGCTAGCGCACGTACCGTTCGCACAGGAACTTGACCAGCGCCGGGCCGAACAGGATCACCGAGAACAGGCGGACGGTCTGCATGGCGGTCACGAAGTTCATGTCCGCGCCGGCCCCCAGGCCCAGCGCCGCCACGGAATCCAGGCCGCCCGGCGAGGTCGCCAGGTACGCCGTGACGCCGTTGATGGGAATCAGCAAGGTCAACAGCCAGGCCACGATGCCGCAGATGGCCATCAGGGCCAGCACCGCGCAGAAGATCGACGGCAGCGACAGCAGCAGCGGCTTGATGATGGGCCGGCGGAACTGCAGCCCGATGCTCCATCCGATGATCATGAATGCCAGGTCCAGCCCCAGGCCGGGAACATGCAGGGGAGCGACGTCCGCGAACATCCAGGCCGCCCCCAGCACCAGCGGCACCAGCAGCGTGCCGGCGCTGATGCGCATGCGGATGGCGAGCCAGGTTCCCGCCCCGGCCAGCGCGGCCGCCGCGGGCGCACCCACGGCGGCATCGGCCCAGGCCACCGCGGGGGCCGCCGCCGGCATCGCGGCGGACGCCGGCGTGCTAAGCCAATGCGCGATCAGCGAGCCGGACCCCAGCACCATGGCCACCCGCAGGTACTGCATGATGGAAACGACGACGCCGTCGCCGCGATTCTGGCTGGCCAGCGACCCCATCGCCGCGGCCGCCCCGGGCAGGCATCCCCATGGCGCGGTCGTGCCGGGTAAGGACGTCAGGCGCATCAAGGCGAAGCCGGTGGCCAATGCGCCGGCCAGGGTCGCCACCGCCGCCAGCCCGATCGCCCAGCCATACTGGACCACCGTCGCCAGGCCGTCGACATGCATCGTGCTGGCGATGGCCACGCCCGCCAGCGCCTGCGACAACGACACGGCAATGCCCGGCATGCGGATCGACGTGCCGCGCAAGCCCAGCAATATCGCCACCAGCATGCCCGCCAGCAGGGCGCTGGCGCTCGCCACCCAGGGCTTGAGCACCCATGCGAGCACGACCGTGCCCAGGGCAAGGCTCAGCCAATGTTTGAGAAGTCCGTAGCGCCGCATGTGCTCGATGCTCTTGGGGGTCCGCAAGACAATGCCGTGCGCGACGTATCGACGCCGGCGTCGTCCGCATGCCATTCATGCGGAAATGCGCATTTGCCGCCGCAAAAAAACAGCGGGGCGGGTATGAAACCCGCCCCGCTTGATTCTTTGGCGCGCCCGACAGGAATCGAACCTGTATCAAGAGCTTCGGAAACTCTCATTCTATCCATTGAACTACGGGCGCAAAGAGGCGGTATTGTACCCAAGTTTTCGATTCTTGCGGCGCTGCGGCATGCCAGCCCCTTGCTCGCCGTCATCCTTCGCCGGCCGGCCGTTATATAATCCATCGTTTGCATGCGGGGTGGGTCGAATTTTTGGCCAATCCTTGCGCAGTAGTTATTCGTCAGTTGCCGCCACCAGGCGCCCCGGTACCCGATTTGCAGGATTTGGTTATGAGCAACGAGCAGGAACACAACGAAGAACACGCCTCGCCCATCAAGACCCCCCGACAACTGATCGTCACGGTCGTGCTGTCGTTCCTGGTCCCGATCATCATCATCATCATGCTGGTGAACATGGTGACCTCGGGCACCAAGGTCGGCGCCGGTTCCGACACGCTGACCGAAGAAGCCGTGGCCAAGCGCATCGCCCCGGTGGCCGGCTTCGAACTGGTCGACGCGAACGCGCCCAAGGTCTTCAAGACCGGCGAACAAGTCTTCCAGGCTGTCTGTACGGCCTGCCATACCGCAGGTGTGGCAGGCGCTCCCAAGATGGGCGACAAGGCCGCCTGGGCGCCGTTCATCAAGTCCGGCTTCGAATCCATGCTGAACGTGGCGCTGCACGGCAAGGGCGCCATGCCCGCCAAGGGCGGCAACCCGGCGCTCAGCGACTACGAAGTGGCCCGCGCGGTGGTCTACATGGCCAACCAGTCCGGCGGCTCGTTCGAAGAGCCGGCCGCCCCGGCCCAGGAAGGCGCCAAACCCGAAGAAGCCAAGCAGGCCGCCGCGCCGGCCGCTGCGCCCGCTCCCGCCGCGGCTCCGGCTCCGGCCGCCGCCGCGCCGGCTGAAGCGCCCAAGGCCGAAGCGGCCGCGCCGCAGGCCCAGGCCGCCGTCAACCCGGCCGGCGAAAAGCTGTACAAGAGCACCTGCTTCGCCTGCCACGGCACCGGCGTTGCCGGCGCCCCCAAGTTCGGCGACAAGGCCGCCTGGGATCCGTACATCAAGACCGGCATCGACGCCATGGTGAAGGTCGCCATGCAGGGCAAGGGCGCCATGCCCCCGAAGGGCGGCGCGGCCAACGCCTCGGAAGACGACATCCGCGCCGCGGTCGAATACATGGTGAACGCCGCCAAGTAAGCCGCCCTGGTTCGCGGGCGTGCCGAACGCCCAAAAGAAACCCCCGCGCAGTTGGCTGGCGGGGGTTTTTCTTTGGGCGGCGCCGGGGGCCGCCCCAGGGTTGCGTTACGCCGCCGCTTCGGCCAGCAGCGACAGGCCCAGCTGCACGCGCCGCTGCAGCCACAGGCTGGGGCGGTAGCGCATGTCGCCGGTCACGCGATGCAGGTTGCGCAGGATTTCCAGGATGCGGGCGCCGCCCAGCGCATCGCCCATGGCCAGCGGGCCGGCGGGGTAGCCCAGGCCCAGCGTGACCGCGCGGTCGATGTCGGACGGCGTGGCGATGCCTTGCTGCGCGATGTCGGCCGCCACGTTGACGATGGCCGCCACGATGCGCTGCGCCACGAAGCCGGGCGAATCCTGGATGACGCTGACGGGCGTGCCGTCGCCGGCCAGCAAGGCATGCGCGGCGTCGCGCCAGGGCGCCTGGGTGGCCGGCGACAGCATCAGCGTGCGGCGCTTGCCGGCTTCCAGGCGGTGCAGCGTATCCAGCCCCACGGTGCGCGACGCGTCCAGCCCTTGCTGATAGGCGCAGGTGGATACGTCTTCGCCGAACGGCGTCACGATGATCAGGGCCTGGTCGGGCGGCTCGGCCGCGTCGGCGATGCTGGCGCCCAGGTTTTCCAGCAGGGCCTGCGCGCGCGCGTGGCCTTCTTCGTGCGCGGGGCTGATCCAGACCCGCAGGCCGGCTTGCGCGGGCGGCACGGGCGGCTCGGCGGGCACTTGCTTCTGGCCGTCGGGGTAGGCGTAGAAGCCCTCGCCCGCCTTGCGGCCGATCAGGCCGCCGGCCAGGCGCACCGTGGTGATGGGCGACGGGCGAAACCGCGGTTCGTCGAAGAATTGCCGGTAGATCGATTCCATCACCGGGTGCGAAACGTCGAGCGCGGTCAGGTCCATCAGCTCGAAGGGGCCCATGCGAAAGCCGGCCTGCTCGCGCATGATGGCGTCGATCTGCGCGAACGACGCTACCGACTCCTGCGCCACGCGCAGGCCTTCGATGTTCATGCCACGGCCGGCGTGGTTGACGATGAACCCGGGCATGTCCTTGGCGCGCACGGGGGTATGGCCCATGCGCCGCGCCAGCGCGGCCAGGGCATCGCCGGCGGCCGGATCGCTGCGCAGGCCGTCGATGACTTCCACCACTTTCATCAACGCCACCGGGTTGAAGAAGTGGAAGCCGGCTACCCGCTGCGGGCGCTTGCACGCGGCCGCGATGGCGGTGATGGACAGCGACGAGGTATTCGATGCCAGGATGCAGTCGGGGCCGACGATGGCTTCCAGCTTGGCGAACAGGTCGCGCTTGACGTCCAGGCGCTCGACGATGGCTTCGATGACCAGCTGGCAGTCGGCCACGTCTTCCAGCGCGGCAGCCGGCCGCACCCGGGCCAGCGCGGCTTCGGCGTCGGCGGCGCTGAGCTTGCCCTTTTGCGCGAGCTTGTCCCACAGCTGGCGCAGCGATTCGCGGGCCGACGCGACGGCGTCGGCGCTGGTGTCGTACAGGCGCACCTGTACGCCGGCCTGCGCGGCGATCTGCGCGATGCCGCGGCCCATGGCGCCCGCGCCCACCACGGCAAGGGTCTGGATATCTGTCATCGAATGTGCTCCTTCCTGTTCATGTGTGTATGTCTGCGGCCCCGGCCCGCTAGCCGCGCGGCTGCGCCAGGGCCTGGATTTCCGCTTCCGACAGGCCCAGGCGTTCGGCCAGCACCTGGCGCGTGTGCTCGCCCAGCAAGGGCGGCGCGCGGCGGTACTGCACGGGGCTGGCGGAAAATTTCAGCGGGCTGGCCGCAACCGGCACGGTGCCCGCGGTGGGATGCGGCAGTTCGCGCCGCATCTCGCGCGCCTGCACCTGGGGGTCCTGGTAGACCTGGTCCAGCGTATTGATGGGGCCGGCCGGCACGCCGGCCGATTCCAGTTCGGCCAGCCAGTGGTCGCGTTCGCCGGTGGCCATGCGTTCGGACAGCAGCGGCACCAGCGCATCGCGATTCTGCACGCGCTGCGGGTTGGTGGCAAAGCGCGGGTCGTCGGCCAGCTCGGGCAGGCCGATGACGCGGCAGTAATTGCGGAACTGGCTGTCGTTGCCCACGGCCACGATCAGGTGGCCGTCGCTGGCGGCGAACACCTGGTAGGGCACCAGATTCTGGTGCGCGTTGCCCGCGCGCCGCGGCGCCTGGCCCGAGGTCATGAAGTTCAGGTTCTGGTTGGCCATCATGGCCACCTGGCAGTCGAGCAGCGCCATGTCGATGTGCTGGCCCAGGCCGCTGCGGCCGCGCTCGTGCAGCGCCGCCAGGATGCCCACGGTGGAATACATGCCGGTCATCAGGTCGGCCACCGCCACGCCCGCCTTCTGCGGGCCGCCGCCGGGCAGGTCGTCGCGCTCGCCGGTGATGCTCATCAGCCCGCCCATGCCCTGGATCATGAAATCGTAGCCGGGCCGGCTGGCGTAGGGGCCAGTCTGGCCGAACCCGGTGATCGAGCAGTAGATCAGGCCGGGGTTGTCGGCCTTCAGGCTGTCGTAGTCCAGGCCGTACTTGCGCAGCCCGCCGACCTTGAAGTTTTCCACCAGGATGTCGCTCTGGCGCGCCAGTTCGCGCACCAGCTCGGCGCCGCGCGGCGAGGCGATGTCCAGCGCCACCGAATACTTGTTGCGGTTGGCGCTCAGGTAGTAGGCGGCTTCGGTGGTGTCGGCGCCGGCGGCGTCTTTCAGGTAGGGCGGGCCCCAGGCGCGCGTATCGTCGCCCGCGCCGGGGCGTTCGATCTTGATGACTTCGGCGCCCAGGTCGGCCAGATTCTGGGTGCACCAGGGACCGGCCAGCACGCGGGTCAGGTCCAGCACGCGGATGCCGGTCAGGGGAGCAGGTCGTTGCGACATGGTGGGCAAGAGTAAGGACAATAACGACAGGGAACTCTGGATATTAGCCTCAGCCGCTACAAAGGCGTATTCCGTTTTCCGAACGTTCTTGTGCGCATGGCGCACAACCCGTGCCGGCGGCCTCGCTACGAATAGGCCTTGATCGTCTCGCGCGCGATCACCAGTTGCTGGATCTGCGATGTGCCCTCGAAGATGCGGAACAGCCGCACGTCGCGATAGAAGCGCTCGACCGCGTATTCGGACATGTAGCCCGCCCCGCCGTGGATCTGCACCGCGCGGTCGGCCACGCGGCCCGCCATTTCGGTCGCATACAGCTTGCAGCAGGCGGCTTCCAGCGTGGTGTTCTCGCCGCGGTCGCGCTTGCGGGCGGCATCCAGCACCATCGAGCGCGCCGCATACAGCTCGGCCTGGCTGTCGGCGATCATGGCCTGCACCAGCTGGAATTCGGCGATCGGCTGGCCGAATTGCTTGCGTTGCGTGGCGTACTGCACGGCATCGCGCACCAGGCGTTCGGCAATGCCCACGCAAAGCGCCGAGATGTGCAGCCGGCCCTTGTCCAGCACGCGCATCGAGGTGCGAAAGCCATTGCCCTCTTCGCCGCCCAGCAGCGCCGAGGCCGGCACGCGGCAGTTGTCGAATACCACGTCGCAGGTCAGCGCGCCGGCCTGGCCCATTTTCTTGTCGGGCTTGCCCAGCGTCAGCCCCGGGGTGCCGGCCTCGACCAGGAAGCACGAGATCGACCCGGCCTTGCGTTCGGGCGCGGTGCGCGCCATGACCGAGAACAGGCCGGCCACCGGCGCGTTAGTGATGTAGCGCTTGGTGCCGTTGATGACGTAATGGTCGCCGTCGCGCACGGCGGTGGTGCGCAGTGACATGGCGTCCGAACCGGCGTCGGGCTCGGTCAGGGCGAACGAGCCGATCAGCTCGCCGCTGGCCAGCTTCGGCAGGTAGCGCGTGCGCTGTTCGTCGGTGCCGGCCAGCACGATGGCCTGCGAGCCGATGCCGATGTTGGTGCCGGCCAGCGAACGGAACGCCGGCGAGGTCTGGCCCAACTCGAACACCACGCGCACTTCTTCTTCCATGGTCAGGCCCAGGCCGCCGTAGTCGGGCGAGATAGACAACCCGAACAGGCCCAGCTCGCGCATTTCGGCCACGATGTCGGGCGGGATCTCGCCGGTGTGGGCCAGCGCCTCTTCGGCGGGCACCAGGCGGTCGGCCACAAAGCGATGCACCGCGTCCAGCAGCAGGGTCAGGGTTTCAGTATCGAGAGCCATGATGAAGTCGGTAGAACCACAAGATAGAAAAGCGAATCGGCAGCCGGGGGAATCAGGCCTTTGCGGACAACCCGCCGGCCAGCAGGTCGAAATAGCCGGCGGCAATGGCCTCGGCCGTCTGCGCGCCGCCGGGCTGGTACCAGCGCGCCATCCAGTTCAGCATCGACAGCACCGCGCGCCCGGTGGCGGGGACATCCAGCGCGCGGAACTCGCCATTGGCCACGCCGCCGGCGATGATGTCGCGCAGCAGCCTTTCGTAGCCGTCGCGCAGCCGGGCGGCGTCTTCGCGCTCGGTGATGGCCATGCCGGAATATCCCACCAGCATGGTGACGAACTGGGCGTGGTGGTGTTCGAAATAGCGGGCGTGGGCCTGCATGAACTGGCGCAACCGCTCGCGCGCCGTCGGCGCCTGGGCCACGGCCTGCGAGACGGCGTCGGTCATGCCGCGCAGCACATCCAGGATGATGGCGTCGTAGATGTCCTGCTTGGTGGGGTAGTAGTGATAGATGGCGGCCTTGGATACGCCGATGGCGGCGGCCAGGTCGGCCACCGAACTGCTTTCGTAGCCGCAGCGGGCGAACAGGCGCGCCGCTTCTTCCAGGATGCGTTCGCGCGGCGCGGCCAGCGTGGGGGGGCGGCCGGCGCGAGGCCGCTTGGCGGGGACGGGGCTATCGGGCATGGAAAGAGGCGGCCTTGGGCTGCGCGGCCGCATTGACAGGCCGTCGGCGCATGCCGTTAAATGGTAGACAATTAATTACCGGACATCCGGTAGGTAATTATACGCACGGCTTTCTTCCCCGTTCAACTTTTTTCGCCCCTGTCCATGAACGCACGCGACGCCTCTCCGCCCCACGCCCTGGTCAACCAGCTGTACACGCAGATGACCCTGCCGGTCATCTGCTCGCCCATGTTCATCGTGTCCAACCCCAAGCTGGTGGTGGCGCAGTGCGCCAGCGGCGTCATGGGCTCGTTCCCGGCCCTGAACGCGCGCCCCCAGACGCTGCTGGACGACTGGCTGTCCGAAGTGCGGGAAGGCCTGGCGGCGCGCCGGCAGGCCGAGCCGTCGGCCGTGGTGGCGCCTTTCGCGGTCAACCAGATCATCCACCAGTCCAACGACCGCCTGGAGCACGACTTGCAGCTGTGCGACAAGCACCGGGTGCCGTTCATCATCACCAGCCTGCGCGCGCCCGGCGACCTGGTCTCGGGCATCCATGCATGGGGCGGCAAGGTATTCCACGACGTGACCACCGTGCGCCACGCCGAAAAAGCGCTGGAAGCCGGCGTGGACGGCCTGATCCTGGTGTGCGCGGGGGCCGGCGGCCACGCGGGCACGCTCAGCCCGTTCGCGCTGGTCTCCGAGGTGCGGCGCTTCTACGATGGCCCGCTGGTCCTGTCGGGCGCGATCACCTCGGGCTCGGGCATCCTGGCGGCGCTGGCCATGGGGGCCGACTTCGCCTACATGGGCACGCGCTTCATCGCCAGCACCGAAGCCAACGCCTCGGAAGGCTACAAGCAGGCCATCGTCGACGCCAGCGCGTCCGATATCCTGTATACGCCCTTCTTCACGGGCATTCCCGGCAACTACCTGAAGGCCAGCATCGCGGCGGCCGGGCTGGACCCGGCCAACCTGCCCGTTCCGGAAGCCGGCGCGTCCAATTTCGGCACCACGCGCGTCAAGCCCTGGAAAGACATCTGGGGCGCGGGCCAGGGGGTGGGCGGCATCGACAGCGTACGGCCCGCCACGGAAATCATCGCCACCCTGCGCCAGGAATACGCCCAGGCCCAGGCGCGGCTGGCCGGCAAGGTCCTGGCATGAGCCAGGCGCCCGACAGCCTGGTCGTCGCCCGCGACGGCGCGATTCTGTCGCTGACCATCAATCGCCCGCAGCGGCGCAATGCGCTGGATGTGGCCACGTATCATGCGCTGGCGGATCAATTGCGCCGGGCCACCGCCGACCCGACCCTGTCGGCGGTGGTGCTGTCGGGCGCGGGCGAGCATTTCACCGCGGGCAACGACCTGCACGATTTCCAGGCCGACCGGCCCGAGGGCGACAGCGCCGGCATGACCTTCCTGCGCGCGCTGATCGCCACCGATTTGCCGGTGGTGGCAGCGGTGGAAGGCTATGCAATCGGCATCGGCGTGACGCTGCTTCAGCACTGCGATTTTGTCTATGCGGCGCGCAACGCCACGCTGCGCATTCCGTTCGTGGCGCTGGGCCTGTGTCCGGAAGGCGCGTCCAGCCTGCTGCTGCCGCGCCTGGCCGGGGCGCGCCGGGCGGCGCAATGGCTGCTGCAGGGCAAGGCATTCGGGGCCGACGAAGCCATGCAGGCCGGCCTGGCCACCGCGGTCACCGAGCCGGGCCAGGCGCTGGCCGCCGCCCGCGCCACCGCCGCCGAACTGGCCGCCCAGCCGCGCGAAGCCCTGCGCCTGACCAAGGCCATGCTGAAGCGGGCCGACCGCGCCGCGATCGACGAAACACTGGATTTCGAAGCCGCCCAGTTCCGGGCCCGCCTGCAGACGCGGGAAGCCCAGCAAGCGTTCGCGCGCTTCCTGAACAAGCGTTGAAGCGGGCTTGCTGGACGGGGCGACGGTCTCAGACACCCCGAAGGGTGTCTGAGACCAACCGCCACCCCGTCAAAACGGCGAATTCGGCAAGAAGTTCGGCGGGCGGCGCTCGCGCAGCGAGCGGACGCCTTCGTGTACGTCGGGCCCGGCGAAGCCCATGAATTCCAGCGCCAGCGACGTGTCGAAGCTGGGCCCGGCCAGCCGCAGCCAGTTGTTCAGCGCGTACTTGGTCCAGCGGATCGCCGTCTGCGACCCCTTGGCCAGCTTGCCGGCCACCTCGAACGCCTTGGCGATCAGCTCGGCCTCGTCGACGCACAGCGACACCAGGCCGATGCGCTCGGCCTCTTCGCCGGTAACGGTTTCGCACAGCAGCAGGTAATACTTGGCCTTGGCCATACCGCACAGCAGCGGCCAGACGATGGCGGCGTGGTCGCCCGCGGCCACGCCCAGGCGGGTGTGGCCGTCGATGATGCGCGCGTCGCGGGCCGCGATGGAGATGTCGGCCAGCAAACCGGTCACCAGCCCGGCCCCCACGGCGGCGCCGTGCATGGCCGACACGATCGGCTTGTTGCAGTTGATCACGTTGTAGACCAGGTCGCGCGCCTCGCGCCATACGCGCGCGCGCACCTCGAAATCGTCGGCCATCTGCTGCACCAGTTCCAGGTCGCCGCCGCCCGAAAACCCCTTGCCCTCGCCGCGGATGACCACGACCCGCGTGTCGGGGTCGGTATCGACGTCGCGCCAGATATCGGCCAGCTCGCGGTGCAGGCGCTGGTCGGCGGTGGACAGCTTGCCGGGTATCCCGCCCCGCCCGCCCATGATGATTTCCAGGACCCCTTCGGGATGGCGGCGCAGCTTCAGGGCTTGATAGTGCGCATAGTGGTCGAGCGATAAGTCGGACATGGTCGTCTCCGGAAATGATGCAAGCGCAGTCCGAGCACTATAGTGGATAGCTTCTGCCCATACCGCCGGAACCGCCCATGCCCGCCGCCCGCCCCGCGCCGCCCGCGCCCATCCGCCGCCAGGACCTGCCGGCGCTGTTCGCCGCCCGCCCGGCCGATGCTCACAAGGGCACCTTCGGCACCGTGGCCGTGGTGGGCGGCGGCGCCGGCATGGCGGGCGCCGTGCTGCTGGCCGGCCGCGCGGCGCTGAAGGCCGGCGCCGGCAAGGTGCTGGTGGGCTTCGCGCAGGCCGCCTGCCCCCTGGCATGCGACCCGCTGCAGCCCGAGCTGATGCTGCGCGACGCCGCCAGCCTGTACCAGGCGGCGCTGCCGGTCGACGCCTGGGTGGCCGGCTGCGGGCTGGGCACGGGCGCCGACGCGGTGGCCGCGCTCAATGCCTTGTTCGCCCGCCGCGGCCAGGCGCCGCTGGTACTGGACGCCGACGGCCTGAACCTGCTGGCCGGCGGCGTGCTGGCGCCGTGGGGGCCGGGGCCGGTGGTGCTGACGCCGCATCCGGCCGAAGCCGCCCGGCTGCTGGGCGCCACCACAGGCAATGTCCAGGCCGACCGGCCGGGCGCGGCCCGCGCCCTGGCCGACCGTTACGCCGCGTGGGTGGTGCTCAAGGGCGCCGGAACCATCGTGTGCCGGCCCGACGGCCGCTGCCGGCAGAACACCACCGGCAATCCCGGGCTGGCCACGGCCGGCACGGGCGATGTGCTGGCCGGCATCCTGGGCAGCCTGTTGGCCCAGGGTATCGACCCGGACCAGGCGGTGCCCGGCGCGGTCTGGCTGCACGGCGCCGCCGCCGACGCCTTGGTAGCGGCGGGCGTGGGCCCCGTCGGCCTGACGGCCGGAGAGCTGGCCGACGCCGTCCGACAGTTGCGAAATGGCCACGGATAAGGGCCGTTACAACTTATCCACAGATTCATGTTGCATTGCACTTAGGGTTATCCCTATAATGGTTTACCCCATGACGAAACGGACTGGAGAGTGACCATGAGCGAACTGACCCTGAACCAAAATGCCCGCCTGACCGATGCGCTGGAACGCGACCTGCTTCGCGGCGCGATGGAAAGCCAACCGAATGCCCAACCGCTGGTGCTGTTCAAGCACGCCGGCGCGAAGATTGCCCGCGCCATCGGCGCCTTCGCCGACTACATCGCCGAAGTGCACGATGCCATGAATCGCGCCCGCGCCGCCAGCGCCCGCTACGCCGGTTCGCAGTGGTAATTGCCCTCCGGTCTGTCGCCCGCCCCTGAAAAGGGCCGGGCGATAGTGCTGTATGCCTTCGGGCGCCCCAAGGCGCCGCACCCCGAAGCGGGGCGCGGCGCCTTGTTGTTTCCGGCCCCGGCCCGGCCATAGGGATTCCCCGCCTGGCGGTCTTTGCGCATTGACAACGCGCGAAGCGCCTTCCGATAATCGCCCCCTTGTCACGATTGATTGCATCTGGCGGCGCCCTGCCGCCAGCGGCGCAATCGGACGCCGATTCGGAGCCCCTATGAAATTGCGTACTTCCCTGGCCCTGCTGGCGGCCAGCGCCGGCCTGGCCGCCGCGCCCGCCGTCCTGGCCCAGTCCCTGACGATCGCGCTGTCGTCCGAACCCACCTCCGCCGACCCGCACTATCACAAGCAGACGCAGAACGATGCGTTCGCGGCGCACGTCTACGACTCGCTGATCAACCGCACCCCCGACATGACGCTGGTGCCGGGCCTGGCCACGTCATGGAAGAACCTGGACGACCTGACCTGGGAACTGAAGCTGCGCGAAGGGGTGAAATTCTCGAACGGCCAGCCGTTCACCTCGCAGGACGTGCTGTTCTCGGTGTGCCGCACCCTGAACAACAAGACCAACGTGTCGCAGTCGTACATGACGGTCACCAAGCTGCTGACCGACGTGCAGACGCCCGACGCGCACACCGTCGTCCTGAAGACGGCCGAGCCCTTCCCGCTGATGCCGGCCGAGCTGGCGCGGCAACTGCCCATCATCTGGAACGGCATCGTCGAGCACGGCCCGCTGAAGTTCGCCCCCAAGGAAGGTTGCGGCGTGACCGGCCCCTGGCCCACCGTGGCCGACTTCAACAGCGGCAAGGACGCCATCGGCACCGGCCCGTACAAGCTGAAGTCGTACGTCAAGGGCACCGGCATCGAGCTCGAGCGCAATGAAGACTACTGGGGCGACAAGCCGCACTGGAAGACGGTGAAGTTCGTGCCGGTGCCCAACGCCGGCCCGCGCCTGACCGGCCTGCTGTCGGGCGATTTCGACGTCATCGAGAACCCGGCCGCGCGCGACCTGCCGCGCCTGAAGGACAACGGCAATTTCGGCTATGTGGCCACCCCGTCGACCCGCCTGGTGTTCTTCCAGCCGGACGTGGGCCGCAACCCCAGCCCGTTCGTCAAGAGCGCCGACGGCAAGAACCCGCTGCAGGACCTGCGCGTGCGGCGCGCCATCAACATGGCCATCGACCGCAAGACCATCAACGCGCGCATCATGGATGGCCTGTCGACGCCAGCCTACCAGTACATGCCCGACGGCATGTTCGGCGCGCTGCCCAAGGCGCCCGAGATCAAGTACGACCCCGAAGGCGCCAAGAAGCTGCTGGCCGAGGCCGGCTACCCCGACGGCTTCGAGCTGACCCTGTCGTCCACCAACAACCGCTACGTGAACGACGGCCAGGTGACGCAGGCCGTGGCGCAATACCTGTCGCGCATCGGCATCAAGACCCACGTCGACGCCATGACCGCCTCGATCTATTTCCCCAAGCGCGCCAAGCGCGAGTTCAGCTTCGCCATGGGCGGCTGGCCGGCGGAAACGGGCGAGGCCTCGGCGCTGTTCCAGCTGTGGGTGGCTTCGCTGGATTCGGCCCGCAGCCTGGGCACCAGCAACTACGGCGGTTTCTCGAACGCCGAGTTCGACAAGGTCTACGAGCAGGCCATCGTGACGGTGGACCCCGAGAAGCGCAAGGCGCTGCTGCAGCAGTCCACCCAGATCGCGCTGGACAACCTGCCGCTGATCCCGCTGCATTTCGAAAGCAGCATCTGGGCGTTCCGCAAGGGCCTCAGCTACGAAGGCCGCCGCGACCAGTACACGCTGGCGATGTCGGTGCGCCCGACGAAGTAGCCGGTCCTGGGATGCCCTGGCCTTGGCGTCATGGAACGCCAAGACCGAACGGTGAAACACTGACACCACGGAAGGCCCTGCCGGGTCGTTGCGGTGGCGTCCTTGCCAACCGTGCCTGACTACAGGTTTTGCCAGGTGTCTGACACCCCGCAGGGTGTCTGACACCTTCGCGTTCTCGCATTCCCCGTCACCGCCCCTTACGGCAAGGTCGCCTCGACCTCGTCGATGCGCGCCTTCAGGTGTTCGATGAAGCGTGCCACGCCGGGCGGCAACAGCCGGCCGTCCATGGTCTGGATCTGCAGGTTGCGCGATTGCAGTTCCGCGCTGACCACGGGGCGGGCCACCAGGCCGTCTTGCGCCAGGCGCCACGCCACCGAGATATAGCCGGCGAACATCACCGCGTTGGAATGGCGCACGAAGCCGTGCAGCGCGGGCGAATAGTTCGAGACCAGGGCCGCCTGCAGCTGCATGTCCTCGAGCGCGCAAGTGCGGTTGAGCAGGCGGCGGGCCGTGCTCTTGTCGTCGGTCAGCGCCAGCGGGTAGGCCAGCACGTCTTTCAGTTGCAGCCGGCTGCGCCCGGCCAGCGGGTGCGTGGCCGCCATGACGGCATAGACCGGCGCGCGCCACGAATGCAGCACTTTCACTCCTTGCGCGGGCTCGACGTTGAAGGACACGGCCACGTCGATATCGCCGCTGGCGATGTGGCGCATGGCCTCGGGCGGGGTCAGCACCTGCAGCGAGAAGCGGGTGCGCGGATGCTGGCGCCGGAAATCCACCATCGCCACCGGCAGGAAGCCCTGCGCCGGGCCTTCGGATGCCCCTACCCGGATCTCGTCGTGCGGCGTGCCCTGCAGGCCGGCGATCTGGCGCAGCACTTCTTCCGATTCCAGCTGGGTGCGGCGCGCGTGGGCCAGCAGCAGCCGGCCGGCCTCGCTCAGGGCCATGCCGCGCGGCGCCCGCTCGAACAGCGGCGCCCCCACTTCTTCTTCCAGCCGGGCGATCTGCCGGCTGATGGCCGACACGGCCACGTGCAATTGCTTGGAAGCGCCGCTGAGGCTGCCGGCCTGGGCCACTTCCACAAAGTACTTCAAGGCGATTCCGTGCATGCTGGGCTACCGGGGATCCCGGGCGAGCGCCGGGGCATCCGCCACTGTGAGGTTGCTTTGCCAAAAAGGCAAATACTTTGGCAAATATTCTAATTGTCTAGAAAGCTCGAGCGCTCCTAGAATCTGCGTCAAGATAAGAACCGGTGCCGCCCTGGCCCGCGGGCCGGTCATTTCCCCAGGGGGAATACGTGTTCCTGGCAGCCGCCCCGTCCTTCCGGCCGGCAGGCAACTGCCCGCGCGCGCCCAGGCCCGCGTACCGCCCCCGCTTGTGCCGGCTTGTCCCGGCGCCCGGTTTTTTCGCGGAGCCCCCATGACCCAGCCCGATGCCGCAGCCGCCCTGCGCCCCTTCGAACTTGCCTGCCCCGACCTGGCGGCCGAGCGCCTGGGCAATACCGACACGCCGGGCGTGTGGCATTTCGATTCGGGCGCGCCGGGCAAGCGCGTGATGCTGACCGCGCTGATCCACGGCAACGAACTGTGCGGGGCCTGGGCGCTGAAGGCACTGCTGGCCAGCGGCCTGCGCCCGCGGCATGGCGCCTTGACCCTGGCGTTCTGCAACCTGGCGGCCTTCGACCGCTTCGACGCCGCCAATTACCTGCCGTCGCGCTTTGTCGACGAAGACATGAACCGCGTCTGGAGCGACGACAAGCTGGCCGACCCGTCCACCCAGGAACGGCGCCGCGCCGCGGCGCTGCGGCCCTGGGTGGCGCAGGCCGACTGGCTGCTGGATATCCATTCGATGAGCAATTCCGAAGTGCCGCTGCAACTGACCGGCCTGCAGCCTCGCAACGTCGAACTGGCGCTGCAGCTGGGCAACCCCGCCGACATCATCGCCGACGCCGGCCATGCCGCCGGGGTGCGCATGCGCGACTACGGCCGCTTCGGCGAAAGCGGCGACAACGGCACGCGCTCGCTGCTGGTCGAATGCGGTTTTCATGGCGCGCCGCAGGCCCGCGACGTGGCGATCGACCAGATGGCGCGCTTTCTGGTAGCCGCGGGCACGCTGGACCGCGCCGACCTGCCGGCCGGCTGGTTCGCGCCCGACGCCGCCCGCCAGCAGGCGTTGCGCGTGACCCACGCCATCGCCGCGCGCAGCGCCGACGTGCGCTTTGCCCAACCGTGGCGCGGGCTGGAAAAACTACCGCGCGCCGGCACCCTGCTGGGCTGGAACGCCGGCGAGGCCTTCGCCACGCCTTACGACGACTGCGTGCTGATCATGCCGTCGCTGGCCAATGTGCGGCCCGGCGTCACCGTGCTGCGGCTGGCGCAGCCCATTACCTGATTTTCCGTTGCATCCCCCCGCAGGACTCGCCCAGGAGAAAATCCCCATGTCCGCTTCTTGCACCCGCGCGGCCGTACTGGCCGCCCTGCTCGGCCTGGCGGCCGGCGCCCACGCCCAGCCGCTGACCATCGCGCTGGCGTCCGAACCCACCGCCATGGATCCGCACTACCACCAGGCCACGCCCAACAATGCCATGGCCTCGCAGATCTTCGAGACCCTGGTGGCGCAGGACGCCAAGATGAGCCTGATTCCAGGCCTGGCCACGTCGTGGAAGACGCTGGACGACCACACCTGGGAATTCACGCTGCGCGACGCGAAGTTCTCCAACGGCCAGCCGCTGACGCCGCAGGACGTGATCTTCACTTTCTGCCGCGCCATGAACAACGAAGAAGCCATCGCCGGCTCGTACGCGGCGGTGGTGCAGAAGTTCGCCGACGTCCAGGCCGTCGATGCCCACACGCTGCGCATCAAGACACTGAAGCCCTACCCGCTGCTGGCCAACGACCTGACGCGCACCGGCATCCTCTGGAGCGGCATCGTCGAGCACAGCCCCATCACCTTCGACCTGGACAAGAAATGCGGGGTCACCGGCCCCTGGCCCAAGGTGGCCGACTTCAACAACGGCAAGAACGCCATCGGCACCGGCCCGTACAAGCTGAAGTCGTACGTCAAGGGCACCGGCATCGAGCTCGAGCGCAATGACGGCTACTGGGGCGACAAGCCCGAATGGCGCCAGGTGCGCTTCGTGCCCGTGCCCAACGCCGGCCCGCGCCTGACCGGCCTGCTGGCCGGCGACTTCGACGTCATCGAAAGCCCGGCCGCCCGCGACGTGCAGCGCATCAAGAGCACCCCGGGCTTCGGCTACGTGGTGACGCCGTCGGTGCGCGTAGTGTATTTCCAGTTCGACGTGGGCCGCGACGCCAGCCCGCTGGTCAAGGCCGACAACGGCAAGAACCCGCTGCAGGACGTGCGGGTGCGCCGCGCCATCAGCATGGCCATCGACCGCAAGACCATCGTCGACCGCATCATGGACGGCATGGCCACCCCGGCCAACCAGTTCCTGCCCGACGGCATGTTCGGCACCCTGCCGCATCCGCCGGAACTGAAGTACGACCCGGCGGCGGCCAAGAAGCTGCTGGCCGAGGCCGGCTACCCCGACGGCTTCGAGCTGACCCTGTCGTCCACCAACGACCGCTACATCAACGACGGCCAGATCACCCAGGCCGTGGCGCAGTACCTGTCGCGCATCGGCATCAAGACCCACGTCGACGCCATGACCCGCTCGGTGTACTTCCCCAAGCGGGCCAAGCGCGAATTCAGCTTCGCCATGGGCGGCTGGTCGTCGGAAACCGGCGAGGCCTCGTCGTTCCTGCAATACTGGGTGACCTCGTTCGCGCCGGAGCTGGGCATGGGCACCAGCAACTACGGCCGCTATTCCAACCCCGAACTGGACGGGATCTTCCGCCAGGCCGTCACCACGGTGGACGACGCCAAGCGCGAGAAACTGCTGCAGCAGGCGCTGACCATCACGCTGTCGGACCTGCCCAGCATCCCGCTGCACTATGAAAGCAGCATCTGGGCGTTCCGCAAGGGGCTGACGTACGAAGGCCGCGCGGACCAGTACACTCTGGCCACATCGGTCAAGTCGGCCCGCTAGGGCCGGCGGGCTTTTTTCGCAAGACCCCAAGGAACGCACAACGTGGTTTTGTTCACCCTGCGCAGGTTCATCCAGAGCCTGTTCGTCCTGCTGGCCGTATCGGTCGTGGTGTTTTTCGCGGTGTATGCCGTGGGCGACCCCATCGAGCTGCTGGTCAGCCCCGAAGCGACGATGGAGGCGCGCGCCGCCACCATCGCCCGCCTGGGGCTGGACCAGCCCATCTGGCAGCAGTATTTCACCTTCCTGTGGCGCGCGCTGCACGGCGACCTGGGCACGTCTTTCGTGCACGGCATCCCCGCCATCGAGCTCATCGTGCAGCGCATTCCGGCCACCTTCGAACTGGTGGTCGTGGCCATCACGCTGACCTGTACGATCGGCATTCCGCTGGGCCTGGTGGCCGGCCTGTACCGCGACCGCGCGCTGGGCCGCGGCATCATGGCGACGTCGGTGCTGGGCTTTTCGCTGCCGAACTTCTGGCAAGGCATGATGCTGATCCTGCTGTTCGCCGTGTGGCTGGGCTGGCTGCCGGCCTCGGGGCGCGGCGACACGGTCAGCGTGCTGGGCGTGCCGCTGTCCATCCTGACGGCCGACGGCTGGTCGCACGTGATCATGCCGGCCATCAACCTGGCGCTGGCCAATATCGCGCTGGTGCTGCGCCTGACCGCCACCGGCGTGGCCGAGGCCCAGACGCAGGAATACGTGAAATTCGCGCGCGCCAAGGGCGTGCGGCCCGGGCGCATCGTGCGCCGGCACATCCTGCGCAACATCCTGATCCCGGTGGTCACCGTGGTGGGCATGGAATTCGGCAGCCTGATCGCCTATTCCACCATCACCGAGACGGTGTTCGCCTGGCCGGGCATGGGCAAGCTGCTGATCGACAGCGTCTACCAGCTCGACCGTCCCGTGGTGGTGGCCTACGTGATGCTGGTCACGCTGATCTTCGTCATCGTCAATTTCATCGTCGACATCCTGTACGCCGCGCTCGACCCGCGCGTGCAACTCGTCGCTCCCGCACACTAACGCCATGGCCCACCCCGCACAAAACGGCCGCACGCGCACCATCCAGCCGCTGGAAGACACCCCGCGCCGTGCCGCCATCCTGAAGAAACTGCGCAGCCGCCCCACCGTGACCGGCTCGGCCATCGCGCTGGCCGTGCTGATGGTGCTGGTGCTGGCCGCGCCCTACTTCGCGCCGCAGAACCCCTACGACCTGGCCAACCTGAACCTGCTGGACGGCCGCCTGCCGCCGGGCGCCACCTCGATGGACGGCCACGTGTACCTGCTGGGCACCGACGACCAGGGCCGCGACATGTTCAGCGCCATCCTGTATGGCCTGCGCATCAGCCTGATGGTGGGCCTGTCGGCGGTGGCGCTGGCCACCGCCATCGGCAGCATGGCCGGCCTGGTGGCGGCCTACGTGGGCGGCTTCGTCGACACCATGCTGATGCGCATCGTCGACTTCATCCTGGGCTTTCCCACCATCCTGGTGGCGCTGGTGCTGCTGGCCATGATGGGCCGCGGCGTCGACAAGGTGATCCTGGCGCTGGTGGTGGTGCAATGGGCCCACTACGCGCGCATCATGCGCGGCCGCGCCCTGCAGGAACGCCGCAAGGAATATGTCGAGGCGGCCGCCAACCTGGGCTTTCCGGCCTGGCGCATCATGGTCTTCCACCTGCTGCCCAATTGCCTGGGGCCGGTGATGGTGTTCGCCACCATCCAGATCGCCACGGCCATCGCGCTGGAAGCCACGTTGTCGTTCCTGGGGGTGGGCGTGCCCATCACCGAGCCTTCGCTGGGCCTGCTGATCGCCAACGGCTTCCAGTACCTGCTGTCGGGCGATTACTGGATCAGCATGTTCCCGGGCGTGGCGCTGCTGCTGCTGATCCTGACCATCAACATCGTGGGCGACCGCCTGCGCGAAGCCCTGGACCCGCGACGAGCATGAACGACACCATTCTCCAGGTGCGCGGCCTGCGCACCGCGTTCCATACCGAGGCCGGCGCCTGGCCGGCCGTCGACGGCGTCGACCTGACCGTGCGCCGCGGCGAGATCCTGGGCCTGGTCGGCGAGTCGGGATCGGGCAAGTCCGTGACCGGCTTTTCGCTGCTGGGCCTGATCGACCCGCCGGGCGAGGTCGTGTCCGGCGAGATCCTGTTCAAGGGGCAGGACCTGCGCAAGCTCGACGAAGAAGGCATGCGCCGCCTGCGCGGCAACCGCATCGCCATGATTTTCCAGGATCCGCTGATGACGCTGAACCCGGTGCTGCGCATCGGCGAACAGATGATGGAAGCCATCCTGACGCACGAGAACGTGCCGGCGGCCCAGGCGCGCGAGCGCTGCCGCGAGGCGCTGGCCATGGTGGGCATCCCGGCCCCGGAAAAACGCCTGGACAGCTATCCGCACGAGTTTTCCGGCGGCATGCGCCAGCGCGTGGCGATCGCCATCGCCATGCTGAACCGGCCCGACCTGATCATCTGCGACGAGCCCACCACCGCGCTGGACGTCACCATCCAGGGCCAGATCCTGTACCGCATGCAGGAAATCTGCCGCAAGCACGACACCGCGCTGATCTGGATCACCCACGACCTGGGCGTGGTGGCCGAACTGGCCGACCACGTCGCCGTGATGTATGCCGGGCGCATCGTGGAAGCCGGCCCGGTGGCGCAGGTACTGGACGCGCCGCGCCATCCCTATACCAAGGGCCTGCTCGAGTCGATGCCGGCCAACACCGCGCCCGGCGCGCGCCTGCACCAGATCGACGGCATGGCGCCCAGCCTGGCGGGCCGGCCCGCCGGCTGCGCCTTCCGGCCGCGCTGCCCGAACGCCATCACCCGCTGCGCCGAACAGGCGCCTTCCGCCATCCAGGAAGGCCCGCGCAGCTTCCGCTGCTACGCACCGATCGCCCGCGAGACCGCCTCCGCATGACCCCGCAAGACACGCCCGTAATCGAGTTGCGCAACGTCCACAAGCGTTTCGAGCAACGCCCCGACCTGGCCCAGCGCCTGCTGGCCCTGGCCGGCAAGCCCATCGACCGCCGCACGGTGCATGCCGTCAATGGCGTGGACCTGTCCATCCAGCGCGGCGAAGTGCTGGGCCTGGTGGGCGAGTCCGGCTGCGGCAAGTCCACCCTGGGCCGCGTGGTGGCCGGCCTGCACCGCCAGACCGAAGGCGAGCTGCGGTACCAGGGCCGGCCCACCGAAGGCCTGCGCGGCGCCGACCTGCTGGCCTACACGCTGGGCGTGCAGATGATCTTCCAGGATCCGCAGGCCTCGCTGAACCCGCGCCAGCGCCTGCGCCAGATCCTGGGCGAGGCGCTGAAAGTGCACAAGCTGGCCCCGCCGGCCGAGATCCCCGCGCGCATCGACCGCGCGCTGTCCGAAGTGGGCCTGGACCGCGAATACCGCGACCGCTTCCCGCACCAGATCTCCGGCGGACAGCGCCAGCGCATTGGCATTGCGCGCGCGCTGATGGTGTCGCCCAAGTTCCTGGTGTGCGACGAGCCGGTGGCCGCACTGGACGTATCCATCCAGGCGCAGGTGATCAACCTGTTCATGGACCTGCGCGAACAGCACGGTTTCACGTACTTGTTCATCAGCCACGACCTGGGCGTGGTCAAGCACATCTCCGACCGGGTGGCCATCATGTACCTGGGCAAGATCGTCGAGCGCGCGCCCGCCGCCGAGATCTTCGCCCGCGCCAACCACCCGTACACGCAGGCCCTGCTGGCCGAAGTGCCCGACGTGGGCCGGCGCGGCCGCCAGTTCACGCCCATCCAGGGCGAGATCCCGTCGCCGCTGAACCCGCCGCCGGGCTGCACCTTCCACCCGCGCTGCCCGCACGCCACCGCGCGCTGCCGCGAGCAGGCGCCCGAACTGAAAGAAATCGCGCCCGGCCATTGGTCGGCCTGTCACCTGAATCCTTGAAGCCTGTCATGAAAGAGCTGTCCAACGTCGACCGCATTGCCCAGGAACTGGGCCACGCCGGCCGCAACGCCATTCCCTATGTCGACGACGATCGCAACGCCGACCGCCCGTTCACGCTGCAGACCTACCGCCCCTACGGCTACACGCCAGACCGGCCGGTGGTGATGGTGCAGCACGGCGTGCTGCGCAACGGCGACGACTATCGCGATTTCTGGATTCCCGCGGCCGACAAGCACAAGGTGCTGGTCGTGGCGCCGACGTTCTCCAACGATATCTGGCCGGGCGTGGAAAGCTACAACAATGGCCGGGTCTTCAGCGCCGGCGGCAACCCGCGCCATATCGATGGCTGGACCTACGCGCTGGTGGGCCGGGTGTTCGCCGACCTGCGCGCCGCGGGCGTGACCGAGGCCGAACAGGCCCACTTGTTCGGCCATTCGGCCGGCGGCCAGTTCGTGCACCGCCTGATGAGCAGCCAGCCGCATGCCCCGTTCTGCGCCGTGGCGGCGGCCAACCCGGGCTGGTACACGCTGCCCACGTTCGACCACCCCTTCCCCGAAGGCCTGGACGGCGTCGGCCTGACCGAGGACCACCTGGTGCGGCTGCTGGCCTACCCGATGACCATCCTGGCGGGCGACCAGGACATTGCCACCAACGACCCCAACCTGCCGTCCGACCCGCCGGCCCTGCGCCAGGGGCCGCACCGCTACGCGCGGGCGCACCACTATTTCGAGGCCGGGCAGCGCGAGGCGCAACGCCGCGGCGTGCCGTTCGGCTGGACGCTGCAGGTCGTGCCCGGCATCGGCCACGATGGCCGCGCCATGTCGGCCGCTTGCGCCAGCCTGTGGTTCGAGGGCAAACTGCCCAGCGACGCCGAGCTGGCCAGGCTGGCGGGCCAGCAGGTCGCCTGAGCCCCGCGCCGTCCGTTGTTTACCAGGAACGCCAACATGTCTGCCCTGCCCACTACCGAAGAACTCGTCGCCGGCATCCAATCGTGGGTGCGCTGCGAATCGCCATCCAGCTCGCCCGAAGGCGTGGCCGCCATGGCCGCGCTGGTCGAGGCGCAGGCGCGCGCGGCCGGCCTGACGGTCGAGATCACGCCGCTGGACGCGGCCACCGGCCCGCTGCTGTACGCCACCAACCGTGCGCCCGGCGATAAGCGCCCCGGCATCCTGGTGCTGGCGCACCTGGATACGGTGCACCCCATCGGCACGCTGCAGGATAACCCCTGCCGCATCGAGGGCGACCGGCTGTACGGCCCCGGCAGCTACGACATGAAAGGCGGCATCTACCTGGCGCTGGCCGCGCTGTCCACCTTGGCCAAGCCGGGCAGCACGCGGCTGCCGGTAGATTTCCTGATGGTTCCCGACGAGGAAATCGGCAGCCACGCCTCGCGCCCGTCGATCGAACGCTATGCGGCCAATGCCAAGTACGGCCTGGTGTGCGAACCGGCCCGCCCCAACGGCGGCAAGTGCGTGACGGCCCGCAAGGGCACCGGCATGCTGCGCCTGAACGTCAAGGGCCGTCCGGCGCATGCCGGCATGCAGCACGAGAAAGGCCGCAGCGCCATCCGCGAAATGGCGCACCAGGTGCTGGCCCTGGAAGCCATGACCGACTACGAGCGCGGCGTGACGGTCAGCGTGGGCACGATCGCCGGCGGCACGGTCACCAACACGGTGCCGGCGCAATGCCGCTGCGTGGTCGATTTCCGCGTGCCCGACATGGGCACCGCCCAAGACGTGCTGCGCCGCATGCGCAACCTGTGCGCGGTGGGGCCGGACGTAGAGCTGGACATCGACGTGGAACTGAACCGCCCGCCCATGGTGCGCACCGACGCCGCCGCGGCGCTGCTGGCGCTGGCGCAGGGCTATGCGCGCGAAGCCGGCTTCGACCTGGAAGAAGCCCCCATGACGGGCGGCGGCAGCGACGCCAACTTCACCTCGGCGATGGGCGTGCCCACCCTGGACGGCCTGGGCGCCGACGGCGACGGCGCCCACACGCTGCACGAATACATCCTGGTGTCCACCTTGCAGACGCGCGCGAAATTCTGGGAACTGCTGCTGCGGGAACTGGCCTGACGGGCGTGCCGTCGGCAAGCGTTTCGGAAAACGCAGCGCCCGTCCTTGCACAGGTGTCTGGCATCCCCTTGAGGCGCCTTCGGCACGCCCGCAGCGCCTCGCGGGGTGTCTGGCATGCTTCTACTTCTGCAGCAACGCCTTCAGCATGCCCAGCCGTTCTTTAGGGCTCATGGCGCGGGTGGCTTCGTCTTCCTCGATGCGGACATCGCCCAGGCCCATTTCCTCGATGAAGCGGGAAGGCTCGCGCACGATGTCTTCGCGCGCGCGCCGGCGTTTCTTGCACCAGCTGAGGTTCAGGCTGCGCTGTGCGCGCGTGATGCCCACATACATCAGCCGCCGTTCTTCCTGGATGCGGGTGGCCAGGTTCTCGGCGGCGCGGGCGGGGTCGCCGTCTTCGTCGTCCTTGCCCAGGTGGGGTAGCAGCCCTTCCTCGACGCCGGCCAGGTACACGTGCGGATATTCCAGCCCCTTGGACGCGTGCAGGGTCGACAGCTTGACCGCATCGGGCTCTTCTTCTTCGCCGCGCTCGAGCATGGTGATCAGTGCCACGTGCTGCACCAGGTCGAACAGCGACATGCCGTCTTCCTCGGCCTTGCGCTTGAGCCAGCCGGTGAGTTCCAGCACGTTTTCCCAGCGCGTCTGCGCCGGTTTTTCTTCTAGCGTGTCGTACAGATAGCGTTCGTACTGGATGGTGCCCAGCATGTCGTCCAGGATGGCGCCGGCCGGTTCGGCCGAACCGCTGCCGTCGGTACGGCCACGCCCCGCGCGCCATTGCAGGCGGCGAATGTACTCGGCGAAGGTGCGCAGCGATTCCAGCTGGCGCGCCTGCAGCAGGCTTTCCAGGCCGGACTCGGCCGCCGCCGCCAGCAGGGACACTTCGCGCTGCGCCGCGTACTGGCCCAGTACTTGCAAAGTGGCCTGGCCGATGCCGCGCTTGGGCGTGGTGGCCGCGCGGATAAACGCCGGGTCGTCGTCGTCGTTGGCGATCAGGCGCAAGTAGGACAGGATGTCGCGCACTTCGGCCTTGTCGAAAAAGCTCTGCCCGCCCGCGATGGTGTACGGGATCTTCAGGTTGCGCAGCGCCTGCTCCAGGATGCGCGACTGGTGGTTGCCGCGGTACAGGATGGCGAAGTCTTTCCATTGCGCCTGGCGTTCGAAGCGCGCCGCCGAGATCTTCATGGCGATCGACTGGGCTTCGTGTTCGTCGCTTTCCATGGGCGACACCACGATGGGTTCGCCCACGCCCAGGTCCGACCACAGCTTCTTCTCGAACAACTTCGGGTTTTTCTCGATGACCGTGTTGGCGGCGGCCAGGATGCGCTGCACCGACCGGTAGTTCTGTTCCAGCTTGATCAGCTTGAGCTGCGGATAGTCGGTGGTGAGCTTGGCCAGGTTCTCGATGGTGGCGCCGCGCCACGCGTAGATGGCCTGGTCGTCATCGCCCACGGCGGTGAACATGGCGCGGTCGCCGCACAGCAGTTGCACCAGCCGGTACTGGCACACGTTGGTGTCCTGGTATTCGTCCACCAGCAGATAGCGCACGCGGTTCTGCCAGCGGGTGCGCACCTCTTCATTGTTTTCCAGCAGCTGCGCCGGGATGCGGATCAGGTCGTCGAAATCCACCGCCTGGTAGGCGGCCAGCGTGGCGGCATAGTTGCGATACACGTTGGCGGCCTCGACCTCGCCGGGCGTGGCCGCCGTGCGGGCCGCGTCGTCGGGCCCCAGCAGCGCGTTCTTCCACAGCGAGATGATCGATTGCACCGTCCGCAGGCGGCCGCGGTCGGTGGTGGCCAGCAGTTCCTGGATGATGGCCATGGCGTCGTCGGCATCCAGGATGGAGAACTGCGG
>Ga0182737_1000353_pt1 | contig 69927 bp, 63 predicted proteins | sample eDN5th30CBELigOP_FD_128878 | JGI IMG/M metagenome (GOLD analysis project Ga0182737, IMG submission 128878) | Enriched Organic Plus compost microbial communities from Emeryville, California, USA - eDNA 5th pass 30_C BE-Lig OP (version 2) (version 2) ...
ACGGCGACCCGCACCGAGACCCAGGCGCTTGATGTCCCCGTCACCACCACGACGACCACGCGGGTGACGATCGACGACAGGGTGATGCGTGATGCCCAGGATCTCGTGCGCCACCAGCCGGGTATCAACGTCGAACGCCAGACCTCGGGTACCGATCCGTTCGGCAACCTGGGCGGCTTCACCATCCGCGGAGTCGGCGGCAACCGGGTACGCATCCAGGTGGACGGCAACCGCGTCCAGGAGCGCATCACCGACGGTAACCGCATGTTCTTCGACCTCAACACGATGAAGGCGGTCGAGATCACGCGCGGCCCGGCCTCGGTGCTCTGGGGTGCGGATGCGCTGGGCGGCCTGGTTGCGTTCCAGACCCTCGATCCGGACGACCTGCTGCAAGGCCGGCGCTATGGGGGGCGGGTGAGCGGTGGCTTTGATTCGCTCGACCGGTCCTTCAGCCAGAATGTGATGGGTGCCTTCCAGTTCACCCCGGAATTGCAGGGGCTGCTCTCGGTCGGACACCGGCATGCGGAGGAAGCGCGGCTCAGCAAGGCCCGCGCCGATGGCGGTATCTGGGGTTGCCCGCGCGTGCCGCAGGCGATCCGCTGCGACGAGCTGAACCCGCTCGATGCCGATGTGTGGACGGTGCTCGGCAAGGCGGTCTGGCGGCCGAACGCGCAGCATGAGGTGCGGCTGACCTTCGACAGCTACGACTCGGACTCCGACGTCCAGCAGCGCTACGACTACGGCATCCAGCCCAACGGTTCGTTCAACGGCGACTATCTGCGCCACCAGGTGCAGACGCGGCGCACCGGCACGGTCGCGCATACCTGGAAGCCGGATGTGCCCTACCTGAGCAGCGTGCGCTGGCAGGTCTCCTATTCGGAGCAGGAACGGCGGATCAATTCGGTGCGCGAGCAGATCTCGGCTGCGGGCGTGACCACGCGGACCCGCTCCGGCAACAACTACACGGAGGACTTCCTCCAGGGGGATGTGCAGTTCGACAGCGCCTTCACCATCGGCGGGGTCAGCAACCGGCTCACCTACGGCTTCCAGGGCGACCGCGCCTGGACCGACTATTCCACCTATAGCTTCGCGACCAACCAGACGACCGGCGTGACTACCGGCAGCCTGTCGCGCAGCTTCGCCGGCGTGACCACCACGCGTGCCGATTTCTACGTCCAGGACGAGATCGGCCTGTTCGACAACCGCCTGACCATCACGCCGGGCGTGCGGTTCGCGACCTACAGCATCGACCCGGATACGGATACGAACTTCAATCCGGCCAACAATGATCGGATCGAGCGCAGGAGCGCCACGCGGGTGATCCCGCAGGTGGGTGCGATCCTGCGGCTGGACCAGTATCACTCACTGTATGCGCGCTATGCCGAAGGCTTCAAGATGCCCACGGCGCAGCAGCTCTACACCTCGTCGGAGGGTGTGGGCTTCAGGCAGGTCGCTGCCCCCGACCTGCGGCCGGAATCGGTGCGGTCGTACGAGGCGGGTGTGCGCGGCCAGTACGATTGGGGCTGGTTCTCGGTCGGTGGCTTCTATTCCGACTACAAGGACTTCATCCAGGGCTTCTACAACATCCCCGGAACGATCGATTACACCAACCGCAACCTGTCCTCGGTCGAGATCTGGGGCATTGAGGCATTCAGCGAATTCCGTCTTTCACCGGAATGGGCCGCCAGCGCCTCGCTCTCCTGGCAGTATGGCAACCAGCGTGCGGAAGAAGGCGATCCCGAAACCGCCTATGACGGCGCGATCCCGCTGACCGCGACACTCGGCCTGCGCTGGAGGAGCGAGGAATACGGGCTGGAAGCGGAAGGGCTCGGCACCTTCGCGGCCCCCGTGCAGCGGGCGAGTGACTCGACCCTGTTCAAGCCGGGTGGCTTCGCGGTGTTCGACGGGTATTTCGGCTGGACCCCAGTGACCAACCTGAAGATCCGCGCGGGCATCCAGAACATTTTCGACACCCGCTACTTCAAGGGGCCACTGCCTTACACGTTCAACGTCGCACCCGCGACCAACGTGCGCCAGACCAACCCGCTGGAACTCCAGACCCAGCCCGGCCGCACCTTCAAGCTCAGCGCCACGCTGTCCTTCTAGGCAGGGGCGGGGAAATGTCGGAAACCATGACCAGCCAGCGCGTGGCACTCACCTGCGCGCCGGCGGCGGCGTTCGGCAGCCTGCCGGCAATGGGGCGCGTGATGACGGTGGTGCGCGGCGGCACGGCCGCCACGCATGAACGCATCGGGCCGGTCGAGACCGTCACCGAGAAGAACGGCGCCTTCCTCCTCGGTGGTGCGGCACACGATCTGCGGGTGACGGCTGCCGCGATCCATCGCGTGGTCGTCGATCGCAGCGGTCGTATGCGCGACAGGCCGCTGCCGCGGCTGGAGATCGAGGACGCGTTCGGAGAGGTTTTGTTCAGCGTGGTCGCGCTGGGCGGGATCGAGGCGTTCGACGCGGCGGTTGCACCGCTGGGGCAGGGACAGCCATTGCCCGCAAGGAAGCGGCCCTCCGCGCCACCGTCCGCGCCGGATGAGGGGATCGCGACAGAGGACGCCGGGCAGGCATTCCTGGAACAGGTGTTCGCGGCTGGCGCCCCGGTCACGATCAGCCTCGCCACTCCCCATGCGGTGCAGCGCTGGACCGGCACGCTGGTCGCGCCACGTCTCGCCATGGGCTTCGTCAACCTCATCGACACGTCCTTCCACCTGCATCTGCGCGGTGGATCGGTCGCGTCCTGGCGGAAGGACGCGGCAGGGGCCTGGCTGGCGTGCGACGAGGCCGGCGCGGGGTTCGGCCTGTCGGTGGACATGCGGGGCGGCGCATGATCCCGCATCCGATGGCGCGCTGGATCGCGCCTGCGACCGGCCGCCTCGTCGCGCATGCGGAGGTGCTGAGAAGCTGCGCGCGGCGCCGTGTCGTACTGCTTGGCGAAAGCCATGACATCGCCGAAATCCACCGCTGGCAGTTGCATGTCGCCTGCGGCCTGCATCTGTTGGAGCCGGACATGGCGATCGGGTTCGAGATGTTTCCCCGCCGCCTGCAACCCGTGCTCGACCGATGGGTCGAAGGCGGCATGGCCACCGAGGAATTCATCCGCGAGGCCGAATGGGATCGCGTCTGGGGTTTCCCGGCGGCGATCTACCTGCCGCTGTTCCATTTCTGCCGGCAGTTCGGCATCCGCATGCTGGCGCTGAACTGCCGCCGCGAGCTGGTGCGCAATGTCGGGCGTGACGGCTGGGACGAATGGCTGCCGGACATCGAGGATGGCGTCGGCCGCCCAGCCCCGGCGACCGATGCCTACCGCTCCTACCTCGCCGCCATCACCGGCGGGTTCGGCGGCTTCGTGCCGGACCGGACGCATCGCTTCATCCAGGCGCAGCAGACCTGGGACCGCGCTTTCGCGGACAATATCGCACGCGCGTTGGGATCGTACCGGCTGGTGATCGGCATCATCGGTCGCGGCCATCTGGAATACGGCCACGGTACGCCATACCAGCTTCGCGACCTGGGTGTGACCGAGACCGCAGTGCTGCTGCCGACCGAGGCGCCCGATTTCGACACCGAGGCCGGACGAGGCATCGCGGAGGCGGTGTTCCGCATCGCCCGGCCTGAACCACCCGCGCCTCGCCGCGCTGTGGGATAGGCCCGATGCGTGCCGCGTTCCATGATATCCGCGAATTGCTGATGCTCTGCATCCGCGGCACCGGCGGGCGTCTGGGGATCATGCTGTATGTGATCGTGCTGGCGATGCAGCTCGCGGGCATCGCCGTTTCGGTCCGGCAGATTTCCTGGACCGCCGACTTCTACAATGCGCTGCAGAAGCTCGATACGGCGGAGACGCTCCGACAGCTTGCTATCTTCGCGCTGATTGTCATCACCGGTGCGGCGCTGTTCCTGACCGGTGACTATCTGCGCAAGGTGCTGGAGATGCGCTGGCGGCGCGGGTTGACGGAGACACTGCTCGGGCAGTGGCTGGCGCCGGGCATGATCTGGAAGGTCCAGCACGCTCAGGACCGCGCACCCGACAATCCCGACCAGCGCATCGCCGAGGATTGTGCTTTCTTCGTCGAGAAGCTCGTGTCGCTGTCGTTGCTCGGCATCTACTCCTGCGTCGCGGTGGTGTCCTACTTCGTGGTGCTGTGGAACCTGTCCACCTTCCCGCTGGCGTTCAGCGTGTTCGGGATCGACATCTCCATCCCGCGCTACCTGGTCTGGCTGGCACCGATCTATGTCGCGGCGGCAGGGACGGCCACGCATCTGCTGGGCGCGCCACTGATGCGGCTGAAGGCGCAGCAGCAGCACAAGGAAGGCGATTTCCGCTTCGGCCTCGCGCGGCTGCGCGAGCATGGCGAGGAAGTGGCGCTGTGGCGGGGGGAGGCGGCGGAGGCGCGGCTGCTCTCCGGCAGGTTCGACGCCATCGTCGCCAACTGGCGGCGGCTGATCCGCCAGGAGCTGGTGATTGGCCTGTTCACGCGCCCGTTTTCCATGACGGTGCTGCGCACGCCGCTGTTCCTGTCGCTGCCGGGTTATCTGGGGGGAGCCATCACCTTCGGCGGCCTGATGCAGATTTCCATGGCGTTCTCCAACGTCGTCATCACGCTGGCCTGGTTCATCTTCCGCTATCGTGACATCGCCGATCTGGGCGCTGCGATCGCGCGATTGCAGGGATTCCGCCGCCGTCTGACCTTCGCGCAGGGCGTCGCGGCGGAACTGCGCCACGAAATGGCGGAGGACGATGCGATCCGCATCCGCGACCTGACGCTGCGCGCGCCGGACGGGGCGGTGCTGCTGGATATCCCGGATCTGGAGATCTCCGCCGGCAGCCCGGTCTGGGTGCGTGGCGCCTCCGGCCTCGGCAAGACCACGCTGATGCGCGCCATGGCCGGGTTGTGGCCCTATGGCAGCGGCAGCATCACCATGCCGCGCGGAACCTGCGTCTATCTGCCGCAGCGCGCCTATCTGCCTCTCAGCGCGCTGGACGCGGCCGCCGCCTACCCATTGCCCGGCCCGGCGTCGCAGGCGGGGGCGCTGCTACCGCGCATGGGGCTCGGCCACATGCCTCCCTCGGAACCGCCGGGCAGCCTGTCAGGCGGCGAGATGCAGCGGCTGATGCTGCTGCGCCTTCTGGTCCAGCGTCCCGCCTGGGCGATCCTGGATGAGGCCACCAGCGCGCTGGACGAGGCGACCGAGATGGACATGCTTGCCCTGCTGCGACGGGAGCTGCCCGATACGACCTTCGTGCTGATCTCTCACCACGCGCCGCGCGGCCTGGGGCCGATGCGGCATCTGGACCTGGAGCCCTACCGCGCCCCACCCTCACGCGCGGCCGCTTGAACCCATGGCATCGTCGAGGACACGCCCCACATGTCGTCCATGAGCACCACCCGTACTGAAACCGACAGTCTTGGCACCATCGACATCGACGCCGCACGCTACTGGGGGCCGCAGACCGAGCGCGCCCGCCGGCTGTTCCAGATCGGCACGGAGAAATTCCCGCCGCTTCTGATCCGCGCCGTGGGGTTGGTGAAGCAGGCGGCGGCCGAGGCGAACAAGGCCTTGGGCGAGTTGCCGGCGGAGATTGCCGACCCGATCATCGCCGCATCCGCCGAGATCGCCGCCGGCAAGCATGACGCGGAGTTCCCGCTGCCGGTCTGGCAGACCGGCTCCGGCACCCAGACCAACATGAACGCGAACGAGGTCATCTCGAACCGTGCCAATGAGATGCTGGGCCAGCCCCGCGGATCGCGCAGCCCGGTGCATCCCAATGACCACGTCAATCGCGGCCAGTCCTCCAACGACACGTTCCCGACCGTGATGCATGTCGCCGCCGTGGAGGCGGCGGATACGCTCGCCGCAGCACTCGTGCCGCTGGCCGAGGCGCTGGAGGCGCGGGCGAAGGAGTGGGCCGATATCGTCAAGGTCGGCCGCACGCATCTGATGGATGCGGTGCCGGTGACGCTGGGCCAGGAATTCGCCGCCTGGGCCCTGCAGGTGCGGCTGGGCATCGACCGGGTGACGGAGGCGCGGCGCCGGCTGCTGCCACTGCCGCAGGGAGGGACGGCCGTGGGCACCGGACTGAACCGGCATGCCGATTTCGACCGCGTGTTCGCCGAACGCATCTCCGTGCTGACCGGCATCGCCTTCACGCCCGCGCCGAACAAGTTCGAGGGTATGGGCGCGCATGACGCCTTCGTGGAATTCTCGGGCGCGATGAACACGTTGGCCGTATCGCTGAACAAGATCGCGAACGATATCCGCCTGCTGGGTTCCGGGCCGCGTTCGGGCTTCGCGGAACTGATCATCCCGGCGGACGGGCTGTCCTCCTCGATCATGCCGGGCAAGACCAACCCGACGCAGAGCGAGGCGCTGGCCATGGTCTGCGCCCAGGTGATGGGCAACAACGTCGCCGTCACCGTGGCCGGTACGCAGGGGCATCTTGAGCTGAACGTGTTCAAGCCGGTGATCATCCAGAACGTGCTGCAATCGGCGCAGCTTCTGGGCGATGCGGCACGCAGCTTCGCGGCGAACATGGTGGCCAAGCTGGAACCGAACCGCGAACGCATCGCCGACAACCTGGCCAAGTCGCTGATGCTGGTCACGGTGCTGAACCCGCGCATCGGCTACGACAAGGCGGTGAAGATCGGTAAGACGGCGCTGGCCGAGAACATCACGCTGAAGGAAGCCGCAGCGAAGCTGGGTTTTGTCAGTCCGGAGGATTTCGACCGCTGGGTGGTGCCGTCGCAGATGGTGGTTGCTGGCGCGACGCTGCCGGGAGGTGGGGGCTGATCGCGCTCTTCGGGTCGGAGGTCTCGGAATGAGCCGCCTCGTCAAGCGTTCCTTCGCGCTCGCCGGCCACCGCACCTCGGTGGCCCTGGAGCCGGAATTCTGGTCCGCGCTGATGTCGCTGGGCAGCACGCGCGGCCAGACGCTCGGCCGACTGGTCGCGGAGGTGGATGCGGCACGCGAGCCGGGCCAGCCGCTCGCTTCCGCGCTTCGCGTGTACGCGCTGCTCGCCGCTTCCGTTAGCGTGCCAGCATCGTCGTAGGCAGCCACGTCGCCACGCCCGGGAACACGGTGACGATGGCCACTGCGAGCACCATCAGCAGGAAGAAGGGCAGCGTGTCGCGCGCGACGGCAAGGATGTTCTTGCCGGTCAGCCCCTGCAGCACGAACAGGTTGAACCCGACCGGCGGCGTGATCTGCGCCATCTCCACCACCAGCACGATGAAGATGCCGAACCAGACGAGGTCAAACCCCGCCTTGCTGATGATCGGCAGCACGACCGAAGTGGTTAGTACGATCATGCTGATACCGTCGATGAAGCAGCCCAGGATCACGTAGATCACGGTCAGGAAGGCGATAACCGTGTAGGGACTGAATCCCTGCGAACCCACCCACTGGGCCATGGCCGCCGGGATGCCGGAATAGGCCGTGGCCTGGGTCAGGAAGGCCGCGCCCGCCAGGATGAAGTTGATCATGCAGGACAGCCGCGTGGCCGACATCAGGCTTTCCAGGAACGTGGCCCGGCTCAGCGTCCCGCCCGCGGCGGACAGCACCAGCGCACCCGCCACGCCGAACACGGCCGCCTCGGTCGCTGTGGCAATCCCGGCATAGATGCCGCCCATGACCGCGCCGATCAGCAGTACAACAGGCAGCAGGGACCCGGTGGCGCGGATGCGATCGGCCAGGGTCATGGATGGATCGCGCGGCGGCGTCAGTGAGGGGTTCAGTACCGACCAGATCGCGATATAGCCGCTGAACATCAGCATCAGCATGACGCCGGGAATGATGCCCGCGATGAACAGCCGCACGATCGAGACCTCGGCCGCCACGCCATAGACGATCATGATGATGCTGGGCGGAATCAGCAGGCCGAGCGTGCCCGCGCCAGCGAGGCTGCCGACCGCCATCGGCGCGTGGTAGCCGCGTGCCAGCAAGGCGGGCAGCGACATCTTGCCGATGGTGGCCGCCGTGGCGGCGGACGAACCGGAGACGGCCGCGAAGATGCCGCAGCCGATCACGTTCACATGCATCAGCCGGCCGGGCAGGCGCTGTACCCAGGGGGCGAGACCGCGGAACATGTCCTCGCTCAGCCTCGTGCGGAACAGGATCTCGCCCATCCAGATGAACAGCGGCAGGGCGGCGAGCGTCCAGGACGCCATCGCCTGCCAGACCGCAGTGCCCAGAACCTTCTCCGCCGGGAAGGCGTTCATCTCCGGCACCAGCAGCGGCAGCGCGACCAGGGCGCACAGTCCGACCAGTGACAGTGCGAGTCCGATCCAGACACCCAGGCCAAGGAAGAGGAAAAGACAGCCGAGCAGCAGAAGGCCGGCTTCCGTCAATCCGGGGGGCATGCTCAGAGCTCCTCTGCCGCACGGTCGAGCGCCGATCCCGCATGCCGGGCATAGGAAGGCTCTCCGCCGGCCAGCACCGTCACAAGATCATCGATCAGGGCAATCGCGAACAGCGCGCAGCCCACCGCGATCGCCGCCTGCGGGATCCACAGCTTGAACGGAACCGTGCCCTGGGCGACATCGTCGAATGCGAAGCTGTCGCTGGCGAGATCGGCCATCGACCACGCGAGGAACCCCGCCATCGTCGCAGCCAGCGCGAGTGAGACGACTTCCATCGTCCGCTTGGGGCCTCCGGAAAGCCGCCCAAGGATCAGGTCCACGCGGATATGCGCCCCATGCCGGAAGGCATAGGCGAGGGGCAGCAAGGCCGAAGCCGCGACCATGAACCCGGCGAAATCGTCGGCGCCGGGCAGGGGCTTGCCAAACTGCCGGAAGATCACCTGGGCTGCGATGGTCAGGGCAATCGCGAGCAGCGCGGCCGCACCGGCCGCGCCCCCCACGAGATAGAGCGCATCGAGGACGCGCCGTGCGGCCCGCACCGTCAGGCGATCGCGGCGCGATAGGCGTCGATCAGCTTCTTGCCGTCCGCGCCAGCTTTCGCCACCCATTCATCGGTGATGGTCTTGCTGACCGCGTCCATCCCGGCGAGTAGCTCCTTCGACGGCTGGAGCACCTGCATGCCCTTGTCCGCCAGCGCTTTCTCCGTCGCGGCCTTGGCCTTCTCCGATTCCGCCCAGCCGCGTGCCTCGGCTGCCTTGGCGAGATCGCGGATCTTGGTCTGGAGGTCGGCGGGCAGCGCCTCCAGCGCGCGGCGGGAGACCATCACGATATTCTTGGTCCAGGTGAAGCCGATGGGGGTGAACACCTTGCAGAAGTCCCAGGCCTGCACATCGACACCGGTCTGCGCGGAAGTGACCATCGCGTTGACCACGCCGGTGGCGAAGGCCTGCGGCAGTTCCGCCTGCTGCACCAGGGTCGGCGTGGCACCGACCAGCGTGGCGAAGCGGCTGGTCATCACGTTGTAGGTCCGGAACTTGGTCCCCTTCAGCGCGTCAAGCGTGGAAACCGGCGCGTTGGTGTAGAAGCCCGAAGGCGGCCACGGCACCATGTAGAGCAGCGACAGCCCCTGCCGCTGCAGCCGCGCCTCGATATACGGGCGGGACAGATCGGCCAGCTTGCGTGACTGCGCGTAGCTGGTGACAAGCTGCGGGATGCCATCGACCTCGAAGAACGGATCCTCGTTGCCGTAGGAGGAGATGAGTATTTCGCCCAGCTGCGCCTGCCCGGTCTGCACACCGCGCTTGATTTCGCCCATTTTCAGCAGCGCGGCGTTGGAATGGACCTGCACCGCGAGCTTGCCTCCCGATGCCGCCTCGATTTCCTTGACGAAGGCGCGGTTGTTGACCGTGTGGAAGTTGCCGTCGGGGTAGGGCGTGGCGAACTGCCAGCGCGTGGACTGGGCGCGGGAAGCGGTCGCGGACAGGCCAAAAACGGCGCCCGCGCCGAGCGCGGTGCGGCGGGTCAGGTTCATCGTCGAGCCCCCTGTATCTTCATTCTTTGTGGAGACTATCGGGCGATGCCGGCCCGGCGCGCAAGAGCCGATGCGGGCGGCGCCCCGGCGCGGGGCGCCGCCGCGCGCTCAGCGATAGACCAGGCCGCCGTCGATCAGCGGCGCCTGGCCGGTCATGTAATCGGCATCCGGGCCGGCCAGATAGGAAGCGAGACCGGCCACGTCGTCCGGGGTTTCCGCCCGGCCGAGCGCGATACCCTCGACGTATTTCTTGTAGGTCGCGCCCCTGGCAGCGCCGGTCACCTCGGCGAAGCGCGCATCGATCTCCACCCACATGTCGGTGCCGACCACGCCGGGGCAGTAGGCGTTCACGGTGATGCCATCGGCCGCGTATTCCCTGGCGGCGGCCTGGGTCAGCGCGCGGACGGCGAATTTGGTCGCACTGTAAACGCCCAGCAGGGCAAAGCCGTCGTGGCCGGCGATGGAGGAGGCGCTGATGATCTTGCCCTTCTGCTTCCGCTGGCGGAATTTCGCCGCCGCTGCCTGGATGCCCCACAGCACGCCGTTGACGTTGATGCGGAAGATGCGGGCTACCTCCTCCTCCGTCACCTCGGCGATCGGGTTTACCTGGGCGATGCCGGCATTGTTGACCATGATATCGAAGCCGCCCAGCCGGGCCTCCGCATCGTCGATCGCGGCGCGGACCTGGGCGCGGTCGCCGACATCGGCCGTGAAGCTTACCGATTTGCGCCCCAGCGCGGCGATCTCCCTGGCGACGGACGCCGCCTTGTCCGCGTTGACATCCACGACGGAGACTGAGGCCCCGTCGCGGGCGAGGCGCAGCGCGATGCCGCGGCCGATGCCCGCCCCGCCGCCTGTGACCAAGGCGACCTTTCCGCTGATGGACATGATGCATTCCTTTCCTGCCGTCGCGGGCGCGCGGCGGCCTTCGCCGGCACCGCGGGGAAGCTAGGCGCTTCCGCCACGGCCGCTTTGACAGGGATCATGCCGCTTCGGGCGCGGCCCGGCTCAGGCTGCGCCGGCGACGTAGGCCTTCAGGCTGTCCACTTCGGCCTCCTGCTCACCGATGCGGGCCTTCACCACATCCCCGATCGAGATCATGCCGACCAGCGCGCCAGCTTCCAGCACCGGCAGGTGGCGGATGCGGGCCGCGGTCATCTTGGTCATCACCTCGGCCACCGTGGTCTGCGGCGTGGCGGTGTGGACGGCGCGGGTCATGATCTGGCCCGCGGTCATGGTCAGGGCCGCGACGCCGTTCGCGCACAAGGACCGCACGATGTCGCGCTCGCTGAGGATGCCGAGGATCTCGCTCTGCCCTTCGCGTACCAGCACCGCGCCAATGCGGTGCCGCGCGAGGACACAGGCGACGTCGGCGACGGTGTCGTCCGCTGACACCGAAATGACATCATGGCCCTTGTGGCGCAGGATTTCGGCTACATGCATTGGGGGATACTCCCTACCCGGCGGGCCCGGTTGCTTGGCCCGGGCCGTCTGCGGAGGGGATGGTGGCTGTTTGGAGGGGGCAGATGCAAACTTCTGCCGTGCAGCGCACAATAGCGCTGCCGTCGCAGACGAGGTTCGCATGCGCCTGACACGCCGCCTGCTTCTGGCCGCCGCTCCCAGTGCCGTGCTGGCGCAGGCGGCCTGGCCCGAAACACCGGTACGTCTTGTCGTTCCCTTCGCGGCGGACGGTCCCACCGATCGGGCCGCGCGGCTGCTTGCTGCCCAGCTTGCGGAGAACCTGGCCACGCCGTTCACGGTCGAGAACCGCACCGGCATCCTTATCGGCACGGATATCGTCGCCAAGGCGCCCCCGGACGGATCAGTGCTGCTGTTCGCAACCATCGCGCATGCGATCGCACGTGCGGCCCTGCCCGTGCTGCCCTACGATCCCGTGCGCGATTTCGCCCCGGCTGCCCTGGTCGGGGTCGTGCCCATGGTGCTGCTGGTCAACCGTGGTCTGCCGGTCACGGATCTGGCCGGGTTTCTCGCCTATCTGAAATCCCGGGCAGGGATGGCCGCATACGGCAGCGCCGGGACCGGCAGCGCACTGCATCTGGCGGCCGCGCTGTTCTGCACCCGGGCCGGGGTGGAGATGGATCACGTCTCCTATCCCGGCTCCGCGCCCGCCCTGCGTGCGCTGCAGGACGGTGTCGTGGACATGGTGTTCGACACGGCGGCGACGGGGCTTGCCGCCGCGCGCGACGGGATCGGCCGCGCACTGTTCGTGACCGGCGGGACGCGGCTGCAGGCAGCCCCGGACGTGCCGACGGCGCGCGAGGCAGGATGGGACGATTTCGACGCCCATACCTGGAACGCCGTGCTGGCACCGGCTGGCACGGCAATGCCCGTGCTCGCCGCCATCGCGCGCGCGATAGATGGCGCGCTCGCAGTGCCCGTCCTGCGCACGGCGCTGACGGAGCTGGGCATGTCCGTGGAACGGGGCAGCACCCCGGAGAAGGCGAGGGCCTTTCTGCAAGCGGAGATCGCGCGCTGGGAACCGGTGGCCCGCACTGTGTTCGACCGTTCGTGAGCAGGCGGCTGGCGGTGCTGCGGGAGGCGATCCGCGCCGCCTGGCTGGCGGATGAGAATGACGCGGTGCGGGCACTTCTGGCTGCCGCGCCCTGCGATGCCGAAGCCGACCGGCGCGTCGCTGCCCGGACTGTCGCGCTGGTGCGCCATCTGCGGGAGGAGGCGCGGGCGGGGGTGATGGAGAGCCACCTCGCCGAATACGGGCTTTCCACGCAGGAGGGCGTGGCCCTGATGTGCCTCGCCGAGGCATTGCTGCGCGTGCCGGATGCGGAGACGATCGACGCGCTGATCCGCGACAAGCTCGCACCGGGCGACTGGGCGAAGCATCTGGGGCAGTCATCCTCGCCGCTGGTCAATGCCTCGACCTGGGCGCTGATGCTGACGGGCAAGGTGATCCGGCCGGACGATGCCGGTCGCTGGGACATTCCCGGCCTGCTGCATCGCTTCCTGCGCCGCGCGGGGGAGCCCCTGGTGCGTGCCGCGGTGGCGCAGGCGATCAAGGTGCTGGGCGAGCAGTTCGTGCTCGGGGCCAGCATCGAAGAGGCCATGGCCACCGCCGTGCAGATGGAGGCGCGGGGCTATACCTACTCCTACGACATGCTGGGGGAGGGCGCGCGGACCGATGCCGACGCGCAGCGCTACTTCCTCTCCTACGCCCGCGCCATCGCCGCCATCGCCGAACGCTGCACGCATGACGACGTGGCCGCAAACCCCGGCATCTCGGTCAAGCTTTCGGCGTTGCATCCGCGCTACGAGTACCCGCAGCGCGACCGGGTGATGGATGAACTTGTGCCGCAGGTGCATGCGCTGGCGCTGCTCGCCCGCAATGCCGGCATGGGCTTCAACATCGACGCGGAGGAGCAGGACCGGCTCGACCTCTCGCTGGACGTGATCGAGGCGGTGCTGGCCTCGCCCGCCTTGCGCGACTGGGACGGGTTCGCGGTGGTGGTGCAGGCCTACGGCAAGCGCACCGCGCATGTGATAGACTGGCTGTATGCGCTGGCCGGCTCGCTGGACCGGCGCATCATGGTGCGGTTGGTCAAGGGTGCCTACTGGGACGGCGAGATCAAGGCCGCGCAGGTGACCGGGCTGCCCGGCTATCCGGTCTGGACGCGCAAGGCGGCGACCGATCTGCACTACCAGCATTGCGCCCGGAAACTGCTGGGGATGCGCGACCGCATCTACCCGCAATTCGCCACCCACAACGCGCAGGCCGTGGCCGCCGTGCTGGATATGGCGAGCGGCACGCGCGGCTTCGAGTTCCAGCGCCTGCACGGCATGGGCGAGGCGCTGCATGAGCGGGTGCGCGAGACCGAAGGCCATCGCTGCCGCATCTATGCGCCGGTGGGCGTGCACAAGGACCTGCTGGCCTATCTGGTGCGGCGGTTGCTGGAGAACGGTGCCAACTCCTCCTTCGTGCATCGCGTGCTGGATGAGGACGTAGCGGCGGAGGCATTGGCGCGCACGCCGGTGGAGGCGCTGTCCGGCCTTACCACCTTCGCCAATCCGCGCGTGCCCTTGCCACTCGATTTGTACGAACCGACACGTGGCAACAGCCGCGGCTGGTCGCTCGGCGATCCGCCCTCGATGGCCGCGCTGGAAGCGGCGATGGCCCGGTTCCGGACCTGCCGCTGGGAGGCAGGGGAGGGGGGCGTGCCGCGCGAGATCGCCAACCCCGCCGCGCCCGCCGATATCGTCGGTACGGCACGCGATGCGACTGCGGAGGAGATCGAGGCCGCGCTGGCGCGCGCCACCGGATCCGCCTGGGGAGCGGTTCCGCTTGATGACCGGGCCGCCGTACTGGATCGCGCTGCGGATCTGTACGAGGCCAACGGCCCGGAACTGATGGCGCTGTGCACGCGCGAAGCGGGCAAGACCCGCGCCGACGCCATCGCGGAGCTGCGGGAGGCGGCGGACTTCCTGCGCTACTACGCGGCCGAGGCCCGGCGCACGCTGCGCGCCGCCACGCCGCGCGGCCCCTTCGCCTGCATCTCGCCCTGGAACTTCCCGCTCGCCATCTTCACCGGCCAGGTCGCGGCCGCCCTGGTCGCCGGCAATCCCGTGCTCGCCAAGCCGGCCGAGCAGACGCCGCTGGTCGCTGCCCGCGCCGTCGCGCTGCTGCACGCGGCCGGCATACCGCCGGACGCGCTGACGCTGCTGGCGGGCGACGGGCGCATGGGGGCCGCGTTGACCGCCGATCCGCGCATCGCCGGCGTGTGCTTCACCGGCTCCACGGAGGTGGCGCGCCTGATCGAAGGAGAAATGGCAGCGCATCTCGATGCGGACGCGCCGCTGATCGCGGAGACCGGCGGCATCAACGCCATGATCGTGGACAGCACCGCCCTGCCCGAGCAGGTGGTTCGCGATGCCGTGACCTCCGCCTTCCAGTCCGCCGGCCAGCGCTGTTCCGCGGCACGCCTGCTCTGCGTGCAGGAGGACGTGGCCGGGGCGGTGCTGGAGATGCTGGAAGGTGCGATGACCACGCTGCGCCTGGGCGATCCCTGGATGCTGGAGACGGATGTGGGGCCAGTCATCGACGCGGAGGCGCGGTCGAAGCTGCTCGCCCATGTCGCGCGGCATCGGGCCGCAGGACGCCTGCTGCGGCAGATAGAGGCCCCGGCGCATGGCACCTTCGTCGGCCCCACGCTGATCCGGCTCGACCACATCGCGGACCTGTCCGAGGAGGTGTTCGGCCCGGTCCTGCACGTCGTCACCTATCCGGGCGAGGCGCTGGGCAGGGTCGTGGCCGCGGTGAACGCGCGGGGGTACGGGCTGACCATGGGTCTGCACACCCGCGTCGATGCGCGGGTGGCGGAGGTCGTGGCGGCGGCGCGTGTCGGCAACCTCTATGTCAACCGCAACCAGATCGGCGCCGTGGTCGGCGTACAGCCCTTCGGTGGAGAAGGGCTATCCGGCACCGGTCCGAAGGCGGGCGGGCCGCATTACCTTGCCCGCTTTGCGCGCGGTGCTGTCTTGGATGACGCGGCGGACATCGCGCTGCCCGGTCCGGCGGGAGAGAGCAACCGGCTGCGGATGGTGCCGCGCGGCGACATCCTGATGATCGGGGAGGACGCGGCACTGGAAGCGCGTCTCGTCGCGGCAGGCAACCGGATCGTCCGCGGCCTCGATCCCGCGCTCGCGAAGGTGGCGGCCGTGGCGCATGCCGGGCCGAAGGCGGAGCGTGCCGCGCTGCGGCGGACGCTGGCGGCGCGGGAGGGCGACCCGATCATCCCGATCCTGACCGCCGAGGATCCGTCCGCACGCTTCTGCCTGGAGCGCACAGTCAGCGTTGATACCACCGCGTCGGGCGGCAACGTGGCGCTGCTGGCGGCGGGTGAGGACTGACCACGGGAACCGTTGACGCTGCGCCGCAACAGGGCTGCAATCCGCCGAATTTCCCTTGGAGGCTGTCATGAATGTCGCGACCCCGCGCACGCTGCCCGCCGGCATGGACGAGACGGAGTGGCGTCTGCGCTGCGATCTGGCCGCGCTGTACCGGCTGGTCGCGCATCATCGGATGACGGATTTCATCTACACTCACATCTCCGCCCGCGTTCCGGGACCGGAGCATCATTTCCTGATCAACAATTACGGCACGATGTTCCATGAGATGCGCGCGAGCGACCTCGTGAAGATCGATCTGCACGGCAACATGGTCGATGACGGCACCGGCCAGTCGAAGCGGGTGAACGCGGCCGGGTTCACGATCCACTCCGCCATCCACATGGCGCGCGAGGACCTGCATTTCGTCATCCACACGCACACTGCGGCCGGCATTGCCGTCTCCGCGCAGAAGCAGGGGCTGCTGCCGATCAGCCAGCACGCGCTGAAGTTCTATGGCCATCTCGCCTATCACGGCTACGAAGGTGTTGCGCTCGACCTGGAGGAGCGGGACCGGCTGGTCGCCGACCTGGGCACGCACAAGGCGATGATCCTCGCGAACCACGGCCTGCTCGTCGGCGGGCGCACGGTGGGTGAGGCGTGGAACATGATCTACTACCTCGAACGCGCCTGCCAGGCGCAGGTGGCGGCGCTGGCCGGCGGGGCGGAGCTGATCCTGCCGCCCGAGGAAGTGCGGCTGAAGACGGCTGCCCAGTTCAACCGCAACCCCGGCACCGAACATTACGACATGGCGTGGCAGACCGCGTTGCGGCTGATCGAAAACGACACGCCCGATTACCGCTCGTGAGCGTGGAGATCGTCCTCACCGGCGGCCGCATCTTCCGCGGCCTTGCCGGCGGCTTCGCCGAGGCGATGGCGATCGCGGACGGCAAGGTGGCGGCGGTCGGCGCGGCGGAGGAGATCGCCGCCCTGGCCGGGCCGGATACGCGGCGCATCGACCTGGCCGGTCGCGTCGCGATCCCGGCCTTCAACGAAGCGCATATGCACCTGCTTCCCTACGGGCTGGGCCTGTCGCAGGTGAACCTGCGCGCCGAGCAGGTGCGGACGTTGGACGAGGTGCTGCGACGGCTGGCCGAGGCCGCTGCATCCACGCCCAAGGGCCAGTGGGTGCTGGGCCGCGGCTATGACCACGCCGAGCTTGATGTCGGCCGCCATCCCACGGCGGAGGAACTCGACCGCGCTGTTCCCGATCACCCCGTCTATATCGTGCGCACCTGCGGCCACATGGGCGTGGCCAACACCGCGGCGTTGCGTGCGGCCAGTGTGGGCCACAACACGCCCGATCCGGAAGGCGGCGTGATAGAACGCCGCGACGGCAGGCTGACCGGGCTGTTGCAGGAACGCGCGCAGCGCCTGGTCAAGGACGTGATCCCGGTCCCGGACGAGGCACGGATGGTGGATGGGATCGAGGCCGCCTGTCACGACCTCGCCGCGCGCGGCTTCGCCGCCGCCACGGACATGAACGTGGGCATGATCGCGGGCACGGCCGAGATCGGTGCCTATGAGCGCGCCAAATCCGATGGCCGACTGCCGTTGCGCATGTGGCAGGTGCTCGCCGGCAACCCCGAGGGTATCGCGGCTGCCGCCTGGGAGCAGGGGCTGCGGCCCATGGACGGCGACGACAGCCTGCGCTGGGGGGCGGTGAAGGTGTTCGGCGACGGATCGGCTGGTGGCCTGACCGCGGCCTTCTTCGATCCGTATCTGGCGAGTGCGGGCGGCGGCACCGGCGTGTTCTGCTTCCCCGACGAGACCATGCATATGCTGCTGCGCCGCTATCACGAGCAGGGCTGGCAGCTCGACATCCACGCCATCGGTGACGCGGCGATCGAGCAGGTGCTGTCCGGCATGGAGGCAGCCGACAGCAACGCCCATCCGGTGCAGGGCCGCCGCCATCGCATCGAGCATTGCGGGTTCCTGACCGCGGGCCAGCGCCGGCGGATGAAGGCGCGCGGCATCATGCCCGTGCCGCAGCCGGTTTTCATGTACGAGTTCGGCGATCTGTACGTGCGCAATCTCGGCCTGAAACGGTCGGAGGCAGCCTATCCGATGCGCACCTGGCTGGAGGAAGGTCACAACCCGGCCGCCTCGTCCGACTGCCCGGTCTCCACCGTCGATCCCTTCGCGAACCTGTTCACGATGACGACGCGCAGGACCAACAAGGGCACGGTGCTGGGTGCGGAGGAGGCGCTGACGCCGGAACAGGCGGTGCATTGCTACACATGGTGTGGCGCCTATTCCCAGTTCGCCGAGGACCGGCGTGGCACGCTGGAACCAGGCATGGCCGCCGATGTCGCGGTGCTGTCGCGCGATGTCTTCGCGATCCCGCCCGAGGATCTGCTGGCCACCCAGGCCGACCTGACGCTGCGGGACGGGACCGCGATCTTCGACCGCCATGCGGAACTGTCGGTCTGATGTTGTGGCGCGGTTGTAGACCCTTACTCCGCCCCTCTCCCGCAGGCGGGTAAGAGGGCGCTGCCTGATGGAGCGGCGGACAACCCCGCGCATATGACGCGACAAGGGAGCAGGGCGGATGGCGATCACGCTTATCAAGGATGCGGATGTCGTCGTGGGCTGGGACGCCGGCAGCCGCGTGCATGTCTACATGCAGGGCGCCTCCGTCGCCTTCCGCGACGGGGTGATCGCCTTCGTCGGCAATGGCTGGGACGGGCCGGCGGACCAGGTGATCGACGGCAAGGGTATGATGGTCATGCCCGGCCTCGTGAACATTCACTCGCACCCGTCCAGCGAGCCGATGAACAAGGGGCTGATCGACGAGATCGGCTCGCCCGGCCTGTATAACTCGTCGCTCTACGAATACATGCCGATCTTCCGTTCGGACGCGGAGGCGATCCCGCACTGCGTGCGTGTTGCGCTGTCGGAATTGCTGCTGTCGGGCGTGACCACGGTCGCGGACCTGTCCATGGCGCATCCCGGCTGGCTCGACCTGCTGGCGGAAAGCGGGTTGCGCGTCTGCGTCGCACCGATGTTCCGCTCCGCGCGCTGGTTCACGAAGAACGGCCATGTCGTCGAATACGAATGGGACGAGAAGGCCGGCGAGAAGGCGATGGGCGAGGCGCTGTCCCTCATCGACCGCGCCGAGCAGCATCCCTCGGGCCGGCTGTTCGGCATGGTCGTGCCGGCGCAGATCGACACCTGCGCCGACGGCCTGCTGAAGGAGAGCTTCGAGGAGAGCCGAAGCCGCGGCCTCGCCTGGCAGATCCACGCCGCGCAGTCGGTGGTCGAGTTCCACGAGATCACCCGCCGCCACGGCCTGACCCCGATCGGCTGGCTGGATTCCATGGGGCTGCTGTCGGAGCGCTCGATCATCGGCCATGGCATCTTCCTGGACGATCATCCGTCCACGAAATGGCACACGGACAGCGATCTCGGCCGGCTGGCGGAGACCGGCACCACGGTCGCGCATTGCCCGACCGTGTTCGCCCGGCGCGGCATCACGCTGAAGGATTTCGGCCGCTACCGCCGCCGCGGCGTGAACATGGGCATCGGCACGGACACCTATCCGCACAACATGCTCGATGAACTGCGGCTGGTCGCCTATCTCGCCCGGACCCAGGCGGGCGACCCGCGCACCCTGACCACGACCGACCTGTTCGATGCCGCCACCATCGGCGGTGCGCGGGCACTGGGGCGGGAGGATATCGGGAGGCTTGCCCCCGGTTGCCGCGCGGACATTGTGATGGTGGACGTGACGCACCCGATGATGCGGCCCGCGCGCGATCCGATGCGCAGCCTGATCTACGCCGCGGGCGACCGCGCCATCCGGTCCGTGTTCGTCGATGGCGAGAAGGTGGTGGAGGACGGGCGGGTGCTGACCATCGATTACCCGGAAGCCGCCGCGGCGCTGGACGAGGCGCAGAAGCGCATCGTGGCCCGCGCGCCGCAACAGGACTGGGCGCACCGTCCAGTGGACAAGGTCAGTCCGCCGACCTTCCGCTGGTCGCGCTGACGCGGCGCTACAGCTCCTGCACGTCCGCCACGCCGGGCAGCACCTTCACCGCCTGCGCCAGCCGCGGCGTGACGTTGAAGCCGCCCGGCAGCGCCAGCGCCACCTCCTGCCCGGGGCCGAGGCGTGGCACCAGCACGACGCGGCCGCGCCCCGCGCCTTCGCGTTCCAGTAACGCGCGGATGTGGCCCACGGCGGCGGTCGCCTCCAGCCACACGCGCATGCCCGCGCCCGCGCGGGCGGCAGCGCGGTCCAGGGGTTCGATCTCCTGCGCGGTGATGCGCAGCATCTCGCCGTCCTGCCGCAACTCGGCATGCACCAGGATGGCCGTGCCGGCGGCGAGCAGTTCGCGTGAGCGGTGCAGCACCTCGCTGAACGCCGTCACCTCGTACGATCCGCCGCCGTCCGACATCCGCACCCAGGCCATGCGGCTGCCCTTGCTGGTGGTACGCTCCTTGGTGCCGATCACGCAGCCGGCCAGCTTCACCCGCCCGATGGATGCGGCGGCGGCGAGCCGGTTGGACGGCACCACGCCCAGCCGTGCCAGCACCTTGCCGTAGGAATCGAGCGGATGCGCGGTCAGGTGGAAGCCCACCGCCTCCGCCTCGTAGCCCAACCGCTCCATCTGCGGCCAGTCGGGCGTGTCCGGCAGGCGCAGGGGTTCGGGCTTGCCGGCGCCACCGAACAGGCCGATCTGCCCGGACCCTTTCTCCTCGGCCGTGGACTGGGCGCGGCGCAGGATCGTCTCCGCACCCGCGAACAGGCGCGCGCGGTTCGGGTCGATGCCGTCGAAGGCGCCCGCGCGGATCAGATTCTCAAGCTGCATCTTGTTGAGCAGCTTGGGATCGACGCGCGCGGCGAAATCGGCCACGTCGGCAAAGGGGCGGTCGCCGCGCGCTTCGGTCACCGCCTGCATCGCCGCGAAGCCGACCTTCTTCACCGCGGCCAGCGCGTAGCGGATGGCGGGCTTGCCTTCCGGCGTGTCCTCCACCGCGAAATCGGCGAAGGAACGGTTGATGTCCGGCGGCAGCACCGCGATGCCCATGCGCGCCGCCTCCTGCCGGTAGGCGGCGAGCTTGTCGGTGTTGCTGATGGCGAGGCTCATGCACGCGGCGAGGAAGGCGACCGGCTGGTTCGCCTTCATCCACGCGGTCTGGTAGGCGACCAGCGCATAGGCGGCGGCGTGCGACTTGTTGAAGCCGTAATCCGCGAACTTCTCCATCAGGTCGAAGACCTCGACCGCCTTGGCGGGAGGGATGCCGTTCTTCACCGCGCCTTCGGTGAAGATCTTGCGCTGCGCCTCCATCTCGCTGCGGATCTTCTTGCCCATGGCACGCCGCAGCAGGTCCGCGCCGCCCAGCGAGTAGCCGGCCATGACCTGGGCGATCTGCATGACCTGCTCCTGGTAGACCATGATGCCGTAGGTCTCGCCCAGGATGTCCTGAAGCATCGGATGCGGCGGTTCCCACGCCTCGCCGTGCTTGCGCTGGCAGTAGGCGGGGATGTTGGCCATCGGGCCGGGGCGGTAGAGTGCGACGGCCGCGATCAGGTCCTCGAACCTGTCCGGGCGCATCTGCCGCAGCACGTCCCGCATGCCCTGGCTTTCGAACTGGAACACCCCGCTCGCATCGCCCTTCTGAAGCATGGCGTAGGTGGGCGCGTCGTCCAGCGGCAGGCGGCTGAGGTCCAGTTCCACGCCGCGTTCGCGCAGGATGCCGACGGCGCGCTGCAGGATGGTCAGTGTGGTCAGGCCGAGGAAGTCGAACTTCACCAGCCCGGCCTGCTCCACCCACTTCATGTTGTACTGGGTGACGAGCGTGTCCGTCTTCGCGTCTCGGGCCAGCGGGATCAGGTCGGCCAGCGGCCGGTCGCCGATCACCACGCCGGCCGCGTGTGTGGAGGCGTGGCGGTACAGGCCTTCGAGCTGGAGCGCGATCTCCATCAGCCGGGCGATCTGCTCGTCGTCCTGCCGCATCTGCTGCAGGCGCGGTTCGCCGTCGATGGCCTGGGCCAGCGTGACGGGCTTGGCCGGGTTGTTGGGGATCAGCTCGGCCACGCGGTTGACCTGGCCGAAGGGCATGCCCAGCACGCGGCCCACGTCGCGCACGGCCGCGCGCGCCTGGAGCTTTCCGAAGGTGATGATCTGCGCCACGCGGTCGCCGCCGTATTCGCCGCGCACGTAGCTGATCACCTCGTCGCGGCGATCCTGGCAGAAATCGATGTCGAAGTCCGGCATCGACACGCGCTCGGGATTCAGGAACCGCTCGAACAGCAGGCCGAAGCGCATCGGGTCGAGATCGGTGATGGCGAGCGCCCAGGCCGCGACGGAACCCGCGCCCGATCCGCGTCCCGGCCCCACCGGGATGTTGTGGCGCTTCGCCCACTGGATGAAGTCCGCCACGATCAGGAAGTAGCCGGGGAAGCCCATCTGCTCGATCACGCCAAGCTCGTAGGCGAGGCGTTCCTCGTAGGGCTTGCGCCCGGCCTCATCCATCCCGGCCGCGTCCATGCGGCGGCGAAGGCCCGCGATCGCCATCTCGCGCACCGTCTCGGCCTCGGTGCGGCCGGGGGCGACCTTCGGGGAGACGGGCAGCAGCGGCTTGCGCGTCTCCGCCATCACCGCGCAGCGCTGGGCGACGGCGATTGTGTTGTCGCAGGCTTCCGGCAGGTCGGCGAACAGCGACCGCATCTCGGCGGCCGGCTTGAACCAGTGCTCCGGCGTCACGCGGCGGCGGTTCTGTTCGGCCAGCATCCGGCCTTCCGCGATGCACAGCAGCGCGTCATGCGCCTCGTGCAGCTTGCGGTCGGGGAAGTAGCAGTCATTGGCCGCGACCAGCGGCAGGCCGTGCTCATCGGCCAGGGCGATCAGGCCCGGTTCGACGGCCTTTTCAATGGGCAGCCCGTGCCGGTGCAGCTCTACCAGAAGCCGGTCGCCGAACGCTTCCTTCAACGCGGCGAGCAGGTGGGAGGCAGCCTCCCTCTGCCCGTCGGCGAGCATGCGCGTCACCGCACCCGTCGTCCCGCCAGTCAACAGCATCAGCCCTTCGGCGCGGGCGGCCAGTGCGTCCAGATCGGCCGGGCCGTTGAGCTGCACATGCGTGGACAGTTTCTGGAGGTTGTCGAGGCCGGTCGCGTCCTTCGCCAGCGCCACCAGCGGTTCGGCCGGCAGGCGCGGGTTGTCCGCGCGCGCCAGCGGGATCTGGCAGCCCAGGATTGGCTGCACCCCAGCCTTCACGCAAGCAAGGCCGAACTCCAGCGCGCCGAACAGGTTGCCGCTGTCCGTGAGCGCCACCGCGGGCATGCCGCCCGCGCGCGCGAGTGCGCCGAGCTTGTCCGCCTTGATCGCCCCTTCCGACAGGGAATAGGCGGAATGGACGTGCAGATGCACGAAGGAGTTGGCCAGCCCGCTCATACCGTCAGCGCACCGAGGAGAAGGACGTGGGCTGGAGGAACTGGTTGCTCACATTGGCCACGATGGGCCCGTTGGCCTCGGTCTCGGCCCGTTTGGCGATCCATTCCGGATCGGTCTGGAAGGCGCCCCACTTCTTCTCGCGTTCCGCAAGGGAGTCCCATGCCAGAAGGTAGATCAGATCGAGGTTCGATTCGCCGACGACCGTGGTCCAGAACCCGGCCTGCCTGATGCTGTGCCGCTCCCAGATCTTCAGCGTGACGGTGTCGAACCGCTTCAGCAGGTCCGGCAGCCGGCCGGGCACGGCGCGGTAGATGCGCAGTTCATGGATCATCGGCGATTCCCTCCTTGGGGCGGCCACCATGGCGACGGGGCGGGGCCAAGTCCATGGGCGGGCCGGGCGCGGGCCAGGGCTGCCGTCGGGTGGCTTGTCCCGGCCGCGTCCCCCGCGCAGCATGCGCCAAACCACACCGCAGAGGCCCGCATGAGCACGAATGCCGAACTCCTGTCCCGCCGCGAGAAGGCCGTCGTTCGGGGCGTGGGCAACACCTTGACCGTCTCCGCCCAGCGTGCGCGCAACGCCGAGATCTGGGATGTCGAGGGCAAGCGGTATGTCGATTTCGCGGGCGGTATCGCGGTGCTCAATACCGGCCACTGCCACCCCAGGGTCATGGAAGCCGTCCGCGAGCAGATGGAGCGGTTCACCCACACCTGCTTCCAGGTGGTGATGTATGAGCCGTACATCGCGCTCGCCGAGAAGCTGAACGCGCTGGCGCCGATCGACGGGCCGGCCAAGACCGCGCTGTTCACCACCGGCGCCGAGGCGACCGAGAACGCGATCAAGATCGCCCGCGCCGCCACCGGCCGGCCGGGGGTGATCGCCTTCACCGGCGCCTTCCACGGCCGCACCGCCCTGTCCTCCGCGCTCACCGGCAAGGTGGTGCCGTACAAGAAGGGCCTTGGCCCGACCCTGCCGGATGTCTGGCACGTGCCGTTCCCGGTGCCGCAGTTCGGCGTCACGGTCGAGGACAGCCTCAAGTACCTGAACTTCATCTTCAAGGCGGACGTGGATCCGTCCCGCGTCGCGGCCATCATCGTGGAGCCGGTTCAGGGCGAGGGGGGCTTCCACCAGGCTCCGCCGGAGCTGCTGCGGGCGCTGCGCCGGATCGCCGACGAGCACGGCATCGTGCTGATCGCGGACGAGGTGCAGACCGGCTTCGGCCGCACCGCGAAGCTGTTCGCGATGGAACATTACGACGTAAAGCCCGACCTGATCTGCGTGGCCAAGAGCCTCGCGGGCGGGTTCCCGCTCTCGGGCGTGATCGGCAAGGCCGAGCTGATGGACGCGCCCGGTCCGGGCGGGCTGGGTGGCACCTACGCCGGCAACCCGATGGCCTGTGCCGCGGCGCTCGCGGTGCTGGAGGTGTTCGAGCAGGAGAAGCTGCTCGACCGCGCGGCCGTGCTGGGTGAGAAGCTGGTGTCGCGGCTGAAGGCCCTGCGGATGCGCAACGACCTCGTGCCGATCGCCGATATCCGCGGCCTCGGGGCGATGGTCGCCTTCGACATCGTGCGCGACCGCAGCGGGGCGGAGCCGGACGCGGACGCCACCAAGCGCGTGCTCGAACGCGCCCACAATGCCGGGTTGATCCTGCTGTCCTGCGGCGTCAACGCCAACACGGTCCGTATCCTGACGCCGCTGACCGCCGAGGACGGCATCGTGGACGAGGGGCTGGACATCCTGGAGCAGGCGCTCGCCGCCTGACCTCGCCGTGCCGGTTACGCCCTGGGATTGAAGGCCTGGTCCAGGGCGTCGCCGACAAGGTTGCACGCCACCACGGCCAGCAGGATGCACAGCCCCGGCCATAGGGCCAGCAGCGGGGCGGCGAACACCATCTCCTGCGCGTTCGCCAGCATCCCGCCCCAGGACGGGGTGGGAGGCTGGATGCCGAGGCCGAGGAAGGACAGCGTGCTCTCGACCAGGATCGTGTTGCCGACCGCGAGCGTGGTCGCGACCGTGACCGGCCCCATGACGTTGGGGGCCACGTGGCGGCGCAGGATCGCGCCCCCCGGCACCCCCAGCGCCGCCGCGGCGCGGACGAAATCGCGCCGCAGCACCGACAGCGCGGCGGCCCGCGCGAAGCGCGCGACGCCGACCCAGCCGAATATCGCGACGATGACGACGATGCGGACGATGTCGGCACCACCCCCCGTGGGCAGGCCGATGTGCGCGGGATCGACCGCGGCCAGCACGACCAGCAGGGGCAGGGCGGGAAGCGCGAGCAGGCCGTCGGCCACGCGCATCAGCACGGCATCGATCGCGCCGCCGGCCCAGGCGGCGAGCAGGCCGATCACGGTCCCGATCACCGCGGCCGTCAGTGCGGCGGCGAGGCCCACCGCGAGCGAGACGCGCGCGCCATAGAGCAGGCGCAGCAGCACGTCGCGGCCCAGCTCGTCCGTGCCCAGGGGATGGGCGGCATCCGCCGGTCCATAGCGGCCCAGCAGGTCGGGCGTGAACGGATCCTGCCCCAGCGCCGCCGCGGCCCAGCCGGCCGATGCTGCGGCAAGCACCAGCGCGGCCAGCAGCGCTGCGCCCGCCAGGCCGCCGGGCCGGCGCAGGAAGCGGCGCATCGGGCGGCGGTCAGGCGCGGGCACGGCGTGCCGCGCGCGGGTCGATGGCCATCTGTGCGAGATCGGCCGCGAGGGTGGCGAGCATCGTCACCAGTGCCGCCAGCAGCAGCGCCAGCAGGGCGAGGTTATAGTCGCTGCCGATCACCGCGTCATAGATCAGCTTGCCCATGCCGGGCCGGGCGAACACTGTCTCCGTCACCAGCGCGCCGGACACCAGCGCGCCCGCATCCAGCGCCATCAGCGTGATGACCGGCACGGCCGCGTTGGGCAGGGCGTGGCGGAACACGATGCGCGCGCCGGAACAGCCCTTGGCGCGCGCGGTGCGGATGTAGAGTTCGCCCAGCGCCTCGGTCATCGCGCTGCGCGTGTGCCGCGCATAGGCGGCGAGGTTGGCGATGGCGAGCGTGGCGACGGGCAGGATCAATGCGGCGGGCGTGTCCGCCCCGCCGGCCGGCAGCCAGCCGAGCCGTACCGCGAACAGGATGATCAGCAGGATGCCGAGCCAGAAGGCCGGAATGGCCATGGCCGCGAAGGCGAGGCCGTTGATCGCCGCGTCGGTCGCCGTGCCGCGCCGGACCGCGGCGATCAGGCCGAGCCCGATGCCGGTCGCGGCCGCCACCAGCAGCGTCAGCCCCAGCAGGCGCAGCGTGGACAGCAGCGCCGGCCACAGGACGGTGGCGACGGGCTGCGCATACAGGCGCGAATAGCCGAATTCGCCATGGAGCACGCCGCCTGCCCAGGCGGCGTAACGCGCGGCCAGCGGCCGGTCGAGCCCGTGCAGCGCCCGCAGCCGGGCCGCATCCTCCGACGACAGGCGCGGGTCCGCGGCGATCGCCACATCGATCGGATCGCCCGGCATCAGCCCGATCACGCCATAGGCGCAGGCGGAGAGGATGACGAGCGTGATCGCGATCTGGAGCAGGCGGCCGAGGATCATGCCGCCACCAGTTGCCCCCCGTCCGGCGCGGGTTGCACGCGCAGGCCACGATCGTGGAAGTCGGCGACGGCCGGGCGGTGCGCAATGGAGACGATCGCGGTCTGCGGCAGCCGGTCGCGCAGCAGCGCGTACATCTTCTCCTCCGATGCGGGATCGAGGCTGGCCGTCGCCTCGTCCAGGAACAGCCAGTCCGGCTTCACCAGCAGCGCCCGGGCGATGGCGAGGCGCTGCTGCTCACCGCCGGACAGGCGCTGGGTCCAGTTGTCCTCGTCGTCCAGCCGGGGCAGCAGGTGCGCGAGGTCCGCGGCCGTCAGCGCTTCCGCGATCATCGCATCGCTGACGCTATCTGCCGGCATCGGATAGGCGACCGCCCGGCGCAGCGTGCCGAGCGGGATGTAGGGCCGCTGTGGCAGGAACAGCCGCGTGCCCGAAGGCTGGCGCACGCGGCCGTTGCCGAATGGCCAGATGCCGGCCAGCGCGCGGAACAGCGTGGACTTGCCCGAACCCGACGGGCCGGTGACGACCACGCGATCCCCCGGCGCGACCGCCGCATCGGCGGTGAACAGGCGGCGGCCATCGGGCAAGGCCAGCGTCACGTGATCCAACGTCAGCGTGCCGTCCGGAGCGGCATCCTCCACGATCCCCGCCTGCGTGGCGCGGGCGGTTTCGATCGCGCGCTGGAAGCCGGCCAGCCGCTCCACCGTCGCACGCCAGGCCGCGACCGTATCGTACACGCCCACCAGCCAGGACATCGCCACCTGGACCTGGCTGAAGGCATTCGCGGTCTGCTGGAGCGCGCCCAGCGTCATCGTGCCGCTAAAGTATTGCGGCGCCGCGACCAGATAGGGGAACACGACCGCGGCGCGATCGTAACCATAGACGAAGAAGTTCAGGTTCTTCTGCCGCTTGGCCACTTCCCACCAGTTGCTGGCCAGCCGGGCGAAGCGGGCGGAGAGGCCGGCCTTCTCGTCAGCCTCACCGCCATAGAGCGCGATACCCTCGGTGTTCTCGCGCAGCCGCACCAGCGCGAAACGGAAATCCGCCTCCACGCGCTGCTTCTCGAAGTTCAGCGGGATCAGCTTGCGGCCGATCAGATGCGCGGCCCAGGACCCGCCGACAGCGTAGATCAGGCAGATCCAGACCATGTAGCCGGGGATGGAGTAACCCATCACCGTCATCGCGCCCGACAGCGTCCACAGGATGCTGACGAAGGAGACCACGGTCAGCACGTTGCGGATCAGATCGAGACTGAGCGACAGGGTAAGCGAGACGAACATCGCCAGATCCTCGGCGACGCGCTGGTCGGGGTTGTCGGTGCCGTTGCCGGTCACGCTCATCCGATAGTAGGCGCGATCGCCCAGCCACTCGTCGAGCAGCACATCGGTGGTCCAGCGGCGCCACCTGATCTGCAACGCCTGCTGCAGATAGGTCTGATAGGCGGAGATGGCGATGTAGAGCGCTGCGAGCCAGACATAGCCCGGCATCATCATGCCCGACTCCCACCTTCCCCAGACCATCAGCCCGATGAAGGCGCCGAAATCCTTGTCCTGGAGGCTGTCGTAGAAGGTGCGGCTCCAGTAGCTGAAGACGACGTTGATGCCGACCGCGGTGAGGTTGAGCACGAGGATCAGCGCCAGCAACCCGCGCCCGCGCCAGCGTTCGTCGGAGCGGGCGAAATAGGGCAGGGCGATGTGCCAGGCGTCGCGGAACGAAGCGCCGATGCCATTGCCGTTCATGCGGTGGTCCTCGGAAGCGGGATGGAATGATGCGGGGTCACGCGCGCAGCCGCAGGCGGATCACGCCGCGGACTTCGGCGGCGGTCACGGCCTTGCCCTTGCGCAGGATGTCGATGCGGCCCTGCTGCATCAGCCGGACCGCATGCTGCCGCACTGCTGCGAGCAGGCTTCGCCATGTCTCGGGTGCAAGGGCCTTCGCCACGTCCTCGGGAGAGATCGAGGCGGTGGGGCCTGCCGCGGTGACGAGGCGCAGGATCGCGGCCTCCACCTGTGCGGCCGTCGGTCGTCCGGGGGCGGGGGTGTTCATCTTGCCAGGATGCAGGGTGGCATGCCGTCGGCGGCGGAAAGGGACATCGGCGCGAAGCTAGGGCATTTCGCGGTTCCACGGAATCGGGCCATCCAGGGCGCCGATTCCGGCCTTGGCCGGGTCCATGCTACGCGCACGGCATGGATCGGGCCATCATCCGCAGGGCGACGTCTGGCGATCTGCCTGGATTGCTGGAGCTTTTCCGCCATCTGAACCCGGATGATCCTGCTCTGGCGCCCGCGGATGCCGAGGCGATCTGGGGCACACTGCTCCACTCCGGCCTCATCACGGTATTGGTCGCCGAATCGGACGGCATGCTGGCTGCGACCTGCACGCTCGCCATCATCCCCAATCTCACACGCGGCGCGCGGCCGTTCGGGGTGATAGAGAACGTGGTGACACGTCCGGAACACCGGCGCCGGGGGCTGGGCCACGCGGTACTGACCGAGGCATTGAGCGTGGCCTGGGCGGCTGGCTGCTACAAAGTGATGCTTGCCACCGGTTCCCGCAGGCCCGAGACCCTGCGGTTCTACGAAAGGGCCGGGTTCGAGCGCGGCGGCAAAACCTTCTTCCAGGCGCGTCGGCCGTAAGCCCTGACGGCGGTGTGGCATTGCTCCGCCCGCCTGCGAAGCGCGGACGTATTCAGAACGTCTCCGCCGCCAGCCCCAGCGCCCCGACCCGCACGACGGTGGGATCGTTCTCCGGCCAGGACATGGCGATTTCCCGCACCAGCTTGCGCTTCACCGCCTGTTCGAACGCATCGAACCCTTCGGCGACGACCAGGAAACTGCCCATGCCGCCGATCACCTCGTCACGGTAGTAGGTGTCGAGCGGCGGCAGGCGCTGGCTCCAGGGGCCGGGATTGGCGTCCAGGATCGCAAGGCCGTTGATGGTCACGCCCCGGGCGACGGCTTCGTCGCGCGCCTCCCGCACCTGACGGCCGGAGTTGTTCACGCCGTCGCCGGAGATGTCCATCACGCGGCGCGTGCCCTCGAACCCCTGGCCGAATTGGTCGATCCCGAAATCGATCGCGCCGGAGATCGAGGTGTAGAGCCAGATCCGCTTGGGGGCGGCTTCCAGCGCGTCCGCGAAGGCACGGGCGGAGGCCTCGTCGCGGATCAGCGTCCAGGGCACCAGGATTTCCTGCGTGTTGGCGTCCGACCACGTGAACAGCATGACGGCGATCGCGCCCACCGGGCCGCCGCGGATGCCTTCGATGATGCGCGGATCGCGGAAGGCGGCAGCGTAGCCGCGGAACTGAAGCTCCTGCTCCTGCGGGTCGATGGAGCGGGACACGTCTACCGCGAGGATCAGCTCCACATCGACGGGCTCAAGATCGGCAGCCTGCGCGAGAAGGGGGAATGCAAGAAAAACGGCTAAGAAAAGGCTGCGCACGATAGACCCTCCTGCGCACGAAAGTTGCGACCGCCGCCAGCCGCGTTCCCTGTTCTTGAAGGACCGTGTCTCCAGCCCTGTAGGTCAGTCTAAACGACCCATTTTGTGCACCGCAACAAGCGTGTCGCACATCGGCCATATGATCGCGCCGCGTGGAAACAAATAAAGAACATTCGCGGAAATGCGCCATTTTCCCGTGAAGGTCACATCTGCGTGCCACAGGATTCGCCGCTGCCACGGCCGCTCAGTCCGGGGCTGGAATGTAGCAGGCTTCCACGTGCTCGGGCTTGCCATGGGCCAGCTCACGGGTCCTGAGGCAGGCGAAGCCACTCAGGCCAGGGCGCGGTCCAGGACACGCACCGAATGCACCGCCTCCCGCCCCGTCAGGTCGTGGATCTGATGCCGGCAGGACGTGCCGTCGGCCACGATCAGGTCCCCGGCCCCCGTCTTGCGCACATGCGGGGCGAGGGAGAGTTCGCCCATCGCCTTCGACACCTCCAGGGTTTCCGCCTGGTAGCCGAACGCCCCGGCCATGCCGCAGCAGGAGGAGACGATGGGCGTGACCTTGAGGTCCGGCACCCGGCCAAGCATTGCCTGCGCGGCGGGGAAGGCGCCGAAGGATTTCTGATGGCAATGGCCGTGGATATGCGCGGCGGCGGCCACGGGTTTCAGGCGCAACTCCGGCTTCTCCCGCTCCAGGAACTCCGACAGCAGCAGCGCCCGGCCGGCCAGCGCATCGCTTTCCGCCCCTGGCAGCAGCGACCGCAGCTCATCGCGCAGGGTCAGCAGGCAGGAGGGTTCCAGCCCGATCACCGGCAGCGTTCCGGCCAGTGCCGCGCGCGTGGCTTCGAGCTTCGCGCGCGCATGGTCGAGCATGCCCGCCGCCAGATAGGTCCGGCCGCAGCAGACCGGTGCCGAAGGCAGCACCGCGCGCCAGCCCGCCGCCCGCAGCACGCGGATGGCGGCGCGCAGGTTCTCCGGCTCGAAGGTGCGGTTGAACGTGTCCGCGAACAGGATCACGTCGCCCCGGGGCGCGGGATCGGCCTTGGCTTCATGATCGCGGAAGATGTCCCGCCGCCACGCGGGCAGGCTGCGCCCGGCGGCGAAACCCAGCATACGTTCGGACATCCGCGCCAGTGCCGGGACGCGGTCGCGCAGGTTCAGCAGCGGCGCGAGTGCCGAGGCAGCCTCCGCATAGCGCGGCAGATGCGCGACCAGCTTCTCACGCAGCCCCACGCCATGGCGCGCGGCGCGGGCGGCCAGCACTTCCAGCTTCATCTTCGCCATGTCGATCCCGGTCGGGCATTCGCGGCGGCACGCCTTGCACGAGACACACAGCTTCATGGTCTCGGCCATGGCGTCCGAGGCCATCGCATCCGGCCCGAGCTGCCCCGACAGCGCCAGCCGCAGCGTGTTCGCCCGTCCGCGCGTCAGATGCTGCTCGTCGCGCGTGGCGCGGTAGGAGGGGCACATCGTGCCGGCATCGAACTTCCGGCATGTGCCGTTGTTGTTGCACATCTCCACCGCGGACAGCATGCCGCCGAGCGGGCCGGGATAATCGGACCAGTCGAGGCGCGGGGAGAAGCCCTTCACCGGTGCGTAGTCCGGCTTGAAGCGGAACAGAGACCGGTCGTCCATGCGCGGCGGCCGCACCACCCGGCCGGGGTTCAGCATGCCGCGCGGATCGAACGCATCCTTCACCTGCTCGAAGGCACGCACGATGCGCGATCCGAACATGGTCTCGTGGAACTCGGACCGCACGATGCCGTCACCGTGCTCGCCGGAATGCGAGCCCTTGTAGGCGCGCACCAGATCGAAGCATTCCTCGGCGATGGCGCGCATGCGCGCGACATCAGCGCCGTCCTTCATGTTCAGCACCGGCCGCACATGCAGGCAGCCGACCGAGGCATGCGCGTACCACGTGCCCTTGGTGCCGTGCCGCTCGAACACCGCGTTCAGCTTCTCGGTGTAGTCGGCGAGGTCATCGAGATCGACGGCCGTGTCCTCGATGAAGGAGACAGGCTTCCCGTCGCCCTTCATGCTCATCATGATGTTGAGCCCGGCCTCCCGCACCTCCGCGATGGCGGCCTGGAAGCCGGGATCGACGGCGCGCACGACCTGGCCTTGCAGGCCCAGATCGCCCATCATCTCCTCCAGCCGCGCAAGGTCGCGCAGCAATGCTGCGTCCTCGTGGCCGTGGAACTCGACCAGCAGCAGCGAGTCCGGCTCCCCGATCAGCATCTTCTCGATCGTCGGCCGGTAGATCGGGATCGAACGCCCCAGGTCGATCATCGTCCGGTCCACCAGCTCCACCGCCTCCGGATCGAGCGTGACCAGATGCCGCGAGGCTTCCATCGCACGGCGGAAGGTCGGGAACTGGCAGATGCCCACGACCTTGCGCGGCTTGACCGGCCACAGCTTCAGGTCGAGTGCCGCCGAGAACGCCAGCGTGCCCTCGCTGCCCACCAGCAGCCGCGCGAGGTTGCCGCGCCCGGCCTGACGCGCCGCGGGCGTCAGCGCATCGATGTTGTAGCCGCCCACGCGGCGCAACTGGCGGGGGAAGCGCGCCGCGATCTCCTCCGCCTCGGCCGCGCCGAGGGCGCGCAGGCGCTGGATCAGGTCCGCGATGTTGGGGGCGATGTCCGCACCCAGATTGTCCGGCGTCTCCCCGAACGCATGCGTCGAGCCGTCCGCCAGGATCGCGTCGATGGCGAGCGTGTTGTCCGCCATCAGCCCGTAGCGGATCGATTTCGACCCGCACGAATTGTTCCCCGCCATGCCGCCGATCGTGCAGCGCGCGTTGGTGGAGGGATCGACCGGGAAGAACAGCTTGTGCTTCTTCAGCGCGTCGTTCAGGTGCGACAGCACCAGCCCCGGTTCCACCCGTGCCACGCCCGCCTCGGCATCCACGTGCAGCACGCGGCGCAGATGCTTGGTGCAGTCGATCACCAGCGCGCGATTGACGGTCTGCCCGCACTGGCTGGTCCCGCCGCCGCGCGGCAGGATCGGCACGCCGTGTTCGCGCGCGATGGCCATGGCGGCGGCCACGTCGCCGATGGTGCGCGGCACGATCACGCCGACCGGCTCCACCTGGTAGATCGAGGCATCGGTCGCGTAGCGGCCCCGGCTGAACGGGTCGAACAGCACCTCGGCCTGGGTTTCCTTGCGCAGCCGTTCCGCGAGGCGGCTGTCGCCAAGCGTGGCGGACGGAATCAGCGGGGCATTCATGAACCGGACCCTATGACGTGCGGCGGAGCCCGTCGCATCAGGAAACCTCGTCGATCCGACGATGGCCTGCAATGTCTGGGGGGCGATCAGAAATCCTGCTCGATTCGACCAATCGTTCTCATTTGCAGGAACCGGCGGCTTCGCGCATGGGATTGCCAGCACCAGGGGACGCCACCATGGCCTACTACGCCTCCACGCATCCTGAAGGCCGCCAGCCCGGCCGGCACTTCCTGCAGATCCCCGGCCCGACCAACGTGCCGGATCGCGTGCTGCGCGCCATGGACAACCCGACCATGGACCACCGTTCGGTCGAATTCGGCAAGCTGGGGCAGGAGGTGCTGGCCAACCTCCGCCACGTCTTCCAGACGCAGGGCCCGGTGGTGATCTACCCCGCGTCCGGCACCGGGGCCTGGGAAGCGGCGCTGACCAACACGCTGTCGCCGGGGGACACGGTGCTGATGTGCCGCACCGGCTGGTTCGCCACGCTGTGGCATGAGATGGCGCAGCGGCTCGGCATCAACGCGATCTTCATCGACACCGACTGGCGGCGCGGCGCCGACGTGCCGGCCATCGAGGCGAAGCTGGCCGAGGACAAGGCCCGGACGATCAAGGCCGTGTGCGTGGTCCATAACGAGACCTCCACCGGCTGCACCAGCCGCATCGACGAGGTGCGCGCCGCCATCGACCGCGCCGGCCATCCCGCGTTGCTGATGGTGGACACGATCTCCTCGCTGGCCTCCATCGACTACCGCCACGACGCATGGGGCGTGGACGTGACCGTGGCCGGGTCGCAGAAGGGGCTGATGCTGCCGCCTGGCCTGTCCTTCAATGCGGTCAGCGAGAAGGCGCTGAAGGCGAGCGAGACCGCGAAGCTGCCGCGCAGCTTCTGGGACTGGAAGGCGATGCTGGCCGCCAACGCGACCGGCTACTTCCCCTACACCCCCGCGACCAACCTGCTCTACGGGCTGAACGAGGCGGTGAAGATGCTGCTGGAGGAGGGCCTGGACAATGTCTTCGCCCGCCACGACCGCTTTGCCGAAGCCACGCGCCGCGCCGTGCGCGCCTGGGGGCTGGAGGTGCAGTGCGCGGAGCCGCGGCACTACTCCTCCTCACTGACCGCGGTGCGGGTGCCGGAGGGTCACAGCGCGGACGGGCTGCGCGCGGCCATCGCGGAGCGGTTCAACATGAGCCTGGGCAACGGGTTGGGGCAGTTGAAGGACCGGGTGTTCCGCATCGGCCATCTGGGCGATCTGGGCGACCTGCAACTGCTCGGCACGCTGGCGGGCGTGGAGATGGGGCTGCGCATCGCGGGCATTCCGGTGAAGGCGCCGGGCGTGCAGGCGGCGATGGACTACCTTGCTGGAAATGCCTGAGCGTCAATCTGGCCTCTGACGCCAGCGCGGGACATGCTGCGTCGGGAATCGCCAGGAGCGTAGGCCTTCATGCCCATTCGCAACAGCATCGCCGACCTCGCCGCGGAAATGACTGCCTGGCGGCGCGATATCCACGCCCATCCGGAACTCGGGCGGCAGGAGCATCGCACCAGCGACCTGGTCGCGCGGATGCTGGAATCCTGGGGCATCGCGGTGACGCGCGGCCTCGCCGGCACCGGCATCGTGGGCACGTTGCGTGCCGGCAGCTCGGACCGCGCCATCGGCATCCGCGCGGACATGGACGCGCTGCCGATGCAGGAGGTGACCGGGCTGCCCTATGCCTCCGTCCATGAAGGCGTGATGCATGCCTGCGGCCATGACGGGCACACCACGATGCTGCTCGGCGCGGCCAGGTATCTGGCCGAGACCCGCAACTTCGACGGCACGGTCCATTTCATCTTCCAGCCCGATGAAGAAGGCGACGGCGGCGGCCGCGTGATGGTGGAGGAGGGGCTGTTCGACCGCTTCCCCTGCGACAGCGTCTACGCACTGCACACCGATCCCTCGCTGCCGGTGGGCATGGCCTCGGCCGTGGCAGGGCCGATCAACGCGGCCGCGGACCGGGTGACGATCCGTATCCTCGGCAAGGGCGGGCACGCCGCCCGGCCGCATCTGGCGCTGGACCCGATCCTGGTCGGCTGCCACGTGTACATGGCGCTGCAATCCATCGTCGCCCGCCGCATCGACCCGCTGGACAGCGCGGTGCTGTCGCTATGCCAGTTCCATGCCGGCACCGCGCGCAACGTGATTCCGGAGGACGCGGTGCTGAACGGCACGATCCGCACCTTGCGGCCGGAGGTGCGCGACCGGATGCAGGACCTGATCACATCCATCGCCCGCGCCACGGCGGAGGCGCATGGCGCGGCGGTCGAGATCGAATACGGCCGCGGCTATCCCTCCGTCATCAACGCCGACAGCGCGACGGAGAAGGTCGCCGCCGCGGCGGCGGAGGTGCTGGGCGCCGCCCAGGTCATCCGCGAACGCCCGCCCAGCATGGGGGCGGAGGATTTCAGCTACATGGCGCAGAAGGCGCCGGGCTGCATGATCCGGCTGGGCCAGGCCGGGGCGGACAAGGGCCGCGTGTCCGTCCACAACCCGAAATTCGACTTCAACGACGATGCGCTGCCCATCGGCGCCTCGATCTGGGCGGCGCTGGTGGAGCGCGAACTGGGGCGCGGCGGCTAGGACGGAAATTCAGGGCCAAGCGTACCTTCACACGGCGGCCCCGGACTTGCGGAGTGAGGCAAGCCTGACTGCTGCGGCCGCAACGAAGATCAGCGTGGCGGATGTCACCAGCGTGACGCCCAGCGAGCTCCAGGTGAGTATTGCGCTCGCCAGGACGATGCCCAGAGAATTCGCCGTTCTGGACAGGGCAAATACCTCGGCCTTCCTGCTCAGCGGCGCCAGGGCGTCGAGCCGCAGCGAGTAATAGGTGCCCAGGGGAGAAAGAAAGCTCCCGACGACGAGGGCGCCGACGATCGTTGTTGCTACCGAGAGATTGAGGGCTGTCAGCGTCGCTCCCAGGCCCATCAGAAAAAGAAGGCGCGGTACTGCCGGAAGGCTTGGGGCACGATTTCGGGCGCTTACCCAAACGCCGCCAGCGACGGATGCCACGCACAGGGCGACGGCGAAGACGGCGCCTTCGGCTGGGGCGAGGCCGAAGCTTACCGCGATGGCGACAGCACCGATTTCCACCGACGCGACGGCGGCGCTGTTCGCCATGGTGCAGGCCAGCCAGAGGATGATCGGGGGACGCAGGAGCGTACCGCCATGCGCCGCCGTTCTCCGTCCCGGCTCCGGTGCCGCCGGGCTCGGGATCGCCGGCACAAGAAGCACGGGAGCCGCGCTGAGAGCGACCAGCAGCAGCAGGGCGATGACGGGGTCGATCGCCGCCCCCAACACCGAGGCGAGGACGGGAGACACGACGAAGGTGAACTCGTTCAATGTCGCGGCCAGGCCAAGTGCGCGCGGCATTGCAGCGGGATTCACCAGATGGTTCAGGATCGACCGCAGGAAGCCGAAGGCGGCGCCATTGACGAGGCCGCCCACGGCGGCGGCGAGGAGAAGGACCGGAAACGGTGCCTGCATCTTCGCAAGCAGGGCCAGGGTCGCGAACGCCATCGCCCGGACCGTCACGAGCACCTTCAGATAGGATGCCGCGTTCCAGCCCCTGCCGAGGCGGGCGAACGGGACGGAGCCGACGATCTGCGCAAGGGTTACGGCAAGAACGAGGGCCGCCCCGCTTCCCGCGCTGCCGGTAAGGGGCATCGCCAGGAGAGTGAAAGCGATCGGGCCGGCAGCTTGCGGGACACTGAACGTGCCGTATGCGAGAAGCCAGCGAATGAGCGGGCCGGAAAAGCCGCCCTGCTTCAATCGCTCTGAAAGCACCATGACCCCGCCTCGCTCGCGGGGCCCTCCCCAATGGTTCGGGCACGGCCATTCCGTACGCCGCGGCGGCAGGTCCGCCTAATCATTGATGGTGTCCGACTATGCGGTGCCGTTTCCGGCATGGTCAATACACGCCTCGCAAGGCCGCTCCGGAACGCGATTGCCGACCCGGATGCCCAGGTGATACCGGGGCACGATCGCGTCGTGCGTCGCGCGCGGCGCCCAGCCCGAGCGGATCGATCTTGCCGGACATGAAGCACACACCGAAAGCGACACGGCGCAGCCTTCTCGGGATCACCCTTATCGGAACGGCCGTGGCGCCCGCCGTGCAGGCGGTCGGCCGTCCCGTCGTGATCATTGCTCCGTTTACTCCCGGCGCGCCGCCGGATGTCGTGGCGCGCATCCTCGCCGATGGGCTCCAGCAGCGTCAGCAGCGGACCTATGTGGTCGAGAACCGGCCGGGCGCGAGCGGTATCATCGGCGCCGGCTATGTCGCGCGGTCGGCCCCCGATGGCGAGACGCTGATGGTCTACACCACCTCGCTGGTGATGAGTGCGAAGCTGTACGACCCGCTACCGTACGATCCGCTGGCCAGCTTCGCACCCGTGACCGAGCTGGTCGATGTCGATTACGTGCTGGTGCTGCATCCGTCCGGTGGTGCCACGCTGGAGGAGTTCATCGCCAAGGCCCATGCGCAGCCCGGCGTGCTGAACTATGCATCGCCCGGCGTCGGAACGCCGCATCACCTGACCATGGAATTGCTCCGCCAGCAGGCATCGCTGGACGTCGCCCATGTGCCCTATCGCGGCACGGCTGGCGCGGTGACGGCGGTGCTGTCGGGGGAGGTGCAGGCGATGTTCATGCCGGTGAACGGGGCCGTGGAAATCGTGCGCGGCGATATGGTGCGCAACGTCGCCACCGCCGCGCCGGGGCGGCTTTCCCTGCTGCCGGACGTGCCTACCCTGGCCGAACGCGGGTTCCCGGGTGTCATGATGCGCGACTGGTTCGCGCTGTTCGCCCCGGCCGGACTTCCGGATGCGCAGCTGGACCGTCTTGCGGCCGAGGCCAATGCCGTGATCGCCACGCCCGAGATCGCGGCCAACCTGCGCGCGCAGGGCTTCGATCCCATCGGCGGATCGCCTGCCAGCCTGAAGGCGCGGATGACGGCCGACTTCGCGCGCTGGAGCAAGCTGATACAGGAGCGGGGGATCAGGCTGGACTGATCCCCGCCGTCCCGATCAGCGCGCCGCGGTCTTCAGGAAAGCCGGGCGGAAATCCATCCATTCCACCGGCAGCGGCGTCCAGTTCACGTCGCGCCGCTTGCCGTAGAACAGGCCGAAGCTGTGCAGCACCGTGCCCACCGGATCCTCGGTGTCGTAGATGCGCAGCATGGCCCGCCACGCTTCCTTGCGCGCCGCCGGATCCAGCGAGGATTCCAGGATCGCGCCCAACCGGTTGAATTCCGCGTTGGTCCACTCTCCGTAAGTGCTCTGCACCGGTCCGCGCGCGCCATACAGACGCCATAGCCCACCGACCGGGTCGGGCAGGGTCATGGTGTTGGACCAGTTGCGGATCCCGCGCCTGCCTTCCCTGGCGGTGATCTGGCCCCAGTTCTCCTTCACGGCCAGCTCCACGTTCAGCCCGACCGCGCGCCACATCTCCACCAGCGCCTGCGCGGTCGCGACCTCATTGCCATAGTAGTTGTTCAGGATGCGGTATTCGATGCGTTCGCCCTTGTAACCGGCTTCCCGCAGCAGGCGCTTCGCCGCTTCGGGGTCGTATTCGGGCTTGGGCCAGTCGGCGATGTACATGTCGCGGAACGCCGGGAACTGATGGCTGCGGGTGATCGTCACCTTGCCACCCCACAGCGCCTCCACGATCGCCTGCCGGTCGATGGCGAGCGACAGGGCGCGGCGGATGCGCGCGTCACGCAGGATCGGGTTCGTGGTGTCATAGACGATGACGCGATGGTTCGCGATCTCACCGCCCACAACTTCCAGGTTCGGGTCCGCCGTCACGACCGGGAACTGGTCGGGCGGCAGGTCGGTCGCGATCTGCACTTCGCCGGACCGGAGCGCGGCCACGCGGGACGCGACCTCGGGCACCGCCCATAACCGGATGCTGCGCGCCGAGGCCTTGCCGCCCCACCATCCGTCGAACGCGTCCAGCACCAGCTCGGTATTGGACCGCCAGCTCCGCACCCGGTACGGGCCGGTGCCGGAGATGGCGCTGGTGGTGTTCCAGGTCTTGAAGTCCGGCGCCGCCCGCAGCGCGGCGGCGCTGACGATCGCGGCCGGGATGGTGCCCAGGCGCTGTTCCAGCAGAGGGTCCGTGACGCTGGTGCGGATGCGCACCGTGCGCGGATCGACGGCAGTGACGTCGGCGACGGTCCCCAGGAAGGCGCGGCCCGTCGCAAAGCCCGGCGCATCCTCGTTGCGCATCCTATCGGGGCCGAAGCTGACCACCACATCCTCGGCCGAGAGCATGCTGCCATCGTGGAACCGTACGCCGTCATGCAGCTTGAGCTCCAGCGTATGATCGTCGATCCGCCGCCAGGATTCAGCCAGCGCCGGCAGTGGACGGAAATCCCCTGCGAAATCCATCGTCAGCAGTCCGTCGAAGATGTTGGCGTAGCCGCGCCAATCGACATTGCCGAACTGGGTGAGCGGATCGAGGGAGCGTGGCACGTCCTGCACCGCCACCGTGAGCGCGGGGCGCGCATCGGGTTGCGCGAGGGCAGGGGCGGCAAGCAGCGCGAGGGCGGAGATCAGGCGGCGCATCGGGGGGCTCCCGGCTTCTGGGAAAGGCGGCACCCTAGGCAGGGGCGGAGACAGGTCGATGACGTCGCCATGACAGGAACGTGAGAGCGGGGCTGGGTACACCGTCGCTTCACTCCGTGCTGGCACGGCCTCCCAGTTTGCCATCGCTGATTGATCCGCGTGCATCGGCACCCGCACCCATGGCAGGCTGAGCCGCGGGAGGACGTCATCAATGCAGATTCACGGCTTCGATCATTTCAATATCCGCTGCCGACCGAGTGAGGTGCCGCAGCTGGCCGGCTTCTATCGCGAACTGCTCGGGCTGGCCGAAGGGCGGCGGCCTGACTTCCCGTTCCCCGGCGCGTGGCTCTACGCGGACACCGCGCGCCCCGCCGTGCTGCACATCGCCGGGACGCTGCCGGATGACGCACCGCCGCCCGACACTGCGTTGCCCACCGGCCGGTTCGACCATGTCTCCTTCAAGGTAAGCGGGGTCGAGAGCCTCCAGGCGAAGCTGAAGGAACGGGGTATCGCTTATCAGGACATGCCGGTGCCCGGCTGGCCGCTGCGGCAGATGTTCTTCCGCGATCCGGCCGGCGTGAAGATCGAGTTCACTTACGATGCCTGACGCGCAGCGCTTCGGCAGCTTCGCGGAGTTCTGGCCCTTCTACGTGCGCGAGCATCTGGACCCGCGCAGCCGCGCCCTGCATGTGGCTGGCAGCGCGCTGGTGCTGGTGGCGCTGATGCTGGCGCTGACGGTCAGCGCATGGTGGCTGCTGGTGATGCCGGTGATCGGCTACGGCTTCGCCTGGGTCGGGCATTTCGTGTTCGAGAAGAACCGCCCCGCCACCTTCACCCATCCGCTGTGGAGCCTGATCGGTGACTGGAAGATGTTCTGGTTCACCGTCACGGGGCGCATGGGGGCGGAACTGGACCGGGTCAGATCAGGCAGCTGAAACCGGGCGGAACGTCAGTGCGCCGGCTGGTGCCGGGTGATCAGTCTTCGCCCGCCAGCAACGACCGCACCGCCCCGGCGCGGGGGATCGGCGCCACCGCGCCGTGCCCGGTGGTGGACAGCGCGGCCGCTGCATTGGCGTAGCGCGCGGCGTCCTCCGGCGCATCGCCCAAAATGATGCGCGCCAGGAAGCTGCCGCAGAACGTGTCGCCGGCCCCGGTCGCGTCCACCGCATCGACCCTGTGGCCTTGGATGCGCACCCGCCTGTCCGCAGTGGCCAGCAGAACGCCATCCTTGCCCAGCTTCATCGCCACCACCGGGCAGCCGAGCCGCAGGTAGAAATCCGCGATCGCATCCGGATCGGACAGGCCGGTCAGCGCCTCGGCGTCATCCAGGCTCGGCAGCGCATAGTCGGCGTGCCGGATCGCCTCGTGGATCACGGCCCGTGCCCGCGATATCGGCCATAGGCTGCGCCGCAGGTTGGTGTCGTAGGCGACCGTCACGCCCGCGTCCTTCGCGACACCGATGGCGCGGAACACCGCGTCCGCGGCCGAAGCGCTGATCGCCTGGCTGATGCCGGACGCATAGAACACGCGCGCTGCCATGATCGCGGCTTCGGGCACGTCGTGCGGCTGGTAGCGGGCGGCAGCGCTGCCGCTGCGATAGTACGTGAAATGGTGGCCGCGCTGATCATGTGTGACGAAGTAGATGCCGGTCGGCGCATCCGGATCGCGGCGCACCGTACGGGTATCGACTCCCTCCGCCTCCCACAGGGCCATGAAACTGTCGCCCGGCGCATCCTGCCCGATAGCGGTGACATAGCCCGCGGTCACGCCCTGCCGCGCGGCGGCGATGGCGGCGTTGGATGTATCGCCGCCATGGCCCTGCAGGAACATCACGCGGCCCTCGGCATCGGCCGGTTGCTGGTTGAATTCCAGCATAGGCTCGCCCATCGACAGGAACTGCACCATGGGTGTGCTCAACCCGCCTTCAGGGTCAGGATGTCGCGCGCTGCGGCTTCGATGGCTGCACGGTCGCCTGCCTCGATCCGCGCTTCATCCACCAGCCTGCCGCCGATCCCGACAAAGGCCGCGCCGGCCTCCAGATAGGCCCCGGCCGTTTTCGCATCGACCCCGCCGGTCGGACAGAAGGCCACGCCGGGAAACACGCTTCGCAAGGCACGGATATGCCCCGGCCCGCCGATGGAGGAGGCAGGGAAGATTTTGACCGCATCCGCCCCGGCCGCGAGCGCGGCCCGAATCTCCGTCGGCGTCATCGCGCCCGGCATCGATGCGGCCCCTGCGGCGCGGGCAACCGCGATCACCTCCGGATCAACCCAGGGCGAGACCAGGAATTTCGCGCCGGCCCCCACGGCCGCCTCGGCACCCGCACGATCCGGAACGGTGCCGGCCCCCACCAGCAGGGCGGGATCGCCGGCAAGCTCCCGGATCAGCGCGACCGCATCGGGCACGGTCCAGGTGATCTCGAATATCGACATCCCGGCATCCTGCAGCCAGCGCACGGCGGTTTCCGCGGCGCGTGTGGTGCGGGTGCGGACGACCGGGATCACCCGTTCGGCGCGGAAGCGGGGCAGCAGCGTATGGGTCATGCCGCTATCCTGCCCGCGGATCGCGCGTCGGGCGAGGGGGTGAAAATCGGCATTCACGGTTGCGTTGCGAGCGTGCGTCCCTAGTGTTCCGGCCAAGGTTTCCGTTTGGGGGAAGAACATGAAAATCAGCCGCCGAGGCTTCATCGGTACAAGCATGGTCGGGGCGCTGGCGGCGCCTGCGCTGGCCCAGGGAACAGCCGCGACGACGCTGCGGTTCATGCCGCAGGCCAATCTGACCGCGCTCGATCCGATCTGGACCACAGCCACGGTCACCGGCAACCACGCCTTCTACGTGTTCGACACGCTCTACGGCCTCGACATGGATCTGAACCCCCAGCCGCAGATGGCCGAGGGGCATGAAGTGTCTTCCGACGGGCTGACCTGGCGCTTCCGCCTGCGCGAAGGGCTGCGTTGGCATGACGGCGAGCCGGTCCGGGCGGTGGACTGCACGACCAGCCTGCAGCGCTTCTGCGTGCGCGACCCCTACGGACGGCTGCTCGCCCGTGTGGTGGAGGAATGGCGGCCGGTGGACGACCGCAATTTCGAGATCCGGCTGAAGCGGCCCTTCCCGACGATGCTGAGTGTGTTCGGCAAGCCACAGAATCCCGCCGTCATCATGCCCGAACGCCTCGCGAAGACCGATCCGGGCAAGCAGATTCCGGAGGTTATCGGCTCGGGCCCGTACAAGTTCGTCGCCTCCGAATTCAATTCCGGCAGCCGCGTCGTCTACGAGAAGTTCGAGGGCTACGTGCCGCGCCAGGAACCGCCCAGCCGCGCCGCGGGCGGCAAGGTCGCGTATTTCCCGCGCATCGAATGGCACATCATCTCCGATCCCTCCACGGCGGGGGCGGCGCTGATGAACGGCGAGATTGACTGGTGGGAGAGGCCGCTGGTCGATCTCCAGCCCATGCTCGCGCGCAATCCGGACATCACGCTTGAGGTGCTGGACAAGATGGGCCGGGTGGCGCTCGCGCGGCTCAACCACCTGCAGCCGCCTTTCGACGACGTTCACCTGCGGCGCGCCGTGCTCGCCTCCGTGGTGCAGGCGGACTACATGCATGCGATCGTGGGCGATGACGATTCCGCCTGGAGCAAGATGCTGGGGCTGTGGCCGAACGGCACGCAGTACTACGCCGAACATCCCGACCTGATGCCGCAAAGCCCCGACAAGGCGAAGGCCATGCTGAAGGAAGCGGGCTATTCCGGCCAGAAGGTGGTCATCATCAACCCGACCGACTTCCCCGAGATCGGGCCGCAGGGCCTAGTGACGGCAGACACGCTGCAGCGGATCGGCATGAACGTCGATTTGCAGGAGAGCGACTGGGGCACGGTCATCCAGCGTCGCAACAGCCGCGAGCCGGTCGAGAAGGGCGGCTGGAGCATCTTCCACACCGGCGGGGGCGCGTTCGGCTACAGCACGCCGGCCTCGTCCGCCCTGGTCCAGGGGACCGGGGCCGCGGGCTGGTTCGGCTGGTGGAAGAACGACAAGGCGGTGGCGCTGACCGAGGATTGGCTGAACGCGCCGGACGAGGAGGCGCGCAAGCGCCTCGCGGCCGAGCTTGGCCGTCTCGCGCTGGAGGAGGTCGCGACCATTCCGCTGGGCCAGTCCTTCACCAAGACCGGATACCGGAAGTCGTTGACCGGGGTGCTGCCCGGCTCCGCACCGTATCCGTGGAACGTCCGCCGCGCGTGAAGCGCATCGCATGCCCGCCCGGTGCGCCGGGCGGGCATGCGGTCCATGCCGGAATCCGCCACAATCCCGTTACAGAGCGGGTGCATGATTCCAGCCATGAACGCCACTCGGTTCCTGCGCCCCGCGCTCGGGGCCGCTGCCATCGTCGCCGGCCTGCTGGCGCTGCCGGCGCCCGCACAGGCGGATTACCGGCACCGTCACCGCAGCCATGTCGGCGTCTTCGTGGGCGTCAGCCCCGGCTACTGGGCGCCGCGCCCATACTATTATGCACCTCCGCCGGTCTATTACGCGCCGCCGCCCGCGTATTACCCTGCACCGGTCTATTATCCGCCGCCGGTCTATGCGGGCCCGTCGGCGCAAGCCTGTTACGCCGGGCCATATATGTGCCAACTCGACCAGCCCGTGGCGGCCGGATCGTCCTGCTCCTGTCCGGTGAACGGCAACACCCGCGCCTACGGCCGCGCTGGCGGCTGATAGTTCGCGGCCGCGCGTCGCGCGAAGATTCGCCTTCGCGGTTGGCGCGGTCGCCGCGCCATCGCAGACTGAGGTATGCGCCGCCGCGATCTCGTCCTGCTGCCAGCCGCCGTCGCCGCGCCGGCCCGCGCCGCGGAGGCCGATCTGCTGCTGGCGCTGGTCGTGGACGCGTCCGGATCGATCGACGGATCGGAATTCGCCCTCCAGCGGCAGGGCTATGCCGAGGCGCTGACGGACCCGTCCGTGGTCGCGGCAGCACAGTCGGGCATGGTGGGGACGATCGCGGTGACGATGATCGAGTGGGGTGCGCCGGGCGGCGCCGCAACCGTGGTGCCCTGGATGGAACTGCGCGACGCGGGGAGCGCCGCCGCACTGGGGGCGGCGATCCGGGCCGCGCCGCGGTCGGCGCAATCCTACAACGCGATCGGGGATGCCATCGACCACGCGGCGCGGGAGATCGCCGCCGCCCCGATGCGGGCCGGCCGGAAGGTGATCGACCTGTCCGGCGACGGGCCGGACATCCGCAGCCTGCGTCCTGCGCCGGTGGCGCGCGACGATGCGGTGGAGGCCGGCATCACCATCAACGCCATCGCCATCGATGGCGGCTTCCGCAACGTGCGGGCGGCCTATGAACGCGATGTGATCGGCGGTATCGGGGCCTTCGTGATGGATGCGACCGATCGTACCGACCTGTTCCGCGCGCTCCGCGCCAAGCTGGTGCGGGAGATTTCCGCGCGCCCTCTGCGGAGCGCCGGCTGATGGCCCGCATCGCGCTGGTCGCGCATGACGCGAAGAAGCCCGCGCTGGCCGAGTTCGTCGCGGCGAACGCGACCCGGCTGAAGCCGCATGTGCTGATCGCGACCGCGACCACCGGCGGCGTTCTGCGGGCGCGCAGCCCGGACCTGGTGATCGAGACCGTGCTCAGCGGCCCCGTGGGCGGCGACCAGCAGATCGGTGCGATGATCGCGGAAGGCCGGCTGGATGCGCTGGTGTTCTTCTCCGACCCGCTTACCGCCCAGCCGCACGATCCGGACGTGAAGGCGCTGATCCGCATTGCCCAGGTGCGGGACATCCCGGTGGCGCTCAACTCCGCCACGGCCGCGCTGCTGGTGCCCTGGCTCGATCAGGCGCGCTGATCGCCCTATCCGCGTTTTATGTTTCCATCGTGGCCCGGTGCCCCCGCAGACTGGGGACAGGGAGGGCCGCCGATGGAATACGTGCTCTATGGCGACCGAGGCGCGGGGTCGAGCATGCCCGAGATGCTGCTGGCCGAGGCGGGTATCACGCCACGCAAGGTCGAGGTCAGCCTCACCACCGACGCCCAGCTTGCCGACGCGTTCCGCCGCATCAACCCGATGGGCCGCCTGCCCGCGCTGGTTCTGCCGGACGGGACGCTGATGACGGAATCGCTCGCGATCCTGCTGGTGATCGCCGAGCGTCACCCCGAGGCAGCGCTGATGCCGCAAGTGGGCAGCGCCGCACGGGCCACGGCGCTGCGCTGGATGACGGTGCTCGCGGCCGAGCTGTATCCCGCCGTCACGCGCTTCGACTATCCGCGCCGCTTCGTGACCGAGGTCGGGGCGGTGCCGGGCGTGGCGCAGCGGGCGGTGGAGGAAAGCCAGCGCATCTGGGCGCTGGTCGAGGCGAATATCGGCGCCCCCTACGCGATGGGCGATGCCTTCACCGCGCTCGACGTACAGATCGCCGCCATGTCGCGCTGGAACAACGGGCCGCGCGAATGGGTCGATGCGCACTGCCCCAGGGTCGCCGCCATCACGCGGCTGGTCGCGGACCGGCCCAGGGCGGGCCCGGTGTTGCGGTGGCACTACGGCCACCGTCTTTAGCGGTCACGCAAGCCGCTGCTTGAAGAAAGCGATGGTGCGGTCCCAGGCCAGCTTGGCGGCGGCTTCATTGTAGCGGGGCGTGGAGTTGTTGTGGAACCCGTGCTGGGTGCCCGGATAGATGTGGGCCTCGTAGGCGATGTTGTTGGCCTTCAGCGCCGCCTCGTAGCCCGGCCAGGTTCCGTTCACGCCCGGGTCGTTCTGCGCGAAGTGAAGCAGCAGGGCGGCCTTGATGTCCGGAACGGACCCCGCCGCCGCTGCCGCGCCGTAGAAGGGCGCGCCCGCCAGCATCTCGGCCCCCAGCGTGGCGGCGAGGAAATTGGTCGTTCCGCCGCCCCAGCAGAAGCCGGTCACGCCCAGCTTGCCGGTGCTGAGCGCATGCGCCTTCAGATACCGCGCGCTGTTGACCATGTCCGTGCGCAGCTTGCCCTGGTCGAGCCTGGCCTGCAGCGTGCGCCCGTCGTCGTCGTTGCCCGGATAGCCGCCGAGCGGCGCCAGCCCGTCCGGGGCCAGCGCCAGGAAGCCATCCACCGCCAGCCGGCGCGCGACATCCTCGATGTAGGGGTTGAGACCACGGTTCTCATGGATCACCAGGACCGCGGGGAAGGGGCCGGTGCCGGCGGGCTGGACCAGGTAGCCGCGCATCGTGCCGGAATTGCCGCCGGGCGAGGGATAGGTGACGTAGGTCGCCTTGATCCGTTCATCGGTGAAGGAGATCGTCTGCGCCCTGGCGTAGTGCGGCAGCAGCGCCTGCGCCATCGCCAGCCCGCCCGTGATGGCGGCGGCCGCCTGCATGAACTGCCGCCGGTCGATCCTGCCGTGGCAGTATTCGTCGTAGAGATCGAAGACGCGCTGGTCGATCTGGTCCTGGGTCAGCGTTGGCGGCCTCCGTTCATCGGTGTCCACGCCCGGCATGCGCCCCTCCATGCGATGTTGCGTCAGCCATCCCGTCCGCGGAGAGTATCGGGCGACGGCGCCATGGCAGCATCAATTGGCGGCGATCACACTTCCCGGGCCGCCTGGGCCACGGCGGCCAGCGTCTCCTCGATCGCCAGCTCGTCATGCGTGGAGGAGAGGAACCACGCGCCCCGTTCCAGAACCCGCACGCGACGCTTGAGGAGTTCCGCGCAGAACCGGATGTAGCGTTCGCGGTCCATCTTCATCAGGTCGCGATAGTCGCGCGCGGGCTCCGTCAGGCCAAAGGCAACATGGAAGATCTGCGGGAAGCCCGTGACGGTTGCCGGAATGCCCGCCTTCTTCAGCGCCGCCGCGATCCCGTCCATCAGCCGCCGCCCGAGCGGTTCGATCGCCGCGATCACCTTGCCGTCCGCCAGCGTGCGCAGTGTGGTGAGCGCGGCCGCCATGCAGGCCGGGTGGGCGTTATAGGTGCCGCCATGCACCGCCCCGCCGGTGGCGAAGAGGTCGAGTAGCGCCGCCTTGCCGGCCACGGCCGCGACCGGGAAGCCGTTGGCCACGGCCTTGGCGAAGGTGGCGAGGTCCGGTGTCACGCCCAGCCGCTGCTGCACGCCGCCGGGCGCGACGCGGAAGCCGGTGACGACCTCGTCGAAGATCAGCACCGTGCCGTGCCTGGTGCAGGCCGCGCGCACGCCTTCCAGATAGCCCGGAAGCGGCAGGATCGCGCCGGAATTGCACATCGCCGCTTCCATGATCACCGCGGCGATATCGCCCGCGGCGAGGCGGTCCTCGACCAGCTTCAGGTCGTTCCAGGTCAGCACCTCGACGCTGCCCCAGGCGGTTTCGTCCTGGCCGACGCTGCCGGGGTTGCGGTTGGGCCGCGCGCGGTCGCCGGCGTTTTCCGGCGTGGCGGCCGTGGAGACGAGGATGCTGTCGAACCAGCCGTGATAGTGGCCCTCGAACTTGATCACCTTGCGCCGGCCGGTTGCGGCGCGCGCAAGGCGCAGCGCGGCCTGCACCGCCTCGGATCCCGATCCGCAGAAGCGCAGTTTCTCGGCGCAGGGGACCATGGAACAGAACAGCTCGGCCGCCTCGGCCTCGACCCGGCTCTGGCCGCCGTAGAGGATGCCTTGCTCAAGCTGGGCGATGACCGCGCGGCGCACCGGCTCGGGGTTGTGGCCCAGGATCATCGGGCCCATGCCGAGATAGTAATCGACCAGCCGGTTGCCATCGACGTCGAACAGGTACGGACCCTCGCCGCGTTCGAACACCAAGGGGTGCGGGGCCATGCCGAAGCGGAAATTGCTCGACACACCCGCGGGCATGAAGCGGCGCGCGGCCTCGATCCGGCGGCGCGATTCCGCGAAGGTGGCGAATTCGGTCGGCTGGCTGTTGAGCCGGCCGGCTGCGGCGCTGTCACTCACGGATTTTCTCCCGAAATGGGTGCATTCGACCGTGTGCCGGCACCTTTTCCATATCGTGCAACGATATTGCGATCACGCTTATGCAGGCGGAGGCAGTCTTCATTGTCGTTCTGCCAGGATCGGTCTCGGCTTCACGCTAGCCGCGCGTGTCCGGCGGCCAAGCGGAATCCGTCAGGTCGGGGAAACGCCCGGATTCCGCGCGAATTCGTTTCATTATGTCGCACGATCCGCGGGCCTAGGCGGCGGTGCGTGTTGGGGATAATGGGCAGGGAAGCGGCGGCACGGACCGCCTGAGCCGAAGGGAAGCAGGACGATGGCAGATACGATCGCGGTGACGCCGGCACTGAACTTCACGCCGCAGAGGCCAGCACCGCATCTGCCGAAGCCGCGCATCAACCTCTACTCCGACACGCAGACCAAGCCGACGGCGGCGATGAAGGCCGCGATGATGGAAGCCGAGGTCGGCGACGAGCAGCACGGCGACGATCCCACCGTGAACCTGCTCTGCGACCGCATGGCGGAGCTGCTCGGCAAGGAAGCGGCCGTGTTCATGCCGTCGGGCACGATGTGCAACCAGGTCGCGATCCGCGTGCATTGCCGGCCGGGCGACGAGATCATCGCGCACGAGACCGCGCATATCCTGACCAGCGAGGGCGGCGGCCCCTGGGCCAATGCCGGGGCGGCCGTGCGGCCGCTTTCGGGCCCGCGCGGCATGTTCACGGCCGAGACGCTGAAATCCGCCCTGCTGCCCAAGAGCCGTTACGCGCCGCCGCAGGCGCTGGTGGAGGTGGAGCAGACCGCGAATATCGGCGGCGGCGCGGTGTGGCCGCTGGAACAGCTCAACGCCGTCGCCGCCGTCGCGCATGAGGCGGGGCTCGCCACGCATATGGACGGGGCGCGGCTGATGAATGCGTGCGTGGCCGCGGGCGTTGCGGCCAAGGACATGGTGGCGGGCTTCGACAGCGTTTGGCTGGACTTCACCAAGGGCCTCGGCGCGCCGCTGGGCGCGGTGCTCGCCGGCAGCCGGGAATTCATCGACACGGCCTGGCGCTGGAAGCAGCGCATGGGCGGATCGATGCGCCAGGGCGGCATCGTCGCGGCGGCCTGCATCTACGCGCTCGACCACAACATCGACCGGCTGGCCGAGGATCACGCCAACGCCAAGGTACTGGCCCGCGCGCTGGCGCAGATCCCCGGCGTGGTGGTGACGGAGCCGGACACGAACCTCGTGTTCTTCGACATCAGCGCCACCGGTCACACCGTGTCGAGCCTGTCCGCGAAGCTGGCCGAACAGGGCATCTGGGTCAGCGGGCTGGGCGGGCGCGTGCGCGCCTGCACGCATCTGGACGTGACGCGGGCGCAGGTCGAAGAGGCGGCGGCGGCGATCAAGGCGGTGCTGGCGGGGGCGTAAACGCCCTTGCCACAACCCTCTCCCGCACGGCGGGAGAGGGATAGGCCAGGCGGGCCTATGCCCGCATCGCGTCGATCAGTCCCGTCCGCCGCAGGACATATTTCTCCACCTCCAGGGCCAGTATCAGCGCGACCCCTGTCGCGACGACGACGATCCCATCCCCCAGCGCCACCGGCCGCGTGGCGAACAGTTCGTGCATGAACGGCGCATAGGTGAAGACGAACTGCGCCGCCGTGACCACCGCCACGGCGATCAGCACCGCCGGCGTGCCCAGCACGCCCCGCCAGGTGATCGACGCTCCCCGCAGGTAGCGGATGTTGAACAGGTAGAAGATCTCCAGCACCACGATCGTGTTCACCACCATGGTCCGCGCGGTGTCCACATCGAGGCCGCGCAGCCGCGCGTAGAAGAAGATGCCGAAGATCGCGAACGTGAACAGGACCGCCACGAACCCCACGCGCCACAGCAGGAAGGGCGACAGCAGCGCCGCCCCGGCCGGGCGCGGGGGGCGGTTCATCACGTCCGGTTCCGGCGGCTCGAAGGCCAGCACCATCCCGAGCGTCAGCGTCGTCGCCATGTTGATCCAAAGGATCTGCAGCGGCGTCATCGGCACGATCAGGCCGAATATGATGGCCAGGATGATGCCCAGCACCTCGCCCACATTGGTCGGCAAGGTCCAGGCCACCATCTTGCGGATATTGTCATACACGGTGCGACCTTCGCGCACGGCGGCGACGATGGAGGCGAAGTTGTCGTCCAGCAGCACCATCTGCGCGGCTTCCTTTGCCGCCTCCGTGCCCTTCAGCCCCATGGCTACGCCGACATCGGCCTGCTTCAGCGCCGGCGCGTCGTTCACGCCGTCGCCGGTCATCGCCACCACGGCGCCCTCCGCCTGAAGCGCGCGCACGATACGCAGCTTGTGCTCGGGGCTCGTGCGCGCGAACACGGATATGCGGCGTGCGACGGCGGGCAGCTCCGCGTCCGCCACGGCGTCCAGCTCCGCGCCCGTCATCGCCTCCGGCTTCTCGGCGAGGCCGAGCTGACCCGCAATCGCGGTCGCGGTCATGCCGTGGTCGCCGGTGATCATCTTCACCGCGATGCCCGCCGCACGGCATTCGGCCACGGCATCCAGCGCCTCGGCGCGCGGCGGATCGATCAGGCCGATGATGCCGAGGAAGGTCAGACCGTGCTCGGCCTCGGCGGGGGACAGGCGTTCAGGGGCTTGCGCCATCCACCGCGCCGCCACGCCCAGCACGCGCTCGCCCTCGGCGGCGGCATCGGCGATCCGCGCGGTCCAGGCCGCCGGATCCAGCGGCTCCTGCCCCTCCGCCCCCATCTGTGCCGCGCACATGGACAGCAGCCGTTCCGGCGCGCCCTTTACGAACAATACGGCGGCCTCGCTGTCCGGCACGCGGTGCAGCGTGGCCATGTAGCGATACCGCGCATCGAAGGGGATCGCATCCAGCCGCGGCCAGGCGGTGCGCTGCATGTCGGCGTCCAGCCCGGCCTTCGCAGCCAGCGCGACCAGGGCGCCTTCCATGGCGTCCCCCTCGACACGCCAGGTGCCGTCCTGTCGGTGCAGGCGTGCATCGTTGCAGAGCAGGGCGGCGCGGATCAGCGTGGCGGCGGGGTGGGGCAGGGGATCGGCGTCCACGGCGCCATCCACCATCAGCCGGCCCCCGGGTCCGTAGCCGTCCCCTTCAGCCACCACCACGCCGGTCGCGGCAACGACGCGGCGGGCCGTCATCTCGTTGCGTGTCAGCGTGCCGGTCTTGTCGGAGCAGATGACGGAAGTCGCCCCCAGAGTCTCCACCGCGGGCAGGCGGCGGATCGCGGCGTTGCGGGCGGCCATCCGCCGCACGCCGATGGCGAGCGTGATGGTGATGACCGCGGGCAGGCTTTCCGGCACCACGCCCACGGCGAGCGCCACCACCACCATCATCGCCGCGTCCCAGGCTTCGCCCCGGACCAGTACGGCGAAGGCAAACAGCAGCGCGGCCACCACGATCGAGATCAGGGTGAAGCGTCTGCCGAATTCGTTGATCTGGCGCAGCAGCGGCGTGGTCAGCTCCGTGACCTCGCCCAGAAGCGTGCTGATGCGGCCGATCTGGGTCTCCGCTCCGGTCGCGACGACCACGCCCATGCCCTGGCCGGACGTCACCAGCGTGCCGGAGAAACCCATGCAGGCGCGGTCGCCGAGGGGGGCGGCGGTCTCGACCGGTTCCGTGTGCTTGCCGGCGGCGGCGGACTCGCCGGTCAGCACCGCTTCCTCGATCATCAGGCCGCGCGCATGCAGCAACCGCAGATCGGCCGGCACCCGGTCGCCGGGGTCGAGCAGGACGATGTCGCCCGGCACCAGTTCCTCCGCCGGGACGGAGATGCGGGTTCGATCGCGCAGGACCGCGGCCTGGGGCGAGACCATGTCGCGGATCGCCTCCAGCGCCTTCTCGGCCTTGCCCTCCTGCACGAACCCGACGACGGCGTTGACCACCACCACCGCCACGATCACCGCCGCGTCGATTGCATGATCCATGAGTGCGGCCGCGACGGCGGCGGCGAGGAGGAACAGGATCAGCGCATTGTTGAACTGGGCGAGGAGACGCAGCAGCGGGCTGCGGCCAGGGCGTGCGGGCAGGCGGTTGGCGCCGTATTCGGCCAGGCGGCGCGCGGCTTCCGCGCTGTCCAGGCCGTCGAGCGCGGTGTCGAAGGCAGCCAGCGCGTCGGCGGCGTCCCGGTCGTGCCAGTCGGCCAGCGACGCGTCATGGTCGGAAGTCGCGGCCGGCTTGCCCATCTCTGCGATGCCCTCTTTCTCGCGCGTCGAATGGCGGCGCACGGGAAACGACCCGCCAAGCCCCTGATGGGGGTTCGTCTAGCGACGTGGGGAAGGGGGTTCAACGGGGGAGGGTTACGTGGTGAGCAGCGTCTCGCCGTGCTCCGACCGGCCCAGCGAGGATTTGATGTCGCTGCGGGGGCAGGGCCGTAAGGTCCCGCCCCCGCCTTCAGATCAGATACGTGAGGCCATGTTCCCCTGGCCGCGCATTGCGTCGTAGGCGGAAATCTCCGCCAGCAACGACCAGACGCGGTTCGGGTCCATCTGCACGGTGGGATCGTTCAGCAGCCGCTCCAGCTCATCAAGCTTGATCGTGTAATCCCGTTCGGTCATCTCGGGCTCCCAATCGTCAGGCACGGTGATTCCTATCGCCTGTCAGCGCGGCGGAAGCAGGGCAGTTCCGTGGCAGGCGTGAATTTTTCCTGCCATCACCATGACAGGATCTGCCGGAATGGCGCGCAGCGCCGGCCATCTCCCGCGCAAGGCGCAATCGCAGGAAGCCAATCAGCCGAAGGAGGATCAGGAGCCGGGTGGCGGCGGGCTCGGTTGAAGGAGGGTCAGCCGTCCTTGCGCCTGCATCGCACCGGCGCGCCGCCCCGCTTCCGCACCCCAGCCCCAGAACAGGTCGGCGCGCCCGGCCCCGGTGATGGCCGCGCCGCGATCCTGGGCGAGAACGATCCTGCGGATCGGCGATCCGTCGATCGGGTCCGTCGTTTCCAGCCACAGCACGCTGCCCAGCGGGACGGTGCGCGTGTCCACCGCGATCGAGCGGCCGGGCGTCAACGGAACGCCCATCGCGCCCACCGGGCCGCCCTGGGCCGGCACGCCCTCGATCCTGCGGAAGAAGATGTAGCGCGGGTTCTCCCGCATCAGCGCCGCGCCGCGCGCCGTGTCCCGCGTCAGCCAGGCGCGGATTGCCTGCATCGATACCTGGTCGCGGGGGATCGCGCCGCGTTGGACCAGCAGCCGCCCGATCGGCACGTAGGCGCGGCCATTGTCGCCCGCATAGCCGACGCGCACGACGCTGCCGTCCCGCAGCACCACGCGGCCCGCGCCCTGGACATGCAGGAAGAAGGCATCGACGGGATCGTCGAGCCAGAGAAGCTCCAGCCCCCTGCCGGCCAGCGCGCCTGCGTCGATCGCCGCGCGATCGTAGCGGGTACGGTCCGGCGGCGGCCGATAGAGCGGAAAGCGCGCCGTGGCGGACCGGCTGAGAGAACCTGTGAGCTCCGGCTCATAGTAACCTGTGATCAGGCCTGTTTCACTATTGTCCGAGCGGAACCAGGAGGTGAAGAACCGGCGCGCCGCCCCCTGGTCGCCGGGCGGCAGACGCGCCGCTTCGGTGCAGAGGGTATCCGGCAGCACGCCCGGCCGCCGGCAGGATTGGAGCAGGGCGGGCACCGCCTCCGCCATGCGGTCCGCCTCCCAGCCGGGCAGGGCCGAGGGGGGCGGTGCAGCGCACCCATATACGGCAAGGGCGAATGCCGCCGCGAGGGCGGTATGCCACCGCCGGCCCGCCGCGGGCTGCCGCAATGCGGTCAGATGCCGCTGCGCGTGCCGACCAGCCGCCAGGTCGGGTCGGAGGAGGCGAGGTCGCGGCGGAAGGTCCAGAGATCGACGATCTCCGTCACCGCGTCGGTGCCCTCGACCACGCTGCCGTCCCGCGCGGTGGTCAGGTTCACCTGGTCCGACACGAACCGGACGGTGACATCGGCCACGGTGCCGCGCAGGTCCGCTGCGGTGATCTGCGCATCCCCAATGCCGCGGATCTCGAATTTCTGCGTGTGGCCTTCCTGTTCGCGCTGGGCGATGGCTGTCTCGAACCCGCCATAGGTCTCGTCGCCGAGCAGGTTGCGCAGCGTGGCGCGATCCCCGCGCGCGTAGGCGTCCACGATCATCGGGAAGGCTGCCTCGGCGCCGGCCAGGAAGCGGGCCGGGTCGAAACCGTGGTCCACGCCGCGGATACGCGCGATGGCCTGGCCGACCGGGCTGGCCGGGTCGGGCAGGGCCCGCTCCGGCTTCGGCGCGGGCGCGACTTCCTCGGCCTTGCCCTCGATCTGCGTCGTGCGCGGGTCGTAGGAGGGCTGTGGCGGGCGCTCGAATCCCGTGCGGCGGCCCAGCACGCTGCGCAGCCGAAGTACCAGGAAGGCTGCCACCATCCCGAACAGGATCAGATCCAGCGGAAACCCGCCCGTGCCGCTCATGTCCATTCCGATTGTCCCGACGGGTTCAGACATAGGGGGGCACGGCGCGCGGCGCAACAAACGGGCCATGGCGCCACGGCACACACCCGGCTATGCGGCAGGAATGATACTGCTGCGGCACGGCCAGAGCGAGTTCAACCTCCACTTCACCAAGACGCGACGGGATCCCGGCATCCAGGATCCGCACCTGACCGAGGAGGGCTGGCGGCAGGCGCGGGAGGCGGGCCAGGCCCTGGCCGGACAGGGCCTCGCGCGCATCATCGTCTCCCCCTATACGCGCGCGCTTCAGACGGCGCAGGCGGTGAACGAGGCGCTCGGCCTGCCGGTGCTCGTGAACCCGGTGGTGCGGGAGCGTTACGCCTTCGTCTGCGATATCGGCACGCCATCGAGCACGCTTGCGGCCTCCTGGCCCCATCTGGACCTCGCTCATCTCGACGAGGTGTGGTGGCCCGCGGATGAGGAGCCGGAGGACCAGGTGATCGGCCGCGCCTCGCTGTTCCGGGCAGAGATGGCAGCCCTTCCGGACTGGTCCAACACGCTTGTGATCAGCCATTGGGGCTTCATCCTGTCGCTGACCGGCGAATCGGTCCCGAACGGGACATGGCGTCGCTATGACCCGACCGCGCCGGCTCCCGACCGGGTCGTGTGGCGTCCCTGACCCACACGTGCTAGGCGCCCCCGCGTCAGTTTCCTGCTCAGGTCCATGTCCGACACCAATCCGCCTGCCAATCCGACCGCCCCCAATGGCCAGCCGCAGCCGCCCCTGGTGGTCAATCTGCAATATATCAAAGACCTTAGCTTCGAGGTTCCCGGCGCGCCCGGAACCTTCCTCACGCTGAAGCAGCAGCCGCAGGTCAATATCAACCTGGACGTGCAGGCGCGGCGAGTGAACGAAGGCCAGCCGCTGTACGAGGTGGTGCTGTCGATCAAGGTCGAGGCGAACGCCGAGTCGAAGCCGGTTTTCATCGTCGAACTCGATTATTGCGGGCTGTTCACGCTGAATGGCGTTCCGGAACAGGCGGTCGAGCCCGTGCTGCTGGTCGAGTGCCCCCGCCTGCTGTTCCCCTTCGCGCGCAACATCCTCGCCGACACGACCCGGGAGGGCGGGTTCCCGCCGGTGATGCTGACCCCGATCGATTTCCTGGCGCTGTGGCAGTCCCGGCGCGGTCAGGCGCAGGTCGCGGGCACGGCCTGAGGGCACGTCCGCCGGCCTGCCGGCAAACAGCGCTTGCAAGCGGCCGCGGCGCGGGCCATGTCAACCTTACGGCGGCGAGCGACCTGCAGTAGGGTATCCGCCATGGAGGGGCCTTCGCGCCCCGCGGCATTTTTCGGGAGTGGAGCGCGATGGGGAGCTTCAGTATCTGGCACTGGCTCGTCGTGCTGCTGGTCGTCCTGCTGCTGTTCGGCAGCGGCAAGATCAGTGGCCTGATGGGCGATCTCGCCAAGGGCATCAAGTCGTTCAAGAAGAACATGGCCGAGGACGAGAAGGACGAGAGCATGGCTGCGACCGCCGACCAGAAGCCGGCAGGGTCGATCAGCGGGCCGTCCGCGTCCTCCACCGGTTCGGCGCAGACCACGGCCGCCCGTCAGGGCTGAGCCGGCACGGATTTCGCCTTCGCGGCTGGCGCCGCGCCCTGCATGGGCGCGGCGTTGTCGTTTTGAGAGAATGCCCCATACCGCCGGCCACCCCGTTCCCTCTCCGGCCAGCGGGAGAGGGAGCCAAGGCGCACCTCCAGCAGTCAGGCAACAGGGACGCGGGTATCAGACGAAGGTCAGCAGGCGCCGTGGCGTCTCGACCATGATTTCCGCGATCTCCGCTTCCTCGAATTCGCGGCGGCGCATCAGCGGCAGGATGCGGTTGTGGATATGCGCGTAGCCCCAGCCGCCCCACCGCGTCATGTGCGCTCGATGGCAGATGTCGTGGGCGATGACGACCTGGCTGCGATGGCCGCGCCCGAGCACCTTGCGGATCGCCTTCAGGCGTCCGGCATCGTTGGGCATGTCCACGTCCAGGTTGGGCCGGTAGTAGCTGGACTCCTGCCCGAACAGATCCCACTCCAGCACCACGCCCGTGTCCGCGAGGCGGAACAGCGCATCGTCGTCGAACACGGTGCGGTCGATATGGCACATGATGGTGCGTGACGGATCGCCGCCGCGGGCGCGGATGAAATCCATCACCTCCTGCGGCTGATCCTGCCGCCGTCCCGGGTGGATGGTCAGCGCGGCGCCGGTGTGCTGCTGCGCGATCAGGGCCGCTTCCAGAACGCGCCGTTCAAGCTCGGTCCACGGGTTCTGGCAGCCGATCTCCCCGATCAACCCCGCGCGCACGTCCGTGCCCCAGGCGCCGGTCTGCACCTGTGCGATCATCTCCTGGGCAAGGTCGTCGATGCTGCGGGTGTGGTTCGCCGGGTCCTGGTATTCCTCGACGTAGTGGCCGCAGCCCATGACGATGTTGCAGCCGGTGGCGCGCGCCACCTCGGCGAGGCCATTCGGATCTGGCTCGATGCCGCCGATGGTCAGTTCCACGATGGTCTCGCAGCCGGCGGATTTCGCCTCTGCCACGGCCTCGATCGCCACGCCGACATCGCGCTGAACGGTGTTCGCGTAGGTCTGGTTCATCGTGGACATCTGACCCCAATGCTCGGCGAGCACGTCGGGCTCCGCGCCAGGCGGTTCTCCGCGCAAGGCCGGCGGCGTCAGGTTCCAGATCAGATGCTCATGCATCAAGGTCGATCCCAGCGTCGACGGATCGACAATCCCCAGGACCGTTTGCGCCTTGCCGCGCAGTTCGTCGCGTGTGGGCATGCGTTCAGGCCCTCAGCGCGCCGCGGCGCGCGTCGTGTCGTGTCATCGGATCAAAGTCCCCCACCCGGTGTTTCGGACGTCGGCAGACTGACCCGTCATGCCGACGACGCCAAGGCCTCTTCGATCGCGTTGCGGATGCGTTTTCCGTCGGGCGCATCAGCGGATGGAAACATCGCCTTCACATACCCATCCCGTCCGACCAGAACCTTGTTGAAATTCCAGCGCGGCTCGCCGAAGCCCTGTCGGCGTACCCATTGATAGAATGGATGCGCCTGCGTGCCGCGCACATGACTGATGGCGGCCATCGGGAAGTCGATGCCGAAGGTGACCTCGCAGAACTTCTGCACCTCGGCGTTGCTCCCCGCCTCCTGGTCGAAGTCGTCGGACGGAACGCCGATCACGGCGAAACCCAGCGCGCGGAAATCATCATGCGTCTGCTGAAGTCCTTCATACTGGCTGGTGTAGCCGCAGAAGGACGCCGTGTTGGTGACCAGCAGAACGTTGCCGCGGTAGTCGGCCAAGCGGAGCGGGAAGCCCTCGATCCCTTCGAATGTATAGTCCCAGGCCAGATCGTCGCGCGAAGCAGCGGCCATGATCAGGGGCGAGCCCAGCAGCAACGTGCGTCGGTCAACCATAGCGCTCCTCCAGCCACGGATCGGCGTTGTTGTGATACCCTCGCACCTCCCAGAAGCCGGGGCGGTCATCCTTGGTGAACTCGATGCGCCGGACCCACTTGGCCGACTTCCAAAGATAGTAGCGTGGGATCAGGACCCGCACCGGACCGCCGTGCTGGCGAGAGATCGGAGCGCCTTCCCATTCATGCACCAGGAATACGTCGGGCTGGTCGAACTGTTCCAGACGGACATTGGTTGTGTAACCGTCGTGTGAATGGAATACGATGTGCCGCGCCTCCGGCTTGGGCCGGCACAGGTCCAGCAGGGTTCGGGCCGATACGCCCTTCCAGCGGTTGTCGTAGCGCGACCATTGGGTGACGCAGTGCATGTCGGAAACGCTTTCCGCCTGCGGCAAGGCCAGGAAACCGTTCCAATCGAGTATGGTCGGGGCTTCTACCGCGCCATCGAGGCGAAGGCGGAATTTCTCGCGCGCGATGTCCGGCTGCACCCCAAGATCGAGCACCGGCCAGTCCTTCACGAGGCGCTGGCCCGGGGGCAGGCGATCGCGATCCGGGTCGGCGGTGGAACCGGTCAGCAATCTGCCCTCCCGCGCCCACTGCTCCTTCGTGCCGATGAGCTTTTCCTTGATCCGGCCGATCAGCCTGGGTTCGTCGTCCGCCATTCGTGCCTCCATTTGCGCCATAGCTGCGCGGCCGCGCCGCGGATGCAAGAATTTCCGCGGTGGGACGGCTACACCACGCGAGCTGCGGCGATCAGGAATTCGCGGTTGCCTTCCGGACCGGTGATCGGGCTTTCGGTGATCCCCTGCACCTGCCAGCCGGGCAGTGCACCCCACCATGCCGCGATCCGGGCGCACACGGCCTGATGCACGGCCGGATCCCGCACCACCCCCTTCTTGCCGACGGCATCCGCGCCCGCCTCGAATTGCGGCTTGATCAGCGCCACCGCCCAGGCCCCCGGGGCACAGAGCGTCAGCGGCGCCGGCAACAGCGTGGCGAGGCCGATGAAGGAGGCGTCGCAGACCATCGCGCCGATCGGGTCCGGGATGGCTGTCGCGTCCAGGAACCGGGCATTGGTCCGTTCATGCACCATCACGCGCGGATCGCTACGCAGCTTCCAGGCGAGCTGGCCGTGGCCAACGTCCACGGCATGAACGCGCGCCGCGCCATGGGCCAGAAGCACGTCCGTGAAGCCGCCGGTCGAGGCCCCCACGTCGAGGCAGATCCGGCCTTCCGGAGAGAGATCGAAATGCCGAAGCGCGTGATCCAGCTTCAGGCCGCCGCGTCCGACCCAGGGATGGTCCTGGCCGCGCACATCCAGCGGCTGGTCGGGCTTGATCGCATCTCCGGGCTTGGCGACGCGCATCTCGCCCGAGAACACCTTGCCCGCCATGATCAGCGCCTGGGCACGGGCGCGGCTTTCGACCAGCCCGCGTTCCACAAGCGCGACATCGGCGCGTTGCCGGCTCAACGGGGGCTCGCTCCCGACCGGGCCTGCGCAGGGGAGGGGGGCAGCTTGGCGGACATGTGGCCCGACGATATAGGCCGGGGACGGGGCGGCGCGAATGCCGCCCGGGATCACAATGCGGCCTGCCCAACCCAGCCTCGATACCGACGGCCATCTTTACGTCTTCGCCTATGGCTCGCTGATCTGGCGGCCGGGCTTTGCCCATCTTGGCATGCACGCGGCATTGCTGCGTGGCTTCCATCGCCGCTTCTGCCTCCGGAGCAAATTCTATCGTGGCACGCCGGAGGCACCCGGCCTGGTGCTCGGCCTTGATCGCGGCGGCGCCTGCCGAGGGGTTGCCTTCCGCGTCTCCGGCGCGGAAGCGGCCGAGGTGCTGGCGTATCTCGACGCGCGGGAGAATGTCGCGAACGAGATCGTCTATACGCGCCGCCTGTTGCCGCTATGGCTGCCGGAAAGTGGCGTCACGGTCCGGGCCGTCACCTACGTGGCACGCCGCGGGCATCCTGCGTATTGCCGCCTGGGGCCGGAGGAAACGGCGTCGATCATCGCGCGTGGCATCGGGCAGGCCGGATCGAACCGGGATTACCTGCTGAACACCCTGACCCACCTCGCGGCCATCGGCGTGCGCGACCATGGCCTGGAGCGGATCGCGGCGCTGCTGCCGCAGCCTGCGGTCCCGGCCTTCGGGCTTTAGGCGCGGGCAGCCTCCGTCCCGGAAGCACCGAGCGCACCCAGCGCCGTCGCGACGATGTCCTTCGCGGAAAGTCCGGCCTCGGCGAGCTGGGCCTTGGGGCTGTCATGATCCTGGAACCGGTCGGGCAGGCTCATCGGCCGCACGCGAAGCCCGGCATCGAGCAGTCCCGTGTTCGCAAGATGATGCAGCACCAGCGATCCGAAGCCGCCGGCTGCGCCTTCCTCGATCGTGATCAGCACCGAATGCCCGCGCGCGAGGCGCTCGATCAGCGCCGTGTCCAGCGGCTTGGCGAAGCGGGCATCCGCGACGGTGCAGGGAAAGCCGCGCACGGCGAGTTCGTCCGCCGCCTTCAGCGCGTCGCCCAGCCGCGATCCGTAGGACAGGATCGCGATCGGCCCGCCTTCGCGCAGGACGCGGCCCTTGCCGATGGGCAGCACCTCGCCCTGGGCGGGCAGCGCCACGCCCGTGCCTTCGCCGCGCGGATAGCGCAGCGCGCAGGGGCGATCGCTGATCGCGGCGGCGGTCGTGACCATATGGACCAGTTCCGCCTCATCGGCGGCCGCCATCAGCACCATGCCCGGCAGGCAGCCGAGATAGGCGATGTCGAAGGCGCCCGCATGCGTGGCCCCGTCCGCGCCGACCAGCCCGGCACGGTCCAGCATCAGCCGCACCGGCAGCGACTGGATCGCCACATCGTGCACGACCTGGTCGTAGGCGCGCTGCAGGAAGGTCGAATAGATGGCGCAGAACGGCTTCATGCCTTCGGCCGCGAGACCCGCGGCGAAGGTCACGGCATGCTGTTCGGCGATGCCGACATCGAAGCAACGGTCGGGGAAGCGCCGTGCGAAGCGGTCGAGCCCGGTGCCGGATGGCATCGCGGCCGTGATCGCGACCACGGTCGGGTCGCGCTCGGCGAGGCTGATCAGCGTGTTGGCGAAAACGTTCGTGTAGGAAGGCGGGCCGGGAGGCGCCTTTGCCTGTTCCCCGGTGAGCACGTTGAAGCGCGACACGCCGTGATACTTGTCGGCAGAGTTCTCCGCCGGCGTGTAGCCCTTGCCCTTCTGCGTGACGACATGCAGCAGGATCGGTCCGTGCTCGTCCGCCTCGCGCACGTTGCGCAGCACGGGCAGCAGATGGTCGAGGTTGTGACCGTCGATGGGACCGACATAGTAGAAGCCCAGCTGCTCGAACAGCGTGCCGCCGGTCAGCATGCCGCGGGCGAACTCCTCGGCGCGCCGCGCCGTGCGTTCGATCGCGCGCGGGAAACGGCGTGCCACCTTGGCCGCGATCTCACGCAGGCTGAGGAAGGGGCGGGACGAGATCAGCTTGGACAGGTATGCGCTCATCGCGCCGACAGGGGGCGCGATCGACATGTCGTTGTCGTTGAGAATGACGATCAGGCGGGACTTCATCGCGCCCGCGTTGTTCATCGCCTCATAGGCCATGCCCGCGCTCATCGCGCCGTCGCCGATCACGGCGATGACATGGCGCTGATCGCCCTTCAGGTCGCGCGCCACCGCCATGCCGAGCCCGGCGGAGATCGAGGTCGAGGAATGCGCGGCACCGAACGGGTCGTACTCGCTTTCGCTGCGGCGGGTGAAGCCGGACAGGCCGCCGCCCTGGCGCAGGGTGCGGATGCGGTCGCGGCGGCCGGTGAGGATCTTGTGCGGATAGGCCTGGTGGCCGACGTCCCAGATCAGACGGTCATGCGGCGTATCGAACACCGCGTGCAGCGCGACGGTCAGCTCCACCACGCCGAGCGAGGCACCGAGATGCCCCCCGGTGGTGGAGACCGCATCGACCGTCTCCGCCCGTAACTCATCCGCCAGCGCGCGCAACTGTTCGGCCGACAGATTGCGCATGTCGGCCGGCACGCGAACACGGTCCAGGAGCGGTGTCTTGGGGGGCATCAGCTTCTGCGCTCCACCACATAGTTCGCGAGACCGCGCAGCGGATCGGCGCGGTGCGCGAAAATCTCAAGGTGCAATATGGCCTGCCGCGCGAGCATCCGCGCATGTTCGCGCGCGCGATCCCGGCCGAGCACGGCGATCAGCGTGGCCTTGCCGGCGGCGGCATCCTTGCCCGGGGTCTTGCCGGTTTCCTCGCGCGTGCCCTCGGCATCGAGCAGATCGTCGATGATCTGGAAAGCGGCGCCGAGGTCGCGGCCGAAATGGGCGAGTTTCTCGCGGTGCTGGTATGGGGCCTTGCCCAGGATCGCGCCGGCCTCGGCGCTGAACTGGATCAGCCGCCCGGTCTTCATCGCCTGGAGCCGCACCACCTCGGCCGCGGGAATCTCCTGCCCCTGGGTGACCATGTCCAGCATCTGCCCGCCTGCCATGCCCTTCGCGCCGACCGCGGCGCCGAGCGCCGCCACAAGCTCGGCGCGGGCCGTGGCATCGGCGTGGGTGTCGGGCTCGGCCAGGATCTCGAAGGCGCGGGCCTGGAGCGCATCGCCGGCAAGGATCGCGGTGGCCTCATCGAAGGCGCGGTGTGTGGAGGGCTTGCCGCGGCGCAGATCATCGTCGTCCATCGCCGGCAGATCATCATGCACCAGCGAATAGGCGTGGAGCATTTCTATCGACGCGGCAACGCGCGCGGCACAGGTGGGGGAGACGGCGAAGAGGGCCGCGCTTTCCAGCGCGAGGAAGCCGCGCAGCCGCTTGCCGCCACCCAGGCAGGCATAGCGCATGGCCTGTGCGAGGCGCTGTTCCGGTCCCTCGGGAACCGGCAGCAGCGCATCCAGCGCCGCCTCGATCGTGGTGGCGGCGTCGCGCATCGTGGCGGCGATGGTCGGGCCTGCGTCCATGCTCAATCCGCGATCGGACGGGTGCCGAGCGTGCCGTCAGCGCGCTCGACGATGGCCTGCACCTTGGCCTCGGCCTCGGCGAGTTTCGCCTCGCAATGGCGCCGCAGCGCGGCCCCACGCTCATAGGCGGCGATTGCGTCCTCAAGCCGGCCCTGGCCCTGCTCAAGCTGGCGCACGATCGCCTCCAGTTCCTTCAGCGCCTCCTCGAAGCCCAGCGTCGCCACATCGGGCAGGGGTTTGGGCGCGGTCTGCTGCATGCTTGGTCCCGCGATCAGTCTTGGATCATCCACACTAGCCCATCATCGGCCCGGGCAGAACCATGACAGGGCCGATCTGCGGGAAGGGAAGGGCACAAATGAAACAGGCCCGGCGCCGCTTGGCGGCGCCGGGCCCTTTCAGGCAAACCGGATCAGATGACCTTGAGGTTGGTCGCTGCGGCCTTGCCGCGCTCCATTGCCACCTCGTAGCTGACCTTCTGGCCTTCATCCAGGCCACGTAGGCCCGCGGCCTGCACAGCGGTGATGTGGACGAACACGTCCTTGCCGCCATCCTGCGGCATGATGAAGCCAAAGCCCTTGGTGGCGTTGAACCACTTGACGGTGCCGACAGCCATATCTTGAGCCTCTCGGGGGGTTCTGCTGGTGTTCAGAGCGGCTTGAGGTTCGTGGCCGCGGCCTTGCCGCGCTCCATCGCCACCTCGTAGCTGACCTTCTGGCCTTCATTCAGGCCACGCAGGCCCGCAGCCTGCACGGCGGTGATGTGGACAAACACGTCCTTACCACCATCCTGCGGCATAATGAAGCCGAAGCCCTTCGTGGCGTTGAACCACTTGACAGTACCGGTCGCCATGGCGATCGGGTCTCCTTGCTGTACTTCACCGGCGGAATTGCCGGAGGTGACAACCGGGCTTTGGAACGCTTGAAGGCACCCGGATAGCCGGAAGCGCAGCAAGGCACGCCAAGACGTCGATTGCGAGCCCGCACTTGACGCAGAAACCTGGCCCAGAGTCAATGAATCCGGAACGGCTCCGCAAAAACGGAAAGGGCGGCCCGCAGGCCGCCCTCCCGGTCTTCGATCCGTCTCCGGATCAGAAGTCCATGTCGCCCATGCCGCCGCCCGGAGGGCCGCCGGCCGGGGCCTTCTTCTCAGGCCGCTCGGCGATCATCGCCTCGGTGGTGATCAGCAGGGAGGCGACCGAGGCCGCATCCTGCAGCGCCGTGCGCACGACCTTGGTGGGGTCGATGATGCCGGACTTCACCAGGTCCTTGAACTCGCCGCTCTGGGCGTCGTAGCCCCAGGTGTAGGTGCCGTTCTCGAGCACCTTGCCCGCGATCACGGCCCCGTCTTCGCCGGCATTCTCGGCGATCTGGCGCAGCGGAGTCTGGATCGCCTTGCGGACGATCTCGATGCCGAAGCGCTGGTCGTCGTTGTCGGCCTTCAGCTTGGACAGCGTCAGGCTGGCGCGGGCGAGGGCCACGCCGCCACCCGGGACGATGCCTTCCTCAACCGCAGCGCGCGTGGCGTGCAGCGCGTCGTCCACGCGGTCCTTGCGCTCCTTCACCTCGACCTCGGTCGCGCCACCGACGCGGATCACCGCCACGCCGCCGGCGAGCTTGGCCAGCCGCTCCTGCAGCTTCTCGCGGTCGTAGTCGGAGGTGGTCTCCTCGATCTGGGCGCGGATCTGGTTCACCCGGCCGGTGATGTCGGCCTTCTTGCCGGCACCCTCGACGATCGTGGTGTTTTCCTTCTCGATCAGGACCTTCTTGGCCTTGCCGAGCATGTTCAGCGTGACCGTCTCGAGCTTGATGCCCAGGTCCTCGCTGATCACGGTGCCGCCGGTCAGGATCGCGATGTCCTCGAGCATCGCCTTGCGGCGATCACCGAAGCCCGGCGCCTTCACGGCCGCGACCTTGAGCCCGCCGCGCAGCTTGTTCACCACGAGCGTGGCAAGGGCCTCGCCCTCGACATCCTCGGCGATGATCAGCAGCGGACGGCCCGACTGCACGACGCTTTCGAGCAGAGGCAGCATCGGCTGCAGGCCCGACAGCTTCTTCTCGTGGATCAGCAGGTAGGGCTGGTCCAGCTCGGCGATCATCTTCTCCGCATTCGTGATGAAGTACGGGGAGACGTAGCCGCGGTCGAACTGCATGCCCTCGACGACGTCGAGCTCGGTCTGGATGCCCTTGGCTTCCTCGACCGTGATCACGCCCTCGTTGCCGACCTTCTGCATGGCCTCGGAGATCATCTTGCCGACCTCCGCCTCGCCGTTCGCGGAGATCGTGCCGACCTGAGCGACTTCCTCAGGCTTGTTGATCTTCTTGGTGTTCTTCTTCAGTTCCTCGACGACCGTGGCGACGGCCTTGTCGACGCCGCGCTTGAGGTCCATCGGGTTCATGCCGGCGGCCACCGCCTTCGCACCCTCGCGCACGATCGCCTGGGCGAGCACGGTCGCGGTGGTGGTGCCGTCACCGGCCAGGTCGTTGGTCTTCGAGGCCACTTCGCGCACCATCTGCGCGCCCATGTTCTCGAACTTGTCGGCCAGCTCGATCTCCTTGGCGACGGTCACGCCGTCCTTGGTGATCCGCGGCGCACCGAAGCTCTTGTCGAGCACGACGTTGCGGCCCTTGGGGCCCAGCGTCACCTTCACCGCATCGGCCAGGATATCCACGCCCTTCAGCATCCGGGCGCGGGCGTCACCGCCGAAGCGAACGTCCTTCGCAGCCATGTGTCAGACCTCTGATTCGTTGATCTTGGGGGTTACGCGAAGCGGCGCCTGATCAGGCAGCCTTCTTCTTGGAAGCGGTCGTGCCCTCGATGATGCCCATGATGTCGCTCTCCTTCATGATCAGGAGCTCTTCACCATCGATCTTCACCTCGGTGCCGGACCACTTGCCGAACAGGATGCGATCGCCAGCCTGGACGTCGAGCGCGACCACCTGGCCCTGCTCGTTGCGCGCGCCGGGGCCGACGGCGATCACCTCGCCTTCCATCGGCTTTTCCTTGGCGGTGTCGGGAATGATGATCCCGCCGGAGGTCTTCTCCTCGGCGTTCAGCCGGCGGACCACGACCCGGTCATGCAGGGGACGGAACTTCATCGGATCACTCCGGATGTGGGTTACTTGCTCCGGCCGCGCCCCGTGCCCGGCCGTTAGCACTCCCTTGTGAGGAGTGCCAGCGATCTAGGCCGCACCGGAGGCCAAGTCAAGAACTCGGCAGCACTTACCGTCGATGAGTGACAACCTATTGAAATCACGTGAAATTCAGCTTGCGAAAACTATGGGTGAGCATGTCATGATCCTGCAAAGACGAAACTGGAGGAAAGGGATCGCCGTTCGGCCATGCAGGGGAGATATCGATGAACCTCGCCGCGCAGCTTCAGAACTACCGGCTGACCACCGCCGAGATCCTGTACCATCTGCCCGACCATCCCGGCGTCCTGCAGAGCTTCATCTGGCAGGAACTCGACATCGCACCGCGCTTTCCCGTGCTGAACCGCTTCCTCGGCTTCTGGCAGCGGGAGATCGAGGGGCGGCTGCATTCGGTCCGCGTCGCTTCGGCGGGGCTGATCTCGCCGGCCGAGCTGCGATTCGCCTCAGGCGAGTTCCGGCTGCATTGAGGCGCCGCGCAGCGCCCCCGGGGTGAGGCCGAACCGGCCTCGCCCTGCCCAGCGGCGGACCATCAGCGTTGCCACGACGACGAGGCCGGCGAGGAGGCCGAACCAGATTCCCGGCCCCCCAAGCCCCGCGCCGAACGCGAGGCCGATCGCGAGCGGGAAGCCGATTCCCCAGTAGCCGAGCGCGGCATACAGCATCGGCACCCGGGTGTCGGACAGGCCACGCAGCGCACCGGCCCCAACCGTCTGCAGCCCATCGGCGATCTGGAACAGCCCGGCCAGGGTCAGGAACCGCACCGCGAGCGCGGCGGCTTCGGTTCCGGCCACATCCTGCGTATCCAGGAAGATGCGTACCAGCACGTGCGGCATCGCGATCATCACCGTGGCTGAACAGGCCATGAAGCAGGCCGCCAGCCCCAGCGCGGTCCAGCCCGCGCGCCCGGCCGCCGTGTCGTCCCCCGCACCGGCGGCAATCCCCACCCGCGCGGTGGCGGCCTGTGACAGCCCCATCGGTACCATGAAGGTCAGCGAGGCGAGGTTGATCGCCACCGCATGCGCGGCGACCGAGGCGGTGGATATCCACCCCATCATGAACGCGGCGGCGTTGAACACGCCGATCTCGAACAGGAACGCCGCCCCGATCGGTATCCCGATGCGGAAGATTTCCCGGAACCGCGGCCAATCCGGGCGCCAGAACCGGCCGAGCAGTTGCCAGCGGCGCAGGCGCCGGTCCGTCAGGATGACCCCGAGCAGGCCCAGGAACAGCACGCAGCCGGACAGGGCGGAGGCGATTCCGGCACCCGCGACGCCGAGCGCGGGCAAGCCGAACCGGCCGAAGATCAGAACCCAGGCGAACAGCGCGTTCAGCAGCACCGCGGTCACGGCCACCACCAGCGCCGGCAGCGGTCGTTCCAGCGCGGCAAGGAAGCCGCGCAGCACCATGTACCAGCCGAAGGGCAGGAACTCCCACATGATGGCGCGGCAGTATTCCTGCCCCAGTGCTGCGATTTCCGGCGTCTGGCCGATCCGCAGCAGCAGTGTCTCGGCATGCCACAGCACCGGCCAGATCAGGGCGCAGACCAGCGCGCAGCCCCAGAACCCCTGGCGCACGGTCCGGCGCATGTCGCGCACATGGTGCAGCTTGCGACCGCGCGCCTGGGCCAGCATCGGCGCGGTCGCCATGGCCACGCCGAAGACCAGCGGGAAGAACAGGTAGAACAGGTTGCCGCCGATGGTCGCTGCCGCCATCGCCTCCGCCGAGACGCGGCCAAGAAAGGCGATGTCGGTCGCGACCATCGCCATCTGCGACAGATTGGTCAGCGCGATCGGCCAGGCGAGCCCCAGCATCGCGCGGATTTCCGCACGCCAGAGCGATCGCTGATGCCAGGCAGGGCCGTGCATCGCGCGCGTCTAACGCGCCGCCAGGGGGAGTGTCCCGCGACAAAGGCGCGACTCTGCGCCGCGCCTGCCCGGGGGCGGGGAGGAGCTATTCCGCGGCGCGTGCGAGCGGGGCGGGATCGAGGGCGTAGCGCGTGAAGCTGCGGTTGAGCGCGGGCATCGGCGCGATCTCCATCCAGCCTTCGCCCGGCCGCATCACCACCATCATCACCGTGGCGGACAGGTTGCCGCCGGAAAGGCTCGGCCGCGGCGGGCGGCAGACGGAATGCGGCGTGCCGAAATCGTCGAAGAAGGCTTCCTTCATGTCGTCCGCGGTCAGGGCCGTGCCCGCGCGCGCCAGCGATGCCCGCACGCGACGGGCGCGGTAGGTGCTGTCGGGCGTATCGATCAGCCCCGTGTCGCGCAGCTTCGACAGCGCGGCGGGACTCTCGAAATGGTTCGCGTGCGTCAGCAGCCCGGCCTCGGGATGCATCGGGAAAACCTCATCCGGCGCGCATTCGACCGACACTGCCTCGCCGTCAGCATGGCTCAGGATCATGTTGTTCGAGCAGGATTTCTGCGTGGCATAGACCGCCCGCAGCGCCAGCGCGTAATGCGTGCTCTCCAGCACCTTGCGCCGGATCAGTACCAGCGGCACGCCGACGCGGCGATAGTCGCGGTCCGATCCCAGGAAGTTCGCGGTCAGCCCGATCCCGGCCGCGTTCAGCCCGCTGCGGGCCAGCGCGCCCGCCTCGGTGAAGGTCAGCACGTCCGGCCCGTCCTCGCGCCGGATGCGCAGCACCACGCCCACATCCAGGCATTCCGCCCGCCAGTCCCAGTTCTGGCCGTGGATCAGCACCCCGTCCGCGGACCGCTCGGGCAGGATCACCGCCCCGGTGCAGCCGTCATTGTCGCCGGCGGCGGCCCTGCGCGCGGCGGCAAGCAGTTCCGTCCGGGCGTTGACCACGACGACATGCTCGAACGGGCAGTGCGCGCCTTCGGCGATGCCCCGCATCTCCTCCAGATAGGCCGGGTCGAAGCGTTCGATCGCCGGCACGAACCCGTCCACCAGGCCGCGCAGCGCGGCGGGGCCGAGTTTCTGGGCGGCGAAGGCGGACAGATAGATCTCCGCGGCGCGATGCACGCGGTCGGCGGCGGC
>Ga0182737_1000355_pt1 | contig 69352 bp, 65 predicted proteins | sample eDN5th30CBELigOP_FD_128878 | JGI IMG/M metagenome (GOLD analysis project Ga0182737, IMG submission 128878) | Enriched Organic Plus compost microbial communities from Emeryville, California, USA - eDNA 5th pass 30_C BE-Lig OP (version 2) (version 2) ...
CTGCCACTCAGCCCCGAGCCTACAACGATAACATCAAAATCCTGGTTTAGATTCATAGGGTCCAAAGTACGTATATTGACTTAATCGGTCAAGTACATTACACAAATGTTACGGAAAAAAGAAAAGTAATTATATACTTTGATAACCAACTTTACAGAGGCTTGGATAAGTTTGGTTTACGTGTCACTGTTCAGTATGTTTATTGGTTTTGTCTTTTGGTACAAAGGTCTGGCACAGGGTGGAACAGCCACCGTAGGACAGTTGCAATTACTACAACCTTTTTTTGGTTTGGCATTGGCGGCTTGGTTGCTTCATGAAAATGTAAGTATAGGTATGTTAGCCGTTACACTTGGAGTGATCCTGTGTGTAGCAGGTACAAAGAAATTTGCAAAGTGAGAAAATTGAGCCTATAAAGTCCGGTACAACTCCAGATACCTGGCGATAGCCTCTCTTTTTTTGTCCGTAAGGTGAAAGTCCAGGCTTTCTGTCAAATAGGTCAAATAATCGAAGTTTTCGTAAAGCGGCAAGCCTTCTATCACATCTGTAGCATGCGCTACACCATGGGCCAATGCACGGTCAAACTCTTCCACAAAATCTTGTGGCAACTCTTTATTGGCTACCCAAACTGCAAAAGCAAATGGAAGACCCGTGAATTGTTTCCAATAATAACCTAAATCATAGGCATACGGTACCGTATCCTTTTTCCCAAAAGTGCGGTCACCGATCAGCACATAAGCATCGGACTCTCCATCATCCACGAGCTGAACCTCATGATTCCAATAATACCGGAGCAATATCCTCGCCAATCCATTGGACGTCCTCGATTGCTTATCCAGTTTAATGGTACTAACGTTCTCTATAGGTTTATCCGAAAATATAAATACGGAATCGACTTTTCCCTCCGCTCCTATACAGTAGTTGCTGATGATCTGTGCATTCGGAATATCGAGCAGAGCTGCAATGGGAATAATACCGAGATCTACTTCGTTCTTTATTACTTTACGTGCACATTCTGCGGGATAGTCTACCTGCAGGTCAATCTGCTGCATGACAGGTGAAGATTTTATACCTTGGATAAATGGCAGTGTGTTGGTGTAACTTACTGCGGAAATCTTAATTTTATTCATTACAGAGACGCTAAGTGTGCCGTATTGTAATAATCTATGATGGAAAACTCGTTATAGTCATATTCCAGGACATATAGGGCAGTATTGGTATGGGGAAAATCGTCCATTTGGCACACCGGGATATCGGTCAAATGACAAAGTAATATACGTAGTGCTCTGCCGTGCATACAAACCAATACGGTCTCCTCATCTTTCTGTTGGAGCATATGTGTTATCGCCTCTTTTTGACGAGCGACCAATTCGTTGGGGGACTCACCATTCTCTATGCAATGATCCAAATCATTGTTTCGCCAGCGACCGATCACGGTCTCGAAGCCCTTCATGATAGATTCGTTTTGTTCTTTTCCCTCATAAATGCCCCAACTGATCTCGTCTAACCCTTCCAATTCTTCATAGGGAATCCCCAATTGTACAAAGGGTGCTACCGTTTGATGGGTACGCAGTAAGGTCGATGTATATATTTTATCAAAAGGAATATTTTTGTAGTGCTCAAAAAAGGCTTTTGCCTGTTTCAAACCGTTTGTGTTGAGGGGGGTATTGACACCCCTTCCTTGTACGATCCCTTTGAGATTAAGGTCTGTCTGTCCGTGTCTGATGAAATAAAAAGTCTTCTTCAAATCTTAATATGATATCTGTTTTTGGTAATTATACATTTCTTTAACCAAACTTTGCCGTCCTTTCGATGAGGAGGTACGACGAAGAGAACCGAACGAAGTGAGCTCTACGAAGTAAAATCTATGGCCAAGTAGGAGATTAACCCTGTTCAACCATAGATTTCTCCTCATTCTTCGTCGAAATGACGAGTTGGTTACTAAACTGTTTTTTTAAGTGCTTCACATTTTAAAAGGGAGAACCCGAAAGATTTGTCATTCTGACAAAGTAAGAATCTAAAACCATTTTGAACGCATTAAAAAAATAGATTCTTCGTACCTAGGAATGACATAAACAACGGCAACCGCTACTTTTCGGACACTCCCGTCAATTCACAACCGGAAGCGCATAATACTTAGCAGGTTTATCCTCTTCAAATACTACATCCTTGTAGTCTGTGACGACGTTGTACAGTGTATCCCGTTCGATAGGATGACGGCCCACATTCCGAATCAATTCCACCAATTCTTTGGTGCTCATTGCCGGATTTTGCTCTTCCGCACCTGCCATACTATAAATTTTGGTCGTGTCATCCAGTGTACCATCAATATCATCCACACCGTATGCCAACGACAATTGAGCTGTATCACGTGAAATCATCGCCCAATAAGCTTTGACATGGTCGAAATTATCCAGATAGATACGTGCCACAGCATAGTTACGCAGGTCTTCCACAACGGATACTTCGGGCACATCCGACATTTGATTGTCTTTATTCCTGAATTTCAAAGGGATAAACGTTTGAAAACCTCCAGTACGATCCTGCAATTGACGCAATCTATCCATATGGTCTATACGATGCCAAAACTCTTCGATATGTCCATAAAGCATAGTAGCATTCGTATGCATACCCAATTTATGCGCCTGCTCGTGGATATCCAACCATTGTTCGGCCGTACATTTATCATGGGCGATTTTCTCCCGGACGTCGGAATGGAATATCTCAGCCCCTCCTCCCGGCATGGAGTCCAACCCACATGCCTGAAGATATCTCAACCCTTCGTAATGGCTTAACTTCGCTTTTTTGAAAATATAATAGTACTCTACAGGTGTGAGCCCCTTGATATGTAGCTCCGGACGATGTGCCTTACATTTTTTGAAAAACTCCGCATAAAATTCCAGATTTTGCTTAGGTACGACACCACCCGTGATGTGGACTTCGGTCACAGGCTCGTCGTCATACCTACGTACGATATCCATCATCCCCTCCACATCCATTTCCCAACCTTCCTCACGTTGCTTGATCATTCGTGAATACGAACAGAATTTGCAATCGTAGACACAGACATTGGTAGGTTCTATATGAAAATTGCGGTTGAAATAGGTCTTGTCCCCATGTCTCTTTTCACGGATATAATTGGCGAGTACACCTAAATAGTTTAAATCTCCTTTTTCATAAAGAAGTACGCCTTCATCAAAAGTAATCCGTTCACTTTCTCTTACTTTTTCGGCTATGCGTTTTAGATCCGTATCTAAATTTCTATTGTTTATTAAAAAACCTAATTTTTGCTCTGCATTCATAAGCGCTCTTCTTCCTATACAAAGGTATCAAAAAACAATGGTAATATCATTGTAGAGACACCATGCATTGTGTCTCTACTACGCATCTACAAATTGCTGCATGTCGATCAGCCTCTTGTACAGTCCATGGCGACTGATCAACTCCAAGTGCGTCCCCTGTTCTACAACCCTACCCCCATCGATCACAATGATCTTATCAGCATTTTGAATAGTGCTCAATCGGTGGGCAATAACGACCGTCGTCCTGTTTTCCATCAATTTGTACAAGGAATCCTGCACCAGTCTTTCCGACTCTGTATCCAGTGCCGATGTAGCCTCATCCAATAGCATGATAGGTGGATTCTTTAATACAGCACGCGCTATGCATAAACGTTGCTTCTGTCCACCCGAAAGTTTTGTTCCCCGGTCACCTATATTGGTATCGTAGCCACTACTCAATTTCTCAATAAACTCATGTGCATTCGCAATCTTGGCGGCTGCGACCACTTCTTCTATCGTAGCAGATTGATTGGCAAATGCAATATTATTGAATACGGTATCATTGAACAAAATTGACTCCTGGTTGACTACCCCGATCAGGTTGCGCAACGAGTCTTGTTTCAAGTCGCGTAGATCCTTACCATCAAAATAAACTGCTCCTTGGGTAACGTCCATAAAACGTGGTATCAAGTCGACTAACGTAGACTTTCCTCCACCCGATGGTCCTACCAACGCGACGGTCTGTCCCTTTTTGACTTCTATATTGATATCGGACAATACTTCTTTGGTATCATCATACGCAAAATGTACCTGATCAAACTCTATCGCACTTTCAAAAGAAGTGACAGCAATGGCATTTTCTTTGTCTACAACTTCATTTTTTTCATCGATCAGTTGGAGTACACGTTCACCGGCAGCGATACCGTGATGTATATTGGCAAACGAGTCGGTCAACGCTTTGGCCGGACGCATGACTTGTGAAAACAGGGCAATATAGGCAATAAACTCCGAAGCCTTCAATTCACCCTGCCCCGTCAGCACCAGATGCCCACCATACAACAGGATAATGGCCACCATCACTACCCCCAACAATTCCGACACCGGAGATCCCAACTGCTGGCGACGTACCATTCGACGCATGATCTTGGCATAGTAGCTGTTCTCGTTGTGAAAACGGTGCTTGACAAAATCCGATGCGTTGAAAGCCTTGATAATACGAACCCCGGATAGCGCCTCATCCAAATAGGAGATCATATTACTGTATGATTTCTGTCCTTCAATGGCTTGCGCTTTCAATGTCTTGACAATACGTGAAATGATAAATGCGGAAATAGGAATGACCATCAATGAAAACAGGGTCAATTTGGCCGAAATAGCAAAAAGCATAAAAACGTAGGCAATAAGCTGTAGCGGTTCTTTAAATATAACCTGCAAAGTCCCTGTCACTGAATACTGTACAACTTGTACATCGGAGGATACTTTGGACATGATATCTCCTTTACGTTGGTTGGAGAAAAAACCCAAATGCTTATCCATCACACTATCGAATACAACACGTCTCAAATTTAACAAGGTGTTGATCCTAAAATTCTCCATCACACGCTGGGAGAAGTACCTGAACAGATTACTGATAAAGACAGAAATAATGATACCTATGCAAACATACTTCAATGCATCGTAAGCACCGAATTGCGTGTACATCCTATCCGCATAGTAAGTAAACCATTCCGGCAGGTCGAATGCACTTTCGGGCTTGGTAATAACAATATCGCTTCCATCAATATCCGTTCCCGACCCCTTGAACAGCACTTGCAGCAGTGGTGCCAATAAAGCTAAATTTAACGTACCAAATACCACGGTGATGACCGTAAAGATAACGTATGGTATAGCATATTTTTCAATAGGCTTGGCAAAGGACAATAATCTAAAATATGTCTTCATCTATTAAACTAAGCTACAAACTTAGATAAATTCCTTTTCATATGCAATTTATGAATGTTGCATATAAAAGGTATTTATCGATCTCTCCTCTGCCTCTTAAAGATTTACTCTCAGAGGAAATGTATACAAAAAAAGTACCCACCGCATTTATATTCATCAATTTGTTGTATTTTTTACGATACAGCGATAATTGGATGCAACAATCGGCTTCTTTGGTTTACGCACTCTTAAATTACGCACCTTATAATATAACGCAATTTTATTCAAATTATGATTTTTCCAAGAAAATCAAAAGGCTGCCTTTTCCTAAAGACAGCCCTCTTAATTTATCTTTCCGAGCAGGTATCAATCTCCCAACACTACCCTATCCCCTACAGCCAAACCATTATTCTTGGCTAATACACCGCATAAGTGAAACAACAACCGGGCCCCTACATTTCCATCCCACTCATCCTCACCGGGTGCGACTTCCACCAGATCTATTCCAATTATTTTCTTTTCAGATGCAGCCAATCTGTTCAAAGCATAGACCGCTTGCTCATAAGATAAGCCCCCCGGCACAGGTGTACCCGTATTCGGACAATACCATTGCTGCAAAACATCGATATCAAAGCTTACGGCCACATATTGCGGCAAGACACCAATGATCCTATCGACCTGCTCTTGCCACGTTTTGCCCTCAAACTGTCCCTTTTTCAAATCAGCATCCGTAAAGACCTTGATGTCCTCCGATGATTGTACCTCCTTCAGTTCCTGCTCGCAAAAGTCCCGAATACCTACCTGCACCAATTTGCTGACCTGTGGAAGACGGGTCGCATTGTACATAATGGAAGCGTGTGAATACGTAAATCCTTCGTACGCCTCACGCAAGTCCATGTGCGCATCGAAATGTAAGATGCCAAAATTGGCATAAGCTGTACCCAAAGCCTCATAATAGCCTAATGGCGTCGAATGATCTCCGCCCAATAAGATCACTTTCTTTCCTTTCTGTTGCCATGACAGCACGCGCTCCTTCACTTCACGCTTCAATTGGGCCGAAGCTGCATTGATGGCGTCCAGATCTGCTTGCAGTTCCCGATCATCTGCTATACGCTCTCCATTTTCCAAAGCTTCGATCAGCGGCGCCGCTTTTTCCTTATAAAGATCACTATTTGCTTTCCAATGCGATGGTCCTTCATCCAGGTATATACCCAGTTTCCACAGATCAGGAAAGTCCTGGTGCAACAGATCCACTTGATAGGAAGCATCCAGAATGGCTTTAGGTCCGTCGGAAGCTCCGGCTCCATAACTCACTGTCACTTCCCAGGGAACAGCCACGATCACGATGTCACTTTCATCCGCTGTAAAAGGTAACCCGAAAATACTGGCTTCTGCCAATCCCGGTTGTGAAGGATCAAAATTCTGTATCTTTTCTTGTTTTGTTGACATAGTTTTATCTGTTGTGTAGCGACTCTTGCTAGCGTTAGGTCTCTCGCTTGTTATCTATGGCATCCCTTGCTAGCGCACGAATCCCTTCGTGTGCTTGTTATCTATGGCACACGAAAGGATTCGTGCGCCAGCGTTAAACTTCCGAATATACATACCGTATCTCCTCACGGAGATTGTAACGTGAGGCCATGACCTCACCATAAGCTCCAGCTGTGCGAATGGCGATCAGATCGCCACGCTGGCAACGAGGTAGCTCAACTTCCTTGCCAAAACAGTCCGAACTCTCACAAATCGGCCCCACGACATCATAATTCAACACCTCTTCCCCTTTATCTTCGCCGATCCGTTCGATCTTATGGTAAGCCTGATACAATGCCGGACGCATAAGCTCGGTCATACCGGCATCCACGATCAAAAAGTGCTTTTTTATACCGCTTTTCGTATAGAGCACTTTGCTGACCAAGCTACCGCACTGTGCCACCAAGGCCCTTCCCAACTCAAAATGCACCTCCTGCTTTGAATTTCGCTCCAAAAATTTGTCAAACACGTCAAAATAAGCTTCAAAATCGGGAATGGGATTTTCATCCGGCGCTTTATAGTCCACACCTAGTCCGCCACCTACATTGAGCACCTTGATATAGGTACCCCGTTCTTCAAACCAATTTTTCCATTCATTGACTTTGACGCACAAACTTTTGAACACATTCATATCCAGTATCTGTGATCCCACATGAAAATGCAGCCCTACCAGATTGACAGCCTCGCATCCGCGCAGGACCGATGCTGCTTTTTCCAATTCCGAATTGGGTACACCAAATTTATTCTCATCCAATCCTGTGGTGATATAATGGTGGGTATGGGCATCGATATTGGGATTGATCCGCAAAGAAACGTTGGCCGTCACCCCCAACCTCTGTGCCAGGTCATTGATGACTTCCATTTCCTGAATGGACTCCACATTGAATGCAAATATATGATGCTGTAAAGCCGCTATGATTTCCTTGTCCGACTTCCCTACTCCGGCAAATGTGATCTTACTTGCATCAAACCCCATATCAATGGATTTTTGCACCTCATTACCACTTACACAATCTGCCCCAAAGCCTTTAGACTGTATAAGAGCCAGAATGCGTTCATTGAAATTGGCCTTTAATGCGTAATGTATATGAAATCCCCTTTTGTCTGCCGCTTTCTTTGCGGCATCCAATGTTTGTTCGAGCAGATCGAGATCGTAGAAGTAAAATGGTGTTTCTAATGCTGAAAACCTGTCCAGCATAGTCTTGTTATTGAACATGCTCACTTAAAATAATCTATTGTGCAACGACCGCAAAGCCTCGGTTTTGTGTTTAGAATCCAACAATATAGAAACATTATAGTCCGATCCACCGTAAGAGATCATGCGTACAGGCAAGTGTTTCACAGCATCCAATACCCGAGCTGCATATCCATGCGTATTGGCCCTAAAATCACCGACCACACAGATGATAGTCTGCCCTTCGTCCACCCCTACTTTGCCAAACAATTCGACTTCCTTGATGATTTCGAGCAGGTTGCTGGTATCGTCTATCGTCAGGGAGACAGCAACTTCCGATGTCGTAATCATATCGATCGGTGTTTTGTATCGCTCGAATATCTCGAATACTTTGCGCAAGAAACCGTAGGCCAACAGCATCCGGGTAGAATGTATATGTATAGCCGTAATGCCATCCTTGGCTGCGATGGCACGGATAGTTCCCTTTTCGCCACCATTTTTGGAGATCAATGTACCATGAGCGGCAGGATCCATCGTATTCAATAAGCGCACAGGCACATTGTATCGTTGGGCCGGGAAAACACTCTGCGGATGCAGGATCTTAGCTCCAAAATAAGCCAATTCGGCCGCCTCATCAAAGCTAAGGTTGGCTATCGGCTTGGTTCCGGTCACCACACGAGGATCATTGTTGTGCATACCGTCGATGTCTGTCCATATCTGCACTTCTTCGGCACGTAAAGCCGCACCGATCAATGAGGCCGTATAGTCTGACCCACCCCTTCTTAAATTGTCGATTTCTCCAAAAGAATTACGGCAGATATAGCCTTGGGTGATAAACAGCTTATTGTCCGGGTGGGCCGACAAGAGCGGCGTAAGTTTTTCTGTAATGTAATCGACAATAGGTTCATTGTCCTCGTCAATTTTCATGAAGTCCAAAGCCGGCAACAATACTGAAGGCACACCAATCTCCTCCAAATGGAAGTGCCAGAGCGTTGTGGACAGCAGCTCCCCTTGTGCCAGGATAATTTTTTCTTCGATAGGTGTGAAGAGATCATTGCCCAACGATTCGATGTGATTAAAATGATAATCAATAAGCTCTCTACCCTTGTTCAGTCCTCCTTCGGTGGTAAAAAGTTCCTTGATCAGATCTTCATATTTATCTTTGAGGCCTTTAATCAATGTCTTGGCTTCATCGCGTTTGCTGTCCAAAAATGCCTGCCCAATTTCAACCAACGCATTCGTTGTGCCCGACACGGCAGACAAAACCACGATTTGCCGTTCAGAAGGGTCTACGATGCTTAGCAACCCTTTGATACGTTCCGCACTTCCTACAGAAGTTCCACCGAATTTTAGAATTTTCATATATTATATTAAATAATGTATAATAAGCTAAATTGTTTTTAGTCGTCGAATATACCGAATGTAACGTAAAAAGTAAAAAGTAGGGGCAAAAAATCTTTTGCCCACAGCATATATTAAAAAACCTATAAGGTTTTCGAGACCTTATAGGTTTATCAACTCCGCATAGTGTTATGCTATGCGGAAAATTACTTCTTTAGATTTTCAATCAACAAAGAAGCCAGCTCCTCTCCTATTCTTTCCTGTGCTTCGTTGGTCGCTGCGCCTATATGCGGAGTCAACGAAAGTTTCGGATGGGCCAACAAATCCCTGCGAGGTGTCGGCTCATTGTCGAAGACGTCCAACCCTGCAAAAGAGACCTTGCCCGTATCCAATGCTTTCAACAGTTCTTCTTCATCGATCACACCACCACGTGAAGCGTTGACAAGAGCAACACCATCTTTAAGAAGGGCAAATTCCTCCTTGCCTATGAATGGTTTGTCCAAAAACGGTACATGCAAGGAAATAAAATCCGATATACGCAACAATTCATCCTTTTCCACTTGCTTTACAGGTACATCCACAGATATTCCACCCGACAGCTCCAGAGCTAAGGACTTAGGCCCGTCAAACAGGTCGTAGTAAACTACGTCCATCCCCAATCCCAAGGCTATCTTAGCTGTTTCACGTCCGATACGACCGAAACCGACGATACCAATGGTCTTACCTTTCAATTCTACTCCTGCTGCATACGCTTTCTTCAAGCCGCCAAAGTTGGTATCTCCCTCAATGGGCATCTTGCGGTTGGCATCGTACAAGAAACGTACTCCACCCAACAAATGTCCAAATACCAACTCGCCTACAGAGTGTGAAGACGCAGCAGGCGTATTGACTACCGCAATACCTTTGGACCTGGCGTATTCTACATCGATATTGTCCATACCCACACCACCACGGCCGATCACTTTGATATTCGGGCAAGCATCGATAAGCGCCTGCCTTACTTTGGTCGCGCTTCTTACCGTGATAGCATCGTAATCATTCAATCTGTTCGGTAATTCATCCTGAGGTATATGATTGGTATCTACCTCAAAACCCGCTTCTTCCAATATTTTTTTTCCGATAGGATCAATCCCATCATTTGCTAAAATTTTCATTTTAAAAATTAAAAAGTCAAAATTAAAAAGTCAAAAAAACTTTTACTTCCTCAATGTTAGCGCACGAATCCTTTCGTGTGCTCATAAATCTTTAGGCACACGAAAGGATTCGTGCGCCAGCGGTGATGTACGGGCAAAAAATCTTTTGCCCCTACTTATGCTTCTCCTCAAATTCTCTCATCGCATCGATCAAGGCATTGATCGAAGTCAATGTCAACGCGTTATAGATAGAAGCCCTAAACCCACCTACAGAACGGTGTCCCTTGATACCGATCAGGTTGCGCTCCTTGGCCAAAGCCAAGAATTCAGCTTCCAGTTCCGGGCTGTCCATGACAAAGGTTACATTCATACGCGAACGATCCTCTACAGCTGCCGTACCCTTGAAGAATGGATTGCGATCGATCTCATCGTACAGCGTACGTGCTTTGATAATATTCTCTTGTTCCATGACAGCTACACCGCCTTTGGCTTTTAGCCACCTTAGGTTGAGCATAGACACGTAAATAGAGAATACCGGAGGTGTATTGTACATCGAACCGGCCTTGATATGCGGTTCATAATCAAATATAGTCGGGATCACACGTCCACTCTTGCCCAGAATTTCATCCTTGATGATGATCAATGTCACACCGGCAGGCCCCATATTTTTTTGCGCTCCTGCATAGATAAGGTCAAATTCACCGACATTGATTTCACGGCTCAAGATATCTGAAGACATATCCACTACTGTGGGGATATTGGCCTTTGGCTTGTCAAAAACTTCTGTACCATAGATGGTATTGTTGGAGGTATAGTGGAAATACGCTGCATCCGACGGGATGTCAAAGTTTTTCGGGACATAATTATAGTTCTTGTCCGAGGAAGATGCTACAATTTCTACCTGTCCTATTTTCTTGGCTTCTTTGGCCGCCTTGGTCGCCCATACGCCCGTATCCAGATAGGCCGCTTTGCCTCCTTCCGGCAGTAAGTTCAGCGGAACCATCGCAAACTGTTGGCTTGCACCTCCCTGCAGAAATAATATCGAATAGTTTTGTGGCACATTCAGCAATTCCCTTACCAGTCTTTCCGTTTCAACGACAACCTCCTCAAATTCTTTTGAACGGTGCGAAATTTCCAATATGGACAACCCTGTATTATTGAAATTTAACACAGCCTGAGATGCCTCCTGGAATACTTCCTGCGGTAAAATACATGGCCCTGCACCAAAATTGTGTTTCATAATATGTTTGTGTTTATTAAGTGAAATATTTTATGCACGCAAAGGTATAAATATTTCTTGTCTATTTATTAACCAATATTGCTCGATATTAGAAATAAATCTGTTTTTAGTGTCATAAGTTTCAAAATTGATGACAGTCATTGCGGTATGTTGAAAATAGTGCAATCAAAAAGGTATTTTTTTGACATGCTTGTAGAGACGTAAACCCCGAAGGGCTCACCGAAGGTAAATCTTACGTCTCTACCAACAGCAGAACCAATCAAAATATCCATAGTTTTATTAGCCAAAAACAGAAAAAAAATTGTATCTTCGCATGCAAAAGTGCCGTTTCGAGGGCACTTTATTTAGTTTGACAGAAACCAGAAAATAATGGCAGAAGAAACAGAAAACGAAAACAGTCTAGTCCCTGCTAATGACAGGATTATAAAAATCAATATCGAAGACCAGATGAAATCGGCCTACATCGATTATTCGATGTCGGTTATTGTATCCCGCGCCCTACCCGATGCACGCGACGGTTTGAAACCCGTACACAGACGTGTATTGTTTGGTATGGAAGAACTTGGGGTTACCTCTGGCAAACCTTATAAAAAATCAGCACGTATCGTCGGAGACGTATTGGGTAAGTATCACCCGCACGGAGACTCATCGGTTTACGATACGATGGTCCGTATGGCACAGGATTGGTCATTGCGCTATCCCCTGGTCGATGGGCAAGGTAACTACGGTTCGTTGGACGGAGACCCACCGGCGGCCATGCGTTATACAGAGGCACGTCTTCGCAAGATTGCCGAAGAAATGCTATCCGATATCAAAAAAGATACGGTAGATTTTCAGCTCAACTTTGATGATTCGCTTGAAGAGCCTACGGTTCTTCCGACACGTATCCCCAACTTATTGGTCAATGGTACCTCTGGTATCGCTGTCGGTATGGCGACCAATATGGCGCCGCACAATCTGACCGAAGTCATCGATGGCACAGTAGCCTATATCGATAACCGGGATATCGAAATATCCGAAATCATGCAATACATCAAAGGCCCGGACTTCCCGACAGGAGGTATCATCTATGGGCACAATGGTGTACGCGAAGCTTTCGAAACAGGGCGAGGAAGGGTCGTCATGCGGGCAAAGGCCGAAATCGAAACAACCAAGTCCGGGCGTGAAGTCATCATTGTGACCGAGATCCCTTATCTCGTCAACAAAGCCGATATGATCAAACGTACGGTCGATCTGATCAACGAAAAGAAAATCGAAGGCATATCCGAAATACGGGACGAATCTGCAAGAGATATACGTATCGTCTACGAAATCAAGAGAGATGCCAATGCCAATGTCGTACTCAACAATCTTTATAAACACACGGCACTGCAATCTTCTTTCTCCGTCAACAATATTGCTCTGGTCAAAGGAAGGCCTATGCTCATGAACCTTAAGGATATGATCCACGAATTTGTGGAGCATAGGCATGAGGTCGTCATACGCAGGACGAAATATGAACTGGCCGAAGCAGAGAAAAGAGCACACATCCTCGAAGGCTACCTGATCGCATTAGACCATCTGGACGAAGTCATCAAGCTGATCCGTAATTCGGATACCCCCGAAGATGCCCGCGTCGGATTGATGGAGCGCTTCGGTCTATCGGATCTACAAGCCCGTGCTATCCTGGATATGACGCTACGTCGGTTGACAGGACTGGAACGGGACAAGATCAAGGAAGAGTATGCCGAACTGATGAAGACCATCGAATATTTGAAGCAAGTATTGGCAGACGAAGGCCTGCGTATGCAGATCATCAAGGACGAACTCGTCGAGATCAAAGAAAAATACGGCGACGAACGTCGTTCGGTCATCGTCCATTCGGCCGAAGACATGACCATGGAAGACTTTATCGATGACGAGGAGATTGTCATCACGATATCGCACAATAGTTATGTCAAGCGTACCCCACTTTCCGAATACCGCCGCCAAGGCCGTGGCGGAAAGGGTGCTATAGGCTCCAACACACGTGACGAGGATTTTACCGAGCACATTATTACCGCTACAGCGCACAATTATATGCTCCTGTTTACCGAAGCAGGACGTTGTTTCTGGTTACGGGCTTTTGAGGTCCCTGAAGGTAGCCGTACTTCCAGAGGACGGGCTTTGCAGAATATCATCAATATACCAAAGGACGAAAAAGTAAAAGCCTATATACTTGTCAAAAACTTAAAAGACAAGGAATACCTGGAAAACAACTTCATCATCATGTGTACCAAACAAGGCACGATCAAGAAAACTTCATTGGAAGCCTATTCTCGACCTCGTGCCAATGGTATCAATGCCATCAACATCAATGACGGCGACCAACTGCTCGAAGCTTGTCTGACCAGCGGCAACAGTGAAATCGTCATGGCATTGCGTTCGGGCAGAGCCATCCGCTTCAACGAGTCTACGGTACGTCCTATGGGCAGGACAGCTACCGGAGTGAGAGGTGTGAGTTTGGCAGGACCAAACGATGAAGTTGTTGGCATGATTAGTGTGGATAATCCAGAGACATCTGTTCTGGTCGTCTCGGAAAAAGGTTACGGTAAGCGTACAGATATAGAAGATTACCGCATTACCAACAGAGGAGGCAAAGGCGTCAAGACCATCAATATCACCGAAAAAACCGGTAATCTGGTCGCCATCAAGGATGTGACGGACCAAGACGATCTGATGATCATCAACAAGTCCGGAATCGTCATCCGTATCGGCGTAGACACATTGCGGGTCATGGGAAGAGCCACACAAGGCGTCCGCTTGATCACTTTGAAAGAAAACGACGAAATCGCTTCCATCACCAAAGTACAGCGGGAGGAAGAAGATGACCTTGCCGAGGACGTAGATTCAGACAATAACACGGCTGAATCGACAGACACAGAGCAGGCAAACGAAGAATAATCAATAATGAAGAACATCATTTTCTCTTTATTATTACTAGGCATAGGAACGACTGTTGTAGGCCAATCGAACTATAAAGAGGCCTCCAACAGTCTTGCCCGTTATATGCTATCCAGCGACGTCAAGCATTTGGAAAGTGCAAAAAAATTCATTGACGCCGGATATAAAACCCGACGGGATTCTTCCAACTCCCGCAACAACGTACTCCGGGCTATGATATACAGTTCATTGGCCTATGCCGATTCGACCCGAAAAATCAAGTCCGACAAGGATCCCATTCTGGTAGCCAAAGAGGCGGAGGCACGCATACGTCCCCGTGACCGGGAAAGACATGAGACAGAGATCAATTACATACATCAAAACCTGATCGCTGCCTATATATATAAGGCAAACAAAGAGATCGTAGAAAAAAAATATGCTGATGCCTATCAAAGTTATCTCGAAGTAGAAAAATTGGGAACGAATACAGAAGATGTCATTTACAACCTAGCCCTATTGGCCAGTCAAGCCGGAAAAACGAAAGAAGCCATTTCTTATTATAGCAAGCTCATAAAAGACACAGAAGCCGATGCCAACAAATATCTTGAACTAGCAGAGCTCTATAAGAAAAACAAAGAGGAGCAGCAGTATTTGTCAATATTGGAAACGGCTAGAACCAAATTTCCACAGAACAAGCAAATCCTCTTTCAACTGATCGAGATATACAATGCCAACAAATCGTACGGAGCGATCACGCCTATCATCGACGAAGCCATTGCGTACGAACCCGACAACATAGACTTGATCTATCTGGCCGGATATGCCAATGAAAATACAGGCAATATGGGCCAGGCAAAAAAGTATTATCAAAGAATTATTCAGCTGGATAGCAACAATTACAGTGCGAATCTGGCTTTAGGTTTGATTTTTTTGAATGATTTTTTAAAAAATATCAATAACTTAGAAGATCAATACAGTGCACAAAATCACTTGCTCAAGGCCAATGAGATTAAACCTTATGACATTGGCGCACTCAAAGGGTTAGCCTTGTATTACAAAACCGTTGGCGATGACAGCCAATTGGATAGAGTTAATTTATTGTTGAATCAACTATCAAATAATTAAGGAATGAATATTAAACATATTGCTATTTGCTCAGCCCTGCTGCTATTCGGCAGCGTCACTTTCGCTCAAAACAGTAACCTTAAAAAGGCTGCTTCAAACATCCAAAAATACGATGAACTGCGTATCGCAGGTACACCACAATTGGGAAAAACGTACATTAATGCTGCTAAAACAGCTGTCGACGCTGCGGTCGTCCATGACAAGACCAAGGATTCTGGCGAAGCCTGGATGTACTACGCTCTGGTGTATAGCAATCTTGCTTTTGCCGAAAAGAAAGCAGAGCATGCGGAGAAAGCTAAAGAAGGAATTGCAAAAGCTATCTCTTTGGACAAGGACAAAAAACTTGCTGCAAATATCGACGTGGCTCAACAATTGTTGTACAACTACCATTTTACCCAAGGCGTAGCAAGTTGGGACAAGAAGGATTTTAAAGGAGCTTACGATGCTTTCAACACGGCTCTGGAATATATGCCCGGAGATACTACCGTCACTTACTATTCCGGTCTTGCAGCAATACAAAGCCAGGACTATAAAAATGGTATAGACAAATACAAGCAGCTCATCGACAAAAAAGACTTCTCTTCCCACAAGGTCGTCATGGTGGATCTACCTAAGCTATATCTTTCTATGAAGGATACAGCCTCTGCTATAGAATATGCAGCCAAAGCCGTAGCAGCCTATCCGAATGACCAGGCAGCGGCCGTACAGAATATCGAGTTAAACTTGATTGCAGGAAATAATGAAAAAGTAATCTCCAATATCGAATCACAGATTGCAAAAGATGCACAAAACAAAAACCTGTATTACTACCTCGGTATTGCCGAGTCTGCCAACAACAATGCCGAAAAAGCATTAGAAGCTTATAAAAAAGCTATCGAACTCGACCCGAACTATGCCGATGCAAATCTAAATGCAGGCGTGGTATTGATGAACCAGGTACGGGACGAGCTGAACGCATTGAATAGCTCCAACGTCAGCAATACGGTGCAGACTGCCAAGCTAAAGGAGTTGAAAGAAAAATTAAAACCGGTGGAAGGCTTTTTCTCGAAGGTCGTCGAGATCGAACCTAAGAACACAAGCGCATTACGCGGTTTGAAACAATACTATGACTTTGTCGAAAACGAAGCTAAATCCAAGGAGATAGCAGAAAAATTAGAAGCTGTACAGCAGTAATAAAAAAATGCGTCATTGCGAGGAAGAATGGCGAAGCAATCTGCATTTTGACATCGTCAGATTGCTTCGTCGTTGTTCCTCCGTCTCGCAATGACGACGATGTTTACCCCTCCTCATATACCCAAGTACCCAACCTTTCCTGCAATATCCGCGATATCCTGTTGAAGTAACGTTTTTGCTTGTACCCCATCACCCATTGTATCCCCTGTACCGCATTGGTACAGAATATTTCATCGGCACTTTTCATAATCTCCGGATTGATCTCCGCTTCCACCACAGGTATACCTTCATGTGCGGCAATATCCATGACCACACGTCGCATTACCCCGTCTATACAGCCTTGATTGAGTGCCGGAGTATAAAGCACCTTGTCATAATAGACAAAAATATTCGAAGTCAGGGCTTCGCATAGATTTCCTTCCTGGTTGAGGATCAACACCTCATCGTAATTAAATTTCTTTTTATAAAGCCCTGCCATGACATACAGCAGTGCATTATTGGATTTTAAGTCCGAAAGATCACTGTAAGGCTTTTTATATTCCGTGTACAGATCCACGATGAGACCGACTTTTTTGTCCCGGCGTTCGTCCCCTACCTTATGTACCTGCAATACAAACGAAGGCTTGTTGGTCTCCGGTGTGTATAGCCCTTCCCCTTCCCTGTACACGATCAGGCGCACACGTACCTGCTGCCCGACCATATTGTTTTTACGAACCAACTCTTCCGTAGCACTTTTTACAAAATAGGTATCAAACTTATTATAATAATCCAGATGGATCTTTTGCATACTGCGTTGCAGCCTTTCGATATGAAAAGAAAGAAAACGTATTTCCCCATCCTTATACAACATCGTTTCAAAAATACCGTCCCCATAGCGAAAACTCCTGTTCCCTGCTGTCAGTATGAACGTATCCTCAGGCACGAGTGTACCGTTGTGATTGATATAGTGTATCGGCATAAAAATAATCCTATTTATCTAAATCTTTCCCTTGCGCATAAGATCTCCATTTCTCTAATGCTAAACGAAAATCTTCGGGAATTGGTACTTCAAAATACAAAATTTCTTTTGTCTTTGGATGCGCAAAGCCTAGTGATTTCGCATGGAGCGCCTGTCTAGGCAGCAATTGGAAACAATTATCCACAAATTGCTTGTATTTATTAAAGACCGTTCCTTTCAGAATACGGTCACCTCCATAGCTGGTATCGCCAAACAGGGGGTGTCCTATAGCTTTCAGATGGGCACGTATCTGATGGGTGCGCCCAGTCTCCAGCCTACATTCGATCAAGGTCACATAGCCCAACCTTTCCAATACCTCATAGTGTGTGACAGACCACTTGCCTTTTTCGGGATCATCATAGAGGCTCATGATTCTTCTATCCCTGGCATCCCTTCCGATGTATCCGGTTACTGTTCCATCTTCAGCAATATCTCCCCATACCAAAGCGACATAACGGCGCTGTATCGTATGTTCAAAAAACTGCTTGGCAAGATAGGTCATAGACCACTCGTTCTTAGCTATAATCAATAGTCCCGAAGTATCTTTGTCGATGCGATGCACCAGACCGGGACGCCCCGTATTGCCGGGCAAAGTAGGCAAAATATTGAGATGGTAGGTCAGCGCATTGACCAATGTACCTGTGTAATTGTTGTATCCCGGGTGCACGACCATACCCGCTTCCTTGTTGACCAATAGGACGTCGTCGTCTTCGTATATGATATCCAACGGAATATTTTCGGGATACACCTCGGTATCACGTGGCGGATCCGGCAGTACCATGGTAATAATGTCCAATGGCTTGACCTTGTAACTTGCCTTTATAGGTTGATCATTCACCCGAACAGTACCGGCATCTATGGCATGCTGTATACGATTGCGCGAGGTATTCTCGACCCTATTCATCAGAAATTTGTCTACTCGCAACAGGGCTTGACCTCTGTCCGCTACAATACGTATATGCTCGTACAGTTCCTGCTCATCCTGTTCCAGTAATTCTACATCTTCTGCCATAGCACAAAAGTAAATGAAATCCGACAAAAACCATTGTAAAAAAGATAGGGAATAGCTTTTAGATTCCTGCTGGCGGATCCGGTCAGAATGACGACGTTATTTATGGTTGGTCATGAAGAAAGTATATAATTACCATAAATTTTAAGGCGATTATATACTTTAGCAACCAGCCCGTCATTTCGACGAAGAATGAGGAGAACCGAGCAATGCGAGCTCATCGCAGATAAATCTATGGATGAATTGGATTAATGTACTATCTGGCCATAGATTTTACTTCGTAGAGCTCACTTCGTTCGGTTCTCTTCGTCGTACCTCCTCATCGAAATGACGACAAAGTTTGGTTAAAGAAATATATAATTACCAATTTTAATTGACTAATCCCGAATCAGCGATCGGTCCAGATGCACATATCCTCCATCCACATGTATAAGCTGCCCTGTAGTATGGCTCGATCTGTCAGAAAGCAAAAAGATGGCCATATCCGCGATTTCGTTGACGGTCGTCATCCGATTCCCTAATGGGATACGGTCATGGATTTTCCGTAATGTTTCTTCAGGATTGTCCAAAGTGCTTATCCAACGGTCATATTGTGGCGTTGCAGCTTCTGCGACAATGATAGCATTCACCCGAATATTAAATGGCAATAATTCCACCGCCCATTCCCTTGTCAATGCATTCCGCCCACCATTGGATGCTGCATACCCGGACGTATTTCCCTGTCCTGTCTCGGCCGTTTTGGAGGTGATATTCAGTATGGCACCCTTAGATACTTTCAATGCCCCCAAGGCATGGTGAGCCATCAAGTAATAATGAACAACATTATTATGCAAGGAGGCTAAAAAACCTTCATAGCTACCATTTTCCAGACCTACTCCATCGTTGACGCCCGCATTATTGACCAGTCCGTCTATACGATTGTATTTTTCCATAACAGCACGAACAACTTTCTCGCAAGCAGAGGGGTCAGAAAGCTCAGCTTCCAAAGCTAAAGCCTGTATGCCCAATGCCTCGACTTCCGCCCTGGCTTTTTCATTGTCAGCTTGTGTGCGCCCGACAATAACAGGAATAGCTCCCTCTTCGGCCAGAGCCAGCACAATCCCTTTGCCGATGCCCTTGGCACCACCGGTGACAATGACAACTTTATCTTTTAAATGTAAATCCATGTTGTGCGTATTTAGTAGTGAGATATAGTCCTTATTCCTTAATCCTTAATCCTTACTCCTTCATCCTTGATCTTTACTCCTTAATCTTTACTCCTTAATCTTTACTCCTTGCTCCTTAATCCTTACTCCTTGCTCCTTAATCCTTGCTCCTTGCCCTCAAATATTATAAACCCTAACCGCATTTCCACCAAAAAAAGCCTGCCGATCTTCCTCCGTAAATGAGCTCAGTCTACTGCCCATGATACGCATATTGTCTGCATAAGATGCCGACAGCAGACACACCGGCCAATCCGAACCGAACATAATTCTATCCTTACCGAATCGCGCTATGACATGATCTATATACCGCGCAAAATCCTCCAGTTGCCACTTCATCCAATCAGTTTCGGTCGCTAGTCCGGAGACCTTGCAGGCGACATTCGGAAAAGCCGCCAAATCGGCAATAAATCCCGCCCATTCATCAAATGCCTTCTGTTTGATATCCGGCTTCGCCATATGGTTGAGGATAAACTGTTGGTCGGGATTTGCCTTTGCACAAGCCAATGTACTTTCAAAATGACGTGGACGAATCAACAAGTCATAAGTATATCCGTATTTTGTCAAGGCTTTTATCCCTCGCTGTATAGCAGGACGCATCAAAAAGTCCGGATCTTCCTCTCCTTCTACGATATGGCGGAAGCCCTTGACAATCGGGTATTGGGAAAAGTGCCGTAAATGTTCCACCACTTGACCCGAAGCTAAATCGACCCAACCGACCACCGCCTTCACCATAGCATACACGGCAGACAAATCTACCAAAAACTGTGTCTCTTGATGGGATTGTTCTGCCTGCACAGCGATGACACCGTCTATATTATTTTCCTTGAGCAATGGGGCTAGATCCGTAGGCATAAAATCCCGTCGGATTACAGACATATCATCCGTGATCCAAGCGTCCCGCTCTACATTGTATATCCAGAAATGTTGATGGGAATCTATACGCATTGGAGAATTAAAAATTATGAATTATGAATTATGAATTAAAAAACCGACTATCCTTACTGATAACTGACTAATTGTTCAGTTTAATAAAGCCGCCATCAATTGGATAATCATTTCCTGTAATGAACCCGGCATCATCGCTGCATAAGAACAAGGCTAATTTAGCAATTTCTTCCGGCTTTGCCATACGGCCTATCGGCTGTGACTTAGCAAGTTTACCAAACATTTCCTGTTCTTGACCAGGGTAATTTTTGGCAATAAAGCCATCCACAAAAGGTGTATGTACCCGTGCCGGAGAGATACTGTTGCAACGGATATTGTCCGCTATATAATCCCTAGCTACGGACAGCGTCATGGCAAATATAGCCCCTTTACTCATGGAATAAGCAAAACGGTCGGTGATCCCTACCCATGCAGCGATGGAAGCAAGGTTTAGGATAGCACCACCTCCCTGTTTTTTCATCAAAGGAACGGTAGCATACAGCGCATTGTACACTCCTCTGACATTGACCTGGAATATCCGCTCAAAATCTTCAGCCGAACAGTTTTCCAGGTTGCCTACATGTGCTATCCCGCAAAACCATAATGTATGGCACTACCATGATGAAATTGAATTTATATTGATTTTGGAGGGGAAGGGAACCTTTTTTATCGGTGACTGCATCACCCCCTTTTCAGCAGGTGACTGTGTGCTGATCGGAAGCAATGTTCCCCATTATTGGTTGTTCGACGAGGAGTACCTCCTGCCTGAATCTGATACCAGGGCCAATGTCGTGGTAGCACATTTCCTAAGAGATTTTGTCGGACAGGTATTTTGGAGCCTGCCGGAACTTAGTCCTATACGTAGGCTCATAGAATATTCAAAAGACGGCATCATGTGCAGATGCTCGGACAAAAACCTGGAAAACTCATTCCTCCGTCTCATGGCGACCTCCGGGTTGGAGCGCATCCTTGCATTGTTGCACACCCTCCATATCTTTGACCAGCACCCCGACAAGGAAAAGCTGGTCAGCGCGGACTACAACATACAGTACCACGATGACGATATGAACCGCATGAACCTCATATTGGGCTTTATCAACGACAGTTACAAAGTACACGTCCATCTGGATGAAGTCGCCGATCTCTCCGGAATGACCAAAAATTCATTCTGTCGGTTTTTCAAGCAAAAAACCGGACGGACATTAACGGACTTCGTAACGAAACTCCGGATATCCAATGCACAGAAGATTTTGGGGAATACGCATGGTTCCATAAAAGAGGCCTGCTATGAATCGGGATTCAACAATCTTGTGAGCTTTCACAAAGCGTTCAAATCGATCACAGGGAATACGCCAAAAGCCTACCGGGAAATGTTCTGGAAACAGTCCCTTTAGTTCTTTGGATTTGTATATATACAAAAATGTAGGGGCGAAATATCTTTCGCCCACATTAAGGAAGTGTCTCCTATGTTTGTCGTAAGCAAACGTAGGAGACATTTCCTTACACCCACCTTAGGACATTGATTCTGCAACCAAGTGGTATATATTGCTATTTTAAAATAAATTTCGTTACCTTTAGAGAAAATAAAAAAATATGATCCAATTTCTTTGGAAATGTGGCCAGTTTTTGACCTAACATAAACATACAATAATAGTGGGATAGGCGCATTTCCAGCCATAGATGCTAGGAGGTACGCTTATGACCAAGGCCGATTTGTTAAGACCTTTGCCGTTAAGATTACATACAGTGATATGTATATGTTATCTGTTGTGGATGGGATTCCTCAATATATATGATTATGGATGGCAGCATCTCCCGATAGTCCTGCCCATAGGAATATTGATACTGCTGACAGTCTACCTGCACAGGTATCTGTTGCGGCAGATCCTCTATGATACCCTCCGTCTCCGTCACATACTGATCGGACTGGGCGTGTTTATAGTTTTGATCAGTGCAGTGTACATCCTGCTGTATTGCTTCCCCAACAGGATCACCGGCCTGTTGCGCCCCGATCCTTCTGCCGCACCCGACCTGCCGGGGTATGTGATCGGTTTTTTAATGGTTTACGGCACATCTGTCTTTAGAGGGGTCGGACTGGCGATGATGGAGGTTCTGTACAATATCGTGTCCCATCTATCCGGCAGATGGTCGGTACCAAAAGAGATAGAAAAAAAGAAGCCTGTACGAAAAAAATCAAAAACCTCCAAGCTGCTGCATACACTAACGTATATTGCCAAACTTCTCGAAACCCTCGTCCATGAAAAATCCGCTCTCTCCGCCCAAAAGGAGGACAACGACCCCGAACATGTGACCGTCGACTGGATCCTCAATTTTTTGCAGATCCATCGTTCCAACTTTTACCGCAATGTCAATGACAAGCTGATCAAGCCTGTACTACACGTCGGCAAACGCCCCTATTATCTCAAAAAAGAGGTATTGCAGCTGCTCAAGCCACATGAGACGGGGGCACATACGTACGCCAAGGCAAAAAAGAAGGTCCAGACGTCAAAGTAAGTAAACGCTTCCAGGATATACCGGCACACTTCAAGGAATAGACTCTTCCAGTCTACAAAAAAGCGTACCCTTTTGTACAGAAAGTGATTGCTCTTGTACAGAAAGTGTACACTTTTGCGGCAGAAGCACCCTCTATTGGAAGAAAAGGAATCACTTCTGTTGCAGAAGCATATCTTTTTGTCCCCAAAGAGACTCCTTTTGCTCCAATAGTACATGCTTTTGTTGCAAGAGGAATTCCTTCTGTTCCAAAAGCATTTGCCTTTGCTGCAAAAGGGAATGCTTTTGTTTGAAAAGCAGCTACTTTTGTCCCGACATCGCCCCAGGTCGGGATTAAAGCGCACCCTTTCGAAAAAAAAGGGATCGCTTTTGTTTCAAAAGCATACCCTTTTTGAAACAAAAGGGTACCCTTTTGTTCCATTCTCGTTGCCGGTTCCTGCCGGACACCGCGTCTCCCTCCCACAGCATTGTCCTATCCAGTCCTATCGTATCCTATACAGTTGCAGTTTGTCCTATTTCTCGATTTTCGGTCGGATGTGGCTTAATCTTGTCGCAACAAACAAGGAAAAAGCCATGTTGAATCATGCAAACACTTTGGTGGATAGCCGGTCCAGGATCGGGTATCTGCCACGGACAGCCTTCGATAAGGCCGAAAAAAACAGCAGACGGACAACGTCGGTATTCCGCCGATGGCACGTATGGCTAGGTATAGCTATAGGAGCGGTTGGGTTCATGTGGGCAGGTGCAGTCCTGTCGTATGCGGATCCATCGGCAGGATGGCTGGATACAGGCACACTGAGCCTGCCACTCTTTGCAGCGTGGAGCTGTGTGCTGGGCTATGGTATCATGGGGTTGCTGCCCGTGATGCTGGGACGAATCAGCAAGAAAGGAGGTATAAAGCCATGGAAGCCAGTTGCACAAACAGCCGGTATGCTCATCGTCTATATAGGGTATATCGCATTGCTCTGTGTCTTGTTGTGATCGGGTCTGCACAGCTTGCCGTCGGACAGCAGTATCCCGCTTCGGCAGATACACAGCGTATCGCGCTGCAACAAATCTTCGGCAGAGAGGTGGGGCACGACGACAAGGAAACAATCGCCCGATACCTTGCCTATACCGATCTGGGGTATGGACATGAATGGTGCGCGGCCTTCGTAAGCTATTGCTTTGGTGCGCTTGGGCGCACTGCTCCCAAGACCCCCTGGAGCCCATCATTGTTTCCATCCCGGAAATTGGTATGGCACAGGGCCTATCAAAAGGAGCAGCCCGGAACACTACTCCCCGGAATGGTGTGGGGGATCTATGTATCCGGCAAAAAACGTGTAGGCCATGTCGGTTTTGTGGACAGCTATCGCGGTGGGATCGTCTCTACGGTGGAAGGCAACACCGGCCATCCCCGACGTGCCGGCCCTAATGGGGTATACCGCAAACGACGTGCATGGCGCACGATATATTGTGTTGCGGATTGGATTTAAAAAAAATGGAAATGGCTCCCGAAGTCGGGCAAGTCTACGTTCGAAACAATTAAATAGTAATAAATTAAAAACATAGTATCATGAGAAAGAGAAAAATAATAATAAACTACAGCGGCTTGCGGCTAGACGAGCTGCATACACTGGCAGGCAAGGTATTGAGCTGCATGAAAGACAGCGATATCTACACCGATCTACCCGTCGATATCGATGCATTGGAAAATGTCATCCAGGATTTTCGGCAAAAGTGGGAAAATGCCAAGAATGGAGGCAGCAAATGGGACAAGGCCGTCAAAGATGAAGCCAAGAAAGTCCTGCTGGCCGCATTCAACAAATTGGCTGTCTATGTCAACCAGAAGGCAGACGGGCATTTGCCCAGCCTCTTGAGTTCGGGATTCGAGCTTGAACAGGAAGCCAAAAACGCATTGCCCCGACCCGATGTACCGGTATTGGTCATGCTCGTCGATGGCCCACAATCGGGGCAGATGCGATTAAAGTTCAGGAAAGTGGTTCACGCCTGGCTCTATGAGTACCAATACACCGCTGAGCTGGATGATCGAGGGCAGCCTGTCTGGGGAGAAATCATCGTCTCCCGAAACACGATCAACAACATCATCGCCCCTGTCCAGCCCGGAAAGGTCTACTACGTGCGCGTACGTGCCCGTAATGGAACAGGAGCCAGCGATTGGTCCACCATAGCCTCGCTGATCGCAAGATAGGCACAAGGTGATGAAGGTACATCACAGACCAAAAATAGAAGGTGTCTCCTATGTTTGTCGTAAGCAAATGTAGGAGACCCCCTCCTTTCTTTCACAAATATTTATACCATACGATATGAAAACAATATTTATCATTTTGTCCATTCTCTTTCTATCGGGCTCCTGTCGTTCTATCAAAGAAAGACATGATCGTACCGAAACCAATACGACACAACAAGCCTTGACAAGGCAGCACCGTTCCTATATGTGGACACATGCAGATAGTGCTATACGCTATTGGTACTATAGCAGTGACAGCAATTTTTTCTATCATCCGGATTATGGTCTACAGGGGCAGGGAGGTAAGCTGTGGATAAGTGAAGACATACAGCGCTACAGCTCTGCAAGAGCGGACCAAGACAGTATAACCTATGATGTATGGAGCGAAAACCGGTTGCAGGAGAAGAGTCGGCGATGGAGCGAGCGCAGAAAGTGGGCTTGGGCCATACCAATCGCGGCAGCAGGGATATTACTACTGTGGTTACTTAGAAAAATATACACGAAGTGATTGGGCCTAAAGCCATTGCAAACAAGTTTTATATCAAAAATAAAATATCGGTTTTTTAGGGTCCTGTTTATAATTCTTAAGCTTCATATCACTTCTTCCTACGTCTGTCACAGAAACAGTAAAAGTGTTATCCGGATTAAGACGCACAAAGAGCTCTATGACTCCTCTCCATGGCCGATCCTTAATCCCTCCTTGGTATAATCGGGCTCTATGAATTGTCCTTGTCAGAATGTGCTTCATATAATAGTCGTATGTTCCCATGAAATAATCATAAAGCGCGTCTTTATCCCCATGGATCAATTCCATTTCCCCTACATAAGTACCATCGCTCTCCACTACAGTCTGGAATATCAGCACAGAATCTCTGGTATAGATATCCCTCGAATGATAATTCACATTCAACGTCTCTACCAATTCCTTCAACTTCTCTGGTTTTGCCCTGGGGGTGTACAGAGGGGAACTTTTCTCACGGAAAAAAAAATATGTCCCTGTCTCTGTCAATGTCAGCAATACGCCAAACTGTGCTTCCTTGTCTATTATCAGTTTCAAAGTTTCCTTCACTAAGTCGGTTGTATTTATAAGCCGATGTACTACAGGAAATTCGCGTGCAAGCATGTATTTGGCACCTTCATAACGTAACCCATAAGATTTACGTTTTTTTTGAATACCGTCATAGCTTATGGTATCTGGTGTATGGTAAATGGCCAGACCGGTCAAAGTGTCTTTGCTGAAAAACAGACAGACAGACAGAATCGACTTTTTCATGTGAGCTGAATATTTCGGTTATTGTACTTTTAATTTTTTTATCCTTAAGATCTACCCTGGTCTGTCCTTCTGTTGTCCACGAGTACCCGCAGAGTAGTACGAAAATGAACCAGCTAAGAGGATATCTATTTATTTGAGTACACATGTCTTTATATTAAATGTCATTCTTTACTACTCGTAATTTGTACTTTTAATAACCGGCTATAGTGTGAAGCTCTTTTGGTGTCTTTATGGTTACGCTGCCATCTCTGTTGAGCCGCACAAATACACGAATGAATGTACTGTGCCTTAGCCCGGAAGTCTCCAATATCGCCGCTCTCCATGATCTGCTATTTTTTCTGAATTCTTGTACAACAATCTCTGAAAAAGACGAAGTCTCACCTACAATCTGTTCTATATCACCCAAGCTATCATTTCGAAGCACCTGGCATTTAAATACATAGATAGAATCCATTCTCACTTTATTCTGCCCTTCCTTCCTATATCTTTGGCTGATGGCCTTCTCTAAGTCTTCCACATCTCCGCCTTGATAAGAAGCCGGCCATCCTAAAATTCTATTTTTTTTATTTGCCCAAAAGTATATGTCTTTTATGAATCTAAAGACAACAGAATCTTCGAAGATCACCACACTATACAGCCCCTTTTTAGACATTTCCTTTGATTCAAAATTTGAAAGCTCTATCTTCCTCAGAGCCATATTGTCCACATTATACACTTGGTCAAAAAAAATGGAGTCGGCCTCATATTCCAGATCAAAGTAGAGAGATTTCGGATGTCTATAACCATCTATTCCTTTAAATTGCAAGAGTGAACTTGTAGGAATATTGTGTTTGTAAAATATTGATAAAGAATATGCAATAGAGTGCTTTTTAAAAAAGCATTTGATCGATTTATCCGATTCCATGGTAAATTTAATGTATTTATTTTCATTATATGTAACCTGTGCATACATACCATTTGAAATACTACACATTATTGCTACAATTAACGAGATAAAGAATACTTTCTTTGTATACATGCTACATCTTTATTTGAAAACACATAATAACTTTCTCAAACCCATAAACAAGACCACCCTACCAGTGTCAACTACAATCTTCCCGTACTCTCTTTTCTACGGATTTTTTGGGCGCTCCTTTTCTTTCAAGAACCCTATTTCAGAGTTCTACACTTATCTTTAGTCATATTAATCTTAGCACCTTACCCATATTTATAATCAATTGATCAATTTTGTATATCTACAATAAGTTAACATAATGGATAGACTATCTTTTCATAGGATATATAATAATTACCCCATAGTCTATTACACTACCATACAGAGCCCGATTTAAGGGAGAGTCCTCCAATAGGATTTTAATAGATTCGATACGATCCATTCTGAAATTTATTAGGCTATCCAATGGTAAAGCAGACGGCGTTCCATGGATAAAGACGTACTTGGGAAATACTCTCATGAGATCGATACGATCCATGGCAGTAATCTTTTCGTTATCCGGTCTTTTTATCTCATTATGTTCCTTTTTATAGCCTATAGTATCTGGATTCCGCATCCCTCTGATTTTTACCTCACTAGCCTGCCTTAATGCCTTTACATACAAAAAGACCGTACTGTCACTCCTACCGTCCGTATAGTAATATTGTTTTGGTATGTCCTGAGCAAATGAATGGAAGCAGCAAAGGAACACAAAGCAATTTAAGATTAAAGTTTTTGGTAGTTTCATAATATGGATTTAGGCCCTTACGTAAGCTTGTTTAATATATAATACTGGCATTCCAAACATATTTATTTTTGCGTATATAAAAAAGTTTTTTGATGCTTATTGTTATCCTCGAACCCACATTGTTGGGAAAATATGTTTGCAATATATTATGTAAAAGCTTAGGAAGCCTACAACCTTTGTACGATTTTTGTGTTATCTTTAAATAAATTTTTAATTCATTGACTATGCAAAAAACACTGCTTTCCATATTTGTTCTCTGTGCTTTGCAAGCCACGGCCTGCACCAATCTCAGAGAAGACGCGAATAATACGCTTCAAGACAGTACTGGTGCTCCTGTAGAAAAAAACAAACCCAACACAAATTATAAACCTGCTTTCAAGGGCCAGACCCGTATAGCCGGTGTCAAGACCAAAAGCCCTTACACGGCAAAGGTGATCACCCAAGGTCTAAAATCCCCGTGGGGAATAGCGGTCCTACCGGACGGACGGTTTCTGATCACGGAAAAAGAGGGAACCCTGCGGATCGTCACCAAGGCAGGTCATGTATCAGAGGCCATCACCGGACTGCCAAAGGTAGATAGCAGAGGACAGGGAGGTCTTTTGGGCTTAACGTTGGATCCTCAATTCAGCAAAAACAGAATGGTATACTGGGTATTTTCCCAATCGGTAGATGGCGGCAACCTCACAGCTGTCGCTAAAGGGAAACTTGCTGCAAATGAGAAAACTATTGAAAATGTCAAAGTCATCTTTCAAGCAGGCCCTGCCCATGACGGCAAGTTGCATTTCGGAGGGCGTATCCTTTTCGACAAACAAGGCAACCTATTTGTAAGTACGGGTGAGCGTTCGGATAGAGTGACCAGACCCTTGTCACAGGATCTGAAAACGGGCTTGGGTAAAATCCTGCGCATGACAACGGAAGGTAAACCCGTCGCTGGAAACCCCTTTGCAAATACCGCAGGAGCCCTTCCTCAAATCTACACCTACGGGCATCGTAATGTACAAGGCCTGGCCTTCCATCCAGAGACCGGAGATCTGTGGGAAACGGAATTCGGTCCGCGCGGAGGTGATGAGCTCAACCGGATTGTGGCCGGCAAAAACTATGGCTGGCCTGTCATCACGTATGGATTGGAATATAGCGGAAAGGAAATAGGCAACCCACCCATACAGCAAAAGCAGGGACTAGAACAACCTGTCTATTATTGGGATCCGGTATTGTCGCCAAGCGGCATGGCTTTTTACACAGGATCTGACATTCCAGAATGGAAAAATAACCTGTTTATTGGCGGATTGAGCAGTACGCACATCGCCCGGTTGGTCATTCAAAACAACAAAGTCGTGGGAGAAGAAAGATTGCTCACGAAAGAAGGTCAACGTTTCCGTGATGTCATCGATGGGAAGGACGGTGCGCTCTATGCGATCACAGATGGGGGCAGGCTATACCGGGTTGGCAAGTAATAAACTAAACTCATGATGCTGGCGCACGAATCCTTTCGTGTGCCCAAAGATAAACGAGCACACGAAAGGATTCGTGCGCTAGCGGAGGGTAAATAAAAGAAAAGGGCACACGCCTGTGGCGTGTGCCAACTAATAAAGCAGTTTTTTATAGCGCAAACGCCCTATCTCCTTTTTTGTAAGGATAGTCTCCATCAAATTTCCCCGGTATCTTCACATAGCGCAACGCCTGTGTCATACCGACTTCCGAGGTGAAAAATCCCGTCAATGTAAGTTGCTTCATCATATGGAAGAAGTGGTTGGGAGTCTCATCCTTGATCGCATCCACTTTGCGCTTGAATTCGATCTCACCTGTATTGTCCCCTTCCTTCGCTTTCAGCTCTTCCTCTCGTTCCTTCAACGTTTTCGACCGCTCTTTTTGGAATTCTTTCGCCTCCTTGTCCAAGGTATTCACAAACTGTAGTTTCTCCTCGGCAGAAAGCTCTGCGAACTTCTTACCGAAATCCTTTCCGGCACGTTCATTCACTCCGTTCAACCCTTCGACGAATGCCTTTTGGTCGGCCGGTGAATAGCAGTCACGGATCATTACCGGGATAAACGAACCCACGTCCGCATCCTTTGCCCCCGGCGTGCTTGTCCGGGGCAGGATCGCTTCTGCCAGTTCATTCAAAAAATCTATATTGTTTTTTTCAAATAGCGTCTCCACCGTTTTGGAAGCTGGTCTGGTACAGCCTTCCAAAAACAGATTGGCTCCGATCACAGAGCCGCCCAATATCATGGCGACCCGTTGTATAGCTTCTCTTCTGTTCATTGTAGTTACATTAAAAATTATACTTGACTTCCCATCCGGGACGATACGTGCGCTTTACAAATTGGTTCACTTCATCAAAATTTGTCACGCGCATATTGTCATTGTCCCACAACAGCTTCAGGCTCCTGCCGGGATATTTATTATTTATACGAAGATCTGCGCCACGGATAGCCAGATTGGCCATCAACAAGGCTTCTGTCAAAGGGCCTGAGATCTCAAAAGGGGCAGACATTTCCATCTTGCCATATCCGGCAAGACAGCCTTCTACCCACTGTGCCCAGTGTCCTTTGGCACCATCGGGAACTCTCGCGTACTTTTGCTTTACCTCTTTGTACTTTTTGGACGTAGGCAGCAGACGTGGGTTGGCGGCATAGGTATCGGCCAGTATCTTGCCTTTCTTACCGATCAGCAGGATACCGTTTCCTCCGTCGCCAAATTTCTCATTGGGTTCCAGTTCGTCCGGTCTGGGTGGCTGTATACCACCATCCATCCAATGGATCTTGACATCTCCTTTGGTCTTTGGCGTTTTGGGGAAGGTAAGGGTCACCGAACTGGACGGAGGACAGGATTCGGGAAAATACCCTCTCTTGAACTCATCCACGTACACCGACCCTACACTGGCCTGCACATCCTTGACATATTGGAGTCCGTAAATACTGAAAGGTGCCTCCAGGTTATGGCATCCCATATCGCCCAAGGCTCCTGTGCCGTACGGCCACCATCCACGCCAGTTGAACGGCACCAATTTGTTGATGTAGTCCGTATAGGGGGCAGTACCAAGCCATTTGTCCCAATCCAATGTAGCCGGTACGGGTGCTTTTTGCGTCGGCCAGGCGATTCCCTGTGGCCATACCGGTCTGTCTGTCCAAGCATATACCTCGACAAGGTCACCGATCAGACCTGCATCCACCCATTCGCGCATCTGGCGGACACCGTCTCCCGATGCCCCCTGATTGCCCATCTGGGTCACCACCTTGTATTTTTTGGCGGCATGGGTCAATGCCCTGGCTTCCCATACATCATGTGCCAGGGGTTTCTGCACGTACACGTGCTTGCCTAATTCCATGGCAGCCAATGCCTGTATCGCGTGGTTGTGGTCGGGGGTAGAGACGGACACAGCATCGATATGTTTGTGTTCCTTGTCCAACATTTCCCTAAAGTCCGTATAGAACTTGGCTTTTGGGAAATTGCTGACACTATCCTTTGCCCGGACTTTGTCCACATCACAGAGATAGGCGATATTGGCCTTGCCACTCTTGTGAAAGTTGTTGACGTCCGATCTGCCCATTCCTCCGACACCAATGGAGGCAATCTGTAGCATATCGCTAGGAGCTCTATATCCTTTTCCACCCAGTACATGCCTTGGCACGATACTGACGCCCGCTGCGATGACAGCGGCCTTGCGAATGAAATCTCTACGGTTTTCTTTTTCGTTAGTCTGCATGGTCTTAAAAATTACAAATTACCTTTTTTGAGTTCCTCCACCGCAAAATCTACAGCCCGAGCCGTCAGGGCCATATAGGTCAGCGACGGGTTGATACAGGCAGCAGAGGTCATACAGGCACCGTCGGTCACAAAGACGTTCAAGGCATCCCACACCTGGTTGTGTTTGTTCAGCACAGAGTTCTTGGGATCCGTACCCATACGTGCCGTACCCATCTCGTGGATACCCTGGCCAAAGCCGTAACCATTATCATAGGTTTTGACGTCCTTTACGCCGACACTTTCCAGCATCTCCTTCATCTCGTTCATCATATCCGGGCGCATCTTTTTCTCGTTCTCCTTGATTTCCATATCCATGGCCAGGATCGGCAGCCCCCATTTGTCCTTCTTGTCCTTGTCCAGGAATATACGGTTCTCGTGATAAGGCAGGATCTCGCCGAATGCACCGAAGTTGATCGACCAGGCTCCGGGTTCGAGCATCGCATCTTTCCAGGCTCCTCCTACGCTCATCTCTTCGACAGAGCCCGACCAGCGGCCACGACCTGCTCCCCCTTGATAACCGAATCCACGTACATAATCCCTTTTTTTCGTATCTCCGGGCACATTGACAAAACGGGGTACATATAATTTTCCGGGACGTCTTCCAAATTCATATTTGTCATCATAACCTTCCACTATTCCTCTGGCACCCAACCTAAAGTGATGATCCATGGCATTGTGCCCAAGTTCGCCGCTACTGCTGCCAAGTCCTCCTTCCCACACATCCGTGGCGGAGTTCATCAATACCCAGGTAGAGTTGAATGCCGAAGCATTTACAAAAATAATCTTGGCATAAAATTCATAAGTCTGGTTTGTCTCTGCATCGATGATCTCTACACCTTTTGCTTTTTTGGTATCCTTGTCGTACAAGATACGGGTCACGATCGAAAACGGTCTCAACGTCAGGTTACCGGTCTTCATCGCGGCAGGAAGTGTAGCAGCTTGCGTACTGAAATACGCTCCAAAGTTACACCCCAGCCAACATTGGTTTTGGAATTGACAGTTGATCCGGCCTTCATGCGGTACAGTAATGTTGGCCGATCTGGAATTGATGAAGTGCCGGGTACCGCCGTACTGCTGTTTGAGGCGAGCGGCCAGGTCTTTTTCGACCACGTTCATCGGAATAGCCGGCATAAACTCGCCATCTGGAAGCACGTCCAAACCATCCCGGTTACCTTGTATACCGGCAAACCGCTCGGCATAACTATACCAAGGAGCGATATCCTTGTACCGAATAGGCCAATCCGTGCCGTGGCCATCCTTTAGATTGGCCTCAAAATCCAGATCCGAAAAACGGTAACTCTGCCTTCCCCAGGTCAGGGAGCGCCCTCCTACCTGATACCCCCGGTACCAGTCAAACCGCTTGACCTCCGTATAGGGGCTCTCTTTTTCATTTACCCAGAAATCCAGGTTTTTCTCATTTAGGGGATAATCTCTCTTCAAAACGGGATAATTTTCCTCCATCTCCCTGGTTCTGCCCCCCCGATGCGGGTATTGCCACAGGTCTTCATTGGCATGATAATCCTTGATATGCTCCACGTTTCGGCCACGTTCCAGCATGATCGTTTTTAACCCTTTTTGCGTAAGCTCTTTCGCTGCCCAGCCTCCACTGATCCCCGAACCTATCACAATAGCGTCGTACACATTATTCTCAACCATTTTATTTAGTTTGTTTATATTAGATTATTTAACTCTCTCTTCTTTTTTTAGTGGTCAGTGATCAGTAGTCAGTGATCAGTAACTGACCACTGACTACTGACCACTTGTTACTGATTCGATACCTTTTCGTCTTTGAACAGCACTAAAAATATCAGCATCACTACAAAGGCGATCACGGCAGGAACAATCCATACCTGCTGCCAGAACCCCGCTAAATCCGACCCTCGCAGTTCTTGATATTTATCTCCGATAAAACCGGCAACCCAAAATCCAATAAGTTGTCCTACACCATAAGTCGCCAATGTAATCAATCCTTGTGCGGCACTTTTGTATTTTACGCCTGCTTTGCTATCTGTATAGATCTGTCCCGATACAAAGAAGAAATCATAACAAATTCCGTGCAGGGCTATACCTAAGATCAACATGAAAGACAGCTCTCCTGCATTTCCGTAGGCAAACAACAGGTACCGTAAACCCCATGCCAACATACCGACCAAAATGGTCTTCTTAAAGCCAAATCTCGTAAAGAAAACAGGCAATAACAGCAAGAAAAACACCTCGGACACCTGCCCAATAGTCATCTTTCCTGTTGGATCTTTCAATCCTATTTCAGCCAAAAAGGGATTGGCATTCTGATAATAAAACGCCAATGGAATACAGATAAGTATGGACGAAATAAAGAATATAAGAAAATTTTTGTCCTTCAACAATTTCACGGCATCCAACCCGATAATGGAGGCGAAAGAAGGTTTTTCCTCTATACTGGCTTTGACCGGAGGGGTCTTAGGCAGGACAAAGGAAAACAAACCCAATACCAGGGAAGCAACTGCTGTCATCAAAAAAGTATTTTTCAACAGCCCTTGTGCAGCGCCTTCTTGCGAATCCCATTTGAACAGATAGCTGATAGACAGACCGGCTACAATCCAACCTATTGTCCCCCAGATACGGATACTGGAAAATTGTTTTTCGGGATTGGTCAGCTGTCTGAATGAGACGGAATTGACCAGGGCCAACGTAGGCATGTACAAAATCATATAGGCTAGCACATAAGGATAAAAAACAGCTATTTCTGTTGCATTGTACATCTGGAACATCAAAAATGCGCCGATCAGATGCAAGATTCCCAAGATCCGCTCCGCATTGAAATACCTATCCGCAATCATACCGATGATAAACGGGGCAATAATAGCACCTAATGACTGTGTAGAGAATACATTGGATATCTCATAAGGTTCGGCTTGAAGGTTCTTAATAAGGTATGTACCCAACGTAACGAACCACGCTCCCCAAATAAAAAATTCGAGGAACATCATAAACGATAGTTTAAATCTGATTGAAGGTGTCATGTTTATTTTGTTTTAAATTGATTAGCGTTTTTTATTTTAAAGTTATGATGGTGACAAAGGTTACAGTGGTTATAGAAGCCATGAGCCTTCGTCTCTTTCATAACCCCCGTAACTACCATAACCATTATCATTTTATTTCAAAAAACTGTCCACTTCCCTATAGGCATTGACCAGAGCTTCCTCTCCCTCTTTTCCAGATTTGGACATACCGTGTTCCATACCAACGATTCCTTTATACCCTTTATTGTACAACCACTTGAACACATTTTTATAGTTGATTTCTCCGGTAGTCGGTTCTTTACGCCCAGGATTGTCCCCCACCTGTATGTAAGCAATCTCGCTCCAGCACTGCTGCATGAAATTGATCAGATTCCCTTCGTTCTTTTGCTGATGATAAGCATCATACAGAATTTTGCAGGAAGGGCTGTTTACAGCCTTACAGATTTCGTATGCCTGATCGGTATATCTCAGGAATAAGTCCGGCGTATCACTCAACGGTTCCAAAACCATCGTGATGCCATGAGGTTCGAACAGCTCCGCTCCTCGCTTTAGGCCTTCGATGACATTGGCAGTCTGCACACCCAAAGGCAATTTTCGTTCATAGTTTCCAGGGACTACGGTCACCCATTGGGCATTGACCCGTTTGGCAATCTCGATGGATGCCCGGCAACCTTTCAAAAATATATCCAAGTGCTCTTGCTTATTGGCAGCCAAGGTGTTTGCGCCATTGCCACCCTTGGGTACGACAAATACCCCCATCCGCATACCCAATTTAGTCAAAAGTTCACCTATTTTTTTCTGTTCGTCCACGCTTCTGTCTGGCATACCGTTGTCTTCGATACTTCGAAAACCCAGGTCATGCATGTATTTTATCTCATCCAGCATATTGCTACCTGCAGAAGCCTTAAACATGCCTTGATGAGGGGCATAATCCAGATTAAAGGTCGTTCCCTGCATACGGGTTGTTGATAGCGTATGTGAAGACAGCATTGCGCTGCCTGCAAGTACTCCTGTACTTTTAATAAAATCTGATCTCTTCATCAATATGAGGTTTATTTTGATTGCACTCTATTATTTATATTATTATAACAATACTTATTAAATTCTCATGTTAGCGCACGAATCCTTTCGTGTGCTTGTTATTACGAGGCACACGAAAGGATTCGTGCGCCAGCGTGGGGCAAGCATTCCTGTACTTTTAATAAAATCTGATCTTTTCATCAAATACAAGGTTTATGTTGATTTCTTTCTATAATTATAAATAAATGTACTTATTAAATCACGAACTATATACCACTAGATATAAAGGTGTGTATCGATACCGGGCTTCGCGACAGGATAAAACCCATTCTCACCGGGCATGATCTTCGGATTTGCATCCCAGGCATATACTTCCGGAGATAAATCGACAGTAGACTGTAACGCTTCATCCCATTTGATCACCTTTCCGGTATAACATGCCGCACGGCCGATGATACCTGTCAATGTGCTATAGGCCGAAAAATCAATATCCGAAAATCGGTATTCGCCCTTTGCAATAGCATCAAACAGTTCAACATGTTCCTGTGCATAGGGGTTGGGGTCACCTTTGGACTGATGCCTATAGATTTCATTTCCTTGTGCATCCCACAGCACCGCTTGGTTTCCTGCCGATAGATATACCCTTCCTTTGGTCGCTTGAAAAGTTTCGTCCACCCGATTGGTGATCCCTTCGAAATGCCGACATTGGCTGTACACTACTGTTCCATCATCATATGTCAGTTCTACCGCAAAATTATCGTAGATCTCTCCATGGTCTTTGCCTGTACGGTGCGCCCGAGATCCCGTTCCTTGGATAGAAACAGGGTATTTTCCTTTGATCCAATTGGCTATATCGATATTGTGCACATGCTGCTCCACAATATGGTCACCACATAGCCAATTGAAATAGAACCAATTGTGCATCTGGTATTCCATTTCGGTTTGACCGGGCTTTCTAGGCCTGAGCCATACCCCTCCACTGTTCCAGTAGACCTGTCCCGATACCACGTCCCCGATCTGCCCATCATGTATACGTTGGATGGCCTCTCGATAATTACGTTGAAACCTCCTTTGGAAACCGACTACTACGTTCAGTTTTTTGCGTTTGGCCTCTTTGGCCAAATCCAATATCTTACGGATTCCGGGAACATCCACCGCTACAGGCTTTTCCATAAAGGCATGCTTGCCCTGCCTGACCACTTCTTCAAAATGCTGAGGCCTAAATCCTGGAGGCGTAGTCAAAATAACAACATCTGCATCGGCAATAGCCTGTTTATACGCCTCAAAACCAACATATTTCCGGGAATCCGGTACATCAACCTTGTCTGCATATTTTTTGATTAAATTGTTGTAAGACTTCTCTATATTGTCCGCAAAGGCATCTGCCATAGCGACCAATTTCACATGCTGTCCCGAATTAAAGGCATTGACCACAGCTCCCGTACCTCGTCCACCACAGCCTACAACGGCTATCTTGATCGCATCGTCTACTCCAGACAATACGGAAGAGACTGCCGGGCTGGTGCCCACAACGGCTAAACCTGCAACAAGGGATGAAGATTTGATAAAATCTCTTCGGTGTATATTTTTCATGTTTTATATTTTAAAGTTATATGAGTTAGGAGGTGAAGGATTCGTCACTCAATTTCAAAAGTCTTCAATTGGTTTTTGGTTATAATATTTTATGATGTCTTCCAAAGGTGGCGGGTTCAATGGTCTTACCACACGCATCCCTACAAAGGGGGCTTCGGGAAACCACCAATTGGACTTGGGAACCTGTGGGTCCAGCTGCTTCCACATCGGATCTGAAAAACCTCTTGCCGCAGAGCGCAATTCGGCGGCCGTGCTTTTGAAAGACCCGCCCCGTACTGCATGTGGATACAGTTCTGTAGGAACAGTAACCGGATCTTCTACAACATCCTTGTCGGCCCTATGCGTATAGTCCGGGAGGTACTGATCGTAGGTCCACTCCGCAACATTTCCGATCATATCGTACAAACCAAAAGCATTTGGTTTCTTTTGTCCTACCTTATGCGTTTTATCTTCACTATTATCAGCATACCACGCATACTCGCCCAACGCGGGAGCATCATCACCATAATAATATTCGGTAGCCGATCCTGCCCGACAGGCATATTCCCATTCAGCTTCCGTAGGCAACCGATAAAATATACCCGTTCTCAGGTACAACCATTTACAAAACTGAATCGCATTATAGTGTGTCATGGCTATCGCCGGTTGACCTTGCTTGCCCATACCAAAGGTCATGTCCAGATAAGGTTTTGTGGGCCGCGTCACAGCATCAATGCCCGTAGGCTGTGTCACACCATCCACCTTTTGTTTTGCCTCACTATCTGTCCGTTTGGAAAGTTCATAGTCTTGGTAGAGAAAAGCTTCAAAAACATCCCAGGTGATTTCGTAGGTACTCATCCAAAAAGGAGATATTTTCACTTGATGCACAGGCTTTTCGTCTGCGTTGCCTGTCTTGCTACCCATCAAAAAACTCCCGGCCGGAATAGCTTCCATAGAAAACGATAGAGACGTATTGGGTATGACCTGCGTATACCGCTCATTAGGAACCGACTGACCTAAAACAATCCCGCCCCCCAGCAAAAAACAAATACTTAAAATAATCCTTCCCATAATATGGTTAGTGTTCAAAGTACACTTTAATAAAACCTAAAATTAAGACTTCCAAATGACAATTGCAATAACATTGTCGTTACAGAATACAGAAAATAAATATTTAGGTATTGTTAAGCATATATATTTTTGTCGTCCAGACAGCTTGCCCCGAATGCATTCGGGCATAGGGATGAGAAGAAAGATGAAATACAAAAAAGTTTGCATACCAGCTAAGAATACGCTAAATTTGGCCATTATTAATAAAAATGACGGTTTTACGTATATACCACATCCATTTGCATCATCGCCATTGCGGCGATATGTAACTGTTATGTGTTTCTACGTGAAGCATTTTTCCCAATAGTCCTTATTTATTAATAATTATCAACGACAACTTGAATACTTTGAAACCTGCATGAATTGCCTCACTTTCACAAAAGAACACAAATTAAGCAAGCTCTACTGTAGACCACAGACAATAGGCAAAAAAACAATTCATGCAAGCTTCATTGCCGTTAAAAAATAGAACATTCTAATGAAAAATCTTAAAATTGCTATCCAGAAATCGGGTAGGTTAAACGAAAAATCTGTTCTTCTTCTTAAAAACTGTGGACTGGACTTCGAAAATTACAAAAGCTCCCTCATCACCACTGTATCCAACTTCAACCTCGAAATACTTTTCCTGCGGGACGACGATATTCCGGGGTATGTAGAAGAAGGCATTGCCGATCTGGGCATCGTTGGCGAAAATGTCATCGACGAAAGCCAGGCCAAGGTCAATTATATACAGCGTTTGGGGTTCGGTAAGTGTACCCTAAAACTGGCCATACCCAAAGATTCACCTGTACAGGAACTAAAAGATCTGAATGGCAAGTCTATTGCAACCTCGTACCCCAACATTCTTAAAAATTTTCTGGACGAATACAAGATACAAGCCGATATACAGACTATCTCCGGTTCGGTCGAAATCGCACCGGGGCTTGGACTGAGCGATGCTATCTGCGATATTGTCTCTACAGGTGGTACACTAAAGAGCAATGGACTGAAGCCCTTCGCAGACGTACGCAAATCTGAAGCTATCCTGATCGGGCGCAATGGTCTGGAAAAAAATGAGATCCTTTGTGAACTGTTACAACGTATCCAATCGGTATTGCGTGCCAAAGAGACCAAATATGTCGTACTGAATGTTGAGAAATCCAATTTACCCCAAATCACGGAACTTCTGCATGGGGTCAAAAGCCCTACCGTCGTCCCATTGGCCGAAGAAGGTTGGGTAGCGGTACACACCGTCATATCCGAAGATGATTTTTGGGAAAAAATAAACAAACTGAAATCGGCAGGAGCACAGGGAATCGTGGTCATGCCTATCGAAAAAATCATTTTGTAATGCTGCGAACATACAAATACAATACCCTTTCGGCAGAGGAGAAAAATCAATTGATCCAACGGAATACAGATCCGAACAATACGATTCAAGAAACGGTTTCCGGCATTTTAGATCAGGTCAAAAACAAAGGCGATGAAGCTCTGCGGGATTTTGCTGCGAAATTTGACAAGGTAGATCTGAAGAATTTATTTCTGGAAAAAAGCGATATCGAAGCTTTAGCTTCCACCATTTCCCGCGATCAGCAGCGTGCGTTGGAAATTGCCTTTCAGAATATACACCGATTTCACAGCACACAGCTCCGGCGCGAACGCGTCACCGAAACGATGCCCGGCGTAAAATGTTGGCGTGAGGTGCGCCCTATCGAAAAAGTGGGTCTATATATCCCAGGAGGGTCTGCCGTATTGCCCTCTACCCTCTTGATGCTCGGTGTGCCAGCCCGCATTGCCGGCTGTAAGGAAATCGTCGTCTGCTCTCCGCCTCAACAAGACGGTAAGATCAATGGTTTCGTAGCCTACTGTCTGCTTTTACTAAAGATAGACCGTATATACCTTGTCGGTGGAGCACAGGCAGTGGGTGCCATGGCCTACGGGACGCAGACTATCCCGAAAGTAGACAAGATATTTGGCCCGGGAAATCAATATGTCACCAAAGCCAAAAGCATCATTCAGGGGCAAACCAACGTCAGTATCGATATGCCGGCAGGGCCATCGGAAGTACTGGTCATTGCCGATCAGAGTGCCAATCCGGCTTTTGTCGCGGCAGATCTGCTTGCCCAGGCCGAACACGGAGCCGATAGCCAGGCTGTATTGGTAGCCACTTCATCTGCTACCATAGAGAAAGTCAACAAAGAACTAAAAAAACAGATAATTGTCTTACCTCGACAGGAATTGGCTCGGAAAGCCATTGAAAACTCGTATGCTATCATTACAGAAACGCTCATAGAAGCCATGGAGTTTTCCAATGCCTACGCTCCGGAACACCTCATTATAGAAAGTGACGAATGGCAATCCCTGATCGTTAAAATAAGCAATGCGGGATCTGTCTTTCTCGGACATCTGACTCCCGAAAGTGCAGGAGATTACGCATCGGGCACCAACCACACCTTGCCTACGTCGGGCTATGCCCGTTCGTATTCGGGCGTATCCGTAGATTCTTTTATCAAGAAAATAACCTTTCAGCACATCAGCGAAGAAGGTCTCCAACAGATAGGCTCCACTGTAGAGATACTCGCCGAACTGGAAGGACTGCAAGCGCATAAGAATGCGGTGAGCATACGGAATTAAATAAAGAGAGGAGCTAATGCTCCTCTCTTTATTTAATTTATCTCTTCCCGAACCTTTCCTTAAATTCCTCCGGAATCGGCCTCTCCAACAGGTATTGGTAATAGAAACGAGCCCTTTCGTAAAAGTCATACCGCAGTTTTGACCGTGCGAATCCATGTCGGCTACCCGGATAGATCATCAATTCAAACGGTACACCATGATCCGTCAATGCATCAACCAATTGTGTCGTATTTTGCAGATGGACATTGTCATCCAAATCCCCGTGCATAATACGCAGACCTCCTTTATAACGGTCGACATACGTCAATATAGACCCTGATCTATACCCTTCCGCATTGTCTTGTGGTGTATCCATCCAACGTTCGGTATAATGCGTATCGTACAGTTCCCAGCTGGTCACCGGTGCTCCCGCAATGCCATAATCAAAATAATCAGCTCCTTTTGTCAATGCCAGACAGGTCATATACCCTCCATAGCTGTGCCCGGTGATCAACAATTTGTTTTTGGCCACCCAGGGTTTGGATTTGAGCCATTTGACGACAGTAATGTAATCGATCAGCTCCCAATGTCCCAGATTGCGGTGCATCCAGGCGACACCTTGCTTGCCAAAATGCCCCGAAGCCCTGTGATCACACTGTATCTGTATAATTCCTTCATTGGCCCAATACTGTGACATGCCTCCATAAGGACTTTGTGAACTGTTTTTCCACGTATTTTTGACCGTACCGGCGTCGGGACCTCCGTAGATACTCATAATGACCGGATAAACTTTGGTTTCATCAAAATCGGTTGGATAGGTGATCACAATCGGAAGATCAAACTTACCATCATCGGACTTTATCGTAAAATATTCGGTTTTGCCAATGTTATACCTGGCAAAATCAGGTGATTTGCTATCTGCCAATTCCCGCATGATTTTACCTTTATTATCGACCAAAGCCACTTTGTTTGGTGTATCCACGTTGGAATAATTCGTAATGAAGTAGGCTCCATTGGGTGACACACGGACTTGATGCGTATAATCGCCAAACGTCAAACGTTTGAAATTCTTTCCCGAATAATCTATCCGGTATAAATCTACCGTAGCCGAATTTTCTTTACGAGCCGTAAAATAGATCACCTTATTCTTTTCATCGATGTATTCCAAAGAGACGACCTGCCAATCTCCTTGGGTGATGGGATTGAGCAGCTTGCCATCCAGTGTGTACAGATAATAATGTGCCCAACCCGTTTTATCGGATTTCAAAATATAATGTTTATTGTCCGCCAGGTAGGTGATGCGTTCTTCGTGGTCCAGATTGATCCATGTCGGTTGTTGTTCGTCATAGATTTCTTTCTTGCTTCCATCAAAAGGATTGACGGCATAAAATTTTAGATTGGTCTGGTCTCGGTTCATCCATTGCACCATAATGGATTGGCTGTCAAAACTCCAATAGGGTTGTCCGAAATATTGATCTTCATCTTCGTTAAAATCTGCCCATACGATCGGAGAACCTTCCACCTTGACAAAACCTATCCTAACTTTCGGATTCTCCTGTCCCGCTTTAGGATACCGGGTTTCTTCCAGATAGCCATTCTGTCCCCTGGACACGTAGATCGGAAACATGGGGACTCTCGTATCATCAAACCGCATAAAGGCCAGTTGCTTGCTATCCGATGACCACCAAAAGGCTCTGTAGTTTGTCGGTCTACCCAAGATTTCTTCATAATACACCCACGATGACCAACCGTTGTAGATCACGTCCGTACCATCTGAAGTATATTGTACCTCCTTGCCCGAACGGATCTCCATACTGTATAGGTTGCTATTCCTGGTGAAAGCCACATACTTTCCATCGGGCGAAAGCGTAGGATTCTGTTCTTCCTCTTCGGGCGAATCGGTCAATTTCTTTTCTTCTCCCGTTCCATAATCGATAAAAATATCCTTGTCCCGTACAAACACTCGTGTGGAGATGTCTTCCTTAGGGACATAGAGGCTTCTGGCTCCGGTTTTGACGTCGACTTGATAGGTCTTTTTGTCCTTTGCGTCTTCTTCCAGATAATGCGTATCATCAGCCCAACCCGAATATCCGTTTATCGGTTGGGTGAGCGTATATCCTTGTCCCCAGGATTCATCAAAGCTCAAACGCCTGGTCTGCGCATGGGTCAGGTGATAGGCCATAAGCAAGCCAACAACCCACAGGGTGCTAAAAACTTTCTTCATAGAAATCTAAAAATTAGTCGGACGAAGTTACAATTTAGTACATGACAAAAAAAGTTTTTCGTCATTGCGAGCGAAGCGAAGCAATCTCTACGGACGAAAAACGCAGATTGCCACGTCGTGCCTTCTCGCAATGACGCGTTTTTATGTTGTTTTTATTTTTTGTCATGTACTGTAAAATTATAAATAAAAAAGCCACCTTTTTAAAGTGGCTTCGTATAAGTTCAAATAGATACTAGAGGCTAAAACGTAAAATTGTTTCTTTCGACCAACTCTCCATTGCTTTCATAAGTCGAATCGTCCTGACCGGGCTCGTATCTCTTTTCTACGACGTCCTGGTTGGCTTTGATATATTCCACCACCTCTGTCAATCCTTCGGCGAATTTTTCAAAATCTTCTTTGTATAAGAAAATTTTGTGCTTGATAAACTGACCGTCTTCGAAACGCTTTTTACTTTCTGTGATCGTCACATAGTAATCATTTGACCGAGTCGCTTTTACATCAAAAAAATAAGTACGTTTTCCCGCTCTCACCTTTTTTGAAAATACCTCTTCACGCTCTTTGTTTTCAAAATCTCCCATTAGTCTAGTAAGTATTTAAGTTTAATTTCAATGTTTTGATGCTATAAATATATAGGAATTAATTTTAAAAGTCCAAATTTTTATGAAAAATTTATAAAAGTTTTTTAGTCCCTAAAACTTTTCCAAAGTTTGAAACTTTAGAAAAGCTATCGTGCGCAGCATTCACCGACAAAATCAGGGGTTTTACCGACCTTTATCCCAAAGATGCCTAAGTACGTTGCGGGTAAATGTCGATTTTCATGTATATTCGAATTGTAATAATTTAGAAATGGATACAAAAGATAAACATAACATACCACCAGTCCCTCCCAACAACTCCAAAAGTGCTACTACGGTCGGCGCTATCATTATCCTGTTCGGGGTTTTTCTGCTATTGAAGAACCTGGACTTTGGGATAATCATTCCTTCCTGGATCTTGGGGTGGCAAATGATACTTATTATCATCGGCTTGGTCATCGGTGTCAATTCCAATTTTGAGAAAAAATCATCCCTTATCCTTATTTGTTTGGGTGTATTGTTTTTATTGAAGGAATGGATAGGGTTTTCGGTAGGCAAAGTCCTTATTCCCTTGATTGCCATAGGCATAGGTATTTATCTGGTCAAACGTAACAGACAAGCTGGCTCTCACCCCCCTATTCCGCCACAAGGGGACGCTGCTACAACTGACGACAGCTTCGATTGGGACAAACGGGTCGGAGACTTCTCTGCGACCGAAGAAACGGATCATAGCCGCAATGACGAACGTACGTATGCTTCGTCGCCCTACGGATTGGAAAACTATCTAAAAGTCGAAGCTATCCTGGGCAGTTCAAAGAAGATTTTGATGACCAAGAATTTTCTGGGAGGGACATTGACCAATATATTGGGGAGCACAGAGATCAACCTGTTGCAGGCAGACCTCCAACAGCCTGCTGTCATCGATGTCTTTCAATTGTTTGGAAGTACAAAAATCATTGTTCCTCCACATTGGACAATATCTACGCAGGTCTCTTCTGTACTGAGCGAAAATGACGATAGGCGTATCATCATCAACCATCCTTACGACGAAAATAAGCGGTTATACATTACAGGAACATCTATCTTGAGCAATATTGCCATCAAAAACAGCTAGTAGCATGTCGTCTCCCCCATTCAAAATAAAGAATAAAAACCGTCTGATCCACATCAGCTCATGTACGGTCGGCATCCTGTATTTTCTAGTATCCTATTTCTTGCTGTGGTGGGATATGCGCCCCTTGAAGGTAACACCTACCGAACCCGCTATAGGAGCTGTTTCCATGACAATATGTTCTTATCTTATTTTCAGTTCTTTACAATTTTACCTTCCCCGAAAAAACCAGTACATCAAGATTATCATCATCTGCTTCATCCTGACGGTCGTCAGCGTAGCCATATCTGTCTTTGCTCTTTTGCAGTTTTTTGATGTACCGTCGCTTGAACATTTTACAGCAAGGCTACCCTATCGTTTCATTATCAACTTTCTGTTGCTGCTGTTTATCATGGTCATCAATATATTCTGGAATATACAGGAAGAATACGAGGACAACAAACGCAGGAAAGAAGAAACCGAAAAACTGGTGCGGGAGGCCGAGCTCTACAACCTCAGACAGCAGTTGCAGCCCCATTTTCTATTCAATAGCCTCAACTCGATCATTGCTTTGATTTCGGCCAAACCCGATCTGGCCCGGAAAATGACCTTTCAGCTGTCGGACTTTTTGAGGGGAACGATGCGCAAGGATGACAAACAGCTCATTCCTTTGGGCGACGAAATCCGCCACTTGGAACTTTATCTGGAAATCGAGAAGGTTCGTTTTGGTCACCGACTGAATACGGTATTCCATTATGAGGAAAAGGTATTGAAAACCAAAGTTCCCGGCATGATCATCCAGCCTCTCATGGAAAATGCCATCAAGCACGGTCTATACAACGTCACCGGTGACGTCTGCATAGAAACACATATCCATCTTGAACAACAGATGCTGACCATATCCATCAGCAATCCCTACGACAAAGATCAATATACAAGCACCAAAGGCACTGGATTTGGATTGAGCAGTGTACAGCGTAGACTATTCTTGATCTATGGACGTACGGACCTGCTGTCTGTACAGAAAACCGAAAGTAAATTTATAGCAAGCATAAAAATACCTCAACATGATCAAAGCATTGATAATTGACGATGAGCCTTTGGCTCGCCTTATTATCTCCGAATACCTTGCTGCACACCCCGACATCACGGTCGTAGGCGAATGTGGTGACGGATTTGAAGGGATAAAAGCCATTCAACAGCACAAGCCGGATCTGGTGTTTCTGGATGTACAAATGCCCAAGTTGACCGGATTTGAGATGTTGGAGATACTGGACGAAACACCCCATATCGTATTTACGACCGCATTTGAAGAATTTGCCCTAAAAGCTTTCGAAAAGAGTGCGGTAGACTATCTTCTCAAACCGATCAGCCAAGAGCGATTTGAACAAGGTTTGCAAAAATTCAGACAATTGCATACTTCCCAGACCAGCACCTCCTCTTCGAATACTTCGAATATGGAAGTCTTGAAAAGCGAAATCGAGGAAACGACGCTCGAACGTATCGTCGTCAAAAACGGTTCACAGATCAAACTCATTCCAGTACAGCAGATCCTCTATCTGGAAGCTTACGACGACTACGTCAAGATACATTGTCCCGACGGCATGTTTCTCAAAAACAAAACCATGTCCTCTTTTGAAAAACAATTGGATCCCAAACAATTTGTACGTGTCCATCGTTCGTATATCGTTCGGGTGGATCAATTGGCCAAGATCGAACCTATGGAAAAGGAAAGCTATAAGGGTATCCTGCTCAATGGAGACAAAGTGAATATCAGTAAATCCGGGTATGCAAGGTTGAAACAAACTATTGGGTTATAGTTCTTTGTTTTTGTAATTTTGCCGTATGAGTAAAGCATTCATTTCGGCACTTATTTTTTTATCCTTCGCGACCGATGGCGTATTGGCTCAAGACACCTTGAAGCGAGATCCATTGGACCTGTACATCGATTCGGTCGCACAGGCCTATACCCAACAGCCCCATACACATTCACTGGCCATAGGTATCGTTCACCATAACCGGACAAAAGCGTTCTTCTACGGTGAAACGGCAAAGGAAAATGCCATATTACCGACCGAAGAAACGATTTACGAGATAGGTTCGATGACCCAGATCTTTACGGCAACGCTACTGGCCGACGTGGTCGAAAAGGGTATCATCCGGTTGGAAGATCCTATTGTAAAATTTTTGCCCGACTCCATAGCCCACAATACCAGCCTGCAAGGTATAACCTTTCAATCCCTAGCCAATCATACTTCCGGCCTGCCCCATTCACCATCCAACCTGGACAAGAACCCCAACTATAATCCGCAGGATCCATACGCATTATACACCCGTAGAGATCTATTCGCTTTTCTAAAAAGCTTCCAGGCAAACACCACACCTGGAGAAAAATACGAATACAGCCCTTTGGGATATGGTCTTTTGGGCGAATTGATTTCCATGATTGCAAAGAAACCTTATGGTCAGCTTGTCAAAGAAGTCATCACGACCCCACTCTCCATGACAAACACGACGAACAAGCTGAACCCCAAGACCCAGCAACTGATACAGGGATACGATGAAAAAGGACAGAAAACATTATCTTGGAATACACAGGCTATGGCAGGTGCAACAGTCCTAAAATCAAGCCTAAAGGATCTCCTGGTGTACGCTCAGGCACAGTTCAACATGCCAAATACTCCGCTAGAGCGTGCCATGGCGCTGACACGACAATTCACGTATTTCCTCCCTCCCGATTCTGATATTGGGCTGGCATGGCACATGAACATGGTCGGAGACATCGTTGTCTATTCGCATACAGGCAATTCGGGTGGATATCGTTCATTTATCGCCTTGGCTCCCGACAAAAAATCAGCTTTGGTCGTACTGACCAATACGGCTATATCAACAGATGATATCTGTACACAGATAATGGAAAGGATCATTGCTACGGAATGATCTCTTGTGCATGGTTCAACGAGATGGGTAGATGTACCGTTTGGGCTACAAGCCCATATGCAAACTGCTTCGTAGAGAGTGTCTAAAAAGCCAATCATACCGTCATTTCGACGAGGTACGAGGAGAAATCTATGGTTGAGCAGCTTTTCAACTTGTTGAAAATTAGTTAATTCTAATTCATCCATAGATTTCTCTCTTCGTTCGAAATGACGATTATATGAATTGCCAGACCTTTTTAGACCCCCTCCAATGGATAGAAAATCAATTTTAACTTAAGTTGTTAGCTTATATAAACAGCATCTATATTGCATATAATGGGAAAATTCGGTAAGTTTGAGAGCAACACACATTTAAAACTATAGAAAAAGTGAAAAAACGAATCGCTATTTTTGCATCAGGATCTGGCTCCAACGCTCAAAAAATCATGGAACATTTCAAATATTCTAATGACGCGGAAGTGGCTTTGGTACTGAGCAACAACGCCGATGCCTATGTGCTGCAACGTGCTGATAATTTTGAAATCCCTTCCCATGTTTTCGACCGACATGATTTCTATCAAACAGACGAAATCGTCAACTTGCTGAAACGTCTGGAAATAGATCTGGTCGTGCTGGCCGGATTCTTGTGGCTCATACCCGACAATCTGTTGAAGGCTTTTCCCAACAAGATCATCAACATCCACCCTAGCCTATTGCCCAGACATGGTGGCAAAGGCATGTACGGAGATCGCGTACACAAAGCCGTATTGGAAGCAGGCGACGACGAACACGGCATCACTATACATTTTGTCAATGAAAACTTTGACGAAGGCGAGGTGATCTATCAGGCACGATTCCGTGTTGAGCCCACCGATACATTGGAACAGCTGAAATTCAATGGCCAACAATTGGAACATTTGCACTATCCGAAGATCATAGAGAATCTACTGAAAAAATACAATTAAAAAACGATTATTTATCCTTATCTTTGCGGCTCCAAATAAATAACAATGAATCATCCTGTCAAGATTAAAAATGCACTGGTTTCCGTATATTATAAGGACAACCTTGCCCCCCTTATCCAACTACTCAACAAATATGGTGTCACTTTCTACTCTACGGGTGGTACAGAAACCTTTATCCGCGATTTAGGAATAACGGTAGAACGTGTAGAGGATCTGACCGGATACCCATCAATCTTAGGAGGACGTGTAAAAACACTGCACCCCAACGTGTTCGGCGGCATCCTTTCCCGTCGTCCTTTGGAAGATGACAAAAAACAACTTGAAAAATACGAAATCCCCGAAATAGACCTTGTCATCGTAGACCTGTATCCTTTTGAAGAGACCGTAGCTTCGGGTGCCCCCGAACAGGATATTATTGAAAAAATTGATATAGGCGGTATATCTCTGATCCGTGCGGCCGCCAAGAATTTCAATGATGTCGTGATCATCTCGTCCAAGGACCAATATCAAGAATTGGAAGAAATCCTAACTGCACAAGAAGGAAACACAAGCTTGGAACAACGCAAGTCCTTTGCAAAAAGAGCATTCAACACCTCATCGCACTACGATACGGCCATTTTCAACTATTTCAACCAAGAAAATCCTTTAGAGGTCTTCAAACAATCTGAACAACAGGCCCAGGTATTGCGTTATGGAGAAAATCCGCACCAAAAAGGTGTATTCTTCGGCAATCTGAATGCTATGTTTGACAAATTGAACGGCAAGGAGCTTTCCTACAACAATCTTGTCGATGTGGATGCCGCTGTAGCCATCATAGACGAGTTTGAGGAGCCTACATTCGCGATCCTAAAACATACCAACGCCTGTGGAGTCGCCTCACGCCCCACAATCCGGCAAGCCTGGATAGATGCTTTGGCCTGCGATCCGGTATCTGCTTTTGGAGGCGTACTCATCACCAATGGTGAAGTAGATAAAGAAACGGCAGAAGAAATCAACAAACTTTTCTTCGAAGTATTGATCGCACCTAGCTATACAGATGACGCCATAGCCATCTTGACAGAAAAGAAAAACAGGATCATCCTGCGCCGCAAAACGGTCAGACTTCCTAGTCAACAGTTCAAAACCTTGTTGAATGGTGTCATTCTCCAAGATAAGGACAACACCGTAGAAGGCCCGGCACAAATGACTACCGTCACCAAAACCAAACCTACGCCCGAACAATTGGAAGACCTGCATTTTGCCAACAAAATCGTCAAGCATACAAAATCAAACACTATTGTATTTGCAAAAAACGGGACATTATTGGCTTCCGGCGTAGGGCAGACATCCCGTGTAGATGCTTTAAAGCAAGCCATCGAAAAGGCAAAATCTTTTGGTTTTGAGCTTCGTGGCAGTGCTATGGCTTCGGATGCTTTCTTTCCATTCCCGGACTGTGTCGAAATAGCCGGAGACGCGGGCATCGCCGCTATACTTCAACCCGGAGGTTCTATCAAGGACCAGCTATCCATTGACATGGCCAATGAAAAAGGTGTTGCCATGGTGATCACAGGTGTAAGACACTTTAAGCATTAAGTTTTTTAAGACTTCCGAAGTTTCGAAACGGCAAAGCCTTCAACTTTGCCTTCAAAAACACAAAAAATTAAAGTTAAACTTCGGAAGTCTCTACCCTCCCATTCCTTTACATATTATTTTTAGCTAACTTTGCACAGTCAAAAATGGAATTGGCTGGTAAAAATATGTAGCCCTGTTAGGACATTACATATGCAAACACCTCCCTAAGATCCGTTCTATTAAATTTGTTGGTGTAGGTCTTATGAAAAAATCTGAAGAAATCAGCAGTTTTTTTTACAGTCAATATTTTGGCGAAGGGTTACGGATTACGTTGGGAGCAATCATTCCCGTCATCGTATGTGCCTTACTCGGTGAGTTTACCACAGGCACCCTGGTCTCTCTCGGAGCTTTGGTAGTCGGTATGTCTGACACTCCCGGTGCACCTACGCACCGAAGGGCGGGTGTAGTCCTTTGTACGGTACTGTGCGTCTTGACCATTGTCGTGACGGTGTTGCTCAACAGTTCGCTGATAGCCATGACCATCACCATAGCCACGCTTGGTTTTCTCTATTCCATGTTTGCTGTGTTCAATGCACGTGCATCTACTATCGGTACGATGTGCCTGCTGATCATGCTGATCAATGTCGATGACATGTACACCTTGCAAGAAGAACTCACCTACCTGTCTTATTTTATCATAGGCGCATTGTGGTACATTATCATCAGTTTTTCCATTACCTATGTCCGTCCATACCGATTGGCGCAGCAAGAGCTGTCCGAGACGATCATACAGGTAGCAGACTACATTCGACTAAAAGCAAATTTTTACGACATAAAGTCCGACTTGGACAAAAACTATGACAAACTGATCGAAAAGCAGATCGAAGTCAATGCTCACCAGGAAAATGTCCGGGATATCCTCTTTCACAGTAAAAGATCCATCAAGGATACCACCAAGAAGGGCCGATTCCTGACACTGATCTTTACCGATATCGTGGACCTTTTCGAACAGAGCATGGCCACACATTACGACTATACGGCTATCCGTGACAAATATGCATCGTCCGGTCTATTGGAAAAGATAAAACTCATCCTGCGCAAGGTAAGCTATGAACTCGACAACATATCGTATAGACTGCACGCCGAAAAACTACCTCGCCAACGGCATGATCTCAATAAAGAAATAGATGAACTGCGGGCTGCACTGGAAGTCTATGACAAAGAAAACGGCACCAATTCCATCGCCCTAAAGAAAATCATTGTCAATATCAGGACGATTGTCAATCTGATCCTACAGATATACAATTACTGCCAGCTCAAAAAAATAGACATCGAAAAAGAAGAGATGGCTCATACGCAAAAATTTGTCAAAACGGACATCATCAATTGGCAACGTTTTAGAGACAACCTAAGTCTCAATTCCAGTATATTCAGACATGCATTACGGATGTCTGTTACCTTGTCGATGACTTACCTTATCCTCAATCTCATTGATTTCTCCGAATTTGGGATCTATTGGGTATTGTTGACTATTCTGGTCATTCTTAAACCAGGCTATGGGCTGACAAAAGAGCGCAATCTGCAACGGATCATCGGAACCATTATAGGAGGCGTCATAGGCGCCCTTGTGCTGATGCTGATTCCCGATATGACCGCACGATTTATCATTCTCGTCATTTTCTTTCTGATAGCGTACAGCCTTTTCCGTATCAATTATATTATAGCAGTCATTTTTATGACACCCTATGTCTTGATCCTGCTCAGCTTCACGGGCGCCAACACATTGGAAATCGCCAAAGAAAGAGTGATCGATACGCTACTCGGTGGGATAATCGCTTTTGTATCCAGCTACATCATATTCCCCAATTGGGAGAGCCTACAGATCAAAAAGAACATGCGGGAATTGCTCATCGCCAATTATCAATACCTCGCGCAGGCCATCAATATCCTCTCTGGACAAAAGATCGCCATAACGGACTACAAACTCGCCCGTAAAGAGGTCTATATTGCTTCGGCCAATATGGGTTCTACCTTTCAACGTCTGCTGACCGAACCAAAATGGAGACAGAAAATAACGAAGGAAGTCAACAGGTTTGTCATTCTGAACCATATCTTCTCCTCCTATTCGACCACACTGATGACACAGCTCAAGGAGGCGGATACGACAAACTTCAATAACGAGGACGTAAGATTATTCTATAAAGCATTGCAAAATCTCGAAAAAGCTGTCTATACACTCGATGACCAAGAGGACAATACATTCACCTTGGTCAAGAGCATAAAGGATATTATCGACTGTAATCCCGATAGTGAGGACGCTATAATAATTACAGAACAATTACAGTTTTTGGTCAAAATTTCAGCAGATTTGCTGAAAGTCACCACAGAGCTGGTCAGCAAGAATCAAGAGGAATAAGGCACAAGTTTGGAAATGGAAGAAATATACGATATCATCATCATAGGAGGCGGGCCAATCGGTCTGGCATGCGGTATTGCGGCACAGAAAAACAACTTATCGTATCTCATTATCGAAAAAGGCTGTCTGGTAAATTCCCTGTACCGCTATCCGGTCAACATGACCTTCTTCTCCACATCCGAACGGCTTGAAATCGGAGATACACCTTTCGTGACTATCCTTCCCAAGCCCAAACGTGCCGAAGCCTTGGAATACTACCGACGCATCCACAATAAGTTTGCGCTGAATACCCATCTGTTTGAAGAGGTATCGGCCATACATAAAGATGCGGATAACCTATTTGCCATACATACCTCCAAAGGAGAATATACCTGTAGGAATGTCATCGTCGCTACCGGGTTTTATGACATCCCCATGTACCTCAACATTCCGGGGGAAGAACTGCCCAAAGTATCCCATTACTACAACGACCCACACTATTATGCCGGGCAGAATGTCATTGTCGTCGGTGCCAGCAATTCTTCTATTGATGCGGCATTGGAAACATACCGAAAAGGAGCAAACGTCACCTTGGTCATCCGGGGTAACGAAATCAGTCATCGGGTAAAATATTGGGTCAGACCCGATATCGAAAACCGTATAGCCGAAGGAAGTATCAAAGCATACTACAACAGTGAGTTGACCGAAGTTACGGAAAGGGAAGCCGTCATTCGTACGCCGGATGGCATGGTCCGTATCGACAACGATTTTGTGCTGGCCCTGACAGGCTATCGTCCCAATTTTGAGTTTTTACAAAGGATAGGTATTACGATTCCCGAAGATGTCCCCAGAATCCCTGTACACAATCCCGAAACGATGGAGACCAATGTCACGGGCATCTACCTTGCCGGAGTGGTATGTGGCGGTCTGAACACGCATCTTTGGTTTATAGAAAACTCAAGGATACATGCCGATCTGATTATCAAAGATATTATCAGCAAGACCTAATGTTAGCGCACGAATCCTTTCGTGTGCCTCGATAAACAAGCACACGAAAGGATTCGTGCGCCAGCATAGGATACATGCGGATATAATTGTCAAGGATATTATAAGTAAAAGCTAAGCCTTCAACCCCTTAATAAATATTTTGGCGAGCTTTTGTTGCATACCGACAATATAATCAAAATCTTCCTTCGACGGAAGGAAGTCACTTTTGAGATCCTTGGTAGCCATTAAACGTAAGCCCATAGTGGCAAACAAAAACAGTTTAGAGCATTCTTCTACATCTAGCTGTCCGAGCTCCCCCCTTTCCATACCTTTGCGCAAAATGCCCTCAACAGCTTGCCTATGCATTTCAAAAGCACAGATGAAAGTCTTTTCCATATCCTCGGATATCTCTTTGCGACTCAACAAACTAAACTCAATAATATAGTAATAGCGCTTGATAAACTCGATCCTTTTTTGGAGCAAGGCCAAGATAGAATCCTCGACATTATCAAAACCTTGCAGATATTCCTGCAACTCCTCTCCGAATTCATCAATGATAAATTCGAGAACAGCACTGTACAAGCTATTCTTGTCAGGGAAATAATAGTAGAGCAAAGCTTTTGAAAAGGACAGGTCCTTGGCAATCTCGGCCATGGTTGTCTTGGCCATACCGTAGTGGGCAAAACGTCTTTTGGCTACTTCCAGTATCTTATTTCTTTTCTCGTCGGCATTTTTTGGCATAACAATAAAAAATATTTTTGTCCAAAAACAATGCTTTCTCTTATCTTTATCGCATTGAACAATTAAAGTTATCACTTTAATTTGAATTTATACAAAGAAAAGTCAAAAACTGCAAGCCGTGGAGGTAGAACAAAACATTTCGCTCAAACCTTACAATACTTTTGGTGTGGAAGCCACCGCACAAGGATTCATCAACTTAGCGGATGAAAAAAAGCTATTAAAATTGTACGAAAACGGTTTTTTTGCCGAAAGGTTTTATATTCTTGGAGGGGGAAGCAACATATTGTTTACGCAAGATTTTTCCGGAACTATCCTTCGTGTATCCAACAAAGGCATCCAGCATTTTATCGAAGGCAATCACATCTATGTCACCGCTGCGGGAGGTGAGGTATGGAATGATCTTGTGTGGTACTGTGTACATCATGGTTTTCCGGGAATGGAGAATATGGCACTGATACCGGGTACTGTCGGTGCCTCACCCGTGCAAAACATAGGTGCTTATGGAGCAGAATTAATGGATATCTTCTATTCGTGCAGGGCATTCGACACCAAAACGGGAGAATTCCGGACCTTTCACAATACAGACTGTGCGTTCACGTATCGGGACAGTATCTTCAAATCCAGATACAAAGGAAGATACATCATTCTATCCGTCACATACAAACTCTCCATACACGCTCCGCTCAACACCAAATACGGGGCAATCGAACAGGAGCTTCAAAAAAGAGGTATACAACAGCCATCGATCAAGGATATAGCAGAGGTCGTCTCCTATATCCGCGTTGAAAAATTACCGGATCCCAGTACCGTAGGCAACGCCGGAAGTTTTTTCAAAAACCCCATTGTGTCGAATGATCAAGTCGAAAATTTAAAAAAAGATTTCCCCGAAATCGTATATTATCCATTTGCTGACAAAGAGAGCAAACTGGCCGCCGGGTGGCTTATCGAACAATGCGGTTGGAAAGGCAAATTCGTAGGTCAGGCAGGCACCTGGAAAAACCAAGCTTTGGTAATCGTCAACCGTGGAAGCGCGTCGGGAAAAGAAATTTATAATATTTCTTGCCTGATTATAGAGGACGTATACAAAAAATTCGGTGTTATGTTAGAGCGGGAAGTCAATATTTTATAAAAAGTTTTCCACATTTCTTAATAACTCTCTTTCGAAAGAGTTAAAAACCTCCTTTTAAACCGTCTGCGAGCATCCTAACTCTTCGCATGCACGGACATTTAACAATATTTAATAAAAATTTAATCCAATTCAATAAATATTAGCACGATGTTTGCAATATTCAGATCAGATAGTATTGTTCATTAAAGCCCAGTCATTCAACTATCCTTACCGTTTGGACACAAGACTTGGCACATGGTTTAACTCTAAAATTAAGAAAAACATGAACAGATTTGAATTTAACAACCTCGTGATTCAACATTCCGATTCGTTGAGACTTTACGCCAGAAACTTTACCAAAGAACCGGACGATGCCAACGATTTGGTACAGGACACCCTACTGAAAGCTGTTACTTATTTCAAAAATTTTAGGGAGGGAACCAACCTCAAAGGTTGGCTCTATACCATTATGAAAAACACATTCATCAATAACTATCGACGTATCAGCAAATTAAACAGCTTCCTTACCAAAGAAAAAGAAATCTCACCCGGTCATTTGATGGTTTCGGCATCGTACAATAACGGTGAAAACAAATTTGTCATGGAAGATATCAATTCGACCCTGACGAACCTATCCGACGAATATTATGTTCCATTTACCATGTATTATGAAGGCTACAAATACCATGAGATATCGGATCATCTGAATATTCCGATAGGCACGGTCAAGACACGCATCCACATGGCCAGAAAAGCCATGAAGAAAAAACTGTCCAGCTATAAGCACAGGGACTAGTAGAGACGCGATTGATCGCGTCTCTACCAAAAACCGTACTTTTGCGTCATGAACAACCTCCATGACGACTTGCCTGCTTATACTAAGACACAATTGGCCCTACGAAACGGGCAGGACAAACCCGCGATATGGGTAGCCTATAAAGGGATGATATACGACGTCAGTAAAAGCCGTCTATGGCAAAAGGGTATGCACTACGAGCATTGGGCCGGACAAGACCTCACGGATGAACTAGCCGATGCACCACATACCTCCTCTGTATTCGAACGAATGGAAATCGTTGGCAGACTGGTATAGCACATACATTGGCGAATAGGATACTATTCGCCAATATCAAATTTAGACAGTGTAATAAATTCCTTGATACGGGATACTATTTCTTCTTTGGTCAGGCCTTGGAGACGTTCCGTTCCAAATTTCTCCACACAAAACGAAGCAAGTGCCGAACCATAAATGACAGCATTACGCATATTTGCAAAATTAATGGATTTTACCTTGGCCAGATAACCGATAAAGCCCCCCGCAAAGGTATCCCCTGCTCCAGTAGGATCAAAAACATCTGCCAAAGGCAATGCTGGAGCAGAAAAGACCTGCCCCTCACCAAACAGCAAAGCACCGTGCTCTCCTTTTTTGATAATCAGGTACTTCGGCCCCATGCGGAGTATGGCGTCAGCAGCCTTTACCAACGAATACTCCCCCGAAAGCTGACGTGCTTCCGAGTCGTTTATCGTCAGTACATCTACCTTTTTGAGCACCTTCTTCAGATCATCCAACGCTACATCCATCCAAAAATTCATTGTATCCAATACGACCAACTTGGGCTTATGCGCAAGACGTTCCAATGTGTTGATCTGCACCTGTGGGGTGAGGTTGCCCAACAACAGATATTTACAATCCTGATAAGAGATAGGGATCTTAGGATCAAAGTCCGCCAAAACGTTCAGTTCGGTGATCAACGTATCCCTACTGTTCATATCATTGTGATACTTTCCTGCCCAAAAGAAGGATTTCCCACCTTTGATGACTTGTATACCCTCTACAGCTATACCTTTGTTCGTCAGCATATCAATATGATCGCCAAAATCTTCGCCAATGACCGAAATCACCTTGACCCGGTTGTATAGATACGATGCCGCGAGACCGGCATAGGTCGCTGCTCCTCCAACGATTTTATCAGTCTTACCAAATGGGGTCTCTATCGCATCAAAAGCTACGGTACCTACAATAACTAAACTCATTATTTCTCCTTTATATATAAAAACAGTATAAATAAAAAAACCGGCCTTTAGCCGGTTTATCTTGCTCCTGAAGCTGGGCTCGAACCAGCGACCCTCTGATTAACAGTCAGATGCTCTAACCTGCTGAGCTATTCAGGAGTATATTTTTTAATATTCTCAATTTAAAGGATCCTTGCGATACTTATTATCTTTCCGAACAGCGACCCTCTGATTAATCCCGATCGATCGGGACTCTAACCAGCTGAGCTACTGAGGAATCTCTGAACAACCTTTTTAAAGGTGCTACAAAGATAAAAGTTTGCTTTTATATTTGCAACCCCCTTCTTCTATTTTTTAGGCATTCAGCACTATTCTGCAATGGCCTCCGAACCCTCTTTCTCATAGCTTTCCTGGTGCACATTTGCAACAGCTCTTCCCGAAGGATCATTTAGGTTTTGGAAAGAGGCATCCCACAACAACGCCTCCGGTGTGCTACAGGCTACCGATTTGACGGAAGGTACTGTCAACGCTGCCGTAGTCGAGGGAAAATGTTCTTCAAAAATAGACCTGTAGTAATATTCTTCCTTATTCTTAGGAGTATTGATAGGAAAACGGCTAGCGGCAAGGGCAAATTCTTCGTCACTGACCTTTTGCCCGGCCTGTTCCTTCAATGTATCTATCCAGCTATATCCGACTCCATCCGAAAACTGTTCTTTTTGGCGCCAGGCGATACTCTCCGGCAAATAATCCTCAAAAGCCTTGCGTACCACCCACTTTTCTATCCGGCCATCCCGGATCATCTTGTCCTTGGGATTCAAGCGCATCGCCACATCCATAAACTCCTTGTCCAAAAACGGAACACGTCCCTCTACCCCCCAAGCTGCCAGGGACTTATTTGCCCGCAGACAATCGTACAGATATAGTTTTTTCAGCTTACGAACCGTCTCTTCATGAAATTCTTTGGCATTTGGAGCCTTATGGAAATAAAGGTATCCTCCGAAAAGCTCGTCCGAACCTTCTCCGGACAACACCATCTTGATCCCCATAGATTTGATGACACGCGCCAGCAAATACATCGGCGTAGAGGCCCTGATCGTAGTCACATCATACGTTTCCAAATGATAGATCACATCACGTACAGCATCAAGCCCCTCCTGTATGGTAAAGTTGATCTCATGGTGAATGGTACCGATATGGTCAGCAGCCTTCTGTGCCGCTATCAAGTCGGGAGCACCTTTGAGACCTACTGCAAAAGAGTGCAATTGGGGATACCAAGCCTCATCCATCCCTCCTGATTCCACACGTTTGGATGCAAATTTTTTGGTGATAGCAGCAATGACCGAAGAATCCAAACCTCCCGACAACAAGACACCATAAGGAACATCCGACATCAACTGACGACGTACTGCTTCTTCCAAAGCTTGACGTAAAGCGATCAGATCCGTTTCGTTGTTCTTTACCACCTCATAATCCTCCCAGTCTCTACTGTACCAACGCTTCGGCTCACCCCCTTCTTTACTCCACAAATAATGTCCCGGAGGAAATTGTTCTATACGTGAACAAAAACCTTCCAGAGATTTCAATTCGGATGCTACAAAGAATTGTCCCAACTCGTCCTGTCCATAGTACAGAGGAATGATACCCATGTGATCACGAGCCACAAAATAAGAACCATCACGCGAATCATATAGCACAAATCCAAAAATCCCATTAAGGTCTTCTACAAATGAAGGTCCTTTTTCCAAGTATAAAGCAAGGATGATCTCCGAATCGGACTGTGTCGAAAAATTATAGTGTGGAAGAAAATTTCGAAGTTCCTGATGATTGTATATCTCACCATTCACAGCCAAGACAACTTTACCATCCGGACTGAATAAAGGTTGACTCCCCGACTTGGGATCGACGATAGCTAGACGCTCATGGGCAAGAATAGCCTCTGTCGAGCTGAAAATACCAGACCAATCGGGCCCACGGTGGCGAATGCGTCTCGACATCTCTAGCACCTGTGGTCGTATTTTTCCTTCTGTTTGAACCAAATCAAAGGCTCCTATAATTCCACACATAATTTTTTGTTTTTATAGTTTTTCAATAATTATTGTACAAAGGTAAACAACACAAAAATGAAATTCATAAAGTTTTTGAATTTTTATTGAAATTTTAATAAAAACATGTTATTTTTATTAAATTAATAATAACAAAATAAGCAAAACGGTATCATATTTAATAAAATAAAAAAATAAGGAAAGAAGAGAACGGTAATAAAACAAAAAAGTTGCCCTTTTGGGGCAACTCTCCGTATAATGTATATTATAATGTATATGTTAATTTCTATTTCTTGCCAAAGCCCAATATCGCAAACACGACTTTAAAAGCAATAAAAGTCGCCGCTATCATCGCAATATTAGCTACAAGTGAAAATACAAAGGTCAACTGGTCCAATGCAGGGATAACATCCGGTACAAAACGAACAAAAACACCGAACAATCCTATAGCTACGGCGATGGTCAATGTCACATAATAATGTGTCTGATTGGCGTTATTATCTGTTTTTTTGGGTTGTCTTTCGACTGCTGTATTTTCCATATCTAAACGTAAATATTTTCTTTTGGACAAACTTAGATAAATTTTCTTTTATATGCAATATAGTTCGTTGCATATAAAAAATACTTACATTTTATTTTTAGCCGAACATTGAGTAAACTTGCACTAACATGATGAAATATTTCAGTTTTCTTTTTGCTATCCTCAGCCTTATCCTACCTGCCGTCGTATCGGGGCAATACCAACGGATAAACAACTTCATGGTCAAGGAAAACCTCACGTCCAACGGGAAAGTCGCCATTATTGCCGTAGATTCGGCCGAAAATGCCGATGAAAGCATCAACGGAACATTCAAGTTCAGCATCAATGGCTTCGAACAGTCTCTGGCATTTCATCAAGGTGTAGCCGTCCCTTCCCATCCGATAGATGGATCCACATTTGCTTATTTCAAGCATAAGAATCAAGAAGGAAATGTAGGAAAACTCTATTTCTTGCACAAAAAAGACCGTGAAATCACACCCGTCAAAATCAACGGCGTACTGCTATTGGCCATTCCACTGTTGATCCTGCTCATTGGCTATGTCTTCAAACGCTTCCTGACTACTTTTGCTATCATAGCCATTGTCTATGGATATTTTTCCTACTCCAAAGGTCTTTCCCTTATACAGATATTGGAAAGTGCCTATCAGACCATCAAGAGTTTTTTATAAATAAAAATATCAAAACGGCAATCCTACCCCAAAATTATACTGGACAAAATTGTATCTATCCGGTCGATGGCTGGAATAGTATTCCCGTTTAAAATCTTTCGAACGAAACCAATGCTGCACGACCCATTGATCGTTTCCTTCAAACTGAGGATCTTTCATCTTCAATCCGGCATCCAATCGCAGGACAAAATAATCCATATCAAACCGCAAACCAAAGCCTCCGCCTATAGCTACCTGTCCTAGCATCTTGTCCAATTTAAATTCTCCCCGGGGAATCCTTTCATCCGAACGCAAACGCCAAATATTGCCCATGTCAATAAATGTGGCCCCATTCATTTTCGTTCCCAAAAAATTGTTCAATAGCCGAAACCTATATTCAAAATTTGCCTCTATCTTGACTTCACCCAACTGGTCCAGGTTCCTCAAATTCAGACGCAAATCTTCAGGCAATACCTCACGGTTATAGCTTCCCGGCCCCAGGGTCCGGGCTTGCCAAGCACGAATACCGTTCATCCCCCCGGCAAAGAAGCTCTTTTCAAAAATAAGCAGTTTGGAGTTATTGCCATACGGCACCGCCAATCCTCCATTAAACCGTGCCACGACCTGGCGATGGCCACCGAGATACCTATACCACCTGTAATCTACCTCTCCTTTAATGTATTGCAGATACGGCACATTGAAAAGCAGTTTTTCACCGGAAGAGTTCTCCCGAAAATTGAAGAGTGTACTCAATATCCCAAGCGTATTGCCACTGACATCCAGCGAGCCTTTGAAATAAGAAAAGTTTTCCAGCTTCAACAATCGAAGTGCATTTAACGTAATAGCATATTGGAATCCCAAACCAAAATATTCCCTATCATTAGATTCTACGTAAAGGCTATAGCCCTCCTTCTCCAGGTTCTCCCTAAAGGTTTTATCCAGTCGTCCTACACGATATTCAAGCACTAAAGGTGTATAACTGTGCTGCAGGTTGGAAGATTGCCACCACGAATAGTTCAACGTATTGATAAAATACCGATTAGAATAGGTCTGGTCTTGGTTAAACAGCTGTAGACTGGAAGATAAAGTAGTTCTTGGCAGACCGTACTTACCCACATTTCGTACACCAAAAGGCAACAGCAACCGAGGAACGGTCAGATTTACCCCTACTTGAAAATCATTGTTGAATATTTTTTGTCCAAGACTTCCTTCCAAACGGGGGTCAAACAGTACACCGTACCGCAACTTGACTTCCAACAATTCCGATCCTCCAAAAATATTGCGATGAGAGAAGGTATTCCCCACATTAAAGCCACTCATACCGGAGCTGAATGTGTATTCTCCCTCTATTTGATTGGCCATGACCGAACGTGGCATAAGCTCATAGTACACATTCAATAGGTTGTCGGACTCTTTTTCGTAATTTATCCGCACACTCCTAAAGCCATTCATCTCATATAACCGATCATAGGAAAGGTTTTCATTTTTTAAGCTGTAAAGTTGTCCTGAACGTAAGAAAGTATAGCGGGCAATAGGTTTCAACCGAAAGTGTCCCGTCTCATCTGCAAAATTTATCCGTGACAATGAATCGTAGACAAAGACAGGGGCCTGGGCTGGTTCGCCCTTTTTAATAGTCAGATACACATTTTGTATATAGTAAGCCGTTTGATCTGTCGTATCGGGCCTTAGAATACTCATAGAGAGATCAGCTTGATGACGAACTTGGTTGGTATCTATCCCTATACGCATATACTGACGCAAATAATCAAAATATCCCAAATCTTTGGCAGAAACGTACAGATTTTCCCTTTCGACCAGTAGTTTTTGCATGTCATACTGTTCTCCGCGTACAATGGCTGTAGTGGGCTTGACCTGATGATCGTATATTGCACCGATTGTTTGATCCTCAAAATCATAGGAGATATCGCCGATGTAATAGGGGCTGCCCAGCTCTACTTCAAAAGTTATCTTCGACTTCTTTCCTTTTGTGCTGACCGTCGGTTTGACTTCTGCATTAAAGTAACCTTTAGTCTGTAAAAAACGTCCTATCTGTGTACTGGAAAGCTCCACCAAGGAAGAGTCCAACACATGAGGCTCTTCTCCCACTTGACGGATTTTCTCTTTCTTATATCGTCCGTCCTTGGTATTGAAAAGGTTGTAAATAGACAGATTCAAGGCAGAATTGGGGCGGATTTCATTCGACACATATTGAGAGGCCTGTTCCTTCAGTTCAGATGGAATCCCTTGCATATCAATATCGGTCACGAGGGACTGCCCATCTTCCAGGTATTTTGCAGAGCGGCAGGATGCAAAAATTACCAACAAAAGCCCTATACTTGTAAAAAATAAAAATCTACGATACTCAGTCATTCATCAATGTTGTCAAAAGCTCAAATAAGCCTCATTACCTCGTTACAGCATAAAAAGTTCCGCACGCAACATAATCTTTTTGTTGTGGAGGGCATAAAATCCGTATTGGAATTTGCCCATTCTTCCTACAAGGTAGAAAAAATTTTCTATACCGATGAAGTCCTTACAAAATTGGATAAAATACCGCAAAATATAAAGTGCGAAAATGTTCCGGATAGAGAGTTCAACAAAATAAGCTGTCTGAAAAATCCACAAGGAGCATTGGCACTCGTGCAGCTCCCTCCGATCCAAAACATAGCCATCGAACAATTGAAAGGAACCCATCACCTTGTATTGGATGATGTACAGGATCCGGGCAATCTGGGTACTATCATACGCACAGCCGAATGGTTTGGTATCGCAAACATTCTATGTTCGCCCCATACCGTAGATGCCTACAATCCGAAGGTGGTACAGGCCAGCATGGGGTCCCTATCACGTGTAAACATACATTATTTGGATATTGAAGAGCTCTTGGCAAATACTTCCTTACCGACTTTCGGCGCATTTCTGGAAGGAGATTCCATTTTCAAAACTGATTTTGGCATTGAGGGCCTTATCGTTATGGGCAACGAAGGAAACGGCATACGCGAAGGGTTAAAACAAAGGATAAGGCACAAAATCACCATACCTCGTATCGGCCAAGCCGAATCGCTCAATGTAGCCATCGCGACGACCATTTTCTGTGCGGAAGTGGCTAGGCAGAGGCTATAGTTTTTTTTAAATCTCGTTTTTTTCCCACAAATATTCACATGCTAGCGCACGAATCCTTTCGTGTGCTTGTTCTTTATGGCACACGAAGGGATTCGTGCGCCAGCGAACTGTGCGGAAGTGGCTAGGCAGAAGCTATTTATTTTGTAAACATTTTTTGAAATATCCATGTTATATCGTAAATTGGAGTGTTAAAATAACCCTTAATGACCACCAGATAATGGAAAACCAATCCCCCAAAAAGAGCTATTCACTTGATTTAGCGGCCAGCCTACTCGCATTGGTATTGATTTTGGCATTGATCTATATGGCCCAAAGTGTACTTTTGCCTCTTTTGTTTGCCACATTGATATCCATATCCCTGTTTCCTCTGGCACGTTTTTTTGAACGTTTGCGCCTGGGAAAAGCATTCTCCTCCCTCCTGGCCGTCACGGTAGCTATTTGCATCATATCGGCTATTATATGGTTTATCGTGCACCAGAGCATTATTATCGGCAAGGACGCTACGGCCATTACCGACAAAGTACTATCTGTGCTGGAGTCAGGGCAACAGTGGCTTTATGAAAAATTTGGCATTGGTAAAAACCAGGTCATGGACAAATTGCGCGAACAGGGCAACCAATCTTTAGAAAACGTTGCAGGTGTGATTACGTCTACCTTTGGATCTATTGGCAATATGCTGGCCAGCGCTATATTGGTTCCTTTATACAGCTTTTTCATGCTGTATTACAGGGACTTCTTTCGGGAATTCTTTTTTAAGGCGTTCAAGTCCTCTCCACAACGAAAAGTCAATGAAGTTCTCAACAAGATATACGAAGTAGTCCAAAGCTATCTTGTGGGCCTGGTCACTGTCATGGGTATCGTGGCCATATTGAACACTATAGGCTTGATGATAATGGGCATAGATTATGCCTGGTTTTTTGGAACATTAGCATCATTACTGATGCTCCTCCCCTATATAGGCATTGCGATCGGCTCCATTCTCCCGGCCCTATTTGCACTGGCAGTCAAGGACAGTGCATGGTATGCCGTTGGTGTCATCGCTTGGTTTCAAGTCGTACAATTTTTGGAAGGAAACATCATCACCCCCAATATTGTCGGGAGCAAGGTCAGTATCAACCCTTTGATGGCAATCATCGGTATCTTTCTCGGCGGAATGCTCTTTGGCCTGGCAGGACTTATCTTGGCTTTGCCACTTATCGCCACACTGAAAGTCATTTTTGACGCCATTCCGAACATGGAAGCCTTTGGCTTTTTGATCGGAGAACCTGAAAAAGAACATCTCAAACGCAACTCCACACAGGAATTGCTGATGAAATGGGGAATCGTGCGTATGCCTCGCAATAAAAAGAAAATTGAAATCGACATCAACACACAGACGGAAGATCCTACGCAACCGGAAACCAAAGTGACCTACAAAGAAATCAACGAAAGTGAGGAGTTGCCGCTGGAAGAACCTTCAGAAGACGATAAAAAAGAATAAAAAAACATCCATAAGGTTTTCAAAAAACCTTATGGATGTTTTTATTGAACGATGGTGCACACAACAAGCTGCCTGACCGGCAAGCTTTGGCTTTAGGGATTAACTACTAAAATAACCTCTCACATTCTTTCCTTCCATCCAGTTCATAAATGCTCTGTTCACAACCTTATTCCCCCCAGGGGTTGGATAGTTACCCGAGAAGTACCAATCACCCTTGTGGTTAGGACATGCAACATGCAGATTGTCCAACTTTTGGAAGATGACTTCCAATTCAGCATTAAGATGGTGAGGACGGACAATGTTGGCGATTTCTATAGATATCTCCTCATCCGTAAATGGTTCATAAATCGCCTTGACGTAATTCTCAACCTCATCCTTAGGTTTGGTCAATGAAGCCAAGCACTTTTGATAAACTTCATCTATGATATGGGACATTCCCCGTTTTTTCAAAAGATTGATAGCTGCTTCAAATGCCACAAACTCACCCATACGGGACATATCTATACCATAGCAATCCGGATATCTGATCTGTGGTGCCGAGGAGACGATCACGATCTTCTTGGGATGGAGCCTATCCAAGATCGTCAAAATGGATTGTTTCAATGTCGTCCCCCGTACGATGGAGTCATCAATCGCAACAATGGTATCCTGGTCATTACGGACGATACCGTATGTCGTATCGTACACATGCTGTACCATATCCTGCCTATCCGCATCTTGCGTGATAAACGTACGCAGCTTGGCATCCTTCACATTCAGTTTTTCGAACCGAGGATGGAGGTTTAGGATTTTCTCCAACTCGGTATCCAATATCTTGTCATCCCGATACAACAGCACATTCTTTTGATAATCTCTTACATATTGGTTGATCCCTTCCATCATACCGTAATAAGACACTTCGGCTGTATTGGGGATAAAAGAGAAAACTGTATTTTCGATATCATGATTGACCGATTCCAACACCTGTTCGCACAACAGCCTACCCAAAGCTTTACGTTCTTTGTAGATATCTGCATCCGAACCTCTGGAGAAATAAATACGTTCAAAAGAACATGACTTCTGCTCTACTGGTTGTCGAAACATTTCTTCGGTGATCGTACCGTCTTTTTTGACAATAAGGGCATGACCGGGTTTGATTTCCTTAACGGCACGCAACGGAATGTTAAATGCTGTCTGAATAACAGGTCTTTCGGAAGTAACAACCAAGATCTCATCGTCCTGATAATAAAATGCAGGACGGATTCCTGCCGGGTCACGCATCACAAAAGCGTCTCCATGTCCAAAGATACCTGCAATGGTATAACCACCATCCCAAGTCTTTGCCGAACGGGTCAATATCTTGGCCACATCAAGGTTTTGAGCAATCTGTGCCGAAATCTCTATATTCGAATAGCCTTCTTCTTTAAATTTGTCGAACAATTCCTGATTTTCATCATCCAGAAAATGACCTATCTTTTCGAGGACAGTCACCGTATCCGCTTTTTCTTTCGGATGCTGTCCCAAATCGTACAACTGCTGCAACAGCTCATCGACATTTGTCATGTTAAAGTTGCCAGCAACTACGAGATTCCTTGTCATCCAGTTATTTTGTCGTAAAAAAGGATGACAGCTCTCGATACTGTTCTTACCGTGCGTACCGTAGCGCAAATGCCCTAACAATACCTCACCTGTAAAACTTACATTATCCTTCAACCACTGTGTGTCTTTGGACTCTACCGGAAAAGCTTTATTGACGGAAGCAAATTTTTTCTGTACATATTCAAAAATATCTGCCACAGCTGAGGACCCCATCGCTCTGTATCGACTGATATATCGGTTACCGGGCTTTACATCAAACTTAATCGTGGCAATTCCCGCACCATCCTGTCCACGGTTGTGCTGCTTCTCCATGAGAAGGTACAGTTTGTTGATACCGTAGTAAGGGGTGCCATATTTTTCCTGATAATATGAGAGGGGTTTTAATAATCTGATAAGTGCAATACCACACTCGTGTTTAATAGCGTCGCTCATAGCATGAATTGAGGATACAAAGGTACGAAAATTAAATTTTTTTAAAATATTTGCCCGCTATATTTTTACACAAAAATGTATAAACAAAAATCCCTGGCCTTAGGCAGACCAGGGATCATTGTTATTAAGGTTCGAATTGAAAAATACTATAATTTCTCTCCATGCTGAGAAAGATCCAATCCTACCTCCTCTTCTTCCTCGGAGACACGCAGCGGAGAAATGATATCGGTGAATTTCAGCAGCACAAACGCCATAACGAGCGTAAATACCGTCGCGCCGATCAAACCGATCACATGGGCTACAAAGAGATCCGTCTCACCATAGAACAATCCATTAGCCTCGACAGCCTCATTGATAGAGCGATGTGCAAATACACCCGTTAAGACCATACCTACCATACCACCGACACCATGGCTAGGAAACACATCCAACGTATCGTCCAGTTTGGATTTGGTTCGCCAGTCTATCAAAAGCCGGCTAACCACTGCAGCAACTGCACCTATGACCAATGAATGTGGAACACTGACAAATCCGGCAGCCGGTGTAATAGCCACCAACCCAACAACCACACCTATACAAACGCCCATAGCAGAAGGTTTGATACCCCGTGCCGCATCAAAGAAAATATAAGTCAAGGCCGCCGCACCCGAAGCCGTAGAAGTCGTCGCCAGCGCCGTCGCGGCCAATTGTGACGCACCAAAAGCAGACCCTGCATTGAAACCAAACCAACCAAACCAAAGCATACCTGTACCGAGCAAGACATACGTGATACGCGCCGGTGTATGTTCTTTGAAATGTTTACCCTGTTTTAGATAGAGCGCAGAAGCCAATGCCGTCAGACCTGCCGACATATGCACTACCGTTCCCCCGGCAAAGTCCAGCACCCCCATCTTGAACAGAATCCCATCGGGGTGCCAAGTCGCATGGGCCAATGGAGCATATATAAAAATAAAAAATAAGCATATGAACAACACATAAGAGGTAAATTTGATCCTTTCGGCAAAAGCCCCTGTAATCAATGCCGGAGTGATAATAGCAAATTTCAACTGATACATAGCAAAGAGCGTAAAGGGTATCGTAGAAGCTCCTCCCCAGGGTTTTCCATCCAAGACACCGTTAAACATAAAATAGGTCGTAGGATCCCCGATGATTCCCCCTATCGAATCGCCAAAAACCAAGGAAAAACCAAATACCACCCATACAACTGCAATGAC
>Ga0182737_1000356_pt1 | contig 69043 bp, 60 predicted proteins | sample eDN5th30CBELigOP_FD_128878 | JGI IMG/M metagenome (GOLD analysis project Ga0182737, IMG submission 128878) | Enriched Organic Plus compost microbial communities from Emeryville, California, USA - eDNA 5th pass 30_C BE-Lig OP (version 2) (version 2) ...
CGGCTCAGGGGATATAAACGGGCGGCAGGCGAAGCAAAGCGCGGAGACCATGAATCTCAACGAGGCCCTGAAACGACTGGACGCGGCGCTGACGGCGCTGGAGGCGGCGGCGGCCCGCCGCGCAGAGGCGGACCGGCGCACCATCGACATCGAGACCGAACTGTCGCTGATGCAGGACGACAGGGCGCGGCTGGCCGTTGATCTGGACGGGGCCATGGCGCGGCTGGCGCGGCTGCAGGCCGCCGCCCTGGAGGTGGAGGAGCGGGTGGAGCGGGCGATCGGCGTGGTGACCGCGGTGCTGGCCGCCGATGAACACGGGGAGGCCTGACCATGGCGCAACTCAATGTTTCCATCGCCGGCAAGATCTACCGGATGGCCTGCGCCGATGGCGAGGAGGATCATCTCGCCGGGCTCGCCGCGGAATTCGACCGGCGCGTCAGCGACATGCAGCAGGCGTTTGGCCAGATCGGCGACCTGCGCCTGCATGTGATGGCGGCGCTGACCGTGCTTGACGAGTTGCAGGAGGTCCGCAAGCGGCTTTCCGAACATGATGCGGAAATGCGCGCCGTGCGTTCGGCGCTGGCGGGCGGCGACCAGCGGATCGCCGACGCGGAAGGCCAGGCGGCGGCGGCGCTGATCCGTGTCAGCGAGCGAATCGAAAGCCTGGCGCGGGATCTCAACCCCATGTCGGTTTCCGGCGGCGCCGTCGCCGCGACGCCGGCTTTCGCGGTGACGCCGCCTGGCGATTGAGGCGGGCGCCCCCGCCAGGCCCCCCGCCAGGCCATGACGCGCTGGGCCATGGCGTCGCAGCCGGCAGAATTGTGGGCGCCGGTGGGGCGGCGCTCTGGAAAAAACGCCGGGCGCGGCCTATTTTGCTGATGCGGGGCTGTGAGGCCCGACAGGAGCATTTCCCCGGGGCCTTAACGATCCCAAGGGAGCTGTACCTGCCCAGGTCCGTGGACCTGGGCATACGGCGCCCACCTACTTTGTAGGTTTCCCGGGATCGCACTCCATCGGCCATTGTGGCTCCGCACTTTCAATTCGCCCTTTCCGCGCCATTCGCCTTTTCCGCGCGGCCGTTCCAGCCAGCGGTGACCGCAGGCCCATGACCCAGCCGTCAGCAAATCCCGCGACGCTCCAGGAGGCCGCCCTTACGTCGGCCGCCGCGAGCACGTCGGCCGACAGCACGCCCAAGGCCCTGCTGCGCGGGCGGGCGCGGGCGATCCGCGACGCCGTCATTCCGGCTGAACGCGACGCGGCCTCGCGCGCCATCGCGGCGCGCTTCATGGCCCATGTGGGTGATTTCCATATCGGCGGCGTCGTTTCCGCCTACTGGCCGATCCGCAGTGAAATTGATCCGCTGCCGCTGTTGCAGGCGCTGGCCGCCGCCGGTTTCGCCACCAGCCTGCCGGTTGTCGCCCATCCCACCCTGATTTTCCGGCTCTGGCGCCCGGGCGATCCGCTCGTCGACGCCGGCTTTGGCACGCGCGGCCCCGGCGCGGAGGCGCCGGAATGCTCGCCGTCGCTGGCGCTGGTTCCCTGCCTGGCGTTTGACCGGAGCGGCGGCCGGCTGGGCTATGGCGCCGGCCATTTCGACCGGGCGCTGGAGCGGCTGCGCGCCGCCGGTCCGGTCCAGGCGGTCGCCCTGGCCCTTGCCGCCCAGGAGGTCGCCAGCGCCTTCAGCGAGGCGCACGACCAGCGGCTGGACGCCATTGTCACCGAACGCGAACTGATCCGGCCGTCGCGGACCTGATCCCGCCCCGGCCGGTTCCGCCATGTGACGCGATCCACGGGGCGCCGCCGGCTTTCCTGAAGGGGCGCGCGTGTTATGGAATGAAGCACGGGAGCATGTTGCGCTTCCATGGTGCAGCGGTTTTGCGTCTGGCGTCGCCGCCGCGACTTCAGGCCAGGCGCAACCGGATTGTGGAGGCGTCATGCGTTTGCTGTTTTTGGGCGATGTCTGCGGCCGGGCGGGCCGGCAGGTGGTGGCGGAGCGTCTGCCGGGGCTGCGCGCGCGCTGGTCGCTGGACTGCGTGGTGATCAACGGCGAAAATTCCGCTGGCGGCTTTGGCATCACCGAGGCGATCTGCGACGGGCTGCTCGACGCGGGCGCCGACGTGGTCACCCTGGGGAATCACGCCTTCGACAACCGTGAAGCGCTGGTGTTCGCCGAGCGGCAGCCGCGCATGGTGCGCCCGGCCAATTTTCCGCCCGGCACGCCAGGGCGCGGCGCCACCATGATCGAGACCGGCTCCGGTCACCGCGTCATGGTGATGAATTTGATGGGCCGGATTTTCATGGAGGCGCTGGACGATCCGTTCGCGGTGGCGGAGCGGGAACTGGCGTCCTGCCCGCTGGGCGAAGCCTGCGACGCCATCGTCATCGACTTCCACGCCGAGGCGACCAGCGAGAAACAGGCGTTCGGCTATTTCGTCGACGGCCGCGCCACCCTGGTGGTCGGCACCCACACCCATACGCCCACCGCCGATCATCGCATCCTGGCGGGCGGCACCGCCTATCTGTCGGACGCCGGCATGTGCGGCGACTATGACAGCGTCATCGGCATGCAGAAGGAAGAGCCGGTGCGCCGCTTCCTGCAAAAAACGCCAGGCAGCCGTTTCGAGCCGGCCGAAGGCGAGGCGACCCTGTGCGGCCTTGCCGTGGAAACCGATGAGCGAACCGGCCTTGCGATCCGCGTCGCCCCGGTGCGGCTGGGACCGCATCTGGAGGAGGCGGTTCCGGCGTTCTGGGAGCCGTGACGCCAGGACAGACCGGGCCAGACGGGCCCGGCTCGCTGGTGTATTGATTGCAGGCGGAGCGCGCGCAGCTTCGCCTGAAGCGTTTCAGCGTCCGTCGCGATCGGGCGCGCGCGCCGCCTCGAACAGGAACCAGGTGCGGCGTTCGGCGGTGTCGATGAAGTTTTCCAGCAGGCTGGTGGTGGCGCAGTCGTCGTGCTCGTCGGCCACCGCATGGGCCTTGCGCAGGGAGCGCGTCAGCGTCTTGTTGTCATTGACCAGTTCACGCAGCATGTCTTCAGGAGCGACATAGTCGGCGTCGTTGTCCTTGATGGTGGACAGGCGGGCGATGTGGCCGATGGAGCGCAGGGTGGTTCCGCCGATCTTGCGGGCGCGCTCGGCCAGTTCGTCGGTGCTGGCGTAAATCTGCTCCGACTGCTCGTCGAGCATCAGGTGATAGTCGCGGAAATGCGCCCCGCTCATGTGCCAGTGGAAATTCCTGGTTTTCAGGTAAAGCGCGAAAGTGTCGGCCAACGCCACCTTCAGCGCGTCGCTGATGGCCAGCACGGCCTCCGGGGAAAAGTCCGACGGCGTATCGAGGCGGTTGGAGCCGGCGTTGCGACCAGGCAGGGCGGGCTGGGCCCTGGCGGCGCTTCGGGCCGGGGCTTTGCTTCCTGCCCTGGAGCCGGACTTTGCTTCGGTGCGCGTGGTTGCGTTTCTGGCCATGACGCGTCCTTCTCCTTATTCCCTGTAATGGCGGCGCCCCGCATGTCACGGGCGCCCACGCCGCGCGGGCCGGGGGAGGCGCTTCCTCCACCAGCGCTGGCGCGATCAGGCTGACATACAAAAGAGCTTGCGCCGCCGGTTGTTCCATGCCCCGGCGATCACATTCATGCGTTTCGCCCAGGCGCGCGCCGGCGTCGCAAGCGGCTGGTCACGGCGCCGGATGCAGGATGAAGGCGGCATGACGCTTTTCATCAGGCGTCGCCTGGTCTTATAAGGGCGGCATCAGGCGCGCCGCTTCCGGCGACAGCGCCAATGCATGGTCGTGGGATCGCCGCCGGGTTTGCGGCGACATGGCGCTCTCCAGGGGCGGCTTCCGGTCCAGGGGACCGGAATATCGCTCCACACCCTGACGTGACGCGTCATTCCTGACGCAGGCGGCGACCACGTCGCCGGAGAACGCACTGGCGTGAAAACGGCCGGACCGCCGGCCGGTGATCCGCGCCCACGTTGGTTTTTTTGAGGACGTTTGGTCAGGCCTGGCGGCGCCCGCCGCGCCTGGCGATGATGCTGACAGATGGGCGCCGGCTGCGCCGGGCCCCGGAAGGGATGACGAGGTCACATGGCCGGACATTCGCAGTTCAAGAACATCATGCACCGCAAGGGCAAGGCGGATGCGGCGCGCTCCAAGCTGTTCTCCAAGCTGGCGCGTGAAATCACCGTTTCCGCCAAGCTCGGCATGCCGGACCCGGCGATGAACCCGCGCCTGCGCGCCGCGGTTCTGGCCGCCCGCGCCGAGAACATGCCCAAGGACAATATCGAGCGCGCCATCAAGAAGGCGCAGGGCGGCGATTCCGAGAACTATGAAGAGATCCGCTACGAGGGTTACGCCCCGGGCGGCGTCGCCGTCATCGTCGAGGCGCTGACCGACAACCGCAACCGCACCGCCTCCGACGTGCGCTCGATCTTCACCAAGGCCGGAGGCAGCCTGGCCGAAACCGGCGCCGTGTCGTTCATGTTCGATCGCGTTGGCGTCATCGAGTTCGACGCCAGCGTTGGCGACGCCGACGCGGTGCTCGAAGCCGCCATCGAGGCCGGCGCCGACGACGTGTCGTCCTCCGACGACGGCCACGAGATCATTACCTCGCAGGAGAGCCTGCATGAGGTGGCGAAGGCGCTGGAGGCGAGCTTCGGCGACGCCCGCAAGGCGGCGCTGACCTGGCGGCCGCAGAACACTGTCGCGGTGGACGACGAGGCCGGCGAGAAAATCCTCCGGCTCATCGACAACCTCGACGGCCATGACGACGTGCAGAACGTCTATGGCAATTTCGAACTGTCCGACGCGCTGATGGCGAAAATTTCCGGCGAGGACTGACCGGTTCGCCGGCGATCGCGGCGACATGGAAAGGGCGGTCCGTTCAGGACCGCCCTTTTTTGCGGGCGTTGACTGGATGTTCATAGTTTGTTCGGTCTAAATACAGCATGACGTCCACACCGATTCGCATACTGGGCATTGATCCGGGCCTGCGCCGCACCGGCTGGGGCGTCATTGCCTCGGTCGGCACGCGGCTGAGCTTCGTCGCCTGTGGCTGCGTGCGCTCCACCGACAGCGCGGAACTGGCCCTGCGGCTGCGCGAACTGCACGATGGTCTTGCCGACGTGCTGGCGACGTGGGAGCCGGACGAGGTGGCGGTGGAGGAGACGTTCGTGAACAAGGATCCCCAGTCGACTCTCAAACTTGGCCAGGCCCGCGGCGTCGCCCTGCTGGCGCCGGCGCTGTATGGCGCGCCGGTGTCGGAATATTCGGCCAACAAGGTCAAGAAGACGGTGGTGGGCGTTGGCCACGCCGAGAAGCGGCAGGTCGAGGCCATGGTGCGGGTGCTGTTGCCGAAGGCGACGCCGGAGACCGCCGACGCCGCCGACGCGCTGGCGGTGGCGATCACCCACGCCCAGCACCGGGGCGCGGCGCAGCGCGTCGCGCGCTTCGCCCTGCTGGCCGGGAGCGCGCGATGATCGGCAAGCTGAAGGGCATCGTCGACAGTTTCGGTGAGGATCACGTCATCCTCGACGTGCAGGGCGTCGGCTATGTGGCGCATTGTTCCGCCCGCACCCTGCAGACCATGCCGCGGGTCGGGGAGGCGGCGACCCTCTCCATTGAAACCCACGTGCGCGAGGACATGATCCGCCTCTATGGTTTCCGCTCCGATCAGGAGCGCGAGTGGTTCCGCCTGTTGCAGAACGTGCAGGGCGTCGGCGCCCGGGTGGCGCTCGGCGTGCTCTCGGTGCTGGAGCCGGCGGCGCTGACCACGGCGGTGGCCATGGGCGACAGGGCGGCGGTGGGCCGGGCCCCCGGCGTCGGGCCCAAGCTGGCGGCGCGCATCGTCGCGGAGCTGAAGGACAAGGCGCCGGTGTTTGGCCATGTGGACATGGGCGCGGCGCGCCTGGCGGGCAATGTGGCGGAGGGCGCCGCCCCTGGCGCGGCGGCGGACGCGGTTTCGGCGCTGGTCAATCTGGGTTATGCCCAGCCCCAGGCGGCGACCGCCGTGGCGGCGGCCATGCGCGAAGCCGGCGAGGACGCGGAGGCGCGCACGCTGATCCGCCTTGGGCTGAAGCAACTGGCGCAGGGCGCCTGACTGGCCTTGTCCAGCAGGGGCGGCGGGCTGTTTGACGCAACGCATTTTCCGGATGCAAGGCGGAGGCGATCCGCCCGGAAATGCGCAGGCCCGGTGGCGGCCGTGAAGTGGAAAAGCGATGAGTGGAACGGGCGGCAGGAGCGGCAGGGGCGCGCCACGCGGGCCAGGGGCTCCCAGGGGCAGGGGCGCGCCAGGTAAAGGCGCCGCGCGTGACGCCGACCTCCAGGATGCGCCAGACCGCCTTGTCTCGGCCGAGGCGCGCGATGAGGACGGCGAGGGCTCGATCCGGCCGCTGGCGCTGGAGGAATTCATCGGCCAGGCCCAGGCCCGGGCCAATCTCGACGTGTTCATCCGCGCCGCCCGCGCCCGCAACGACGCGCTGGATCACGTTCTGTTCGTCGGCCCGCCGGGCCTGGGCAAGACCACGCTCGCCCAGATCGTCGCCCGCGAGCTGGGGGTCAATTTCCGCTCCACATCCGGCCCGGTGATCGCCCGCGCCGGTGATCTGGCGGCGCAGCTGACCAATCTCGAAGAGCGCGACGTGCTGTTCATCGACGAGATCCACCGGCTCAACCCGGCGGTGGAGGAAATTCTCTATCCGGCGATGGAGGACTACCAGCTCGACCTGATCATTGGCGAGGGGCCGTCGGCGCGCTCGGTGAAGATCGACCTGCCGAAGTTCACCCTGGTCGGCGCCACGACGCGGCAGGGGCTGCTGACCACGCCGCTGCGCGACCGCTTCGGCATTCCGATCCGGTTGCAGTTCTACACGGTGGCGGAGCTGGAGCTGATCGTGAAGCGCGGCGCCCGGGTGATTGGCGTTGGCATGAGCGACGACGGCGCCAACGAAATCGCCCGCCGGGCCCGGGGCACGCCGCGCATCGCCGGGCGGTTGCTGCGGCGGGTGCGGGATTTCGCCGTGGTGGGCGGCGCGGACCAGGTGACGCGCGAAATCGCCGACCGGGCGCTCAGCCTGCTTGACGTCGATTCCATCGGCCTTGACCTGATGGATCGCAAATACCTGCGGATGATCGCCCTGTCATTCGGCGGCGGACCGGTGGGCGTCGAGACCATCGCCGCCGCCCTGTCGGAGCCGCGCGACGCCATTGAGGAAATCATCGAGCCCTATCTGATCCAGCAGGGCTTCGTGCAGCGCACCCCGCGCGGTCGCCTGTTGACGCCGCATGCTTTCCGGCATCTGGGGCTTGCGGAGCCGGCCCCTGGCGCCGCCCAATACGCGCTGTTTCGTGACCAATCGGAAGAAGAGGCGTGAACCGATGAATTCGGCGGCGGAAAACAGCGGGCTGGAGCCGGCGAGCGGGGTGGTTGTTGATGGCCGGCACCTGCTGACGGTGCGGGTTTACTACGAGGACACCGATTTTTCCGGCATCGTCTATCACGCCAACTATCTCAGGTTCCTGGAGCGCGGCCGCACCGAATCACTGCGCGCCATCGGCGCCAACCAGTCGGTGATGCTGGCGGCGGGCGGCCTGTTCTTCGCCGTGCGCCGCATGACCATCGACTGGAAGCTGCCGGCGCTGATGGACGACGTGCTGACCATTGAAACCCGCACCCGCGAGATGCGCGGCGCCTCGATGATCATCGACCAGCGCATCCTGCGCGACGGGGTCGAGATTCTCACCGCCGAGGTGCGCGTCGCCGCCATCGTCGGCGGCAAGCCGGCGCGAATCCCGGATGAAATCCGCACGCTGCTTGGCGGCGACTGACGCCGCCTATCCGGCCGGCCATGGCGCCGCTTGCCGGTGATAGGCCGGGGGGGGGCGCCAGAAGATCAGGAAACTTGCCGTGGCGGCTGGCGGGCTTGCGCGGCGGTCCGTTGCGACGACCGCGCCAGCTTGCGGAAACGATGAAACGCGTTATGAGATTTCCCGGCAGACGCCGGAGGCAGGCGGTCGGGGCGCGCCCTGACCGACGGTTCTCCAGAGCGTCGGTAAGGGAGAGAAATCGTGACGCGTTATTTGACCCGCGCGCTGGTCGCGGCGGCCCTGGCCTGTGCGCCGGCTTTCGCCATCGCCGCTGAAAAGAAATACGACCAGGGCGCCAGCGATACGGAAATCCGCCTCGGCCAGACCATGCCCTACAGCGGTCCCCTGTCCGCTCATGGCATCCAGGGCCGCACCGAGGTCGCCTATTTCCGCAAGCTCAATGAAGAGCAGGGCGGCATTAACGGCCGCAAGGTCAATCTGATCTCGCTGGACGATTCGTTCTCGCCGCCAAAGACGGTGGAGCAGACCCGCAAGCTGGTGGAGCAGGAGGGCGTGCTCGCCCTGTTCGGCTCCAGCGGCACCGCCGCCCAGTCGGCCGTGCAGAAATACCTCAACAGCAAGAAGATTCCGCAGCTGCTGGTCTCGACCGGCGCCAACAAGTGGAACCAGCCGAAGGCGTTCCCGTGGAGCACGCCGGCCTTCTTCCTCTATGGCACGGAAGGCGAGGTGTTCGGCCGCTACGTCGCCAAGACGAAGCCGGAAGGCAAGATCGCCATCCTTTACCAGAACGATGACTTCGGGAAGGACTATGTCGCCGGATTCAAGAAGGGTCTCGGCGACAAGGCGAAGAACATCATCAAGGAAGTGACCTACGAGCTGACCGATCCGACCATGGACAGTCAGGTGCTGGCGGCGAAGAATTCCGGCGCCGATGTGTTCTTCAACGTCAGCCTTGGCAAGGCGACGCCGCAGATCTTCAAGAAGGTGCACGAGCTGAACTGGCAGCCGATGCATCTGGTGGTCAGTCCGTCGACCGGCCGGGTTTTCCTGGAGGCCGCCGGTCTGGACGCGGTGCAGGGAATCATCGGCGCCACCGCCTACAAGCAGATGACCAGCCCGCGCTGGGCCAACGATCCTGATGTCATCGCCTACAAGGAGTTCCTGGCGAAGTATCTGCCGAACGAGGACAAGACCAACGAGATTGGCTTCGCCACCTATTCCTTCGCCCACGTCATGGCGCACATCCTGCGCGAGGCCGGCGACAACCTGACCCGCGAGAACATCCTGCGCATCGCCACCAACCTGAAGAACGTGCGCGGACCGGCGCTGCTGCCGGGCAGCACGTATAACACCACGCCGCAGGACTACGTGCCGTTCAAGCGGCTGGAGCTGCAGCAGTTCAAGGGCAACGACTGGGTTGTCCTGGAAGAGATGACCGCCGACTAAGTTGCGCGCGCCGGCCTGCCGGTCGCTCCGCCGCGAAGCCTGCCCCACGCCGGGGCAGGCTTTTTGCTGTTTCCGCCCCCAAGATGGTCGTCCGTTCAGTCTGTCTTAACCATGTCCGGATTTGATGGCGCCAACATCGCCACAGCCGGCGCCCGGTTCCGCCCTGTCATGGCAACTCCCATATGTGGCCAAGCTTTCGACAGAATCCGGGGAGAGGACACAGGGTGGATAAAGCGCCGTGAAGCAACCGGCGCCGCAACCGGGCAGGTCAGGCGCCCGCCACCGGAGCCGGCCGATGGAGGGCCGACTGCCGAGCCCCTGGCCGGACGGCGTTTTGCCTGTCTGGTTGATGTGACGCCTTTTCTTCTTCGCGGAATGCAGCGGCATCCCCCGCGCGGAGCATGTTTCAGGCCGGAAGGAAGATTTATGAACCCCGTCGACGTAGCTCAGGTCGCCGCGCCGGTAACGGAAGTGTCGCTCTGGCACATGTTCTGGCAGGCTCACTTCGTGGTCAAACTGGTGATGCTGGGGCTGGCCGGCGCATCGGTCTGGTGCTGGGCGATCATCATCGACAAGGCGCTGCTGTTCCGTCGCACCCGCGAGGAAATGAACGCCTTCGAGGATAATTTCTGGTCTGGCCAGTCGCTTGAGGAGCTGTATCGCGCCGAAGCGCACGGGACGCCAACCGGCATGGCCGCGGTGTTCGTCGCCGCCATGCGCGAGTGGAAGCGTTCGTTCGAGGGGGCTGGACGCTCCATCGCCTCGCTGCCGCAGCGCATCGACAAGGTGATGGACGTGTCGATCCAGCGTGAGATGGAGCGGCTGGAATCGCGGCTGCTGGTGCTGGCCACCATTGGCTCGTCGGCGCCGTTCATCGGCCTGTTCGGCACGGTGTGGGGCATCATGACCTCGTTCCGCTCCATCGCCGCTTCCAAGAATACCTCGCTCGCCGTGGTGGCGCCGGGCATCGCCGAGGCGCTGTTCGCCACCGCCATCGGCCTGATCGCCGCCATTCCGGCGGTGATCGCCTACAACCGCTACCAGGCGGAGGCGGCGCGGGCGCAGACGCGTCTGGAGGGCTTCGCCGACGAGTTCTCATCCATCCTGTCGCGGCAGATCGACGAGCGGCACGCGGCCTGACCGCGAACGCCGGAAGGAGACAGGCATGGGTATGGGCATGGCTGGCGGAACAGGCGGCGGCGCGCGGCGCCGGCGCGGGGCGCGCAAAAGCGCCGGGTTCGCCGACATCAACATGACGCCATTCATCGACGTGGTGCTGGTGCTGCTGATCGTCTTCATGGTCGCCGCGCCCATGATGGCGACCGGCGTGCCGCTGGACCTGCCGCAAAGCTCCGCCGCGCCGCTCAACATGGAGCAGAAGCCGGTGACGGTGTCGGTGGACGACCAGGGCCGCATTTACATCGAGGACCGGCAGCTGTCCGACGACACGCTGGTTCCGGCCCTGCGCGAGGCGGCGAAGGCTGGCCCGGAAGAGCGCATCTATCTGCGCGGCTCGAAAAAGGTGGATTACGGCCGCATCGCCCAGGTGATGGGGCTGATCACCGCCGGCGGTTTCAAGAAGGTCGCCCTCGTCACCGAGCCGGATCAGAAGGGCTGAGCGGACCGAAATGAAATTCCGTTGGTCCAGACAGGAACCAGGACTGCTGCTTTCGGCGCTCGGCCACGCCGGCCTGCTGGTCGCGGCGCTGATCGCGCTCGCCTCCGCGCCGCGTTTTGAGGAGCAGATGGAGGCGGTGCCTGTCGAGGTGATCACGGACAGCCAGCTGCGCGCCATGACGCGCGGCGAGAAGACCTCGAAGGAGGTTTCGGAAAAGCCGACGCTGCGCGCCGAAAAACAGGCGGAGGTGCGGGACGTGAAGCCGGATTCGGCCACGGACCGTCAGGACGCGCCCGCCCCGCCGTCGCGGCCGCGCGATCTGGCGCAGGCGCAGGAGAACACGCCGCCGCCCGCCGCCGCGAAACCGGAACCCAAACCGGAGCCCAGGCCGGAGCCGGAACCGAAGCCCGAACCTAAACCGGAGCCGAAGCCGGAGCCGGCGCCGCTGCCGCCGCAGCGTCCCGAGCCGAAGCCCGAACCCAAACCCGAGCCGCAACCCGAGCCGAAACCTGAACCCAGGCCCGAACCGAAGCCTGAACCAAAACCCAAACCTGAACCGAAGCCCGAACCCAAGCCAAAGCCGAAACCCGAGCCAAAGCCACGGCCTGAACCGAAGCCGGAGGCGCCGGCGCGCCGTGATCTGGCGAAGCTGATCGAGGACAGCAAACCGACGCCGAAGCAGGCCGAGAAGCCCACGCAAAAGCCGGCGGCCAAACCGGCGCCGGACGGGGAGAGCTTCAACCCGACGGACATCCGCAAGCTGCTGGCCAGTCGCAACGCCAACCAGCGCTCCGCTTCCACCGGGCCGGAGCTGAACCAGCGTTCGACGGCGGGCACGCAAACCGGAACCGGGCCGAAGCTGTCGATGTCGCAGCGGGATGCGCTGGGGGCCATGCTGAAGGAGCAACTGGCCAAATGCTGGTCGCCGCCGATGGGCTCCAACCCGGATCTGAAGCCGGATGTGCGCGTGGTGCTGGGACCGGACGGCGCGGTGATCGGCCAGCCGGTGGTGACGAACAGTTCGTCCGACCCGGGCTTCCGCGCCATGGCGGACAGCGCCGTGCGCGCCGTGCGCATGTGCGCGCCGTTCCGGGTGCCGCAGCAGTTCGCGCCATTTTACAATGACTGGCGCAATTTCAGGATCGTCTTCGACGCCCGGGAGTTTCTGGGATGAGATCTGGAGCGACGACGCCCGGCCGGAACATTGCGTCCGACATGGTTTTGCCATTTGCGCCAGGCAAAACTTCGCTGGCATGGGAGCCGGCGTGGTTTATGGATCTGACGTTTTTGCATGTGGCGGTCACGCCCATGACGGAAATTCGGCTTCGTTGCGCCGGGCGGCAAGAATTGCCGCAAGAATTACCCACGCCCGAGAATGACCACCTCAATGAACGCCGGAAGCACCATGGCCACTGATCATCTGTTTCACCGCGTCGCACGGTCCGCAGGCCTCATCCTGCCGCCAGCCGGCGCCGGGCAGGGGCTTGTTGATCCGGGTCGGCGCGCCCTGCTCCGGTGCGGCGTCGCCGCCGGCGGCCTGGCGGCCGTGAGCGCCATCACCACCTGGGCGCAGCCGGCGCGGGCTGAAATCTCCATCACCCTCGACAGGGCCAATTTCCAGCCGTTGCCCATCGCCATCGCCGATTTTGGCGGCGATCCGGACCTCGGCGCGCGCATTGCCGGCGTTGTCGCCGCCGACCTGAAGCGTTGCGGTTATTTCGCGCCGCTCGATCGCGGCGCCTTTCCGCCCGGGCCAATCGAGTTCGACGCGGTGCCGGCGTTTCAGGCGTGGCAGGCCATCAACGCCCAGGCGCTGGCCACCGGGCGCGTCAGCCGCGACGGCGGCCGGTTGCGCACGGCCTATCGCCTGTGGGACGTCAGCGCCGGCCAGCAGATGACCGGCCAGCAGTTCGTGACCGACGCCAACAACTGGCGCCGGGTCGGCCACATCATCGCCGACTCGATCCTGTCGCGGCTGACTGGCCTCAAGGGCATGTTCGACGCCCGCATCGTGTATGTGGACGAGAGCGGCCCGCGCGACCAGCGCCGCAAGCGCCTCGCCATCATGGACACCGACGGCGCCAACATGCGCTTCCTGACGCGCGGCGAGGAAAGCGTGGTGACGCCGCGCTTCGCGCCCAATTCGGCCGAAGTCACCTACATGTCCCAGGCGCGGGGTTCGCAACCGCGCGTCCAGGTGCTGAACATCGACACCGGGCAGCGCCAGATGGTCGGCAATTTCCCCGACATGACCTCAAGCCCGCGCTTTTCGCCCAATGGCCAGAGCATCGTGCTGAGCCTGCAGCAGGGCGGCAACGCCAATATCTATCTGATGAACCTGGGCTCGCGCACCACCACGCGCCTGACCAGCGCCAGCGCCATCGACACCTCGCCGTCGTTCTCGCCGGACGGCGCCCGCATCGCTTTCGAGAGCGACCGCGGCGGCGGCCAGCAGATTTACGTGATGTCGGGCTCCGGCGGCGACGCCCAGCGCATTTCGTTCGGCGAGGGGCGCTACAGCCAGCCCGTGTGGTCGCCGCGCGGCGATTTCATCGCCTTTACCCGGCAGAAGGCGGGCATGTTCGCCATTGGCGTCATGAAGCCGGACGGCTCCGGCGAACGCATCCTGACGGAAGGCTTCCACAACGAGGGGCCGACCTGGGCGCCCAACGGCCAGTTCCTGATGTTCTTCCGCGATCCGGGCGGCGAGGGCGGCAGCAAGCTTTACATGACGGACATCACCGGCCGCGTGGAGGCGCCGATCCGCACCTCCGGCTTCGCGTCGGACCCGGGCTGGTCGCAGGTTCTTTCCGAAATGCGGTGAACCGCAGGCCGCGTGATCGACGATTAATCGGAATTTTACCACATCGCTGGCTTTTTGAGCGCTTGTATGACAGCGCGCGGCTGGCGCGGACATGTCGAGGCGAAAGCTTCCAGGAAGGATTGATGATGTCGGCAGCAGTTATCGGCAAGGCGGACAGGCGGATGGGCCGCCGCGCGGCGTTCGCGGTCGTGGCGATGGTTGCGGCGCTCTCTCTCGGCGCCTGCGCCAAGAACAACCAGGACGGCGTCAACGGCGGCGCTGGCGGTGCGGGCAGCCGTTACGGCATGGGCGGCGCCGGCACGCCGGGCAGCGCCCAGGACTTCGTGGTCAACGTGGGCGACCGGGTATTCTTTGAGGTCGACAGCACTTCGCTGACGCCGCAGGCCGTCGCCACCCTCGATCGCCAGGCAGCCTGGCTGGCGCGCTATCCGCGTTACACCTTTGTCGTCGAGGGTCACGCCGACGAGCGCGGCACGCGCGAATACAACTACTCGCTTGGCGCCCGCCGCGCCCAGTCAGTGCGGGATTATCTGGCGTCGCGCGGCGTTGCTTCCTCGCGCATGCGCACCATCTCCTACGGCAAGGAACGTCCCGTCGCGGTCTGCAACGACATCTCGTGCTGGTCGCAGAACCGCCGCAGCGTGATCGTGCTGGACGGCGCCGGCTCCTGAGTGGCGTAATCCGCGCCGCTGCTTCTTCCGGGAAGGGGCGGCGGCGCCGCTGCATCCAGGTCGCCATTCCTTTCCGCAGGACAGCGAAACGACAGGCCGACATGACGTTGCAATTGCCAAAGTTAGCCGCTTTTTCACGGGTGGCCGCGCTCTTCGGCGGGCTTGCCCTGGCGGCGGGGCTCGCCGTGCTGCCCGCGCCGGCGGCGCGGGCCCAGGACGCCGCCGATATTGTGGTGCGCATGGGCCAGCTGGAGGAGCAGGTGCGGACCATGTCCGGCCGCATCGAGCAGCTCCAGTTTGAAAACCGCCGGCTCAACGAACAGCTGCGCAAGTTCCAGCAGGACGTGGAGTTCCGTCTGCAGGAAAAATCTGGCGGTGGGGGCGCTTCGCCCGCGCCGTCGACATCGCCAGGACGTGAGCGGCGTGGCGACGCCGGCGCCGGGGTTTCGCCTGGCGGCTCCACGCGGGTCGCCGGTCCGACCGGCGCCAGCGGCGCGGGCGGCGACGCCTTCGAGAACGCCCGCGGCCAGTTCCAGCAGCGCCAGTATGCGGCGGCGGAAATGGGTTTCCGCCAGTTCCTGCAGGCCAACCCCCGCGACCGGCGCGCGCCGGAGGCCATCTACTGGCTGGGCGAAAGTTATTTCCAGCGCCAGCAGTACAGCGAGGCGGCCGAGCAGTTCCTGAAGATCTCGACCGAATACGCCAAATCGGCCCGTGGCCCGGATGCGCTGGTCAAGCTCGGCATGTCGCTGTCGCGGCTCAACGCCAAACAGGAAGCCTGCGCCACTTTGGCTGAGGTGCTGCGCAAATATCCCAATGCCTCGGTGGACGTGCGCTCGGCCGTGGAGCGCGAACGCCGCCGTACGAAATGCTGAGGCTTCGATGAGGCGCGCCGGTCCATTGGAGGAGGCAGGCTCCGCGCAGGAGGAGGAAATCCGGCGACAGGCCGCAGGCCCGGATGGCCGATGCGTCTCCGACGACGCCCCCGTAACCGCCGGCGAGGCGGATTTTTTGTTTTCCGGCCTTGCGACCGCCGCTGGTCTGCTGCTGGCGGTTTCCGGCGGCCCCGATTCCCTGGCGCTGCTATATCTGGCGGCGCGCTGGCGGGCGGAGGGGCTGGCCCGCGGAGAGCCGCGTCCGCCGCTCGCCGTCGCCGTCGTCGATCATGGCCTGCGCCCTGAAGCGGTCGGTGAAGCGCGCATGGTGATGGCGCGGGCGCGGACGCTGGGGCTTGCTGGCGACATTCTGATCTGGGAGGGCGACAAGCCGGCGAGCGGCGTGCAGGAGGCGGCGCGGACCGCGCGCTATGCGTTGCTGTTCGCCGAGGCCCGGCGCAGGGGCGCCTCGCATGTGCTGACGGCCCATCACGCCGATGATCTGGCGGAAACCGTTCTGATGCGCCTGTGCGCCGGCTCCGGCGTCGCCGGTCTGGCCGGCATCGCGCCCCTGTCACGGCGGGAGGGCCTGTGGCTGGCGCGGCCCCTGCTATCCCTGCCAAAAAGCCGCCTGGTCGCTGTTTGCGCCGCCGCCGGGTGGGACTGGGCGGTCGATCCTGGCAACCGTGATCCACGCAAGGGGCGGGGCAGGCTGCGCCGCCTCGCCGGCGAACTGGCGGCGCTCGGGCTCAGCCGGGAGCGGCTGTTGCGCCTCGCCGCCCGCGCCGCCCGCGCTGACGCGGCGCTGGAGCATGTGGTGGACCGCGCCCTGACCGACGCGGGCGCGCTGGCTAACGCAGGGGGCTTCAGCGTCGACATGCGCCGGCTTGGGGAACAACCGGCAGAGATCGCGGTGCGTGGGCTGGGGCGGCTGATGACCGGCGCGCGCGGCGCCGGTGATGCGCCGCTGCGTCTGGAGCGTCTGGAGCGGGCGACGGAGCGGCTGGTCGCCGCCGCCGGCGCCGGCCGCCCTGAAACGCTGACATTGGGCGGACTGGCGTTGCGGCTTGATCGCCATGGCGTCTGCCGTGGCGCGGCGGAGCCACCCCGGAAACAACGCGCCGGCGCCTGATGGTCGCCGCCTGGAATTTCGCGCGGCGATCACCCGCCCGGGCTGGCCGCCAGGCTGTCAGAACGGTCGCCGGCCTGCGGCATAACCGCCGCGCCTGCCCCAAACAGGGCGCTTTTCGCAGGTAGAAGGCGCGCAGCCTCCATTCAGCCTTCGCTTCCCGCGGGCTCCATTGATGGCGCGACCTTGGCAACAGGTCGCTTCAAGCCTAAATATGGGGCTGGTTGAGATCCTTATGGCGCGCGGCAGCCCGCTGGACCAGGACATATAATTCAAGATGAACCCCAATTTCAGGAACTTCGCCCTCTGGGTCATCATTTTTCTGCTGGTGCTGGCGCTGGTTTCCCTGTTCCAGAGCCCCGGCCAGCGCGGCGGTTCGTCTGATATTCCTTACTCGCAACTGCTGCAGGACGCCGATAATGGCCGCGTCACCAGCGTGTTGATCTCCGGGCAGGAAATCACCGGCACTTACACGGACGGGCGCACGTTCAAGACTTATGCGCCGTTCGATCCCGGCCTCGTCACCAAGTTGCAGCAGAAGAACGTGACGATTTCCGCGCGTCCGCCGCAGTCGGACACGCCGTGGTTCATCGCGTTGCTGATCAACTGGCTGCCGATCCTCGTCTTCATTGGCGCGTGGATATTCCTGTCGCGCCAGATGCAGAGCGGGGCGGGGCGCGCCATGGGCTTTGGCAAGTCCAAGGCCAAGTTGCTGACGGAGGCGCACGGTCGCGTCACCTTCGAGGATGTGGCCGGCGTCGAGGAGGCGAAGGACGATTTGCAGGAGATCGTGGAGTTCCTGCGCGATCCGCAGAAGTTCCAGCGCCTCGGCGGCCGTATTCCGCGCGGCGTGCTGCTGGTCGGCCCGCCTGGCACCGGCAAGACGCTGATCGCCCGCGCCGTCGCCGGCGAGGCCAATGTGCCGTTTTTCACCATCTCCGGCTCGGACTTCGTTGAAATGTTCGTGGGCGTCGGCGCCAGCCGGGTGCGCGACATGTTCGAACAGGCCAAGAAGAACTCGCCGTGCATCATCTTCATCGACGAGATCGACGCGGTCGGCCGCCATCGCGGCGCCGGGCTTGGCGGCGGCAATGACGAGCGCGAGCAGACCCTGAACCAGCTGCTGGTGGAGATGGACGGTTTTGAGGCCAACGAAGGCGTCATCATCATCGCCGCCACCAACCGTCCCGACGTGCTGGATCCGGCGCTGCTGCGGCCTGGCCGCTTCGACCGCCAGATCGTCGTGCCGAACCCGGACGTGGTTGGCCGCGAGCGCATCCTGCGCGTCCACGTGCGCAAGGTGCCGCTGGCGCCGGACGTGGACCTGCGCACCATGGCGCGGGGCACCCCGGGCTTCTCCGGCGCCGATCTGATGAATCTGGTCAATGAGGCGGCGCTGCTGGCGGCGCGGCGCGGCAAGCGCATCGTCACCATGCAGGAGTTCGAGGACGCCAAGGACAAGGTGATGATGGGCGCCGAGCGCCGCACCCTGGTGATGACCGAGGACGAAAAGCGCCTGACCGCCTATCACGAGGCCGGCCACGCCATCGTCGCCCTCAACGTCCCCGCCACCGACCCGGTGCACAAGGCCACCATCATTCCGCGCGGCCGGGCGCTGGGCATGGTGATGCAGCTGCCGGAGCGCGACAAACTCTCCATGAGCTACGAGCAGATGACCTCGCGCCTCGCCATCATGATGGGCGGCCGCGTCGCCGAGGAGCTGATCTTCGGCCCGGCCAAGGTTACCTCTGGCGCCGCGTCCGACATCCAGCAGGCGACCAAGCTGGCGCGGGCCATGGTCACCCAGTGGGGCTTCTCCGACGAGCTCGGCGCCGTGATGTACGGCGACGAGGGCGGCGAGGTGTTCCTCGGTTACTCCATGGGCAAGCAGCAGACCCTGTCCGAGGCGACGGCGCAGAAGATCGACGCGGAAATCCGCCGCCTGGTGGAGGAAGGTCTGTCCGAAGCCCGCCGCATCCTCACCGAGCGTCATGATGATCTGGAGGCGCTGGCCCGCGGGCTGCTGGAGTATGAGACGCTGTCGGGCGAGGAAATTCGCGATCTGCTGGGCGGCAGGCCGCCGGTGCGCGACGCGGGCAACGAGCCGCCGCCCAGCCGCGGCGCCCTGGTGCCGTCCGCTGGCCGGCATACGCCGCGCGGCGGCTCCGACGCAGGCCTGGAGCCACAACCCCAGGCCTGACGTCCCCAGGCGGCGGACGAATATCTGACCACGCTATCTGCAAGCATCGCCCCGGCCCCCTGGACCGGGGCGTTTTTCGTGAACCCGAGGCTGCCGCTGGCAGCGTTACCAGCCGCCGGCCGGGCGGCGATGGCCGGTAACATCATGTTATGAATAGTGAATACCCGAAGCCCTTCCGTTGCTTGACGCAACAGGCGTTCACGGCGCACATGGAACAGTTGGGGCGGCGGATGATTTGGGACGGGACCCGGGCTCGCCCCCGGCCCCTGTTTTCGCAAGAGGGCTTCCGCAAGAGGGGCTGCCGCATGGGGAGCGTCCGCGTCCGGGAGCTTCCGGCGCGGGCGAAGCGCCCGCCGGAACAGTTTGGTCGCAGTGACGTGAAGCATCATCGCTTTTTCCGGAAACTGCCTGAGGCACAGGACATATGACAAGAAGCTACTTCGGCACGGATGGTATTCGCGGTCGCGCCAACACCGTCATCACGCCAGAGCTGGCGTTGAAGGTCGGGCAGGCCGCGGGTCTGGTGTTCCGCCGCGGCGATCACCGCAACAGGGTGATCATTGGCAAGGACACCCGGCTGTCGGGCTACATGATCGAAACCGCGATGATCGCCGGTTTCACCTCCGTCGGCATCGACGTCCTGCAGCTGGGGCCGATGCCGACGCCGGCCGTGGCCATGCTGACGCGCTCCATGCGCTGCGACATGGGCGTGATGATCTCGGCCTCGCACAATCCTTACGAAGACAATGGCATCAAGCTGTTCGGGCCGGACGGCTACAAGCTGTCCGACGAGGTCGAGCGGCAGATTGAGGAACTGATCGACGGCGATCTGGCGCTGCGTCTGGCCAGCGCCTCCGATCTCGGCCGGGCCAAGCGCATCGACAGCGTGCATGCCCGTTACGTCGAATTCGCCAAGCGCACCTTGCCGCGCGACGTGGATTTCGACGGCATGCGCGTGGTGGTCGACTGCGCCAACGGCGCCGGTTATCGGGTGGCGCCGGAAGCGCTGTGGGAGCTGGGCGCGGAGGTTATCTCCCTCGGCGTCGAGCCGGACGGCACCAATATCAACCGCGATGTGGGCTCCACCTCGCCGGAAGCGCTGATCCGCAAGGTGCACGAGGTGCGGGCTGACGTGGGCATCGCCCTCGACGGCGACGCCGACCGGGTGATCATCGTCGACGAGAAGGGCCAGGTGGTCGATGGCGATCAGCTGATGGCGGTGATCGGCCGCAGCTGGCAGGAAGCCGAACTGCTGAGCAAGCCGGCGATCGTCGCCACCATCATGTCCAATCTCGGCCTGGAAAAGTATCTTTCCGGCATTGGCCTTGGCCTGGAGCGCACGGCGGTGGGCGACCGCTATGTGCTCGAGCATATGCGTCGCAATGGCTACAATGTGGGCGGCGAGCAGTCAGGTCACATCATCCTGTCGGATTACGCCACCACCGGCGACGGCCTGCTGTCGGCGTTGCAGATCCTTTCCGTGGTTCAGCGCGCCGGCCGGCCGGTCAGCGAGGTCTGCCGGGCGTTCGAGCCGTTCCCCCAGGTGCTGAAGAACTACCGGTATGCGCGCGGCGCGGCTCCTTCCGCCGAGAGCGTTGACGCCATCGTCGATGCGGCGCGCGACCGGCTCGGCAAGAATGGCCGCCTGGTGGTGCGCCCCTCGGGCACCGAGCCGGTGATCCGGGTGATGGGCGAGGGTGACAATCTGGATGTGGTCACCCAGGTTGTGGACGACGTCATCACCGAGATCGGCAAGATCGGCCGGGCGGCGGCCTGACGTTTTCGACGTCCGTGACAGGTTTGACGCAGGCGATCCGCACGGGTCGCCTGCGTTGTTTTTTCAACCATATGGCCTGACAGGTTTTCCAGACGCGAGGCTGCGTCGCCCCTGCCGGCACGTTGTCCTGGCGCGCCTGCGATCTGCCCGGCGGCCGGCCGGCCCTGTGGCGAAAATTCATTAACCATCTTCATTAAGGTTAAGCGCCCGTTAACGGTTGGCTGCGAGTTTGACGCCAGGGCAGGGACGGCCGCGCAGCGAATCGCGGCGGCGCCTCGCCCACATCAAACTGGAATGTCGCGCCCGCGCGGCGCCGGAAGCTGGCTCCCGGCAGGCGCAACATTCTCCGGCACGTCCGCAGCCCGTGATGATGCGCGACGCGACAGGAATGCCTGACCATGCTCACTTCGGCGCTCACCCTGGGGTTCAACTGGCGGGCTTCGCGCCGCGCGCGCAGCCTGGCTTTTGGCCTCGCCGCCGGGTGTCTCGTCAGCGCGGCGCCGGCGGTTGCGGCGGACCTGCTGCCGGAGCTGCCGTCGATCGAGCCTGAGAAGCCGCTGGCCGCCGGCGGCGGCTGGTATCTGCGCGGCGACGTGGGCGTGGGGCTGGGCCTGCGCGGCGCCCGCAACGCAATCCCGCTGGCCTACGCCGCGCCTGGCGGCGTGACGCCGGCTGACGCGGCCATCGCCCGCGCCCGCATCGACCATGGCTGGTCGGCCGGCGGCGGCGTCGGCTACCGCATCGGGCCTTCTCTCCGCGTTGATGTGACGGCCACGGCCCTGTCCGGCGTGCGGCTGCACGGCGTCGGCGTTGACAGCGCCTTTGCTGCCGGCGCCAGCCAGTCGGTGGGCTATTACAGCGCCGGAACCCGCTCGAACGTCGCGCTGGCCAACGTCTATTGGGACATCCTGAACTGGAACGGCCTGACGCCTTACGTTGGCGCGGGCGCGGGTGTGGCCTGGAACCGCGTCTACAGGGTCGGCCGCTTCGAGCAGGCGCAGCCGCTGGCCCCGGCGACGGAGATGCTCACCGCCCGCCACAGGTCGCACGCCAGCGCCGCCTTCGCGCTCTACGCGGGCGTTGCCTATGAGATCGCGCCCGGCGTCTCGGCCGACCTCGGCTATCGCTACATGCGGCTCGGCAACGCCAACAGCGGCCGCGCCGTCTGCGATGATGGCTTCGCTTGCGTCGGGGCGACGCCGCTACGCGTCAAGACGCTGGAGAGCCATGAGGTCACCCTTGGCGTGCGTTGGGATCTGGGGGCGCTGTAACGCGGGCGGCTTCGGTGAAAAGCGGGGTCGTTCAGGGCTGTTCGGCTTTTGGCCGTGCTTCGCGCCGGCGACACGCGTGACGTCCTCACGTTCCATCGCCTGGCGCGTCTTGCCCAGACGTCTTGCCCTGGCGTCCTGCCCCTTTACTGCCATCTGATCTTTCGTTTCACAATTTCCCTTGCGCCCGCTCGTCAACAGGCGTACCGCCGTCCGCGGGACACTTCCCCCCAACGGGAAGCGCCCATCTGAGAGGATGGATGACATGACGACAAAGCCCGCTACCCGGCCCGCGCGGCCGGAGTTTTCGTCTGGCCCCTGCGCCAAGCGCCCCGGCTGGAGCCTTGAAGGGCTCGCTGATACGCCGCTCGGCCGCTCGCACCGCGCCAAGGTTGGCAAGGACAAGCTGAAGCTTGCCATCGACCTCACCCGCGAGGTGCTGCAGGTTCCCGCCGACTATCGCATTGGCATTGTGCCGGCGTCCGACACCGGCGCCGTTGAGATGGCGCTGTGGTCGCTGCTGGGCGCCCGCCCGGTCGATATGCTGGCCTGGGAAAGCTTCGGCGAAGGCTGGGTGACTGACGTCGTCAAGCAGCTGAAGCTCGACGCCCGCATTTTCAACGCCCCTTACGGTGAACTGCCCGACTTCACCCAGGTCGACGCCGCCAACCGCGACGTGGTTTTCACCTGGAATGGCACCACCTCCGGCGTGCGCGTCGCCAATGCGGACTGGATTCCGGCCGACCGTCAGGGCCTGACCATCTGCGACGCCACCTCGGCGGCCTTCGCCCAGCGCCTCGATTTCAGCAAGCTCGACGTCGTCACCTTCTCCTGGCAGAAAGTGCTGGGCGGCGAGGGCGCGCACGGCATGCTGATCCTGTCGCCGCGCGCCGTGGCGCGGCTGGAGAGCTACACGCCGGCCTGGCCGCTGCCAAAGATTTTCCGCCTGACCTCCAAGGGCAAGATTTCCGAAGGCATCTTCAAGGGCGAAACCATCAACACGCCCTCAATGCTCTGCGTCGAAGATTATATCGACGCCTTGCAGTGGGCGAATACGGTGGGCGGCCTCGATGGCCTGGTTGGCCGCGCCGACGCCAATGCGAAGACCCTGAATGACTGGGTCGACAGCCGCGACTGGATCGCCAATCTGGCGGTGAAGCCGCAGACCCGCTCCAACACCAGCGTCTGCCTGGTGATCGCCGACGCGGATGTGCTGGCGAAAGGCCCCGAAGCTGGCGCCGCCGTGGCCAAGGGCATCGCCGCCCGGCTCGAGGCCGAAGGCGTGGCCTATGACATCGGCTCCTATCGCGACGCGCCTCCTGGCCTGCGCATCTGGTGCGGCGCCACGGTGGACGCCGCCGATGTGGCGGCCCTGACCCAGTGGCTCGACTGGGCCTTCGCCGAGGAAAAAGCGAAGCTCGGCTGACGCGCCTTCTTCCCGGAAAGTGAATCCCACTTTTCCCTGGGATGCTCCAGGGCAGATCTCCCGTTCCGATTTTGCCCTGGATAGCGCTTTTCACGGCGCGGGAGCCGCTCCCGCGTCGCCATGGTCGCCGCACCCGAACGGCGGCCGCTTCCCCCGATATGACCGCGCCGCTGCCGGCAGCGTTTGACCCGGCCGTTGCGCGAGGATGATCCCGGAAGGTGATCTCATGACCGCCAAAGCGCCCCGCGTCCTGATTTCGGACGCTCTTTCCCCCGCCGCCGTGCAGATTTTCCGCGATCGCGGCGTGGACGTGGACTTCCAGCCCGACCTCGGCAAGGACAAGGACAGGCTCGCCGCCATCATCGGTGATTACGACGGCCTCGCCATCCGCTCCGCCACCAAGGTGACGGCGAAAATCCTTGAGAACGCGAAGAACCTCAAGGTGATCGGCCGGGCCGGCATCGGCGTCGACAATGTCGATATTCCGGCTGCGTCGTCGCGCGGCGTCATCGTGATGAACACGCCGTTTGGCAATTCCATCACCACCGCCGAGCACGCCATCGCCCTGATGTTCGCGCTGGCGCGCGAAATCCCCGCCGCCGACGCCTCCACCCAGGCCGGCAAGTGGGAGAAGAACCGTTTCATGGGCGTGGAGATCACCGGCAAGACGCTGGGCGTGATCGGCTGCGGCAATATCGGCGCCATCGTCGCTGAACGCGGCGTGGGCCTGCGCATGAAGGTGATCGCCTACGATCCGTTCCTGTCGCCCGAGCGGGCTCTGGATCTCGGCGTGGAGAAGGTGGAGCTGGACGAACTGCTGCAGCGGGCTGATTTTATCACCCTGCACACGCCGCTCACCGACAAGACCCGCAACATCCTCTCCGCCGAGGCCCTCGCGAAGGCAAAGAAGGGCGTGCGCATCATTAACTGCGCCCGCGGCGGCCTGGTGGACGAGGCGGCCCTGCGCGCCGCCCTCGACAGCGGCCACGTGGCGGGCGCCGCCTTTGACGTGTTCGTTGAGGAGCCGGCAAAGGACAACGTGCTGTTCGGTCATCCGAACGTGGTGTGCACGCCGCACCTGGGCGCCGCCACCACCGAGGCCCAGGAGAACGTCGCCCTGCAGGTGGCCGAGCAGATGTCGGACTACCTGCTGCGCGGCGCCATCCAGAACGCCGTCAACTTCCCGTCGATCACCGCCGAGGAAGCGCCGAAGCTGAAGCCGTTCATCGAGTTGGCCGAGAAGCTGGGCTCCTTCGCCGGCCAGCTCACCGAAACCGGGCTGAAAAGCGTGCACATCACCTATGAAGGCGCGGTCGCCGGGCTGAAGGTGAAGGCGCTCACCGCGTCCGCCATCGCCGGCTTGCTGCGGCCGATGCTGCAGGACGTGAATGTGGTGTCCGCGCCTTCCATCGCCCGGGAGCGCGGCGTGGTGATCGAGGAGACGATCCGCGAGGCGGAAGGCGAGTACGACGCGCTGATCACTCTCTCGGTGACCACCGACACCCAGACCCGGTCCGTCGCCGGCACGGTGTTCGCCGGTGGCCGTCCGCGCATCGTCGCCATCAAGGAAATCAAGGTGGACGCCGAGCTGGCGCCGTCGATGCTTTACGTGTCCAATGAGGACAAGCCCGGCTTCATTGGCCGGTTCGCCAGCATCCTTGGCGAGGCCGGCGTCAACATCGCCACCTTCGCCCTGGGGCGCGACCGGCCCGGCGGTTCGGCCATTGCCCTGGTCGAAGTCGATGGCGTCGCGCCGGAGAAGGCGATCGCGGCGGTGAAGGACATCGCCGGGGTCAAGCAGGTGAAGTCGCTCAGCTTCACCTGACGGGGCAGGCGGCCTCGCCGGGCATCCCCTGAAACATTGGCATTCACATGAAGTCATCGCAGCCTGGCTGCGATGACTTTTTTGTTTTCTCGCCTGGTCGGGAACGGGCGGGGCCTGACGGCGCGGGAAAACGCGACCGTCCCCGCGCCAGGGCGCCCGTGACGCCTTTTACGTATTGCCCCCAGAATGGGAAACTGGGTATGAAATGTTATACAGTATCAGTATAGTTCTGCGTGTTTACAATGATTATTGTCAAAGTCTCTTATATTTTCATTTGGTTTATTATGACAATTATGGTTCTGAACCGGCTGCCCGTTGCGGATGGGCGCGCCGGAACCATGGGCGGGGCGCCGCTCGCGGCCATGGCCTCGTGTGGCAATGCGATCCGTCAGGGGCTGTCCGGCGCGTTGGCGGCAGGGGGAGAGCATATTTCCAGGGCAGGAAAAAGCTTTGGCGTCGCCCCCGCCTGCCGGATCGACCTGAATCATGCCCGTTAGTCTGGCCGGCTGTCACGGGCTGGCGCGCTTTCACCCCGGATGTGTTGGGGGCGGCGGGCGATATTGCGCCGGGCGTGGCTCGCCCATCCGGCGGGCATCACGTTATGCCTGGTCGGTAGAATGTGGAATGTGAAGGGGCAGGGACCCGTGATCAGGCCCCTGTCCCATGGCCTGTGACGCAGATGGCGCTCTGGTGTGGAGCGCCACGCGCTGACGACAGCCACGACGCTGGCAGGGCGACCGGGCCCCGCCTCTGCGTCAGGGCTGGCGCGCGAGGCCAGCGAGCAGGTCCCGCCGGCCTGATGGATCCTTCGGCGATCAGTCGCGATAGCCGGGGTTATGGCGATCGAGCTTGCGCAGCAGCGCCGGCCAGGCCAGACGATCAGCCACCTTCATCAGGCCGTTGGGGGAGGAGCCGACTTCGGCGTTCTTCTCGATGACCTGTTCTTCGGTCGGATAAATGGCGCTGCCCATGGCGAAGGTGCGCACCTGCATGGAGCAGGCCCGCTCCAGGTAATACATGCGCATGAAGGCGGTCGCCACGGTTTTGCCGACGGTGAGGGTGCCATGGTTGCGCAGCAGCATCAGGTTCTTGTCGCCAAGGTCGCGTTGCAGGCGCGGACGCTCGTCGAGATCGAGGGCGACGCCTTCGTAATCGTGATAGGCGAGGTCGTCGGAGATCAGCTGCGCCGTCTGGTTCAGCGGCTGCAGGCCAAGCGAGGTGGAGGCGACCGCCGTGCCGTCGAGGGTGTGCAGGTGCATGACGCACTGGGCGTCCTCGCGCACCTCGTGCACGGCCGAATGAATGGTGAAGCCGGCCGGGTTGACCTTATAGGGCGTCTCGCCAACCGGATTGCCGTCCAGATCGATCTTCACCAGGCTCGACGCGGTGATCTCGTCGAACATCATGCCATAGGGATTGATCAGGAAGTGATGCTCCGGCCCGGGCACGCGGGCGGACAGGTGGGTGAACACCATGTCGTCCCACCCATACATGGCGACCAGCCGGTAAGCGGCGGCGAGGTCGATGCGGACCTGGCGCTCGGCTTCATTCATTTTGTCGAGGCTGACGACGTTCGCGGCTGTCATGGCGTTCTCCCTGAGCGGTGTGTCGCCGGCGCGGTTGATGGCTTTCCAGGCGGCGGCAAGGTTTTTTACGGCGCCCCGATTTATGAACGCAAACGAAAGCCGGCGCCACCCACATGTGAGCAACCCCGGCTGGCGTGACCGGCGCGACAACGCGACGCCGGTGAACAGGATTAACGGGCGTTCTGGCCGGCGCCGCACGCCGGCGACCGCGCCGGCGGCTGCCGGGCCAGGGCAAAGCCCATGGCGGCGACAGCCCCAAGTTCAGGCCCCAAGTTCAGGCCCCTGTTTCAGGCCGCCGCGCGTTACCTGCGGCACATCATGCCGAGCACGAACCCGGCGGCGCCGACGGCCAGCAGGGTTCCGAGCGGATTGCTGCGGGTCTGGCGGGTGACCGCTGCGGCGCCGTCGCGGGCGGCGTCCCTGGCCTGGCCGAAAGCGCGCTGGGCGGTGCCCGTGGCCTCATCCACAACGCCGCTGGCCTGCAGCTTGCCGTCGTTTGTCAGGTCGCCGACAAACTGGCGGGCCTTGCCGAGGGCCTCATTTCCCGCTCCCTTGATCCGGTCAGTGTCCATCGCGTGTCTCCTTCCATTGTCCGACGGCGGGAGCGGACGTGAGCAAGGTCCACGCCCTGCGGACGCGACGACAATTCGGGTCGTCGGCCGCTGTTCCCATCGCGTTTGCTGATTTCAGGAGGTCAACGCGCCAGAAGGGCAGATTGTTCACGGAGCCAGGGAGAGGACCTGACGAACCGGCGCCCTCACGCCAGCCAGCCCCCAAGGCCGAGCAGGGCGCCTGCGCCGCCGAGAACGATGGCGGCGCGCCAGGGCCAGCGGCGCGGCCGGGCGATGATGGAGATGGTGGCGACGGCGATCGCGATCTGCACCAGCATCACCGCCCAGGTGAGGATTTCATGGCGGGCGCCGCGCCGCTCCGCTTCCTGGAGGCTGGCGAGCGACAGGTTTTCCTGGGCGCGCGCATGGGCGGCGAGGGCGTCGTCGTCCTTGTCGCTGAAGCGCGCCCGCGCGTCCCTCCCGCGGTCCAGCGCCTGCCGCACCATGCGGGCGTCCAGCGCCGACCAGGCGTCGGTGGCCCGGTTCTGGTAGATCAGCGCCTGGGAGGCGGCGTTGGCGGCGGCGGCGCTTTGCATGGATTCGATGCTGCCAAGAATGACGCCGGCCACGGCGAGGATCGCCATGGTGACGGAAACCCGCGTCACCAGCGGGTCTTCCAGCAGCGGCGGCCGGCCGCTGTCCCGCGCCGTTTCCAGCGCCTCGTTCTCGCTCTTCAGCTCTTCCGCCGTCTGCGCCGCCAGCCTGGCCATGGGGTTCGCTCTCCTGTTGCAGCAACGCCGCCCGGCGCAAGGCATCTCCGGGAAGCGCCCCACCCTGATGCGCCTTCCGCGAGGCGGGCAGCTGCGTCAGCATCTACGCCGCCCGGGCTCAGTCCAGGGGCGTCAGGCGCTGTTCCACGCGGGCGCGTTCAGCGTCGGACAGGGCGACGGCGCGGCGGGTGTTATGGTCAAGAATGGCGACGATCACCTCGGACGCGGCGATGCGCCGGCCGGTGGCCGCATTGTACATGCCGTGCGAGAAGCGCATGGTCTTGCCGAGAAATTCGACGACCTGGCTGTGCGAGACGATGAGTTCGCCGGGGCCGGGCATGTCATTGTAGGTGAGACGGTTCTCGACGACAACACTGCCGCGGTGGCTCGCCAGCAGGTCGGCGACGTCAATGCCCATGTGCGCGAACAGATTGCCGACGCCATCGGAGAACCGGCCCATCACCTGTTCGGTGGCCATGCGGCCGGAGACGTCGCAATCCCACGGCTGCACCATGCCGCGATAGACTTCGACCAGGCCGCGGGCCCGGGCCTCGCCGAGATCGAGCGGCCGGCGCGGCTCCTCGAAGGCGACGCTGCGCGGGGCGTCATGCTCCGGCAGGGCGCCGGCGAAGCCCGCCATCAGCTCACGCTGTCTTGCGCTCCAGGGAACAGACGCGCCGGTCGTGCGGTCGATCTGCCGGTCGATGCTGATGAAACTCGTTGCGATCTCGCCCGCGCAGCGCAACTCGTGATGCAGCACGACGCTGCTGTCGCGGACCTCGATCACCCGGGTGCGGAAATCAGCCATGTCGCCGGTGTTGAGTTCGCGGCGGTAGCGGATGTGGTGGGTCGTGGGAGAGAGGGCGCAGCCGGCGGGAACCTCAAGGGCGTGGGCAACGAAGCCCATCGTTTGCGACAGGCGCGTCATGTAGAAGCGCACGTTGAGATGGTTGTTCTCGTCGCATTCCCAGGCGTTGACGCCATTGCGGCAGCCGCTGATCCACTTGTCCGTCACGGGTTGTTTCCACCTGTCGCATCATGTCGCCGCCTGCAGGGGCGGCGTTGGCAAAACAATCCGGCCAGACAGGGCCTGGCCGGAGCATTGCTTCGCGTTCCTGCAATTTTCCGACGGGAGGCGCATGGCGCTTCCCGCCGGCATGTCCGGGCCTCAGACGGCGCGCTCGAACACCGCCGCGATGCCCTGGCCGCCGCCGATGCACATGGTTTCGAGGCCATAGCGACCGTCGCGACGCTTCAGCTCGTGCATCAGGTTGGCGAGGATGCGGCCGCCGGTGGCGCCGATCGGATGGCCGAGCGAGATGCCCGAGCCGTTGACATTGAGGATGTCGTGACGGCTGTCGTCGTCCGACCAGCCCCAGCCCTTGAGCACGGCCAGCACCTGGGCGGCGAAGGCCTCGTTCAGTTCGACCAGGTCGATGTCGCTCCAGCTGATGCCGGCGCGGGCGAACAGGCGCTCCACGGCCGGCACCGGGCCGATGCCCATGCGCGACGGCTCGCAGCCGGCGGCGGCCCAGCCGACGAACCAGCCCATCGGCTCCAGGCCCAGCTCTTCCAGCTTGTCCTCGGCGACGATCAGGCAGGCGGCGGCGGCGTCGTTCTGCTGGCTGGCGTTGCCGGCGGTGGTGACGCCGCCCTTCTCGATCGCCCGCAGCTGGGCGAGGCTCTCGGGGGTGGCGTTGGCGCGGATGCCCTCGTCCTGGGCGAAGATCACCGGGTCGCCGCGACGCTGCGGCACCGCCACCTTCACCAGCTCGTCCTCGAACTTGCCTTCCGCCCAGGCGGAAGCGGCGCGCTGGTGGCTGCGGGCGGCGTAGGCGTCGCAGGCCTCGCGCGAGATATTGTAGTCGCGGGCCAGGTTGTCGGCGGTCTCGATCATGCCGGAGATGACGCCGAACCGGCTGATCGGCTGGCTCATGACGCGGCCACGGGTCAGGCGGTCATGCAGGGTGACCGAGCCGGAGCGGGCGCCGTTGCGCATGTCGGTGGAGTAATATTCCACATTGCTCATGCTCTCGACGCCGCCGGCGACGACCACGTCGGCGACCCCGGTCTGGATCAGCATGGAGGCGTCGATGATCGCCTGCAGGCCCGAGCCGCAGCGGCGGTCAAGCTGGTAGCCTGGAACCGAGATTGGCAGGCCGGCGGCCAGCAGCGACCAGCGGGCGATGCACGGCGCCTCGCCATTGCCGTAGCCCTGGGCGAAGACCACGTCGTCGATGCGCTCGGGGTCGATCTTCGTGCGCTCGACCAGTTCCTTGATGACAATGGCGCCGAGCTCGCCGGCGGCGATGCTGGACAGGCTGCCCTGGAACTTGCCGACGGCGGTGCGGATGGGAGAGACGATGGCGGCGCGGCGCAGCCCCGGGGTTTTGGTGCTCATCCTGTCGTTTCCATATGGACGCGTCCCGCGCGGGACGCTGTCGGTTGGTCCGCGCTGACGGGGGCCGGCGCAGGGAAGTGAATGCAAGGCAGCGCCGTGACCGGCGCTGGACGTCGCCAGACATGGCCGGAGGCGCCGGGCCCTTCCGACCCCGCGTTTCCGGCCAGAGTTCCTGGCTCCCGGCCTTCTTATATCCCCGCGGCCGCCTCGCCAACAATTGCCGGCGCGGCATGCCTGGCCAGCCCGGGCCCCAGGCGCCCCCGCCCGGCGGGCGCCTACTGGACCAGGTCGCCCGACACCTCCCAGTCGTCGCCGTTGAACACGCCCATGTAGAATTTGGTCACGGGCGCGTAATCGTCCGGCGAAATGTTCAGGGTAACGCCGGGCAGCAGGATCGGGCTTGTCTGGCCCTTCAGGTTGGTGGCGTGCTTCAGCACGTTGGCGCGGGTCAGGTTGTCGCCGCAGGCCTCCAGGATACGCTTCATCAGGAGGGCGCTTGAGTAGGCGTAGAAGCCGACGTCGTCGTCGGCTGGCGTGTCTGGCGACCACTTCGCCCGGAACGCCTCATAGGTCTTCACGTCCGGGTCGTTTTTCCATTTCGGACTGGCGACGTGCTTCACGCTCTGCACCGTCATCAGGCCTTTGGCGTTCTGCAGCCCCGCGCCTTCCAGCAGCATGCGGGTGGCGGAGGCGCTCATCAGGTAGTGCAGGGCGGGCCAGTTCAGTTCCTTCACCTTGCGAATCGACTGGGTGACGAACTTGCCGGTGCTGGCGTTGAAGAACACGTTGGCGCCGGAACGGGACAGGGTGAGAATCTGGGAATCGACGGTCGGTTCCGTCAGGTCGTACATCTGCTCCGAAACGATCAGCTTGCTGGCCTTCTCGCCAAGCCCCTCGCGCAGCCCCTTGATGAAGTCGCGGCCGAGGTCGTCGTTCTGGGCCAGTACGCCGATCTTCGCATCGGGCCGGTTGTTCAGAATCCAGCGGCCAAAAATCTTGCCCTCGGTGACATAGAGCGACAGGGCGCCGGTCGACCAGGGGAAGTTCTTCGGATCGCTCCAGCGCGATGAGCCGGAGCCGATCATCAGCTGGGGGATGCCCTTGCTGTTGAGATATTTCTGCACGGCGGCCTGGGTCACCGTGCCGTTGGACGACATGGTGGCCAGCACCCCGTCGCCTTCGACCAGGCGCCGCGTCGCCTCGACGGTCTTGGCCGGATTGTAGGCGTCATCCAGCGAAATCAGCGTCACCTTGCGCCCGTTGATCCCGCCCTGGGCGTTGATCATGCGGAAATAGGCCGTCTGGGTGCGGCCGACGATGCCCACATAAGACGCCGGACCGCTGTACGGCATGGTCTGGCCGAGCCTGATCTCCGTGTCCGACGCGCCCTGGTCGTATTTCTTTTCCGCCGATATGGCTGGAAAACACAGGGTCACGGTCGCGAGCGTGGCTGCAACAAGCCTGCGTATCATGCGCTTCCTCCAGGTTCGCGCTTCCATGTCCGCTCTTCCGGCGGTCCATGGAGGTTATGCGATCCTGAGGCGCCGTCCATGAATTTTTGAACGTCGTTATAAAAATAAATACATCAATTCATTGATCATTCTGCCGCAGACCCGGCCCGGCGCGCGGGTTCTCCGCGCCTGGGGCGGGGGTCAGACCAGAACCATGTCGGCGTATTGCGGGTGTTTTTTCAGCATGGCCTGGACGAAGGGGCAGCGCGGAATGATCTTGCGGCCGCGGGCGCGGATGTCATCGAGCACGCCGAGCACGAAGCGGGCGCCGACGCCCTTGCCGGCCGCGCCTTCGGGAACCCCGGTGTGATCGAGGCTGATGGCGTCGAGGGTGTCATGATAGTCGAGAACGGCGAGGCCCCATTCGGTCTGCATCTCGAAGCGCGAAGCGGATGTGTTGTCGCGAATGCCCGTCACTGGTCGTCTCCCGCACTGTTGCGGCCGCCGGACAACATTCGTTCACACGGCGACCCCCGGCCCGTTTTCTTCACGCGAAGCCTGATTGCTTCGCCGGAAAACCCGCAGGCCCGGCGCATCTGGCGAAAACACCGGCGCCGGCCAGCAGCTGGAATGGCAATGACCTGAGAATGGGACGGGCGGGCCGGGCTTGCAACCGGGCGGTTCACCAGATCCAGAACAGCATCACCCAGTGGATGAGCCCACAGCCGACGGCCAGCGCGCCCGCCGCGAGACAGGCAAGGCGGGGAAGGGGCGCGCGGGCGTAGCGGCCGGAGATCGACCAGATCAGCCACAGGCTCCAGAGGCAGGCGCCGGCCAGCAGCAGGGCGCGGACGTCGGAAACCCAGCGCAGCCCCAGCCCTTCCACCCGCAACTGCGTGACGGTGATGGCCGACAGGCCAAGGAACACGCCGCAGCCAGCGATGGGGATCAACCCCTGGGCCAGATGATGGAAGCGGCGGCTGTCGAACGCGCCCAGCGCCCGCGTCGCCAGCGCCAGGCAGCCGTAAACCGCCGCGCCGGTGATGGCCGCGGCGGCGAGCACGTAAGCGATCATCAGGCCGCCGTCCAGCGGCGTCATCATGTCGTTCTGGTCAGGGTAATTGGTGAGGATCCACCAGGGCAGATGCGGGCTCAGCGGCCAGAGCAGGCCATGGCCGACCAGCCACTCCGCCAGCCACTGTTTCGCGGCCACGTAAAGCGGGCTCTGCGTCCACTCGAACGCCCCGGCGGCCAGCCCCATCAGGCCGAAAGCGATCAGCGCCGTTTCCCAGGGTTTCGCGTCATCGCCGGCCACGGCGACCACCTCATGGTTCGGCGCGCGCGGCGCCATGGCCACGGCGTCGCGAAAACCGGCGCAGCGCCCGCACATGTGGCAGGCGGAGCCGCCGCGCATGGTGCGGATCGGCACCAGCGGCGCGCAGTTGACGGCGGGCGGGGGACCATCATGATCGCGCCGCCACTGGTCCCATTTCAGGCGGTCGACGGCGAAATGCACCGGCGCCAGCTTGGCCAGCAGGCCGAAGACGCCGTTGACCGGGCACAGATAGCGACACCAGACGCGCTTGTCCCGGCCGTACAGGAAGCCGATGACCATGGCGGCCAGGGTGGAGCCGCCGAGCACGATGATGACCGGCTTCGGATACTGGTAGACGCTGACCATCTGGCCGTAGATGGTGGTGCCGGCGAACGCGACGAACGGCCAGCCCTTCCAGCGGATCCAGCGCGGCGTGGCGCGGCCGAGGCCGCGATGGCTGGTGAATTCGGCGAGAGCGCCCTCCGGGCAGAACACGCCGCACCAGGCGCGCCCCATCAGCACCATGGAGAGCAGCACGAACGGCCACCAGATGCCCCAGAAGGCGAACTGGGCGAACAGGGTGGCGTTGGTCCAGATGTGCGACAGGCGCGTGGGAACCGGCGTCAGCAGCGGCAGGAACAGCAGCGCGGCGTAAGCGGCGATGATGAACCACTGCAGTCGTCGCAGGCCGCGCTGGTGGTCGCGCAGCCACTCACCGGCGCCCCGGGCCAGCCTGGACAGGCGGGCCAGCGGGGGCGCGGCGGTCAGGCCGTGCGTGGTTCCGGACGTTTGAGCAGCCATGTCATACATATCCAGAACGCGGCGAGCGCCAGCACCTCGACCAGCACCGGGCGGGCCCGGTAACCGGTCAGGCTGGAAACCAGGCCGCCGAGGGCGCCGCTGTCCGGCAGCAGCGCCGAGGTGTCCCACAGTTTCGACGACAGCTGCGGAATAACGCCAAGAGAGATCAGGTGGTCAAGTCCGTTGATCACCAGGCCGCCCGCCAGCAGCAGCAGCATGATCTCCGTCACCCGGAAAAACAGCCGCCACGACAGCAGCCGCCCGCCGGCCTGGAGGGCCATATAGGTCAGCGCCGCGGCGGCGAAACCGAGCGCGGCTGAAAACGCGCCGCTCCACCATGATGCGCTGGCCGAGGCCATGGTTCCATACAGGAACACCGCCGCCTCCGCGCCTTCGCGCAGCACGGCGAGGGCGGCGAGCACGAACACGCCCAGCCAGTGCGAGCGGGTTGCGGCGTCGTCGAGCGAGGCGTGCAACCCGGTTTTGAGGGTGCGGCCGTGGCGGCGCATCCAGAACACCATCTGCACGATCAGGGCGGCGGCGATGAACATGATCGCCATCTGGAAATATTCCTGGCCCTCGTCGCCCAGCGCCTCGCCGGCGAACAGCAGCGTCGCCGCCAGGGCGACCGCGCCAGCAAGACCAGCAGCCACGCCCGCCCACAGCCACGCCCGGCCCCGGGCCCGCTCTTCCGGCGGACGGGCGGACAGCCAGGCGTTGAGAATGCCAACAACGAGCAGCGCCTCGATGCTCTCGCGCCACATGACGAAAGCGACGTTGAAATCGGGAGACAACATCAGTTCAGAACCTATTTCGCCACCAGCACGGCGGGCGGCGAACCGGGATGAAAATCATCGAAGAAACTGTACTCGCCCGGATCGAGCGTGCGGATCACCATGACGGTCTCGACGCCCGGGGCCAGCACCTTTTCCTTGCGCAGCTCCAGGCTTTCGAATTCGGCGGCGCTGGCGCCGTGATTGACCAGTTCAAGCCTGAAACGGGTTTTCGCCGGAACCTCCAGGCGCAGCGGCGTGATGGCGCCGTCGCGGAATTCGATGCGGAAGGTCGGCTCGCCGGCGGCGCGGGCGGGGACGGCGGCCGCAAGCAGCCCGGGGAGAACGGCGGACAGAATGAGAGCGGGGAGCAGATCGCGCCGCCGCATCAGTAGCCGCCCTTCTTGCCGGTTCCGGCATAGACGAATTCATAGTCGACGCTGAACGGGGCGAACCATGCCCCGACGCCGGTTTCCTTGTCGATGTGGCGGCCAAAGTGGGCGTGCGGGTTGGCCGATGGCGGCGAGATGGTCAGTTTCAGGCGATATTTGCCTGGGCCATCCAGTTTGATGTTGTCGCCATAGTGCGGCCCGTCATTGGCGACCATCGGCATGAAATCGCCCTTGACGGTCTTGCCGCCATCGAGCCTGGTCAGCTCATATTTCACGCCGAGGTAAGGGATCCAGTCGCCTTCGGCGAAACCGTTGGCATTGTTTCTGGCGGCCTTGATGTCGGCCTCCATGTGCACGTCGGAATCCTTCGCGTCGCGCATCATCCCCGGCGGCTCCATCTCGATGGGCTGCAGGTAGACGGCCGCGATCTCCATGCCCGCGTGCTGTTGCGGCGTTCCGATCGGCGTTTCCCGGGCGACGGCGGCGCTGGCGACGACGGCAAATGCGGATGCAAGAACGATGGAGCGCATGGGAGCCTCAGAAAAGATCTGGGAACGGCGCCGCCTCTCGCGTCCGTTCCGGAATAACCCTGGACATGACGCACGGTATTTCTGGCGTATTCCAGGTCAATATTTGTCGATGTTCACGATGCCGGCGTCGTGATGGGCCGGATCGCTGCCATTTCTCGGCTTTTCACGCTGAAATGGTCGTTTCCCGGCGCCAACAGGGCGTACGTCTGGCCCGAACCTGCGTTGCATGGCAGTGACCGTGGCGCCGTGTCAATAAAATGTTGGGCTCCGGGCCGGGATGTGGGACTGATTATAATTATTCCAAAGTAATATTTCCCGATTCCGGGCAATCCACGCCTCTCGCGGTTCCTTGATTTGACCTTACGGCGCCCCTGGCATTCGCTGGCTGCCTGGCGATGTGTCTGGAGAGGCGTTGTGATGGGCAGGGGTTGGACAACAGGGCTGGCGGCGGCTCTGGTTGTGGGCGGGATGTCGGCGGCGGGCGCGGCCGATGGCGATTTCGCCCTGGAGTACAGGGTGGAGCGGGCTGAAGCCTCCAGGCTCAGCCTTGACCAGTGCGCGCGGGTGGTTGAACAGGCGGCGAGCCAGGCTGGTTACCGCGTCAGCATTGACCGCTACCCGGGCCAGCTGGCGGTGATCGCCGGCGGTCCGCAGCAGGGCGGCTGGTCCTATACGGTCTATTGCATCGCTGTTGACCAGAAGGTCGCCCATGTCACCCAGGGCGTCAGCTACCGGCCTGGCGGCGGGGCCGCCGGTTTCGTCGACCAGGTGCACGCCGCGCTGCTGAAGGCGGCCCGGTCATGACTGTTTCCGGCGGCGCATGCGGTGCGTGCGCTGCTCCCCCGAAAAGTGGGCTCCCCTTTTGATGGAAATGCTCTAGCTTTTCTGCCTGACGCGTCAAAAGGCGCGCTGGCATAATATTCCGGGAGAGAAACGCTCATGGTTGATCCGCAGACGGCCGGACTGTTGCAGCTCATCGCCAACAGCGGCATGCCCGGCGTGCACGAGCTTTCGCCTGTTGAAGCGCGCAAATGGTATCTGGAGCGCCGCTTCTTTTCGCAGCCGGAGCCGCCTGAGGTCGCCGAGGCGCGCGATCTCGACGCGGAAGGGCCGGCCGGGCCCGTTCCGCTGCGGCTGTATCGCCCGCTGGGCAGCCAGCCGGGGACTGTCCTGCCGGCGCTGATCTATGTGCACGGCGGCGGCTTCGTCATCGGCAACCGCGACACCCACGACGTGCTGTGCCGGCAACTGGCCAACGCCTCCGGTTGCGCGGTTGTTTCCGTGGATTACCGGCTGGCGCCCGAGGCGCCATTCCCCGCCGCCGTTGAGGACAGCATGGCGGCGACGCGCTGGATTCACGCCAACGCCGCGTCGCTGGGGGTCGACCCCGACCGGCTGGCGATTGGCGGCGACAGCGCCGGCGGCAATCTCGCCGCCGTCGTTTCGATCCTGGCCCGCGATGCGGGCGGTCCGCCGCTGCGCTGCCAGCTGCTGATCTATCCTGGCGTTGACCTCGAAAGTGACCGCCCGTCGCACGCCGCCAACGGCCAGGGCTACATGCTGACCCGCGACAGCATCGACTATTTCCATAACCATTATATTCAGGAGCGCGCCCATCACGCCGACTGGCGCGCCTCGCCCATGCTGTGCGAGGACCTGGCCAATTTGCCGCCGGCGCTGGTGCTGACGGCCGGTTTCGACCCGCTGCGCGACGATGGCCTCGCCTACGCCCAGCGCCTGAGCGAAGCCGGCAACCGGGTTTCCTACATCTGCTTCGACCGGCAGATCCACGGCTTCATCACCATGGGCAAGGTCATCGACGAGGCCAATACGGCGGTGCACATCTGCGCCGACGCGGTGCGCCGGGCGCTGGCCTGACTGTCCGGCGGCGCGCCTGCATGGCCGCGCCGCCAACGGGTCGTGGCGGCCGCATCGCCGGGCCTGCCGGCAGCGGAGCCGGATTGCAGACCCGGATGTCAGGTTTGGGACGGCGGCCGGCCAGGCGCCTGTCTGGTGGGCGCGCATCGTCGGGTCAGCACGGCCGCGATGGACAGGCATAACAGGGAAATCAGACCCGCGACTACCTGTGCGTGACCGCTCATGCCGTTTCTCCACGATGGATGCCGCCATGACCTTGCGGCAGGGCGCGGCCGCTGGCGAGGCCATGAATATGGCGGGCAAGGGGGGGCGGGCAGGGGTGGAGGCACGGGAGCGGGTCGCCGCAGGGGACGGCTCCGGCCTTGCGGTCACGCCGGCGGGCTGTCGCTCGCGCCGGCTGATGTCACTGGCGACGCTGGCGCAGGGCGCTGGCGCGGCGCGCGCGCGCTGGCCGGGGCGGTTTCCGGCCCCAGCCCGCCCAGCAGGGCCCTGGCCGCCAGGTCGCCGCCGCCGTCGCCGGTGACCAGCACGGTGCGGCCGCCGTGGGAAGCCGCGTCCCGCAGGGCTTCCAGACGGTTGATCTCCATCATGAAGGCCATGGCGTCGGCGTCGGTCAGGGTGGTGTCAGCGCGGAAGGCGGCGAGCGCCCGGGCATTGCCTTCGGCGATGATGCTGCGGCTTTCGGCGATGCCGCGCGCGGTAATGGCCATGGCCGCAGCCGAGGCCTCGGCGCTCTTCGTGCGCTTGATCTTCTCGGCTTCGCCGTCGTTCTGGGCGGCTTCCAGCCGTCGCTGCGACGCCAGCACCTCATTGAACGCCGCGATCATTTCCGTGGTGGGGCGGGGATCGTCGATCAGCACCGCCCTGATTTCATAGCCATAGGCGTTCATGGCCTCATCCAGGGATTCGCGCACGGTCTGGGTGAATTCGTCCCGGTCCGTGTACAGCTGATCAAAGGTTTTCGTCGCGGCGACGGCGCGCGCTTCCGTCGCCACATAGGATTCAATCTGTCCCTCCGGGTTGTGCAACTCATAAAATGCGGCTTTGACCGCCGAAGGGATCACCCGGTATTGCAGGCTGACCGGCATGGTGACGAAGGCGTTGTCCCGCGACTTGACGCCGAGCTGGAGCGCGATCTGCCGGGTTTGGAGCGAAAATGGCTGGCGCGCTTTCTGGAACGGCCAGGGCAGCTTGAGGGACAGGCCGGCGGCGCGGTAGCCGCTGTAGCGCCCGAAGGTCTCGATAACGCGCACATGCTGCTGGGGGGTGGCGACGAAAAATGTCCGCAACCAGCGCGCCGCCACCAGCAGGCCGAGGAGAAAGGCGAATTGCCACGCCAGGGTGGACAGGGCTGGCAAGCCGGACATGCGTCTCCTTCCGTTTTTGCTTCGCTTTTGATTTCATGCAATGGCGTGTCCGGGTTTCCGAACCTGCCCTAACGTATTCCGGGCATTTTTACCGGATATGTCAATCTGGCGTGTCGATGGGCGAAACAGTTCCAATATACGCCACATCATGTAACCATGGGGCTGGCTATAGCGTCGCCGCGGCATGAACATAATACTGACGCATGTGCTGGCGTGGGGATGGAAGTCAGGCTGGCCCGGCATTTTTTCCCGGTTGGTCAATCTGTTCCGCTGCATCTGTCACAAGATCACGGTGGCAGACGGCCCGCATGCGGGGTGGGCGGCTGACGCTGGCCAGGCGCACAGATGGGGGAAGTGGCGTGATATCCGTTCTCGCGCGTTGCCTCGCGGGGCTGACCACGCTGGCGGTCGCATTGCTGGGTTCGCCGGCCGCCCGCGCCTTTGCGCTTCCCCCCGCCGCCACGCCAGCGCGCGCCAGCGGCTTGTGGCTGATCGATGAGAACATGGCGCCCTCCGCGCGTGGCCCGGCGGTCAGGACGCGCAAAGTCTGGCGCGTTTGCCTCGACCACAAGGCGGACCGGGCGCTGCACGAGCTGGATGCCTGGGAGGACCGGGCCCGGGCCGCTGCTGACGGTTTGCGCTGTGATGATCCGGTTTATGCGCTGACGGACAGGAGCCTGACGTCAACCATGCGATGCGGGGGCGCGTCGCTGGCCAGCCGCGCGGACATCACCGCGACCCTGACGCGCACGACGCATTTCGCCAGCAACCAGGAAGTCCGCTCGGAAACCGTGATGGACGGGGGCGGCCATGGGCGCGGCCGCATGGTTTCCACGATGCGCCGCACGGGTCCATGCCCCGACAGCATGAAACCAGGCGCGCGGCTGTTGCTGCACTGGACGGTGAACGGCCAGGAAACCCTGAAAGGGCGGATGCGCGGGAATATCTTTCAGCAGCTTGACGAATACGGGCGCGTCACGGCGCGTTAAGGGCGCAGCCTGCCGGGGCGGCGTTGCACGATCCGGCCCTGGCCGGCCGGATCGTTTTCTGGCGCCCAAATGGCGCCGGGATCAGAACCCGTGCATCTGGCCCCATTCGGCGAACGGCGCGCGCGGCGCGTGCAGCGTGTTGATGGGGGCGTTTTCATCGCGATAACCCAGCGCCACGCCGCAGAACAGCATCTGGTCTTCCGGGGCATTGACGAAGCGTTCGATGGTGCTGGCGAAACGCGCCCAGTATTCCTGCGGGCAGGTGTCGAGGCCACGCTCGGTCGCCAGCAGCATCAGCGTCTGCAGGTACATGCCGAGGTCGGACCACTGCGGCGGGCCCATCTTGCGGTCGATGAAGACAAACACGCCGACGGGCGCGCCGAACAGCTGGCCGTTGCGCGCCAGCTGGCGCAGGCGACCCGGCTTGTCCTCGCGCGGAATGCCGATGCTGGCGTAGAGGGCCTCGCCGATCTGGAAACGGCGCGTGCGGTAGGGCTCCCAGAGATTGTGCGGGTAGACGTCGTAGGCGGGCTCCGGGTCAGCGCCGTTTTCATTGGCAAGGGCGATGAGCTCCGCCAGCGGCGCGCCGGTGAGCGCGTGCACGCGCCATGGCTGCACATTGCCGCCGCTGGGCGCGCGGGCGGAAAGCTCCAGCAGTTCGCGGACGACGTCGGCGGGCACCGGGTCGGGACGGAAAGCCCGGACGGACATGCGGCGCCTGACCGCTTCAGATACATGCATGATGTCGATCCTGTATGACCGGTTGACTGATGGCGGGACCATATACGCGCCTCCTGGACGGCGCTTCCCATGCGGTGGGGATTTCATATATCGGTTTTTCCGATGAATGAGCCGAACCTGCAAAATGTGGCGACGTTCCTCCGGGTCATTGAAGCCGGCGGTTTCGCCGCGGCGGCGCGGGAGTTGGGGGTGACCCAGTCCACAGTGAGCCGGCGCGTCGCCGAACTCGAGCGCAAGCTGGGCCGCCGGCTGCTGGAGCGCACGACGCGGCGGGTGCTGCTGACCGAAGCCGGGGAGCGCTACGCCGACGCCGTGCGCCTGCTGGTCGCCGGCCTTGCCGACGCCGAGGCGGATTTCAACGATGACGGCGCCCGTCTGCACGGGCCGCTGCGCATCACCATGCCGTCCGGTTTCGGCCGGCTGCGGGTGCTGCCGGCGCTCGCGGCTTTCGCGGCCCGCTACCCGCTGGTGCGCCTCGACGTCGACCTGTCCGACCGCTACGTCGATCTGCTTTCCGAGGGATATGACCTGGCCGTGCGCCTCGCCGAACCGGAAACCTCCGGTCTCGACGTGCAGTTTCTGAAGAAAATCTCGGTGCATATCTGCGCCGCGCCGGCATGGCTGCGGGCAAATCCGGTGCGTTCGTACGCGGACCTGGAAAACGGCCGCTGCCTGGTGCAAAAAACCTATGCGCCGAAAAATGTCTGGCGCATGCAGGCGGGCGGCGTCATGCGCCAGATCACCATCCGGCCACTGATGACCCTGAGCGACACCGAAGCGGTGCGCGTCATGGCGCTGGCCGGCCTCGGCGTGGCGCGGCTGCCGGATTACCAGGTGGACGACGACCTGCGTAACGGGCGACTGCAGCTGGTGTCGTCGGATCTGGTGTCCCCCGACGCCTCGGCATGGCTGGTCTGGCCGCGCCACAAGGGGGCCTTGCCCCGGGTCCAGGCGTTGCGCGAACATCTGGCGGCGGAACTGGGAGAGGGGGCGGCTTCCCCTGACAGGCGGACAACAGGCCATGGCGCGGCGTCAGGCTGCGGCGCCCAGCCAGGCAGCGCTTTTCGTGATCTCCCCGTCAGGAACCGCGATCGTGGTGACCAGGGCGACGTCTGAACCTGTGATCGCCACGTACGGCCACGCGCCGCCTGCCGACGCCGCGGCCGGCAGCAGCGGTTCGTGTGCAATTGTGATAAACCATAATATATTAATGTATGAACATATAATATTCACAAGAATATATGATGTATTTTTCTGTATGATCCGGGGCGTCGCTGTTGTGATCTGGAGAGGTGGGTTTCAACCGGGCGTTGTTAACGTCGCAAGCAGGGTTGCAGAATTAATTCCCAAGTTTTAGCTTGGCGGCCTTGCAGATCCTGTGCGGCCAGTGCGGCTGTCCGGGAGGGCGTCCGACGTTTTCGCCTGACATGGGAGACGTAAGCATGTGTATCGCCTGTAATCCCGGGCAACTGGCCATCATTCGCAATGCGGCTTCGCGGCGCGATTTTCTCAAGTATATGAGTGTCGCGGCGACATCGGCCTTCGTGGCGTCCGCCGCAGGCCCGGCCATGGCGAAGCCCGGTCATGACAAGGCGGGACCTCCCGACGTCATTTTTTATGGCGGGCCGATCCTGACAATGAACGCCCGGGCGCCGCAGGCGGAGGCGGTGGCTGTTCGTGGCGGCCGCATCGTCGCCGTGGGAAGCGCGGACATCAAGGGGCTGGCGGGACCAAAGACCCGCATGGTGGACCTGAAGGGCCGGACCATGTCGCCCGGCTTCGTGGAGCCCCACGCCCATTTCGTGTTCGTGGCCTTTGACGGCTGGACCAATGTCAGCCCGATCACGACCCCGGATTTTGACGCCGTGATTGCGAAAATACGGGAGGGCGTCAGCAGGGTCAGGCCAGGCGAATGGGTTCAGGTCCAGCAGTTCGATCCGAGCATTACCCGTGGAGCCCGGCCGCTAACCCTGGCGGTGCTGGACGCGCTGGCGCCGCACAACCCCCTGTTCATTCAGGAAAGCAATGGCCACATTGCTTACGTTAACAGCGCCGCCCTGAAACTTGCCGGCGTCACGCGCGACACGGCCAATCCTCCGGGAGCCCGGTTCATCAGGGACGCCAATGGCGATCTGACCGGCAAACTGGAGGAGATGGCGGCGCAGGCGATCTTCATCCACAAGATGCCACAGCCCTCGGCTGTGGAGTTCCAGCGGCGTGTTCGCCGCCTGTTCGATCTCAGCGCGTCGGTTGGCTGCACGACCTTCCATGATTGCGGCATCGGGCTTCTCGCTGGCCCGAAGGATCTGGCGTTGCTGGAAGCGGTCGTGGCTGGCGATGCGCCGGTGCGCTACCAGGGCATGCTGATCTCCACCCTTTTTGACCAATGGGAAAAAATGGGTCTGAAGCCGGGACATGGCAATGACCGCTTCCGCCTCACCGGCATGAAGGCCTGGGCTGACGGCTCCAACCAGGCCGAGACCGGTTATCAGCGCGAGAACTATCTCAATTCCGACAAGCGGGGTTCGCTCAACTTTTCAGTGGAGCAGATGACGGAAACAATCCGGCGCGCCCATAACGGCGGTTGGCAGGTCGGCGTTCACGCCAACGGCGACGCGGCCATCGACGCCACCATTGACGCTTATGCGGCGGCGTTGGGGGGCAAACCTGCCGGCGACCTGCGCCATCGCATCGAGCATTGCAGCATGCTGCACCCGGAACAGATGACACGAATGAAGGAACTGGGCCTTTCGCCGTCGTTCCTGATTGGTCACGTTCACTGGTGGGGCAAGGCTTTCCAGGAGCGGATTTTTGGTCCTGAACGCGCGCGTTTCTATGACCCTTGCGCCTCGGCGCTGGCGGCTGGCCTGCGGATTTCGCTGCATTCGGACTGGAACGTGACGCCCATCGAGCCGCTGCGCTACATGGAGAACGCCGTAACGCGAATCATGAATGAAGGCGGCGGCGTCTTTTTCCCGGATGAGCGGATTCCGGTTGAGGCTGCCCTGCGCGCCGTCACCATCGACGCGGCCTGGCAGTGCCATATGGATGACAGGGCAGGCAGCATCGAGCCCGGCAAGTTTGCCGATCTGACCATTCTTGAAGACAATCCCATGACCACCAAGGCCCCGTTGAGCAAGATAAAAGTCAGTGAAACCTGGATGGATGGGAAGCAGCGTCACCCCAGTTCGGCCTCTTCAAAGTAATTTCAGCACGACCTGTCAGGCCCCCTGATTTGACGCAGGTTCTGCATGGAAGGTGGATTTTTCTTCGGAAAATCCACCAGGGCCCGCACGGGGATACCGGGCGGGTCGATTCGGGGGCGAGCCCCTCGCGGCGACGGGGTAGCCCCGCCAGCATCAACCGGCGCCGGCCTTGAAGGTCGCGCGGCGCCTTTGGTGACCTGACAAAAAATGCTGCGCCAGAACCTGGCCACCAATATCTGGAGCCCGGGTGACCTCAGGCTGTCTGTTGTCTGGCGCGAGCAGCATCTGGCGGCGGTCGAACCCGGCGAATTCGTGTTCATATTGATGATCCCGCCGACAACAAAATTGTATATCTCCCAGTGAATAAATGGAAAAATTACCAGGATGCGCGCGTATATCTAAATATTCCTGATGTATGTGATGTTAAGTTTCTGTCTGAGTTTGCGGGCTGATAATCTATAAAGGAAATTCTTCTCTTACGGGAAAGGCTGGGTGGCGAGGGGCTGCATCTCGGCCGGCATCCAGGCGGGGCGCCGGCTCCTTTCACGCGGGGCGCGCCACAGCTTCGCCGCAAAAATTATTGACCCAGCGGACGCCTGCCGTCCCTGGTTGCGGTGCGGCCCCTGACGGGGCGCCGCTGTAGCCAGCAATTGAGGGGACGTGATTGCTGGAGAATCTTACGATGCGCGTTTTGGTTATCACTCTTGTCGCCGCTGCTTCTCTTGCCCTTGGCGGCTGCGGAAGCAGAACTGGCCAGCGGGTAGGCGGCGCGGCCGCTGGCGCCGGCGCCGGCGCTCTCGTGGCCGGACCTGTGGGCGCTGTCGTGGGCGGCGCTGCGGGCGCTGTTTCCGGCCCGTCCGTGGCCCGTGCGTTTCGCTAGGATGTGTTGACAAGGGAGATCCCCCAAATCGCTTCACAACGGGCTCAAGGTTTCCTCCTGGAAAGGGAGCTGTGTTGGCTCGGGGCGACCTGACGGGATGGCCTGGCTGGGCGACCTGCGGGATGAGCCGGGCTGATTGGGCCGCTGTTGCCCGCTGGCATGTTCGGGCCGCTTCGCTTCGTTCACCGGGCGCTGTCCCGGGGGCGAATCCATTGGTGCTGCAACGCCAGACCGTCAAAATGCAGCGCCGGGGGGTATGGAGCGCGCGCCTTCCCGGCGTTGTCGCCCGTTCTGCCCGGCGTAATTATCTCCTGGCATATGTTCCTCCTGCCGAGAACGCCGGCTCCCTGCGTTGCAGCGTCATCCGGCCGCCGTCGTTAGCCTTCCGCCCAAATGACGCCGTGCTTATCAACACCCTGAGGTCAACAACGGGCGGCGGCGCACACAGCGATTGCGGAAGGGCCAAGCCTCGGATAATGTCCGCTCCGTTAGCGCCCGTAGCTCAGCTGGATAGAGCGTTGCCCTCCGAAGGCAAAGGTCACACGTTCGAATCGTGTCGGGCGCGCCAACCTTTCCAATGGCTTAGGTTGTATCTGCAACGGGGCTTCTTGCCCCGTGTCCGCACAATGTCCGCGTAACGGTCCTTTTGAGCAGTTTTCCCAAAAGGAAACCGCCGCTCAGGCTGGACCCCTGAACGGCGGCAAAAGCGGGCAGCAAGGCAAAGCCACCGGGAAAAATCTCTATCATTTTCAGTCGCCTGCGGCAACGCCCCTCGCAATTCGGGGAGGCGTTCAATGAGCGCCTTCAGAGCGAGTTCGCCGGGCGCCGATCTGCGCGACTATCTCCACCGCATGCCGCCGGCCCGCAACCCGGAGCTTGCCGCCGCCTATGAGTGCGGGCAGGCCGAGACGAAGGCGGCGCGCAGTCGCGGCCCGCTGTCCGTTGGAGAGCATCTTGCCCGGCAGGTCCGCCGGTTTAAGCCACGCCGCCGGCCTGTCTCACCGGATCGCCTTGCGTCACGGAAGCGCCGTATTGCAGCGGTGCTGTGCGGCTCGGTGCCGGCCGTGGTCGGCTCTAGCTACACGCCAGCCCAGATCGCTGCCCTTGCGGTCATTGCTGGGGAGGTAAAGCGGCACGGGGTCTGTGACCTTGCGGTTGACGCCATCGCCGCGCTTGCGGGTTGTGGTCGCACGTCTGTTCAGGATGCAGTGCGTGAGGCCGTGAAGCTGGGCCACCTGTCCGTTACCCCGCGTCCTCGTCCTGGCCAGAAGAACCTGACGAACCTCATTCAGGTGATCGATAAGGGCTGGCTTGCATGGATCAGGCGCGGCCCCAAGCGCGCCGCCCTGACAGGGTTCAAAGCGCCGAACCCCACGAATACCCCAGAGATTACTGGATCAGAGAAAGCGCGCTTCAGCAGCGCTGCCGAGGCTCTGCGATGGGTGAATGAGCACAGGCATGCGCCACCTGATCCGGGTTGGCGGCCTCTATCAGCGACAAGAGAGCGATGAGCATGGCGAAGTGGCCATACAACACCAGCAAATGGCAGCGGCTCAGGGCGGCGAAGCTGGCCCATGCCCCGCTCTGCTACGCCTGCGACCTGCGCGGCCAGATTGTGCCGGCGGTGGCGGTCGACCATGTGCGACCGATCAATGATGGCGGCGAGGCGTTCCCGCATCTCGACGGGCTGATGGCGCTGTGTGAGCGCTGCCATAACGAGAAGACCAGCGGGATTGACCGTCGTGACCGCGCGATCACGGGCCGAAGGTTCAAAGGCTTCGACGCGCACGGGAATCCGATCGACCCGGGCGACGACTGGCATGGGGGTGGGGGTCTTCGAAGGACGGGAAAGGCCAAACGCCCGGACCGTCTCCGGAGGTCAGGTTATACTTAGTTTCACATGATTTTTCAGTCTCTTAACCAGAATCAGCGGGTGACGACATGGCGTTGCGAGGCCCCGGAGCCAAGGCCCTTTCGAAGCGCGGCAAGGTGGCGACACGCGAAGTTTTGCCGTGGGATATGCCCGGCCTGACCCGGCCGGAACGCGTCATCGCCTTCTGCGAGGATCTGCCAATCACTGCCGGCAAACTCGCCGGCACGAACATGCAGTTGCGCGAGTGGCAGCGCGCCTTCATCCGCGCCGTCTATGCGGAAGACGCGGACGGTCGCCGGCCGGTGCGCACGGCGGTGCTGTCGATGGGCCGGAAGAACGGCAAGACCCAGCTGGCGGCGGCGCTGGCCCTGTGCCACCTGCTGGGGCCGGAAGCGGAGCCGCGCGGCGAGGTCTATTCCTGCGCGCTGACGCGCGATCAGGCCGCCAAGCTGTTCGAGGAAATGACGGCGATTCTGAGAGGCCATGCCGAACTGGATGATCGCTGCAACGTGGTGAAATTCACCAAGCAGATCGAAGTTCTGTCCGGCGACGGCGGGGGCTCGATCTACGCGGCCTTGTCGGCGGACGCCGGCAGCAAGCTGGGCCTGTCGCCTTCCTTCGTCGTCTATGACGAACTGGGCAGCGCGCCCAACCGCCACCTGTACGACGCCATGGATACGGCGACCGGCGCCCGCGACAATCCGCTGATGATGGTGATTTCAACGCAGGCTGCAGCCGATCACGCCGTCATGTCGGAACTGATCGACTATGGCCAGCGCGTGCTCGATGGCGACGTGGATGACCCGTCATTCCATCTGGCGCTGTACGCTGCGCCGGAGGATGCGGACCCGTGGGCTCCGGAGACGTGGGCGCTGGCAAACCCGGCCATTGGTGACTTCCGCTCGCTGGAGGACGTGCAGCGGCAGGCGGCGCAGGCGCGGCTGGTTCCATCGAAAGAAGCGGCGTTCCGCAATCTGATCCTGAACCAGCGCGTGTCCGCCGTCTCCCGCTTCATTCACAAGGCCGAATGGGACGCCAATAATGCGCCAGTGTGCCTTGAAAGCCTGCGGGGCCGCGAGTGCTATGGCGGGCTCGATCTCGGCTGGACGCGGGACATGACCGCGCTGGTTTTTGTGTTCCCGGACGCCGGCGGCATGTTCGATGTGCTGCCCATGTTCTTCATGCCGGGCGACAACATCGCGGAGCGCTCAAACGAGGACCGGGTTCCGTATGATCTCTGGGCCAAGCAGGGATTTATCCAGCTTACCCCTGGCGTCACGCTCAACCCGGCGTATGTCGCGGACGCCATTGGCATCGCCATGACGCGGTACGATCTGAAGTCCCTGGCATTCGACCGCTGGAAGATTGATGACCTTCGTCGGGACGCCGGCCTTATGGGCCTGTCCATGCCGCTGACGCCGTTCGGGCAGGGCTTCAAGGATTTCTCGCCGGCCGTCGATGTGCTGGAGCGTTGCGTTGCTGAGAAGCTGCTTCGCCACGGCGGCAATCCGGTGCTGAAGATGTGCGCGGCGAATGCCGTGGTGACGCGCGATCCGGCCGGAGGCCGAAAGCTGGACAAATCGAAGGCGGCCGGGCGCATTGACGGGCTGGTGGCCTTGGCGATGGCTCTGGCCGTGTCCAAGCGGCATGAGCCGGAGCCGCAGCTTGCTTGTCTGATGGAGGATTACTGGGATTGACGCCCCCAAATTTGATGAAGCCCGGAGCGCGCCTGAGAATGCGAAAAATGGATAGGTGACATCGTGTCACCTATTGGATTTTGCGCTTCAATAAAATCAATGACTTACAAGGGGGTGCATGTCGTAAATGTCACCTATCAACGCATCAGGGAGTTGCAGGTTTAATAATGCCTCGTCCCAGAGGCAATGCGTTCGATTTCTGGCTGTCCCCATCAGTCTGCAAGATTTGTGGTCGTTTCCGTTCCGCCTCCTTGCTGGCAGCCAGAGCTATTACCGCCTTAACTCGTTCTTCTCTCATATGTCTCGCCACATACCATTCTGAGAATAGCATTTCGATCAATCCAATAAGCATCTGCGCTTCATTTGGTTCGACATCAACAATGAGATTGATGTCTTTTTCCATATGTGCGCCAATATTACCAATCTGACGAATTGCATCTATTGCGCCGACTAAATCTGGCGTAACGCCAGCTGGCGCGGATTGCGTATCCGTCATTTGGCGCAGCTGATTGATTGCTTCTGCCAAGTTATTCTTCTGGATGCCGCAGAAGTCACGGATCATCCCTTGGATACAGCGTCGTGCGAGAGTCGCGGAAGCTTTTGGGCTCAAGTTTTTTATGGCGCACGCTTCTTGGTAATCAGAAATAAGAGGTGCTGGAATGTAGGATGGTTGCGGTTTTGTTGTAGATGATGGTAATAAATTCCATGTAAATAGCAGGTCATTTTCCGTATGCCCGCGTGCACCTATAGTTGACTTAAGGAATTTTACGTTAAGAGTTACCTGGCCACAAGCTTCCGATGCGCACCGAATTGCGTGTGCTTTCAAAGCTCTGCCCTCGAATGCATCAAATCCTAGGCCGAGGCCAATGCTTCCCCGCGCGGAATTCGAGGTGGTAACTACTTGTGCTTTTCCACAAAATGGACATTCCCAATCATATAACGCCATGCTCTCCCCCCGATGCTTTTCGTAGGCGCACGCCAGCGCCGCCCCCGTTCTCAGGAATAAATTCTACACCGGCGCTTTCTAGTGTTGTCGTCAACATAAAGAGCGTTTCGGACGAGACGGACATGCGCTCAGCTCGATCGATTGTAGGGCGCGATAGGCCACTCGCTGCGGCTAGCTGCGATTGCGACCAGCCAATAAGCGCGCGCGCGGCTCTGATCTGAGCGCCAACAATGCAAGACACTTTTTTCCTCTTGAGGCATTTTGCATCAATCGATAAGATGCAAAATGTAACACGGGCCGAAGGGGAGCGCCAACTCCCACATCGGCCCTAACCAAAACCGATCCTCAGGAGATCGATCATGGCTGTTTCCAGCAATAGCACCGCTTTGCCTTCTGGCAAGGCGAGAACCCGCCGCGCCGCCCTGGCCATCTTCGGCGGAACCGCGCTTGGCGTTGCCGCCACCGGCGCACTGGCCGCGCAGCAACTCGCCTCACGACCAGAGCGGCACCCTGACGCTGAGCTTCTGCGGCTTGGCGGAGCCTTCGAGCGCCAAATGTCCGTCGTGAAGGCGGCGGGTGCCCACGCCGACTACATGGAACGCGCGTTCTTCGCCCCGTTGCTTGCCGATCGACTGGCCGGCGTGTCGCCGGACGCGGATCTGGACGTCAGATATGAATGCGCCCGCGAGTCCGGATGGGACCCGGCGCTTGAGGTTTTTTGGGACGAGGAATTGGCCGCATGCGATCTGGCCGACGCCATTCATGTTGCGCCAGTGCACACGGCCGAGGGCTTGGCCGTCAAATGGCAGGCGCTGCATTACATGATGGACGACGTGTTTCGTCTGCTTCTGGATGACAAAGATGGAACGCCGAGCCTCGAGCGCAAACGGTTCGAGGAATTCGGGCAGCAGCTTCTGGGCCTTAGCGGGCACGCTACCCGACCTAATGCGCAAGCCTATTGTGAATCACAATAAGGTCGGTTATCCTATGGTCAATATCTATAGGAGTGCTCCATATGCGATATATGCTCACTACGGTCGCGGCCACACGTGTCGCGGGTCTCGATCGCCAGCGGCTGAACGAATACATCTCCATGGGGGACTATCCGTGCGCCCCTGCCACCACGCCCGGCAAGGCTCGCCTGTTCGATCCTGACGATGTGTTGGGCCTCATCGTCTTCAAGCGGCTGATGGAAGAGGGCTATTCGCCATCCGCCGCCGGCAAGATCGCCTGCAAGGTCGCCGAAGGTTCCCGACAGTATCCGGATGCAAGCCGCGTGTACGTGCGTCGGGGAGTCCTCGGCTCGATCCGAGTTTATTCGGATGACGTGCAAGACCCGATGGCTCTGCATGCTGATGGCCTGACGACGGAAAAGGTTACGATGTTCAACCTCGAACACTACCGCCAGTTCGTCGCGGAGGGGACACAAGAGCAGATGGCGATCGTTGGTCCGCAAGACCCTGAATGAGCCTGTCTCCCCCGGTTTCCTCTCTATTCTGTACGGTAGGCTAAGATGATCCGCATCAACGAACTGAAAGAACAGCGCGCCGGCAAGATTGCCGAAATGGAAGCGCTTCACGCCAAGGCCAACCTTGAGGGCAACGAAGAACTGCGCTTCACCGCTCTGGAAAAGGAAGTCCGGACGCTGAACGACAGCATCCACCGCGCCGAAACCATGTCCGAGTTCGAGCGCCTCGAAGCGCGTGGCGAGCCGGTCGGTGGCCCGGACATGGCGCGCGAGCTGCGCAATTACTCGCTCGCCAAGGCCGCCCGTGAAAGCATGCAGGGCAAGCTGACCGGCGTTGAAGCCGAAATGAGCGCCGAACTTTCCCGTGGCCGCGAGGTTCGCGGCGTCATGGTGCCGACTGCGGTGATTCTGGGCGGCGTCGAAACTCGCGCCCTGACCACGACGACGCCGGCCGGCGCGGCTGGCGGCAACCTCATTCGCACCGATCTGGCCGCCATGACGGATCGTCGGCGGCCGGCGCTGAAGGTCGAAAGCATGGGCGCGACGGTGTTGCGCGGTCTCACCGGCAATCTGGATCTCCCGCGGCTGGTCGAAAGCGGCTCCGCCAGCTGGATTGCCGAGCACACGGACTCGACGCGTTCTGACGCCAAGTTCGGCAAGAAATCCATGGAGCCGAAGACCGTTTCCGGCGAATACGAATTGAGCCGACGCATGATGCTGCAATCCAACGAAGCGATTGAGAGCATTCTGCGCGCCGATCTGGCGTTCATCCTTGCCCAGGGCCTCGACAGCGCGGCAATCAGGGGCGGTGCAGCCAACCAGCCGACCGGCATTCTGGCCGATGCGGGAGTACAGCAGCTCGCTGGCGCTGTGATCGGATCCGATCTGACGGCGGACATGATTGCCGCCCTCGAAATGGATGACGTGACCGGCACGCACGCCTTCCTGACCAACCCGACGGTGATCGCCCGTGCGCGGAAGCTGAAGGATACAACCGGCCTCCCGATCCCGGTTGCGACCACGTTCCATGGCGAGGTCGTTGAAACCTCGACACAGGTTGCGGCCTCGACGCCTGCAGGAACTGGCGAGAACCCGACCCCGGCCAAATATCCGCTGATCTATGGCGAGTGGGCCTCGCTTTACATCGGCTATTGGTCGGGCGTCGACATTCTGGTGAACCCCTATCACGCTGGCGTTGCCAGCAAGGGCGGAGCCCTGCTGCACGCCTTCCTCGATACGGATGTTGTCGTGCGCCATCCCGAAGCTTTCCGCTGGGCAGAGGTGAACTAATGATCACGCTCGCCGCCGCGAAAGAACATCTCGCTATTGATCATGACGAACATGATGCTCGGATCACGGCGCTTATCGAGACGGCGAGCGATCATCTTTGCAGTATTGGCGTGAATATCGACCGAGATCCTCTGCCCGCTGCCATTCGACATGCTGCCCTGCTTTTGGTGGGGCACTTTTACATGAACGCTGAAGCGGTGGTTACGCGCCAATCGTTCGCCTTGCCTCTCGGCGTCGATAGGCTGATCGCCCCATATCGCGAGGTGTCTCTGTGAGCATTGAACGCAGATCAGTCTCTCTCGAAATTCATGCCAAGGGCCGGAAGCTTGAAGGCTACGCCGCCACCTTTGGCGTTGCCGCCAACATTGGCGGCGAGTTCACTGAAACTATCGCGCCCGGCGCGTTCGCGGCGTCGCTTGTTGGTGGACGCGATATTCTGGCGCTGGTTGACCACGATCCGGCGCGCGTGCTGGCCCGGACCCGCTCCGGCACCCTTCGCCTGTCTGAAGATTCGACCGGCCTCGCTTTCTCTCTCGATGTTCCCGACACATCATCCGGGCGCGACGTCCTGGCGCTGGCTGAGCGGGCCGACCTGGGTGGCATGTCATTCGGCTTCACCGCGCTGGACGAACAGCGCGACGGCGCGCGCCGCGAGCTGCGCAGCGTTGCCCTGCATGAAATTTCTGTTGTGCTGGCATGGCCGGCGTATGGCGGCACGGTCGTTCAGGCGCGCTCAGGGCGGCCTGTCTCGCCATTCCATATCCGCGCTGCCCGCACCCTGCGCCTGCTGGAGTTGGCCCGATGAACCTGTTTCAACGCATCTTCCGCCGTGAACAGCGCTCAGCCGCCCATATTGGCTCCAGCGATCCGGCGTTTGCCGAGTTTATGGGCCATGGCCGGCTCAGCGGTCATGTCGATCCGGCCCGCGCCAGCGGCCTGGCCACCGCCGGGGCGTGCATTTCGATTATCAGCCAGTCGCTGGCGGCTGTTCCGCTCAACGTCTACCGGCGCACGGAAAACGGGGGGCGTGAGCGCGCGAGCGAGCATCCGCTGTATGGCGTACTCCATGATGCGCCCAACGGCGTGATGACCGCGTTTGAAGCTCGCGAGGCCCTGCTTGCCAGCTTGCTCATCGCCGGAAACGCCTATGCTGAAATCGAGTGGAATGCGCGCGGGCAGGTGACAGCGCTGCGCCCGCTCGATGCGGGAAGCGTTGCCGTCGAACGTCTTGAAAGCGGCCGGCTGCGCTATCGTGTCAGCGACCGCCGGGGCGGTGTGCGGATTCTCGTTCAGGAGGAAATGCTGCATCTGCGCTACCGGCTGGCCCGCGATGGCGTGATGGGCCTGTCTCCGATCCAGCTTGCCCGCGAAACCATCAGCCTTGCGCTGACACAACAGGACACTGCGGCCGGTCTGGCTCAGAAGGGCAATCGCCCATCTGGCGCGCTGGTCTTTCCTGAAAGGATGGGATCAGAAGCGCATCGGTCGACTTTGCAGACTCTGCGCCAGAAAATCGAAAGCAACACGTCCACGTCCAGCGTTCTTATCCTCGACGGCGGGGCTGAATGGAAGTCATTCTCCATGACGGCGAAGGATGCGGAGTTTCTGGAAAGCCGGAAGCTGACCAACCTGGATATTTGCCGCATCTGGGGCGTGCCGCCGACCGTGGCCGGCATTCTCGATCACGGCACCTATTCCAACGTTGAGGCAGAGAGCAGGGCGCTTGTTGTCCGCTGTCTGGCTCCGATGGCCCGGCGGATTGAGCAGGCCATGAACGTTGCGTTGTTGCCGGCCGGAAGCCGCAAGACGCTGTTTGTAGAGCATGACCTTGCTGGCCTGCTGCGCGGCGACATGAAGACCCGGTATGAAAGTTACCGGATCGGCCGCGATGGCGGCTGGCTCAGCCCGAATGAAATCCGCCGCTGGGAAAACCTGCCAGAGATCGATGGCGGCGACGAATTCCTGTCGCCGCTCAATATGGCTCCGCTTGGAGAGCGGAAAGAGAACGTGCGTGAAGGATAGTTCCGATGGGCGCAATCCCCATTCCCGCTTTTATGAAGCAAACCGGCCACACGCGCGGGCAAGTCAACAGAATGCTGGATACCGGACTTGAGCACGTCAAGATCGGCACAAGAATTCTCATTCTTGATGGTGCCCATGATCGCTGGCTTAAAGAAAATACGGTCAGAAGATGCCCCCAAGAAACCGTGGATACCGCATACATTGGGTTGAGAAACGCAGTTGCTGGTACATTGTCTGGACAGAGCGCGGACGCAGTCGCCAGCGAAGCACGCGCACTGCGGATCGCCAAGAGGCTGAAATAGCGCTTGCCGATTTCATCCGTAACAGGCAACCGCGCTCTGGTCCGGCCTCGCCTGACATGGTGCTGATCACTGACCTTCTCGCGGATTACTGCTTGGCGAGGGAAAGCAAGGTGGCTGCGCCAGGGCGAATTGCTGCTGCACTCATTCCGCTGATTGGCTACTGGAAAGGTCTGTACGCCGGGCGCGTGACCAGACAATCGTGCGAAGAATATGTGAAGTGGCGCAGCCGCTCCAACGGCACCGCGCGGCGTGAGTTAGGCGTCCTGCGCGCCGCAATCAATCATGCCCATATGGAAGGTCTTCTTTCCCGGTCTGTTCCTGTCCACCTTCCCGAGCGACCCGAGCCACGGCAGCGCTGGCTTACCAAGCGCGAGGCTGGCCGCCTTCTGAGGGAGGCGGGCCGATCTGCACACGCAAAGCATTATCTCCCGCTCTTTATCCGCATCGGCCTCCATACCGGTCAGCGGAAAGAGGCGATTCTGTCGCTGCGCTGGGATCAGGTCGATTTCAACGGCAAGTGGATTGACTGGAATCCTGTCGGGCGCCGGCGGACAAAAAAGCAACGCCCACGCTCACGAATCCCTTCGAAACTGATGCGGACACTTCGGATCGAGCGCGAGCGTTCGTGCTGCGATTACGTCATTCATAACGGCGGTGAGCGCATTCTGGACGTCAAGGGCAGCTTCGGCACCGCCTGCAAGCGCGCGGGTCTCACGGATGTGTCCCCGCATGTCCTGCGGCATACGCGGGCGACCTGGGGCATGCAAGGCGGTGCGAACCCTCATGGATTGGCCGGCTTTCTTGGGATGAGCCGGGAGACGCTTGAGAGCACTTACGGCCATCACCACCCCGACTATCAACGTCATGCTGCGGAGGCTTACTGACATGTCCGCATTTCGTCCGCGTATCAGCGCAAAAAGTGTCCGAAAGAGCGGCTTATGTATTGAGCTAATGATAGCCGGAATAAGGGTTTTGAGGACAAGTAATCATCCTCCTAAGGCAAAGGTCACACGTTCGAATCGTGTCGGGCGCGCCAACAAATTCAATCAGTTAACTCAGTTGAAGGCACCGCTCGTGCGGTTCAATTGAACGGGTTGCGGCCCGAATCTCAACTTTCACGTACAGGCGGACAACGCTCCATTTCGGCATTTAGAAGTTCAGCGCCCCTGCTGCCTTCCTGAGATAATCCGGCGAAAACCGCGCATAGTCCCGGAAGGTGATGGATGGGTCCGTGTGGCCCAGGCATTGTGTGACTTCCGGCATGCTAACCCCAGATTCAGCCATCCATACCGCCGCCGTGTGGCGCAAGTCGTGCGGGCTGACGTCATTGAGGCCGGCCCGCAATGCTGACGCCGTGAAGCCCTTTTTATAACCTTCAGTAGCGCGCCGTTTGTTTCAATCACGTAGTCAGTCGCCCCTTGTATGCGTCAGCAAGCGCCTCTCGCGCCCTGTCCGTCATTGGGACGATAGGGCGTCGGTTTCGGTCGCGGTCGGCTCCAGCTACACGCCAGCCCAGATCGCCGCGCTTGCGGGCTGTGGTCGCACGTCTGTGCAGGATGTGGTGCGTGAGGCCGTGAAGCTGGGGCACCTGTCTGTTACCCCGCGTCCCCGTCCTGGCCAGAAGAACCTGACGAACCTCATTCAGGTGATCGACAGGGGCTGGCTTGCATGGATCAGGCGCAGCCCCAGGCGCTCCGCCCTGACAGGGTTCAAAGCGCCGGACCCCACGAATACCCCAGAGACTACGGGAGCAGCGACACCGCGTTTCAGCAGCGGTGCTGAGGCTCTGCGATGGGTGAATGAGCGCAGGCATGCGCCACCTGATCCGGGTTGGCGGCCGCTATCAGCGACAAGGGAGCGATGAGCATGGCGAAGTGGCCATACAACACCTGCAAATGGCAGCGGCTCAGGGCGGCGAAGCTGGCCCATGTCCCGCTCTGCTAAGCCTGCGACCTGCGCGACCAGATTGTGCAGGCGATGGCGGTCGCGCACGCCTGAAATGCGTCCGCATCATAAAAACGAACGCATAATCACGACACAACAGGCCGGATTTGCATTAGACGCGCCGTCATGCGCCAAAACTTCAGGAATCGGGTCAAAAAAAGTATTGATGATATGATCACCTTCCCGGCCAGGCCCATGTAACGACGTGTTTTATGCGTTGACGGTTCGTTTGTGCGGTTTCGATACTACATTCCATCAATGCATGCAAAATGTCATTTTTTATGCAAACTAATGCCACTTTCCACGAAAATATATACAGATGCGGATCGCATGCAATCCGAGTGTATTGATTAACGTCAGTTGTCATTCGTGTCTATTGTCGATATTGCGCGCAAATTAATAACAAATATTACCAATTCGCATATGTGCAAATATTAATTGTATATGGAGCTTCCCATGTCCGCTTCCGGCTTGTCTTTTTCAGTCCAAACCAAATTCATGCAGGGCTACCGAAACAAGAGCGCCTTCACGAGCGGGCAGCATTTGTCGCTTATGAAAAACAGCAATGAGGAAACCGAGGCCTTTACAATCGGCAACAATGGCGCCGTTATCAATGTTTTTCCAAGCGCAGAAAGCGCAACGGGCTACGCATCTGTTGACACGGGGCTGACAGGAAATGTGATTGCGACCGGTCAGGACTCCGATGGAAACTATATTGTCTTCGCATCATCTGGAAACACTTTAAGTTTCGTTTACAAGAACAAGGAGGATAAGGTTGGCTCCTGGCATGATCGGGAGGCGGCGGATCTGTCAGCCTTGAAGCTTCAGCCTGGCGACATAATTACCGGGATTGCGGCAAAGCGGATCGACGGACAATTGTATGTAGCTCTCCGGGTGACGATAAAAGGTGCGGCGCCCGATAAGCCTTATTTTTATGCTTATGCCGGCGACTGGAAAACGACCTCCACAGGTTTTACGGGCGCCAGTTTCGGAAACAATGCGCCAGGCTTTCAGTGGATTGGGACCACCCGTGCAACAGCCGCGCTGATAGTCGTCTCGCCAGATCTAAGTCACATGGGTGACTCTGAATTTTACGAGCACACTATGGCGACCGGGGATGAAGGAGTAGCGGCATGGCCAAAAAGCAATGTCCAGCCATTTGTGCTTGGAGATGTGACCGCTGCCGCACGGTCCAGCGACCAGTTCGCTTATTTCTTCACGGTTTTGCAATCCGGCCTTGCTGCGTCCTATGATGGCGCCTATGACGCGCTCTGGGAGCCGATCTTCCCAAACACCGGCAAACTGCATCAAATCCGGGCGAAATATGACATAACGGGAAGACTGCATGTTTTTGCAAGCAGTCAGGAGAATGGTCCCCTCTGGCACACCTGGCGCGACGTCGGCAGCTCGGCGGACTGGAGTGATCCCGTTCAGATTGCCGGGAACGTGGCCTGGTTCAATATCAAGACGGACGACGAAGGTGATGTCGAGCTTTTTACCCTGGCAGACAACTCCAGTCAGCTCACACATCTGGTCTGGTCAGAGGCAGATGATCAGTGGAATAGCGAACCGGCAAATCCCACCCCCATCGAACAGATTGAAGAGTTTGAGGGTTACAATACGGATGTCACGATTACCGATAGCGACGGAAATCCGCTCGGTAACGAAAAGGTCGAGGTTAGATGCACGGTTGATACGGAGCTGGTCATCAATGAGAATGTCTATCAGATCGGGCCGGATTCGCCGGTGACAACAACCACGAACGTCATCGGCGGTCTGGTCCTGGTGCAGCCCACGCAGACGCTCGGTGTGGCCGCCATCTCTATTAGCCTGCCAAAGCGGGAGAGCCCTCCAACTGTTCTGCGCCAGTATGTCGGCATCCAGAACAAACTGGCCAGGCTGACCGCTGATGATCTCAAGGCCGCCAAGGACGCAAGTGGTAACAGTATTCTCTCCTCCCAATATCAATCAAAAGCAGGAGATATAGCTTCAGCCGCAAATTCAGCCATGGGCCTGGCAGCGTTCTCCCGACCGCTTTCATCGCATGGGCTGGGGGCGCCGGGTGTAGGACAGTGTGAGCGCGCCGATTTCCCCGGAATCGAAACGCTCCAGCCGCCCGGGGAATACAGGCCATGGCAGTTTGATGTGTCCAGCGGCGAAGCCGCGTATCGCCAGCTCAGCGCTGACGCGCTTGAATCCATTCATAAATCACTGGGTGGGCTGCCCAGTTGGCTTGGGACACTTGGCGACTTTATTCAAAGCGTGGCCAATGGAATTTATCGTGCGACTGGTTTTATCGTAGAAAAAGTCGCACAAGGCATTAAAGCCTCCATTACCTTCGTTGTGGATGGCGTTGAAAAGATACTGACGGCAATCATCAAATCGGTTCAGGATGCCTTCGATCTGGTGGAGGCTGTGTTTGCGTCTGTAACGGTCAAATTCCGAAAACTGTTCGAATGGCTGGCTTTTCTGTTTGATTGGGATAACATCCTGCGCACCAAGGACGTCCTGTCTTATCTGTTCGAACAGCAAATGGAATTTCTTGTTGGCGCCGTTGACGGTATACGTGCTGACCTTAAGAAACAAATGTCGGTATTGTCGCAAAAGAGTGATGCTGCCTTTGATCGTGCGATCAAGGAGTATGGCGGCCAGGGTATCGGATCCTTTGTAAAGACCAACGAGGAGCCGTTGCCAGCGCCCGCTGCGCAGGGCATGTCCAACAATATCCTGATGCAGCATATTATCTGCAAACCCTTACCTGCGGCGTTGGATCCGGTCGCCACATTTGACAGCAGCGTCAAGGCGCTTGCGCAGCAGCTGGCAACAGATGCGCAAACAACCTCCGCGTCGCTTGAAAAATCTACGGCGTATCAGCAGCTGCAAAAGACTATTGAAGCAAACGGCCACAGCACCGCGCAGTTTCTTGGTATCGAGCTTGCTGACCTGCTTAGGCTGTTGAAAGATTTATCCAGCGCTCTTATCTCCGGATCCAGATCACTTATTGATCAGATGCTTAACCTCCTAAAGCATACGCTTGTCGTGATCAATAAAGATATCCTTTCAGTACCGCTGAACATTCCTTTTCTGTCAGCGTTCTATCGCCAGATCACCGGCGGGGCGAATAATCCCAGCATCATTGATCTGGTTGCTCTGGTCGGCGCCATTCCATGCACGGCGATCTGGACGGCGGCTGCAAAGACGGCGCCATTTCCGGATCAGAAAAGTGTGGACCAGCTTAAGAAGGTCGTTACAGCACAACAACTACTTGCGGCCTCTGGTCTTGATAAGGGATCGCGAATCCGGCTTGCTAAACAGCTCGCCGCAGGACTTTCACCCGAACATCTTAGATGGTGCCGGTTTGTATCGGCAATTTTTAGCGCCGTTGCAGGCTTTATCGGGGCTATTACCGGGCTTGCGGCAGAAATAAAGTTTATATCAGTGCAGGGTGTTTACATATTACTGCGATTTTTTTCATCGATACTTGGATGTCCATGGTTTGATCCAATCCACACAAGCGCCATCGGTTTCGATAACAAACTAGCGTATCTAAATCTATACTGGATCGTTCAGCTGCTCTCGCCAATAGCAGGGTTTGCTCTTATCGTGGCGGGTCGCCTCGGATGGGTGTATTCGGGAGAGATCGTTAAGTTTCTCATCGCAGTTGTCGGAGTAATTACTTTAGGAATTGCCGTCACGGCAGTAATATATGGTTGCATGTCGTTCCGGGACATTGTTCTCTGGATGCAAATTACAACAGGTCTTGGTGGCGTCGCCATCGTCCTGGCATTCAAAGCGGTGGCGAAGGCAACAGCTGAACAATCCGCCGTCGTTTTCATATTCGTGTCTCTTGTTTGCGCCACAATTCCTGCAGTACGCAATATGATAGCTTTCATGCCGACGGGTGTGGAGTTTGAGCAGCACGCCTAAAAAAGAAAAGCGCGTGGAATAATCCGACAATAAAGTGCTCCGATCTTATGATCTGAGCAGATGAATTTGGCGTGGAGAGGTCGGGCGCCATGGCAATGTCTGCAATATTACCTGCCAGCCACCCGGAACTGACGTACCTGTTGTATGCTCGCCCAAGATGGCGGGAGCAGGGTTATGGCTGGCGGATGGGCGGACGTGATTGTTCCGGGCGCTGAAGATTGCTCGTTCTTGAAGGTCAGCGCCCGTTTGGACAAAGCCCCCGATAGGGATCCCGGCGGGGACGGTTTATGATTCAAGCTGCGGATGTGGACGCCAGTGCAGCGAGGCCGGATGGCCAGGATCTCCCGGAAGACGAAGCGCTATCCGTCGGATTTAACGGTTGAGGAATGGGAGCGGCCGGCGCATTGGATGCCTGCCCCGGGCACCGCGGCCGCCCGCGTGAGATCGAATTCGGGGCAGTGATTAACGGGGGGGGCTCTCGTCCACCCCGGTTGCGGCTGGCGTGTGCTGCCTGTTCATTCCGGACGCTGGCGCACGGTCCATGGCTGATTCCGCGCGTGGGCGCGCCGCTTTCTGGTTCAGACCATCCACGATGTTGAACGCAAGCTGGACCGCGAGCGCGCCGGGCGCGAAGCCAGCCCGACGGCCGGCGTGATTGACAGCCAGCCAACCAAGGCTCCGCACGCTGAAACAAGGGGAATGAAGCGGCAGGAAGATCGTCAGTCGCAAACGCCATCGCGGTGGATACGGATGGGCGGCTCCTCACGATCAGTCTGACGTCAGCAGGACATCTCTGACAGTGCAGGCGCGCAGGCGGTTCGCGACGTTATCCGCAAGCGCTGGCCATGGGTGAAACACCGCTTTGCCGACACTGCCTGTAACTGATGGACAAGGCAGCCTGATGCCTATGTTCTCGGCCAGATCATCCACCGGCGCGACGGCGTCAGGGGCTTCGAGGTCCTGCCGCGCCGCGGGGGGGGGCGCGAACCTCTGGATGGAGGACATGCTGGCGCCGGCTCGTCGGCGACCATGAACGAGGCATCGTCCCGTCAAAGGCCATGATCCCCGTCGCAATGGCGGAAGCCTCATCCGGGAAAACGCCTATCCGTAGTTTGCAAACCGGTTCCCAGGGGGCGAGGTTTTGGGCCGCCCCCTGGGAACGCTTGCGCGAAATTACGCCTGGCCGCTGGGCCAAACATCTAGATCATATCTCGTCCTTCTTTACGCGCCACCCGCCATTCCCGATAAAATGACAGCACAAGGACAGATAAAACCACTGCAACCAAGGCAGGCCAGATTAGAACATAGGCGGTCATCCAGTACGGCGTCATGGTCAGGGCCTCCCGGTTTCAGGTTGGGCGACATCGAAACGGCCCGTCGCGCGGGCAAGCAGGCCGAAGTCAAAATTGTCGGGGCGCAGCAGGCTGATGCCGATGCACAGGACCGCGCTGACGGCGTAGGCCAGCAGTGAGGCGGTCAGCACGGGGTAGGTGTGCAGGAAGCCAATTCCAAACGGCGCGCTCACGACGGCTGCAATGACGCCTGTCAGGACGCCAACACGCGCGCCCCAGAAGCCAAACATCATCAAGCCTGCGATCACGCCCACGCCGATGACTGAAAGTATATCCGTCAGCAGCGCCGTAGCGCCGGTGAGGGGGATGAATTCGAAGCGCACGGCGAAAAATGACGCCAGCGCGCCGAGGACAGCAACTGAAAAGGCGGCGTTTGAGACCTTCCGCCAGTAAAAGCTTGCAATCACCGGAAACACCAGCGCGCCCCAGATAGCGCCAACCAGCACCAGCAATTCGAGGATATTGAGCCGGTTGCTTGCAATGTAAACCGCCAGCGCCGTCGCGGCCACCATGGTCAGGCGACCCAGCAGGAGCATCAGGCGTGGATTGGCTTTGCCGGGACGTGCGATATTACGCCCGTAAATATCGGTCATGACTATTGACGACAAGGCCGACAGGTCGCTGTCGGCGGTGGACGCCATGGCGCCAATGATCAGAATGAAGAACAGGCTGAGCAGCCCCGCGCCCAGATAAGACGCCGCCAACTGCGGCACCAGATTGTTCACGTCGCCGTCGATCGGCTTGACGCCCAGATAGAGCGCCAGAACACCGAGCATGCCGATGCCAATCACCGTGGCGCCATAACCCACCGTTGCTGTGACGAACGTCGCCTTGATCTTGTCTGGCCGCACGGCGAACAGACGCTGCGCGATGGTCTGGTTGCCGATTGCGTAAGCCAGCACCGCCGCGATGTAAGGGGCGCCCTGATTGAAGAAGGCGTCGGACGAGAAGAAGCTGAGCTGCTGCTGGTTCAGATTGCCCTGGCCTTCGCGGAAAATGTCGGGGCCGCCCGCCAGGTGAAAAATCGTCGGCACCAGGATCACCACAGCCAGAAGCATGGCGCAGACCTGAATGAAATCGGTCAGGATCGATGCCCGCAGGCCAGACCAGAGCGTGTACAACAAGACGCCCGCGGCAATAACCAGGATGCCTGTCGAAAAATTCAGCGGCGTGAGCATGGCGATCAGCACGCCGCCAGCGATATAATTGGAGACGAGACTGAGAATGCTGCCGATAATATTGGAACCGGCGAGGATCAGTTGGCTGGAAGAGCCATGACGGGCGTGCAATATTTCCGCGAGGCTATGTGCGTCTGGAGCCAGTGATCTTATGCGCTTCCCGAAGGGATATATGAACAGGATCATCAGGGCGCCCCACAATCCATAGTGCAGGGGGCCGGAGACGCCAAAGGTGTACCCAGAGGTCGCCGCGGCATACAGAGAAGCGGCCCAGATCCACGTCGCGGTCATGGAAGCGGCGGAGATGCCGAATCCAACCTTGCTGCCCGCGTTCATATAGCTGTCAGCATTCTCGCGTTTTCGGCCGATTTGAAGGGAAATGATAAAAGTTCCCCCAAAAAAGACAGCTAACAGACAGATTGTAAGCGGCAAACTCAGTTGTTGTAAATCCATAATCCCAGATTAAACCTTACCTTTTGGTCATGCCCGCAAGCAACTGTGCAACTCCTTCCCTGCGCCGGGCCAAATCCCGGCATCTTGCTGGCAGTGACGCCTTGAACCAAGCAGGGCCCGCGCCTCAGGCATGCAGGCCTTTTCGACAGATTGCTGTCAGACAGCTGGCGCAATATAGCCACATTGCCGCCAGGAGCAAATCAGCGCAAAAAATGTCGCCGGCAAAATCCGTCGTCCCAAAGCGCTTGGCAATTCTCATATTCTGGCATCGAAAAATGCTGCGCCCGGGTTTTTTCATGACAATCAACGCGATCGATGTCCTGAAGTACACTTCGATGTTCGCGCCATTCGCCTCGCAAGCGTTCCAGCGCGCGGCCAAATCTTTCGTCATGGATGCGATGACGCTGGCCCGCCGGACCATCAGGCCCGGATATCAACGGCGGCGCCGCGAGTCAGGAGTGGGGCCGGCGGGGTAATCTGGACCAACTTCTATGAACGGCTGAGTGACGGTCGTCTCAACCCGGGCCTGTGTCAGGGCGCGGCGCCGACAGGGGCATGGACACAACACGGGGCGGCCATGGGCGCCGTGGCGATGGCGCGACCGGCAACGAATGGCGGCTTTCCCTCGCGACGGCGCAATGCGGCGTCGATGGCCGCGTAAACCTCATCTCTGCAGTCGATGTCGTCGACGAAGCCGGGAACCCAGAACCGGACCCGGTACTGGACGCCGCCGTCATCATAGGAGGAGACCCGCACGTCCGGGGGCGGCGACGCCACGATCACGGCAGGTTCGGCCGCAGCTTTCGCCAATATCTGCTTCGCCTCGGCGACCGGAATCCCGTAGCCCAGCTTCACGTGGACATGCCCGCGGTATTTGCGGCGCGGCGCGCTGTAGTTGGTCAGTTTCTGGCGGGCAATGGCGCTGTTCGGCAGGATGACGTATGTATCGTCCCTGGTGAACAGGCGTGTTGTCCGCCAGCCGATTTCCGTGACCTTTCCGCGCGTCTCGTCATTGATCGATATCCAGTCGCCAATGCGATAGGGGGCCTCGAGGCCCAAAGCGATGCCGGAAAATACGTCCGCCAGCGACCCGCGAAGCGCGAAACCCAGGATGGCGACCAGGATGCCCGAGCCGGCGATGGCGGTGCTCCAGTTCTGTCCGACAGCCAGAAGTATTGTGGCGAGGCTGGCGAAAACGAAGAACGCCGCCGTCACGATTTCAAGCAACAGCTTTGGAACGGGTCGTCGTTTTGATTTCGTGCGCTCAAGCGCGACGCCCGCCAGTCTGGCGGCGAGCCATGCGCAGGAGAAATAGGCGGCTCCGCCGACGGCGACGTACAGCGGCTTGTGGCCCTGAAACTGGCCGGCAATGGCGTCGGAGTTCAGGGTCATATTTAACGAAACACACAGCATCACGGCGGCGATCGGCCACAACAATTTCTTTATAATATCTGGCTCCGTTCTTTGTCGTTGTGAGATACTGCAATCAGTATATGAAAATCATGTCTTTAGTTTGAAATTATTTATCCAGACGCCAATGCTGCCGGCGGTTGCTGGTGGACGTGGTGGCCGCGCCGCAATCAGGCGCCGGTTGCAGGTTGGCCCGGCGCCAGGAGATCATGCGACGCGCTGTTTGGCCTGGGCGCGCGTCCGGGACGGCAGCTCGCCAAACAGGCGGCGGTATTCGTGAGCGGCGCGGCCCAGTTCACTTATGCCCCAGCGGTTCGCAATCTGCGCCAAGCTGTCTTCTGACGTGGCGTTGCGGATGATATCCGCCCGCATGGGGTCCAGGCGCATCTTGTGGACATAGGAATATGGCGTCTCGTCCAGCAGTGTTTTGAAGGCCCTGTGAAGTGTTCTTGGCGATGTCCCGGCGGCTTTTGCAATGTCAGCGACGGACATGGGTTCGGAAACGTGCGCGTGAATGTATTCACGCGCACGGGATAGCACAGAGCCATAAATGGGAGGGCATGACGGCGATGATGTGATGGCGGGCGCGGTCCCGAAGTGGGTCACAAGGCCAAAAAGCAGTGCGCCCGCGGCGTCGCCGGAAGGCCGGCCGCATGTGTGCACCTCATGGAAGAGATGTTGCATACGGGCAAAGAGGTCCGGAGCGAGCCGTCCGTCATAAATGCCGCTACCGCCGAGTTTGCGGATATTGATGGACACCTCCAGATCGGCGGCGGCCTGTTCCAGACGCTCGAAGGACAACGTAACCGCCGCGTACATCGCGCCGGCGACATACAGGGCGTCGTGCACGTCGCCAGGCATGAAGATCGCCAGGCTGCCCGTCTCGACGTCATGTTGCCACTGGCGGCATCCGGGCGGGAAATAAAGCCCCGTGCCGAGGGTGATGCAATCTGCGGACAGTGGCCCGCTTATATTGATCTTTCCGCCAATGGCGCCGGTCGAGAAGCCCAGGCCCCCGAACTCCGCCAGCGCAAGCGTTCCGACAGACGGCATGCGTGACAGCTGAACCGGCGACAGATCAGCGTGGATGATGGCCTCGCGCAGATCTTCTACGCCCCCCAGCGAGGTATAATGCCATTTGTCAGGGGTTCCCCAAAGTGAAAGCGTCATATCTTTCCCCAGATCATATGTTTGTGATCGCTTTCGCCGGGAATGTGCGAGCACTGGCAGGATTTGCATAGACGCCGCGCCATTCCGGTCGCCATCTTGACCGGAACTGTACTGCCGGATGCGTGAATGCGCCAGCAAATGTCCGGCAAGGGTGTGGAGGGGGCTGATGGTTGCCAGGTCGAGGAAGTTTGACGCAACGCAACCGGTGCAATCCCGTGTTGCGGGGGGCGTATTCATGCTTGCGCCCCTGGCCCTGGCAGGCGGCTGCCTGCTTGTCGCCAGCCCCGCCATTGCCGCCTGCACAACGTCGTCTCCCGCCAATGGAACATCGGTCGATTGCACGACGGGCGCGGACCAGACGACGCGCGTTGGCAGCGGCCGTAATAACAATGATGTGTCGGTGACGGTGGAAAGCAACGCCGTGATCAACGTGGTGGGCGACAGCGCCATCAGCCTGGGCGACAACGCGACCATCAGGCTGGAAGCGGGCGCGCTGGTCACCAATAATCCAGAAGGTCACCAGGGCCCTTATGGCACGGGCGGCAATACCATTGAAATCAACCAGAACGGTACGATTGTCATCGGCCTTGGCGCATCTGTCATCAAGACCGGCGCATCTGACTCTGCTGAAGCCATCAATGTCCACGGCGCTGGCAACACCATCACCAATTTCGGCACGGTGCAGGCCAGCAATGACGCAGCCATCTGGTTTCAGGACGAGTCCGCGGCTGGCGCAAAGAACATTGTCGATAACTTCGGCCGCATTATCCAGACGGAAGGCGGCAATGTCATCGGCACCAGTGGCGGCGTTGGCATCCAGTTTTTCAACCGGACAGGGGCCCTTGTACAGGGCAATCTCGTTTTCGCTGGCGGCAATGATGAGCTTTATCTGTCCGCAGGCTCGGTCATTACAGGCAACCTGTCAGGCGGCGCCGGTTTTGATACGCTAACCTTGCAGGGCGTAACGGGATCATCCGATGTGCTGACCGGTTACGTCCAGGGGTTCGAAACGCTCACCAAAAGCGGCGGCGGTCAGTGGACCATGTCGGGGAGCCTTGAGGGGTTCCAGACCGTTACGGTGGAGTCCGGCACGCTGACGCTGACGGGCGATAATGTTGGCTTCACCGGCAGCGCCATCGTGCAGTCGGACGGGGTGCTGGAGGCCCGGGCGCAAAGCCTGCCGGTGCGCACGGACCCCGCCGCGAACGTCAACAACATCCAGAACGACGGCATCCTGAGATTCACCCAGCCAGCCGGAGATGACGCGACGTATGTCGGCCAGATCACCGGCAATGGCAGTGTCGAAAAAACAGGCGGCGGCATCGTCACGCTCGCGCCCGCGGATCCGGCTGGCAATACGTATGGTGGTGGAACGATTATCCGTGAAGGCGTGTTGGCTGCGAGCGCGGACAGCGCCATTGGCGCAGCCGGTAGCGGCGTCACCCTTGATGGCGGCGCGTTTGGCTTTGCCTCCAGCTTCACGCTGGGGGCGGGGCGCGCGGTCACCATCACCAGCAATAACGGCGGCCTGTACGCCGCGCCGGGCGTGACCGGCGTCGTTACGCAAGCGGTGACGGGCGACGGCACGCTGACCAAGAGCGGCGACGGCGCGGTGGTGCTGACGGGCGCCAACACCTATGCGGGCGGCACGACGATTGCGGCTGGCGCGCTGCAACTCGGTGACGGAGGGACTTCTGGCTCCATCCTGGGCGACGTGACCAACAACGGCGCCCTGATTTTCAACCGGGCCGATGTGGTGACATTTCCCGGGACGATCTCGGGTTCGGGCAGCGTGCAGCAGGTTGGGGCTGGCGCGACGGTTTTCACCGCCGACAACACCTACACCGGCGGCACGACCATCGCGGCCGGAACGTTGCAGCTGGGCGACGGCGGAACCTCCGGCTCCATCGTCGGGGACGTTGTCGACAATGGCGCGCTCGTCTTCAATCGCGCCGATACGGTTACATTCGCCGGGGTGATTTCCGGGACGGGCAACGTCCAGCAAATTGGCGCCGGCGCGACGGTGCTGACCGGCGACAGCACCTATACGGGCGGCACCACCATTGCGTCGGGCGTGTTGCAGCTGGGCGACGGCGGAACCTCCGGCTCCATCGTCGGCGATATCACCAACAACAGCACGCTGGCGTTCAACCGGGCCGATACGTTTACCGTGCCTGGGGTCATTTCCGGCTCGGGCGATGTGCGGCAGATCGGCTCCGGCACGACGGTTCTGACCGCTGACAATACCTATACGGGCGGCACCACGATCGCGGCTGGCGCCTTGCAACTCGGCGACGGCGGGACCTCGGGCTCCATCCTGGGCGATGTGGCCAATAACGGCAGCCTGATTTTCAACCGGGCCGATACGGTGATCTTCCCGGGAACCATCTCGGGTTCGGGCAGCGTGCAACAGATCGGGGCTGGCGCGACGGTTCTGACCGCCGACAATACCTATACGGGCGGCACGACCATCGCGGCCGGCGCGTTGCAGCTTGGCGACGGCGGGACCTCCGGCTCCATCCTGGGCGATGTGACCAATAACGGCAGCCTGATTTTCAACCGGGCCGATACGGTGACCTTCCCTGGAACCATCTCGGGTTCGGGCAGCGCGCAACAGATCGGGGCTGGCGCGACGGTCCTGACCGCCGACAACACCTACACCGGCGGCACGACGATCACGGCCGGAACCCTGCAACTTGGTAACGGCGGAACCTCCGGCTCCATCGTTGGCAATGTCAGCAACGATGGGTCGCTGGTTTTCAATCGCGCCGACGCCGTGATCTTTGACGGCAGGATCTCGGGCTCCGGCGACGTCCAGCAGATTGGCGCCGGAACCACCATCCTGACGGCGCATAACACCTATACGGGCGGCACGACGATTGCCGCCGGCGCCCTGCAGCTGGGTAACGGCGGCTTGCTGGGCTCCATCGTCGGCGACGTGGTGAACGACGGCGCCTTGATCTTCAACCGTCGCAATACGGTCACCTTCCCGGGGACCATCTCCGGCTCGGGCGCCGTCCGGCAGATCGGCGCGGGCGCGACCATTCTCACCGCCAACAACACCTATACCGGCGTGACCTCGGTGGAGCGCGGCGCACTGGCTGTCGGCGCCGCCGCCCATCCTGGCGCGGCGCTTTCCGGCGGCGGCCAGGTCAATGTGGCCGCCGGCGCGACGTTCGGCGGTTATGGCTCTGTCGCCGGCGATGTCGTGAATAACGGAACGATCGCCGTGGCCGACGCTTTCCCTGGTTTTGCTGGCGGCCCTGGCGGCAATTTCACCATCGGCGGCGTGGTGACCAATGCGGGTCACGCCCAGATCGGCGGCGGCGCCGTTGGCAACAATCTGGTTGTCGGCTCCTGGGTCGGCCAGAACGGCACGGTTGGCGTCAACACCGTGCTTGGCGGCGACAATTCCCCGTCTGACCGTCTGCTGATCAACGGCGGTTCGGCCACGGGCGCGTCCATTCTCCAGGTGACCAACGTGGGTGGCCTCGGCGCGGTGA
>Ga0182737_1000358_pt1 | contig 68747 bp, 73 predicted proteins | sample eDN5th30CBELigOP_FD_128878 | JGI IMG/M metagenome (GOLD analysis project Ga0182737, IMG submission 128878) | Enriched Organic Plus compost microbial communities from Emeryville, California, USA - eDNA 5th pass 30_C BE-Lig OP (version 2) (version 2) ...
ACAGCGTCACCGAGGTTTCTGCCTGGGCCACACCGGCGAAACCGGCGAGCAGGGCGGCAGCGAGCAGAGTCTTTTTCATTTAAGAAATCTCCGTTGATTTGAGTGACAAGAGCAGCAATGCTTGCGTCAGCCTGCCGCCCCCCTAACTCCGCGAAGGGAAGTTGACGCTATTGCATCAAAAAACCCCGGCACTGGCTATGGTCGGCGTCACAAAAGTGGGGGTTCCGCCCGGGTGATGTTGGGATCTTGCAACATCTGCGGCATCTGGCTCGAACCGCATTGGTGTTTACCCTGCATACCGGCGCAAGCCAGTATTCGCGCCGTTTCCTGCCCGATCGGCAGCCATTGAGCCGCCTGCGCGCGGCATTGCTTTGGTAACGCGAAACAATACTGGATACAGGCCAGCACAGACTCGATACATCTCTATCGCCCCGGGACCGCACCATTTTGCAGCCGGCGGCTTGCATCGAAAATAACAATGTTATTAAATCGAATCGTTGATATTTCCCCCAAGCCGAAGCCCGGATCGCCCCGCGATGGACCCCGCCAGCCCCACCCATGCCCAGCGCCTGACCGCCCTGCGCCGCCAGCTCATCCTGGATGCCGCGCAGCGGGTGTTCGAGCGCGACGGCCTGGAAAAGACCACGGTGCGCGCCATCGCCAAGGAAGCCGGCTGTACCACCGGGGCGATCTACCCCTGGTTCGACGGCAAGGAAGCCATTTACGCCGAATTGCTGGAGGCCTCGCTGGAACGGCTGCACGCCCGGCTGGAGGCGGCCCTGGCGCCGGACGCGGCCGGCGCGGCCCGGCGCGTGATCGAGGCGTTCTTCGGATACTACGCCGAGCGCGCCACCGAGTTTTCGCTGGGGATGTACCTGTTCCAGGGCCTGGGGCCGCGCGGCCTGGGCCGCGACGCCGACGAGCGCCTGAACGCCCGCCTGCGCGGCTGCGTGGACCTGCTGGGCCAGGGGCTGCGCGCCACCAAGCAATGGCCGGACGACATCGTCGCGGTCGAGCAGATGCAGGTCTTCACTTATTTGATGGGCCTGGTGCTGCTGTTCCATACCCGCCGGCTCAAATCCCTGGACCAGCAGGCCGCGGGCCTGCTGGAACGTTACTGCGCAACGCTGGAGCAGCGCTGACATGAAGCCCTCTTCCCCCCTGCCCCATATCAGCGTGGCGGATTTCCAACGCCTGCTGGCCGAACAACATCCCTTTGCCGAGGTGCTGGGCGTGCAGATCACCGACATCGGCCACGGCACGGCGCGCGCCATCCTGCCGGCGCGCGCGGCGCACCAGCGGCTGGGCGGCATCGTGGCGGGTCCCATGCTGATGGGGCTGGCCGACCTGGCCCTGTATGCCGCGGTGGTGGGCGCCACCGGGCAGGCGGCGGCCGTCACCGCCAGCCTGACCATCAATTTCCTGCGCAAGAGCCCCGCCGGCGCAGTCGTCGCCGAGGCCCGGCTGCTAAAGACCGGGCGCCTGGCGGCGGGCGAAGTCATTCTGCACGGCGAGCACGCGACCGAGCCCGTGGCCCACATTGTCAGCACCTGGTCGGTGCCCGCGCCATGAACGGCCAATCCGTCGCCCGCGTCGGCATCATCGGCCTGGGTACGGCCGGCGGCCTCGCGGCCCGCAATCTGCTGGCCGCCGGGCCGGCCGACCTGATCCTGACGGTATTCGACCGGGAACCGGCCCAATGCGAGCCGTTCCGGGGCAACGCCACCCTGGCCGCCTCGGCCGACGAGGCCCTGCGCGAATCGGATGTGGTCGTGCTGGCCCTGCCCGGCCAGCGCGAAATCGATCGCACGCTGGAGCGGTTCAGCGACGGCAAGGTAGGCGCCGACATCCGCGGCAAGCTGATCTGGAACCTGCGAAACCTGCCCGAGCGGGCGGCCGCGGGGTTGCGCCAGGCGGTGGAAACGGCGGGCGCCACCTATGTGGCCGGCCCGGCCGATGAAGCAACGGTGGCCCGGCTGCTGCAGCGGCACTTCGACGCGGCCGGCGCACGGGCGGTATTGCGGGCTATGCGCGCCGCCTGAGGGCCCGTACGCGTTCGGCGCCGGCCAGGCACAACGCCAGCCAGGTCAGGCTGAGGGCGAAGCCGGCGACCACGTCGCTGAAATAATGCACCTGCAGCAGGATCCGGCTGGTGCCGATGGCGGCGATCAGCGCGGCCGCCGCGGCCAGGCAATGCGGATGCCAGCGGGCGGGGGTGCCGCGCAATACTAAATAGCAGGCGAAGCCGTACACGGCCAGGGCCGCCGAGGCATGCCCGCTGGGGAAGCTCCAGCCGTCGGCCGTGACATAGCCATGCGCATGCTCGGGCCGCACCCGCTGGAACAGGTGCTTGAGCCCCTGGTTGAGCGCGCCGGCGCCGCCGGTGACGATGGCGCCGGCCAGGGCCAGGCTCCAGCGGCGGCGCCACAGCAACCACGCCGTCATGCCGACGGCGATGACGGTCAGCAAGTTGCGGTCGCCCAGATAGGTGAACCACGACAGCAGCCAGAGCAGCGATGGCGGCATGGACAGGCTGAGCGCCGCCGCCAGCGCGGTATCCAGGGAGACCAGGCCGGCGTCCAGGCTCATGGCCGTGGCCACGGCCAGGAAGACCAGCCCGGACGCGGCGGCCACGCCCCAGCAGACCCAGGCCGGCCGCGCGCCGGAGCGCTGCCCATGGCGGCGCCCCAGCCACCACGCGCATCCGCCCGCCGCCAGCGGCACGGCGAGGAAGATCAAGAGCGGGTGGGCGGCAACCCAGGCGGAGAAGGCTTCCATGGAGACGGCACGGGATCGGCGCGGTGCAGATCCAGCATCCGGGTGGCCGCGCGGCGGAATTCGCCGGCCTCGGCCGAGTAGTCCCAGCGCTGGGCGGAGCATCGATGCCGCCCATTATCGAGCAAATGGTCAATGACATTGACCGAATTCGAAATGCCGCCGCGCACCCGGCGCGACACGGCGGTGCCCGCCTGGATGGTCCAGGCCTGGCGCGGCCGCGGGCCGGCGGCGCCGTGGACCGGCAGGATATAGGGCAGGTGGATGTGCCCGCCCAGGATGAGGTCGACGCCGGCATCGACCCAGGCGGGCACCGCCACATCGCGGCCGATGAGCAGGTTGGCCTGGTCGCTGTCGACGGCGGCCCGCACGGGATGGTGCAGCAATACTACCCGCAGGCAGCCGGGGCCGGCCTCGCGCAGCCGCTGGGCCACCCGCACCACCTGGCCGGGCGATACCTGGCCGTTCTTGTGGCGCCCCGGGCGGGTGGTGTTGACGCCGATCGCCAGCAGACCGTCGGTCTCGACCACGGGCTCGAGCACGGCCCCGAGCGCGCGGCGATAGCCGCCGTAGGGGTCCAGCAGCCGCGCGGCCAGGTTGAACAGCGGGATGTCGTGATTGCCCGGCACGGCCAGGACGGGCCGCTGCAGCGCCTGCACGAAGCGCCGGGCCGCGGCGAACTGGCCGCGCCGCGCGCGCTGGGTGATGTCGCCCCCCAGCAGCACCAGGTCGGGCCGCAGGGCCTCGGCCAGCGCCAGCAGCGCCTGCACGACAGGCTCGCGTTCGGTACCGAAATGGGTGTCGGAAAGGTGCAGGACCCGCGTCATGCGCGTTCCGAGCGCTGCGCCTCGGGCGGCACCAGCAGCTGCAGCGGCCGCGGCGAGACGGTGAATTCCAGCGGCGTGTCCAGCCAGTGGATTTCGCCGTCCATCGCGACCTTGATGCGCCGCCGCCCTCGCCCGACGCGCACGGTAAGGCGATCGAAGCCGAAGCTGAAGACGTGATCGGCGTCGCCCAGCCGGCTGAGCCACCCGCGCAGCACCAGCGCGTACATGGCCAGCGTGCCGACGGGCTTGACGCCCATGGCCACCAGGCGGCCGCGCTGCAGTTCGTCGGCCTCGGCAATGCCGATCTGTTCGAGCTGAAGGGCGTTGTTGCCCACCACGATGGTCGGGGTTCGCAGGGCGCGCGACTGGCCGGCATGCTCGAGCTGCAGCGCCAGTTGCCGATGGGCCCGCGCCAGCGTGACCAGGGCGGACCACAATGCCACGGAACGGCTGCGGCCATAGCGCCGCTTGTAGGCCTCGCGGTCTTCGAGCAATTGCGGATACAGGCCCAGGCTGGCATTGATCAGGAATACCCGGCCGTTCACCAGCCCCACCTGCACGGGCTGCGGCTGGGCGGCCAGCAGGCAATGGGTGGCCGCCTCGGTATCCTGGGCGATGCCGTAGGTGCGGCCGAAATAGTTGAAGGTGCCCTGCGGCAGGATGCCGAACGGCAGGCCGGTATCCAGCACGGCCTGCGCCACCGCGCTGAGCGTGCCGTCGCCGCCGGCGGCCACCACGATGCCCTGGTGCTGGCGGGCGCGCTCGACGGCCGATTGCGCGGCGGCGGGCAGGTGCCTGCCGTCGTCGACCGGCAACAGTTCGTACCGGCGGCCGGCGGCGTCCAGCACCTGCCGGATCGTGGCCTGGACGTCGCGCGCATCGTCGCGGCCCGAGCCCGTGTTCAGCACGATGAAGAACGGCTCTTGGCCGGTCAGTGGGGAAGACGCCATGCCGCAAAGATAGCGTGCCGAAGCGCCGCCCCGCAAGCGGCGCCCGCTAGTAGAATAGGCGGCTGCCTCACTTTCATGCCTCATCGTGTCGAACCCCGACGCCCCCTTCAGCCTGAAGACAATAGCCGTTCCCGCGTTCGGCCCTTCGATTCTCTACGGCGTCAGCAACGGCGCCATCCTGCCCGTGGTGGCATTGAGCGCGCGCGAGCTGGACGCGTCGGTGGCAACCTCGGGCCTGATCGTGGCGCTGATCGGCATCGGCTCGCTGGTCAGCAACATCCCGGCCGCGCTGGTCACGTCGCGCTACGGCGAGCGCCTGTCGATGATGGGCGCCGCGGTGCTCAGCGTGCTGGCCCTGCTGCTGTGCATATTCGCCGGCCATGCCTGGATGCTGGCCGTCGGCGTGTTCTTCATCGGCATGGCCTCGTCGGTGTTCATGCTGGCCCGCCAGACCTACATGATCGACGCCGTGCCCGCCTACATGCGGGCGCGCGCGCTGTCCACGCTGGCCGGCACCATGCGGATCGGCGTATTCGTGGGCCCGTTCGCGGGCGCGGCGCTGATCCATTTCATGGGCCTGCAAGGCGCCTACTGGGTGGCGGCGCTGGCCATGGCCGGCGCCGGCATGATCGCCTACCTGGCCCCCGACATGACGCCGCCCGGCCGGCGCAGCGCCGCGGCGCAGCCCAAGCCGCGCGTGCTGGACGTGGCCCGCGCGCACAGCCGGGTGTTCCTGACCCTGGGGCTGGGCATCCTGCTGGTCAGCGCGGTGCGCTCGTCCCGGCAGGTGGTGATTCCGCTGTGGGCCGACCACCTGGGCATCAACCCCACCACCACGTCCATCATCTACGGCCTGGTGGCCGCCATCGACATGTCGGTGTTCTACCCGGCCGGCACGCTGATGGACCGGCGCGGCCGGCTGTGGGTGGCGGTGCCCTCGACACTGCTGATGGGCTGCGCCCTGATCGGCACCTCGCTGACGACCGGCGTGATCGGCTTCGTGATCGTGTCGATGCTGCTGGGCATGGGCAACGGCATCGGCTCGGGCATCGTCATGACGCTGGGCGCCGATGCCGCCCCGCCCTCGGGGCGCACGGAATTCCTGGGGATCTGGCGGCTGGTGTCCGACCTGGGCAGCAGCCTGGGGCCGGTCGTGCTGTCGGCGATCACGGCGCTGGTGTCCCTGGCCGCCGCGGTGGCCGCCATGGGCACCTTCGGGCTGGCCGCCGCGGCGGTGTTCTGGCGCTGGCTGCCGCGCGGCAATCCGTCCCGTCAGGCGTAGGCGCCAGGCGCCTCGCGAGGTGCCCGGCGCCGCCCGATCAGCGGCTACAGCTCCACATGCGGCGCAGCAGGCCGTCGCGCAAGGCGTAGTGGTGGAACAGCGCAGCCAGGGCGTGCAGGCCGGCCAGCACGACGATGGCCCAGGCCACGTAGTTGTGCAGGTCGCCGAAGAAGTGCCGCTGGTCGCGCGTCAGCGGCACCAGCGTCGGAATGGAAAACCACCCGAAGAACGTGAACGGCTCGGCCTGCGCCCAGCGGAACAGGAAGCCCAGCACGATCTGCGCGGCCAGCAGCAGGTACAGCAGGTAGTGCACGCTCTTGGCCGCCGCCTGCAATGCGCCGCGCGAGGCCGGCGGCAGGCGCCGGCCGCCGGTGGCGCGCCAGGCCGCCCGCCACACGAACAAGACCGTCAACAGCAGGCCCAGGGAAATATGCAGCGACTGCAGCGATTTGCGCGCCGGCGTGCCGCGCGGCATGGCCTCCCAGACCTGGGCCAGCGCAAATAGCGCCACGACCAGCAGCGCGGTCAGCCAATGCAGGAGGATGGTGGTCCGGTCATAGGCCGGCGCGGCGACGTCCAGGGCGGGAGAGATCGGCTTCATGGGGGCAAGGAAGAAAACAGGAGTTTTCAAGCGTAGTGCCCCAATGCTGACGCCAAGCTGACACACGCAGGCGCCCGGCGCTAGTCGTAGCGGCTGGCGGTTTCCAGCAAGCCGGGGGTGCCGATCAACGCATTGAGCTGGTCGAAATCCAGCATGCGGTCGCGCCAGGGCGCGGTGGTGCCGTGCGCGCGCAGGCTGCCGTAGTAGGCTTGCAGCGCGTGGGCCACGGCCCGGGCCGTGCCGCCCGGAAAAATGACGATGCGAAAACCGCGCTCGGCCAGGGCCTGGGCGCTTTCGACGGGCGTCTGGCCGCCTTCCACCATATTGGCCAGCAGCGGCACCCGCCCCGCGAAGCGGGCGCAGGCGGCATCCAGCTGGGCCGGCGACCGCAGGGCTTCGATGAACAGCGCATCCACCCCGCATTCCAGGTAGCGCTCGGCGCGCTCGAACGCGGCCTCCAGGCCCTCGACCGCGACAGCATCCGTGCGGGCCAGGATCAGGGTGCCGTCGCTGGCGCGCGCATCGAGCGCGGCGCGCAGCTTGCCGCACATCTCGCCGGCCGGCACCAGCGATTTGCCCGCCAGGTGCCCGCAACGTTTCGGAAACGCCTGGTCTTCCAGCTGGATCATGGCGGCGCCGGCCCGCTCGAAGCCGCGCACCGTGCGCTGCACGTTCAGCGCATTGCCGAAGCCGGTGTCGCCATCGACGATGACCGGGCAACGCACGCGCTCGGTGATGCGCGCCAGCACATCTTCCACTTCGCTGTAGGTGGTCAGCCCGACGTCGGAACGGCCCAGCCGCGTGTAGGCGATGGAAGCCCCGGACAGATACAGGGCGTCGAAACCGGCCTGCTCGGCAATCAGCGCCGATAGCGCGTCGTAGATACCGGGGGCCAGCAAGGCCTGGCCGGCCGCCAGTTTTGCTTTCATGGGAGTCGCGTCCATCAGGCTTTCATCGGGTAACGAGGCAGCGAGCCGTCGGCCAGCCGGCGCTTCAGCTGCATCAGCAGCCCGCCGGCCCGCACCATGTCCAGCAAGAAACCCGGCACCGGCTCGCAGGGCAGCGCGGTGCCGTCGGCCCGCAGCACGCGGGGACCGGACAAGTCGATGCGCACCGGCTCGCCCTCGGCGATCTCGCCGGCGCGCTCGCAGGTCAGCAACAGCAGACCGACGTTGAAGGCATTGCGGAAATACAGGCCGCTGAAGCTGGGCGCGATGACGGCATGCACGCCCAGTTCCACCAGGGCCGAGGCGGCCTGCTCGCGCGAGGACCCGATGCCGAAATTACGGCCGGCCACCAGCACATCGCCGGCCCGCACGCCGCCGGCGAACCCGGGGTGCAACCCTTCCAGGCAATGCTGCGCAATATCGGCGATGCCGAGCTTCATATAGGCGCCCGGGGCGAGCTGGTCGGTATCGACATCGTCGCCCACGCGCCAGGCCTTGTGGGCAGTGTTCATGACAAAACCTCGCGCGGGTCGGCAATGCGGCCGGCCAGGGCCGAGGCCGCCACGGTATACGGAGACGCCAGGTACACGCGGGCGCTGGCCGCCCCCATGCGGCCCTTGAAGTTGCGCGCGGTGGTGGCGATGACATTGGCGCCCTCGGGAATCGAGCCGCCGTAGCCGGAACAGGCGCCGCACGACGTGGGCAGCAGCGTGGCGCCGGCCTGCACCAACGCGGGCAGCACGCCTTCGGCCTGCGCCGCGGCCTGATCGCGCTGGCTGGCCGGCGCGACCATCAGGCTGACGCCCCCGGCGATGCGCCGGCCCTGCAGTACGCGGGCGGCGGCCCGCAAGTCGTCGAGCTTGGCGCCGGTGCAGGCGCCGATATAGGCCACCTGTACCGGCGTGCCGGCGCAGGCTTGCACCGGCCCGGCGTTGGCCGGGCTATGCGGGGCCGCCACCTGCGGATCCAGCGCGGCGGCATCGAACTCGTGCCATTGCGCCGGGGCGCCCGGGTCGGACTGCCAGCGCGATGTGTCGATATCGGGAACGCCGGCGTCGCGCAGGTAACGCACGGTCGTTTCGTCGGGCGCCACCAGCCCGGCCTGCGCGCCCAGTTCGGCCGACATGTTCGACAGCGTCATGCGTTCCTGCATGGATAGCGCGCGCACGGCTTCGCCGCAGAATTCCACGGCCTGATAACGGCCGCCGTTCATGCCATAGCGGCCGATCATGTGCAGCATCATGTCCTTGGCCGTCACGCCCGGCGCCAGGCGGCCGTGCCAGCGCATCATCAGCGTCTCGGGTACGCGCATCCAGATTTCGCCGCTGGCGACCACGCCCAGCATCTCGGTACTGCCGACGCCGAACATATAGGCGCCGAACGCGCCGCCGGTGGGCGAATGCGAATCGCCACCGACGCAGAACATGCCGGGACGCAGGTGGCCATGTTCGGGCACCACCACATGGCAGATGCCCACCGAATCGTACACATGCGGCAGCGCCTGTTCGCGCGCCCATTCGCGGGCAATGCGAACGATGCGGCGCGATTCGTCGTCGGCCTCGGGCACGTAGTGATCCATGACCAGCACCACCTTGGAACGGTCCCACAGGCCGGTGCCCAGCTCTTCAAGCATGGGCTTGAGGCGGCGCGGGCCGCTGGAGTCGTGGAACATGGCCAGGTCGACCTTGCAGGTCAGGATCTCGCCGATGCGCACGGCATCGCGGCCGGCGGCGGCAGCCAGCAATTTCTGGGCGAGGGTCTGGGCAGGCATGGCAAAAACCCCTTTTCAGGCGCGCGCCCGCACCGGCGTGCCGGCGGGCAGCCAGGTGGGCTGGCCGGGCATGTCGTGGGCTTGCATGTCCATCCGGTATTCGTAACGGTCGGGCCGATACAACGCGTGCAGCCACTCTACCGGCCGGCCGGACTCGTCGCGTACCAGGCGGTGCAGGCTGAGCAGGGCCGAGCCCACCGGCACGTCGAGCAAAGCGGCCGGGCCGGGTTCGGCAAGCACCGCCGAGATGGACTGCTCGGCGCGCGCCACGCGCACGCCCAGGTCGCGGAAAATGGCCAGCAGCGGCTTGGCGCCGAGATCCTTGCGGCGAATGCGCTGGCCGATCTCGTCGGGCACGTAGGTGGTCAGGTGCGAAAACGGCAGGCCCTGGTAGCTGCGCACCCGCACCGAGCGCTGCACCGGCGCACCCGCCGGCAGATCCATGCGCGCGGCCACCTGGGGCGCGGCCGGCACGGTGTCGAACTCGAGCAACTGTACCTGGGTCTGCATGCCCATGTGGGCCAGGTGCGCCATCAGCGCATCGATGTCGGAACTGTGCTGGGGCGCCGACAAGCCGGCCAGGTCGACGGCAAATGTGCCGCGGCCCTGGCGGCGCTCGATCAGGCCTTCGGCCTCGAGGGCCTCGAGCGAGCGCCGTATGGTCAGGCGCGACACGCCGTATTCCGCCGCCAGCGCGTTCTCGCCGGGCATGGCGGCATCCTGGGCAAAGCCGCCCGACTGCAACCGCTGCTTCAGCAGCAAATAGACCTTGTGATAAAGGGGTAGCGGACTGTCGGGCACGGCGCAGGCTCCGGTCAAGGCAGGATCAATCGACGGTGGCGCCGGTGAACTTGACGATCTCGGCGTAGCGCTGGATGTCCTTGCGCACGAAGGCGTCGAGCTCTTCCGGGCTGCTGCTGACGGCCGAGGCCGCCTCGCGCTCCAGCAACTGGCGGAACTCGGGCGTGGCAACCGCCTTGCGCGCCGCGGCATTCAAGGCCGCCAGCGTTTGCGGCGGCAGCTTGGCCGGACCGAACAGCGCGAACCACGCATTGGACTCGAAACCCTTGATGGTATCGCCAATGGGCGACACGCCGGGAAACTGCGGCAGTTCCTGCGGACTGGTGACGCCCAGCGCCTTCAGCGCACCGCTCTTCATGTGCGGCAGGGCATTGAGCGAACTGGCGAACATCATGTCCACCTGCCCGCCCAGCAGATCGGTGATGGCCGGCGCCGTGCCCTTGTAGGGCACGTTCAGGATGTCCAGGCCCGCCAGCATCTTCATGCGCTCGCCGGCCATGTGCAGCGACGAACCGATGGCGCCCAGCGCCATGGTGTACTTGCCGGGGCTTGCCTTCACCAGCGACACGAATTCCGGCATGGACTGGGCCGGGAAATCCTTGCGGGCGACCAGGACGCTGGGCACGTTGGCCAGCATGCTGATCGGGGTGAAGTCGCGCACCGGATCGAACGGCAGGTTGCGGTACAGGGTGGCATTGATCGAAAAGCTGGTAAACGTGACCAACAAGGTGCTGCCGTCGGGATTGCTCTTGGCGACATAGTCGGCGGCGATATTGCCGCCCGCCCCCGGCTTGTTCTCGACCAGCACCGTGCGCTTCAGGTCCTGGGCCATGTGCTGGGCGATGCTGCGGGCCACCGTATCCGTCGTGCCCCCGGGCGGCGCGCCCACTACCAGCTTGATGGCGTCGCCTTGCGCCCAGGCCGGCGCCAGCGGCAGCGCCAGCGCGCCGAACAGCGCGCAGCCGGCGGCCATGCGTTGCAATCCCTGCATGATTGTCTCCTGATATGTTGTATTGATGACAATACAAGTATACCTGGAGTCGGCGGGCGCTGCCAGGCGCCCGCGAATGCTTGGGGTTCAGCGACTGTCGCGTCTGGCGCTGTCGGCCTCTAGCATGGCCAGGCGGAACAGCAGCAGCACGCAGGCCAGCAGGCCCGCGCCCGCCAGTAGCCAGCCGGCCGGCTCGCCCAGCCATGGCACCGCCAGCAATGGCGCGGCCAGGCCCGCCAGCGGCGCCAGGGCAAGAATCGTCATGAATGTGCGGCGGCTATCGTGGGCACAGGTTGGTGCCGGCCGTGCGCGATGGGCCTTGTTGGCGGAACGGACGGCTTTTGCGCGTTCTCGTTCGAGTTCCAGATATACCACTGCCATAAGCCCCTCCTAGCTTATCTTCCGCGCGGGCGGGTTTGCCCGATGCGGAATCCCGGCCTGGCGGCCCGGCATGGCCGGGCTGTGCCGCCCGGTCCGCCAACCCGCCAGTGGTTTGTCTCGCGAACTGTTGTTGCCTTAATGGATACTCCTATCCGGCACATACCGCAATCGGGTATTGCGCGGATGCGACGATGGGCCAGGACGGCGCTACTTCAGCGCCGAATAGCTGGTGGGCGCCAGAAACTGGTTCTCGACCCGTTCGACGATGATTTTTTCGGCTTCGCTGGCCGCGCGCGTGGCGATCCATTCGGGGTCGGCCTGGAAGGCGTTCCATTTGCGCTCGCGTTCGGCCAGGCTTTCCCATTTCAGCAAGTAGGTCAGCGACTGGTTGCTGGGGCCCGCCAGGGTGGTCCAGAACCCGATCTGCTCGATGCCGTGCTTCTTGAAGAAGCCCAGCGTGGCGTTGGTGAATCGGTCGTGCAGCGCGGGCAGGCGCCCGGGCGCGCAGTGATAGATGCGCAGTTCGACGATCATCGCGGTTTCCTCAGGAAGCCGCGCGGGCGGCGCCGCGCGCGTAATCTTGTTCGGATACCTCTTCCTGCCATTCGCTCTTGCCGAGCGACGTGGCCACGTGGATCATGTAGGTATCGGCGGCCGCGCCGTGCCAATGACGTTCGTTGGGCGGAATCCACACCACGTCGCCCTGGCGGATGGGCTGGGGGTCCTGCCCTTCGGCGCATATCCAGCCCTTGCCCGCCGTGACTTGCAACACCTGGCCCAGCTCGTGCTTGTGCCAGTACGTGCGCGCGCCGGGCGTGAAAAACACCGAATTGATCCCGACGTTATCGGTGGCGGGCATGATCGGGTCGGCCCACACCACGCCGGTGAACGTCGCGCCACGCTGTTCGGAAACCTTGCCCTCTGCCCTGCCGTGAAACACCTTCATTGATTGCCTCCTATTCGGTTTTCAACCGGACGCCGCCGCTGACATCGCCGATGGCGTCCACGACACGATTGCTGATCTGTTCGCCGTAGCCCAGCGCCGTGGCCAGGCCGAAGCACGACAACGGGCCGGACGCATTGAGCGATGCCACGCCCAGTTCGCTGGCCAGGTCCACATACAGCACCACATCCTTGGTCATGAGCTTGCTGGTCAGCCCGCCTTCCAGGTAATTGCCGTCGACGATGTGCGGAAAGCGGTTCAGCGTGGCGAAGTTCACCCCGCTGCTGCTGTTGAGCACTTCCAGCAGCCGGTGCAGGTCCAGCCCGGCTTTCTTGCCCGCCACCATGACTTCGGCCGTGGCGGCCAGGCTGACCGCATTGAGAAAATTGTTCAGCACCTTGGTGGCATGGCCCGCGCCGCTGGCGCCCATGTTGACGACCTTGCTGCTGATCGGGGCGAACACCCAGCCCAGGGCCTCGATGGTGGGCGCGTCGCCGCCGACCATCAGCGTCAATGCGCCCTTTTCCGCCGCGGCCGCGCCGCCGGAGATGCCGGCGTCGACAAACTGCGCGCCACGCGCCCGGAACAAGCCGGCCAGGCGCTGGGTGGAACTGGCCGCCGAGGTGCTGAGGTCGACCACCACCTGCCCGGGCCGGCATGCCGCCAGGATGCCGTCGGGGCCTTCGACCACGGCTTCGACGACGCGGCTGTCGGGCAGCGACAGCAGCACCACATCCGCGTATTCCACCGCCTGCCGTATCGAGCCGGCCGCCTGGGCGCCCGCGGCCGGCGCCCGGCTGGCATCGGTGTCGTAGCCGCACACGCCGATGCCGGCAGCGACCAGGCGCCGCGTCATGCGCCCGCCCATGTTGCCCAACCCGACGAAACCGATCCGGTCCTGTTTCATGACAGCATCCTCATGTCAGATGCTCCCTGGCTCAGGGCTGGGGCGCTTCGGCCTCGTAGGCGCTGATGGCCTGCGAGGCGACGCGGAACGCCGCCAGCGCCAGCGGCACGCCGCAGTACACCGAGGCGTGCATCAGCACCGCGCGGATCTCTTCTTTGGTGATGCCGTTGCGCAGCGCACCCTTGACGTGCGCGGCCAGTTCGTGGTGCTGGCTCATGGCGGTCAGCATGGCCAGGTTGAGCATGCTGCGCGTCTTGAACGGCAGCGTGGGATCGCTCCAGATCTCGCCCCAGCAATACTCGGTGACCAGCTTCTGCATGGGCCGGTTGAAGTCGTCGGCCGCTGCCCACGATTTCTCGACGTGCGCCGCGCCCAATACCTTCTTGCGGTTTTCCAGGCCTTTCTCGAACTGCTTGTTGTGTTCCATACTGAGGTTCCTTTATGTGCTGCCGTATGTGTGCCGCATGCTGCCAGGTGAATCGATCATACAATAACTCAATATTCGAAAAAACCGTCGCGGCCGCCGAAACGGCCGCAACCGCCTTACTTCTGCCCTGGCCAGATCGGCTTGGCGATGGCCACGTCTTCGGGGAACACGGTGACGGGCACGCCGTTCTGCCACTGGATCACGGTCAAGGTGGCGCCGACGCGATGCCCGGCCTCGTCGAACTTCAACTCGCCGCCGGGAAAGTAAGGCGTCTTGCCCTCGTCCAGCGCGCGCACCGCCTGCGCCACCGATTCGCGATCGGCCTTGCCGGCCTTCTCGAGCGCGGCCTTGATGATCCACATGTCGCCGTAGGTGGAAATGGCGTTCTGCGTCATCCAGGGTTCGTTGTATTCCGTCTTCATGCGCTGGATCAGCGCTTCCTGGCCCTTGGCGCCCCAGTTGGCCACCGCCGACATCACGCCGTCGAGCAGCTGCGGGCTGACAGTGTTGAGCACTTCCGGCTCGGCGATGGCGATGCCGAACGAAATCACCGGGATGCGCACATTGGTCTCGTTCATCTTTTCGAGAATGAGCTTGGCGTCCGAGATCACCGTGGGCAGGAAGAACACCAGGTCGGGCCGGCGCGAGCGCACGCGCTGGATCAGCGACGAGGCGTCCGACAACGGCGGGGTGAAGGTCTCGTCGACCACCAGTTCCAGACCGTTCTTGTCGAGCAGGCCGTCTTTCATGGCCTTCACCGACGATAGCGAGGCGGCGGTGTTGTCGGTCAGGATGGCCACGGTCTTGGGCCGCTTGCCCGAGGCCTTTTCGGCCAGATCCAGGATCATCGGCAGCGCGATGCTGGCCTGCCGCCCGGCCGTGGCGGAAGTCTGGAAGATGTACTTGAAGCCGCGCGCCGTGATCTGGTCGGAATACGACAAGGTCAGCATGGGCAGCTTGGCGCGCTCGGTGACTTCGGTGACGGCCAGCGTGAACGAACTCAGGTACGCGCCGGTGCCGGCCATCAGGTCGGGATAGTCGGCCACCATGCGCTGGGCCGCGCTCTTGGCCTTTTCCGTCGAATCGCCCGAGTCCACCACCACCAGCTTCAGCTTGGCGCCGTCCAGCGCCTTGATGCCGCCTTGCGCGTTGATGTCCTTGACGGCCATCTCGGCGCCCATGCGCATCACCTGCCCGGGCCGGGCGTAGATGCCCGACATCGGCGCGATCAGCCCGACACTGACGGGCGCGGGATCCGCGGCGCGGGCCGGCCCCGCGCCGGCCGCCAGCAGCCCGGCCGCCGCCGCGGCCAGGCCCAGCGTCTTCAACATTCTTGTCTTCATGTCCGTCTCCTCCTGTTGTCCGCGTGCGCGGCGTTCGATTCAGGCTACATGCCCAGATACGCCCGGCGGACGCGGTCGTCCGCCTGCAGCGTGTCGTGCGTACCTTCCAGGACCACGCGCCCCGTCTCCAGCACGTAGCCGTGGTCGGCGAACTGCAACGCCTCGGCCACCCGCTGTTCCACCAGCAGGATGGTCAGCCTGGCGTCCCTGCGTATGTCGATCAGGCGTTCGAAAATGAAATCGGCGATCGCCGGCGACAATCCCATCGATGGCTCGTCCAGCATCAGCAGCCGCGGCGAGGACGCCAGGCCGCGGCCGATGGCCACCATCTGCTGCTCCCCGCCGGACAGCGTGCCGGCCAGTTGGCGCGCGCGCTGCTTCAGCACCGGGAACCACTCGTAGATGCGCGCCAGGTTGTGGGCCCAGTCGCGCCGGCCCGCAGCGGTATAGGCGCCCATTTCCAGGTTCTCCAGCACCGTCATCGAGGCGAACACCTGGCGGCCTTCCGGCACGTGCGCGATGCCCAGGTGCGGCCGTTGCGACGGCGGCACGGCCAGCAAGTCGCGCCCGTCGTAGCGCAGTGCGCCCGACATCGCGGCCACCGTGCCCGATATGGTCTTGAACAGCGTGCTCTTGCCGGCGCCGTTCGGCCCCACGATGGACACGAACTCGCCTTCGCCCACGGCCACCGATATGCCGTTCAACACCGGCAGGACGGAATAGCCGGCCACCAGGTTGTCGATTTCAAGCAGCATGTTTCGCGCTCCATTTCTTGCCCAGGTAGGCCTCGACCACCCGCATGTCCTGCGTGATCGACTGCGGTTCGCCGGTAGCCAGCACTTCGCCATGGTCCAGCACGACGAATTGGTCGACCAGGCGCACCATGGCCTGCATGGTGTGCTCGATGATGACGATGGTGATGCCCTGCGCCGACAGGGCGCGGATGGCGGCCACCACGTCGTCGACCTCGCCCTGCCCCAGGCCCGCGAGCGTTTCGTCCAGCAGCAGCAGCTCGGGCTGGCCGGCCACGGCGCGCGCCAGTTCCATCAAGCGCAACTGCCGGGTGGTCAGCACCGAGGCCAGGTGGCCGGCGCAATCGGCCAGCCCGACCCGCTCGATGGCCTGTGCCGCCAGCGCGTCGGCTTCGGCCTCGCTGCGCGCCTTGACATAGGCTCCTACCTTGACGTTCTGCGCCACCGTCAGGCGCATGAACGGCCGCATGACCTGGAAGGTGCGCCCCACGCCCGCCGCGCACAGGACGTGCGGCTTGCGTCCGGCCATGTCGACGCCCTTGAACACCACGCGCCCCGCGTCGGGCCTGAGGAAGCCGTTGAGCAGGTTGAACAGGGTGGTCTTGCCGGCGCCGTTGGGGCCGATAATGCCCAGGATCATGCCCTGGCGGACCTGGAAGCTGACGTCCTGCACCGCCTTCAGGCCGCCGAAACTGCGCGACAGCCCCTGCACGTCCAGGATGACCTCGCCGTGCGGCGCACGCGGCGCGGCTGCGGCGGGCGCTGGCGCCGCGGCCGGGGCCGGCAGCGCGGGGGCGACTTGCTGCGCCCGCCCGCGCCGGCGCAGCAAGTCGCGCGTCTTCCAGAACACCCCTTCGGGCGCGACCAGGATCACGGCAATGATCGCCACCCCCAGGATCACTCCCTGGATGCCGGGATAGGTGGCGCCCAGTTCCGCATGCAGGATTTCCCCCAGCGGGATCAGGATGGCCGCGCCGATGATCGGCCCCCACACCGTGCCCACGCCGCCGAACATGGCGACGGTCAGCGCCTGCGCCGATACCAGCATGCCGAACACCGACACCGGCGTCACGACCAGCAGCACCACGGCATAGAACGCCCCGGTGGCCCCCGCGATGGCGCCGCTGAGCGCGATGGCCCTGAGCTTCCAGCGCAGCGTATCGATCCCGGCGGCCTCGGCAGCCGCCTCGTTCTGCTTGATGGCGATCAGCGCCATGCCGAAGCGCGTGCGCTGGACGCGGCGCGTCACCTGCACGAACAGCAGCAGCATGGCCATGGCCACGGCCGTGTACAGGCGTGGGTCCGAGAACTGCATGTACCAGGCGGGATGCTCGCGCATCATCGGGAACGTGACTTCCTGGTAGCCCAGCCACTCGAAGACGTACAGCAGCGCCAGCGGGTAGGCCAGCATCGCCAGCGCGAAATAGTGGCCGCGCAGCCGGAACGTGGGCAGCCCCACCAGCAGCCCCGCGGCCGCGCCGATCACCGCCGACAGGGGAATCATCAGCCAGGGCGACAACCCCAGGTGGATCTGGCCCAGCACGGCGGCATAGGCGCCCAGCCCGAAGAAGGCGGCATGCCCGAACGACACCAGCCCGGTGTAGCCGCTGAGCATATTCCACGACAGGCCGAAGCAGGCCCACACCAGCACCAGCGTGAAGATCAGCTGGTGGTACGAGTTGTCGACCAGCAGCGCCGCGCCCAGATAGGCCGCCGCCACCGCCAGCATGATCAGGAATGTGCGCATGGATTTCATCAGGTCCGCTCCGCGACGCGGCCGAACAACCCTTGCGGCCGCAGGATGACGATCAGCAGGAAGAACACGAAGATCGCGGCGTTCTGCAGCTGGGTGGGCAGCACCAGGCTGGACAGCTGCTGTACCAGCCCGATCACCATGCCGCCCCAGAAGGCCCCCAGGATGCTGCCGATGCCGCCCAGCACCACGCCGGCGTACATGACGATGACGAATTCCAGCCCTGTGAACGGATGGAACGGGAAGTTGGTGGCCAGCAGCCCGCCGGCCAGGGCCGTGATGCAGGTGCCCAGGGCGAAGGCGATACGGTAGGCGCGATCGACGTCGATGCCCATATAGGAAGCGGCCACCGGATTATCGGCCGCCGCGCGCAGCGACTTGCCCAGCCGGCTGCGGCCCACCAGCGCGGCCAGCGCCACGATGGCCGCCGCCGAGATCAGCGCGGCGATACCGCGCCCCTTGTTGACGAAGATACTCACGAAATCGCCCCACAGCGGGCCGATTTCCCAGGCGCTGCTGGACAGCGGCGTGCGGATGGACTCCAGTTCGGGGCCGAACAGCATCATCGCGCCGTTCTGCAGCACCAGCGCGATGCCCAGCGTCAGGATCAGTTGCGCATAGTGCCCCTCGCCGTCCAGCGCGGCCGTCTTGCCGCCCGTGACGCGGGCGATCAGCAGGCGATGGGCCAGGTAGCCCACGCCATACATGACCGGCAACGTCAGCACCATCGCGACGTAGGGCCCCAGCGCCGAGCCGGCCATGCCGTGGCCGGCCAGCAGGACGAAGAAGAAGTACGTGATGTACATGCCCAACATCATGAAATCGCCCTGGGCGAAGTTGATGACGCGCATGATCCCGAAGATCATCGCCAGGCCGACGCACATCAGTCCGTAGATGCCGCCGACCAGCAGCCCGGCGGCCAGGGCCTGCAGGAAGGCTTCCAGGTGAATTTGCAGTTCTGTCATGAATTCTTCCTTGCGTATGCCGTTCAGGCCATGGCGGGCGCGGCGCACAACCGCGGTAAGGCGGCGGCGTCGGGCTCCTGTTCGTAGCGATCGACCAGTGCCTCGATGCGCGCGGCCGTCTCGGCCCCCAGCACGGCCGCGGCCGCCTGCCGGAAACGATGGCGGATCAAGGCATCGTCGGCCGCCACCACGTCGTCCAGCGCCGCGTCGACCGAAGCGCCGTCGTCCAGCAGCAGCGTGACCCGCGCGCCCTGCCGCGCCGGGAACGCGGCGCTGTATGCCGGATCGGCGCACAGGGTGGTGGCGGCGATCAGGCGGGCGATCTCGGGGTCGTCCAGGCGCCGGTAGTTGTCTTCGGCGATGGCGCCGCGCGCCAGCGTGGCGGCCACGCCGAACAGGATGCTCATCTTGGCCTGCAGGGCATGCCGGAACGGGCCGGCCGCATCGCAACCGGGATAGCGCACCGCCGCATGCGTGGTGTCGATGCGCACCGACTCGATGCGGCGCCCGCCCGCCTGGCGCACGGCGCGCAAGGCGGCCTGGCAAGGCGACTGCGCGAAATTGCAGGCCGGCACCGGCTTGTTGAAGACCGCGTCGATTTCCGCCTGGCCGCCGTCGAACAGCGCGATATCCCGGTCCAGCGGGGCGCGCGCGTAGGCCTGGAAGAATCCCGCTTCGCCTTCCAGGATCGACGCCGATGCGTGCGCCCCCGCGCGTGCCAGGTCCAGGCATGCCAGGGCGTTGCGCGCCACGAACCCCGGATGGAAGTACATCTCGCTGCCGCCGGTGTGCGCCCATTCGTTCAGACCCGCGCAGCAATTGCCGGCCAGGCCGAAGGCATGACGGGCGCGCAGCGCGTCCAGGCCCGCCACGCGCGCGCCCGCGCCGACCGCGGCGAACGGCCCCACCAACCCGGTGGGCCGAAACAGCCGCGCCAGCGGCGGCGACATGACGGCGCGGCCCAGGCGCGCGCCCACCTCGTAGCCCACGATGGCGGCATGCAGCGCCTGCCGGCCGGTGGCGGGATACTGTTCCGCCAGCGCCAGGACCGTAGGCCACACCACGACCCCCAGGTGCGCGACGCTGCCGGCGTGCATGTCTTCCCGCACCAGGCCATGGCCCGCCACCGCGTTGGCGAAGGCGGCATCGCCGGGCCGGCGCCTGCCGGCCCGGCCGATCACGTGCGCGCCGGGCATGTCCGGCGCGGGCGGCGCCAGCGCCGCGGCCTGTTCGCTCCAGGGCAGCGGCAGCGCCTCGAAGGCGCACGACAGATAATCGAGCAGGCAGCGCCTGGCCTGGCCCAGGGTGGCGTCGCTGAACTGGCTGGCCGCCAGGGCTTCGCGCACCAGGCCGCCGGCCACGCCGCCGCCCTCGTCCCGCATGGGTATCCCGGTCATGGACGATCCCCCGCGCCGCCTAGCTAGTAGCCCATGACGGTCATGGCGCCGTCGATCTTCAGGGTGACTCCCGCGATCGAGGCCGCCTCGTCGGACGCCAGAAACACCGCGGCCGCGCCGATGTCGGCCGTGTCCGCCAGGCGCCGCAGCGGCGTGCGCGCGCGGCGCGTCTCCCAGCCCGCGGCATCGATGACCGAACTGGCGCCGGGCGTGATGACCGGCCCTGGCGCCAAGGCGTTGACCCGGATGCCGTCGGGCCCCAGCTCGACCGCCTGCTGGCGCGTCAGCGTGTCCAGCGCGCCCTTGATGCAGCTATAGACCGATGCATGCTTGATGGCCACCGATACCGCCACGGACGACAGGTTGATCACCGCCCCGCCGCCCCGCGCCATCAGGTGCGGCGTGGCGGCCTGCAGGCACCACAGCGCGCCTTTCAGCCCCACGTCGATCATCTTGTCCACGGCCGCCTCGGGCATGTCGGTCAGCAGGCCATAGTGGAAATAGGCGGCGTTGTTGACCAGGATGTCCAGCCCGCCCGCGTCGCCGGCATAGGCATCGACGGCCGCGCGTACGGCGGCGCGGTCGGCTACGTCGCACACTAGGGCGCGCGCGCCCGGCACCGCGGCCACCGCCTGGGCGAGCAGGTCGGCGTTGTTGTCCAGCATGGCCACCCGGGCGCCCTCGCGCGCGAAGGCGCTGGCGATTTCCTTGCCGATACCGCCCCCCGCGCCGGTCACCAGCGCGATCTTTCCGTCCAGTCTTGCCATGTCGTGCTCCGTGCCCGGCTCAGGGCTGCAGGTTGCGGTCCTTGACGATCTTTCCCCACTTGGCCATTTCGTCGCGCAGGTACGCCTGGGCCTGTTCCGGCGAGTTCGCCACCACTTCGGTGCCGTCTCGCTCGAAGAAGCGCTGCATCACCGGGCCGGCCGCCACCTGGGCGGCCGCGCGGTTCAGCGCCGCGACCACCGGCGCGGGGGTCCCCGCGGGCGCGGCCAGGATGAACCAGTTGCGCGCCTCGACGCCCGGCAGGGTCTCGGCCACAGTGGGGGTATCGGGCGCCGTGGCCATGCGCTTCGGCCCGGTCGTGGCGATCAGCTTCAGGCTGCCGGCACGCACGTGGGGCAGCGACGAGGCGGGGTTGTCGACCATCACATCCACTTCGCCGCTGATCAGGTCCTTGAAGGCGGCGCCGGCCCCCTTGTAGGGCACCTTGGTGAACGTCACGCCGGCCTGCGCGGCGATCATCTCGGTGGCCAGGGCCTGCATGCCGGTGATGCCGCTCAGCGCGACATTGACCGGCTCGCCGGCCTTCACCATCTGCACCAGTTCGGCAATGCTGCCGGCCTTGAATTTGTTGCTGGTCACCACGACCTGCGGCGCGGCAGCCAGGATGGTGATGGGCGCGAAGTCGCGCACCGGGTCGTACGGCGCCTGCGGATAGAACGCGGGCGTGGTGGCGAAGGCGGCGGAACTGAGCAGCAGCGTGTAGCCGTCGGGCGCCGCACGGGCCACCTCGGCGGCGCCCACCTGCCCGGTGGCGCTGGCCTTGTTCTCTACCACCACGCTCTGGCCCAGCAACGCGCCCAGTTCCTGGGCGAACGGGCGAGTCAAGGCATCCACCCCGCCGCCGGCGGCGAACGGCACCACAATGCGCAAGGGCTTGTCGGGAAAATCCGCGCGCGCGGGCTGCGCCAGCACCAGGCCCGCCAGGGCCAGCGTCGCCATGCGCGTGTACAGCTGCCACTTCATGTCGTCTCCTTTTCCATGCTGCAAGCGCGGCGCGCCGGCATGGCGCGCCGCCGGTTCAGGCGGGCGGGGCCGCCAAATCCATGACCCGCGCCGCATCGGGCGCGCGGTCCAGTTGCCATAGCGCATCGATCAGGGGCTGGGGGTTCCAGCCCGGCAGGGCCTCGCGGCCCTGGTCGCGCAGCTTCTGCTCCAGGTCCTGGTCGCTGAGCGGCCGCGCCGCCGAACCGCGCGCCGCGTCCACGCGCCGCGCCAGTTCCGCGCCGCCGCGCAAGGCCACGCGCACCTGCGCGGCTTCGACGGCAAAGCCGTCGTCCTCCAGCACGGTCACCTTGGCGGCCAGCTCGCGCACCGCCGGATCGCGCACCGCGGCGTCGCTGAATTCGGCCAGGCCGGCGCGTCCGCGCATCAGCACGATGGCCGCCGCGTGCTGCGCGCTGACCTGCGATTCGCGGCCCGTGGCCACGCCGGGACGGTCGGTGCGCTGGCGCAGCAGCGGATGGCCGGTCAGCGCGATGCGCTCGATGCGGTCCAGCCCGCCGTCGCGCAGGGCCGCGTCGCCCGCCAGCGCCAGGCAGGCGTCGATCACCGGGTTGAGCACCACACCGCAGGGATAAGGCTTGTAGGTGTTGTCGGCCAGCTGCCAGCGCTGGCCCAGTTCGCGCGTCACGGCCTCCAGATCGGGTTCGTCGGCGGTCACGCGCAGGAAACCGCGCTGGCCTTCCAGCGGCTGGGCCGGTCCGTCGAACCCTTGCTGCGCCAGCAGCGCGGCCAGCAAGCCGTTGCGGGCGGCATTGCCCACGCCGACGCTCTTGGCCATGGTGCCCAGCGTCTCGACCAGCCCGCCCGCCTGGCTGGCCGCCGCCCCCAGCGCCCACACCAGCGTGCGGGCGTCCAGTTGCAGGCACCGGCCGGCCGCCATGGCGGCGCCGAAGACGCCGCAGGTGGCGGTGATATGCCAGCCGCGCGCGTAATGCCCGGGCGAGACGGCATTGCCCAGCCGGCATTCGGCTTCCACCCCCAGCACAAAGGCCAGCAGCAGGTCGGCCCCGCTCATCGGGCGCGACTGGGCCAGCGCGAACAGGGCGGGCGCCACCGGCGCCGTGGGATGGATGATGGTCGGATGATGGGTGTCGTCGAAGTCGTAGACATTGGCCGCCATCGCATTCAATGCCGCGGCGTTCAGGATGTCGAAGCGTTCGCGGCGCCCCACCAGGCCGGCTTGCCGGCCCGCGGCGAAGCGCTCGTGGACGCGCACGGCGATATCCAGCGTGGGATCGCGCCCACCCGCCAGCGCCACCGCGAAATAGTTGACCAGCGAGCGCCGGGCCTCATGCCGGACGGATTCGGGAATGTCTTCCCAACGGCATGCGGCGACGAACTGCGCCAGGGCGCGGGAAACGCCGGATGAACTGCTTGCGTGCATGACGCGTTGTCTCCTTCGGCCGCCGCGCGGCCGGCGGTTTCGTTATGGCGCCGCCGGTCTTGCCGGACTGGCTGGCACGATTTTTCGGTATTATAAACAGATTGTATGATTGAATACTCATTTTTCTGTTCCGGGACTTCCCTGCCATGCCGACGGATCGTTGCGCGGCCACCGCAAATGCCTGTGCAAACGCATCGCGCCAGGGAAGACCGGCTAAAATGCCGCCAAGTCAGTACACTGGTTCCGACTGTCGATCCTCTTCACCGCACCGCATGAAAGCCGCCGAGCTCCCCGCCGATTTCAAAGTCCCCCGCGCCGCCTCGGTGCTGCGGCACAGCGTCACCGAAAGCATCCGCAACGCCATCCTGGTAGGCCGCTTCCAGCCCGGCGAGCGCCTGCCCGAACGCGAACTGTGCGAAATGACGGGGGTCAGCCGCACGCTGGTGCGCGAAGCCTTGCGGCAACTGGAATCCGAAGGCCTGATCCACGTCATTCCGCATCGCGGCCCGGTGGTCGACCGGCTGCTGCCCGAACAGGCCGAAGGCATCTACCAGGTGCGCGAAGAGCTCGAAGGCCTGGCCTGCCAGTTGTTCGCCGAACGCGCCACCGACGAACAGCTCAAGTCGCTGCAGAACGCCTTCCAGGCCCTGAAGCGCTCGTTTTCGCAAGGCGGCTCGCTGGAACAACTGTCGGCCAAGAATTATTTCTATCAACAACTGATGGAGGGCGCCGGCAACGAGGCCCTGACCACCACCCTGCGCCTGCTGAACTCGCGCGTGATGCTGCTGCGCTCCACGTCGATGCAGGCGCCCGGGCGCGCCAAGAAAAGCCTGGCCGAACTGGGCGAACTGATCGAAGCCCTGGCCGCCCGCGATGGCCGCGCCGCACGCAAGGCCGGCAGCCTGCACGTGCGCAATGCCGCGCGCGTGGCTATCAAGATCCTGCGTGAAACCCAGGCGTCCGCCACCGCCGCCGAATAAGCGGCACGCTGGCCGGCCCGCCATGCCGCGGGCCTTGCTGTTTCCCCCTTCCCTCTTTCCGGCTGGCTTGCCGCCATGCGGGGCCTTGGTTTTTTTGCTAATACTATAATACAATCCTACTAATAAAATCGATACCCGACCGCGGCCCCGCCCCGCCAGGCCGCAAGGAGACAAACCCCTTGGCCACTTCCCTTGCCCCGTTCGAGGTCTATGCCATCCGCTATGGCCGCCACGGCGGCCGCAGCGCCGCCGACAATTACGTGGGCAGCGTCGATTTCCACGACGCCGACTCCGACCTGGACTACTACATCTGGGTGGCGCGCCGCGGCGACGAGATCTTCGTGGTCGATACGGGCTTCGACGCCGAATCGGGCGGCCAGCGCGGGCGCGAACTGCTGCTGCGCCCGGCCGAAGGGCTGGCCCTGCTGGACATCGACGCGGCGCAGGTGCGCAACGTGATCATCACGCACCTGCATTACGACCATGCCGGCACCCTGAACGACTTCCCGGCCGCGACGTTCCATATCCAGGATGCCGAACCCGCGTACGCCACGGGCCGCTGCATGTGCCATGGCGCATTGCGCCACCCCTATTACGTCGAGGACGTGGTGACCTTCGTGCGCAAGGTATATGCCGGCCGGGTGTCCTTCTGCAACGGGCCGAGCGAGCTGGCGCCCGGGCTGTCGGTGCATCTGGTGGGCGGCCACACCGCCGGCCTGCAGGTCGTGCGCGTCTGGACGCGGCGCGGCTGGGTGGTGCTGGCGTCGGACGCCACCCACCTGTACGGCAACATCGGCCACGGCGTGCCGTTTCCCGCGGTGTACAACGTGGCCGACATGCTGGAAGGCCATCAAACGGTGCGCCGGCTGGCCGACAGCGACGCGCACATCGTGCCCGGGCACGACCCACTGGTCATGCGGCGCTATCCTGCCCCCGCGCCGGCCCTGCAAGGCAAGGTGGTCCGCCTGGACGTGGCGCCCTCGGAATCCGCATGAGCGACGGCCCGGCTTCCCTGCGTGGCCGCCGCGCGCTGGTCACCGGCTCGACCGCCGGCCTGGGCTACGCCATCGCCGAACACCTGGCCGCGCGAGGCGCGCACGTGGTGCTGCACAACCTGCGCGACGATGACGCCGCCCGGCATGCGCGCGCCGAACTGGCCCGCCGCCACGGCGCGCCGGTGCTGCTGCAGGCCGCCGACCTGAACGACGTGAACCAGATCGAGGCCCTGGCGCTGGCCGTGCAGCGCGAATTCGGCGGCATCGACATCGTGGTCAACAATGCCGTGGTGCGCCATTTCGGGCCGGCCGAGACACTGCCTCGCCAGCACTGGGACGAAGCGCTGGCCGTCAACCTGTCGGCCGCCTTCCACCTGGCGCGCCTGGCCATTCCCGGCATGCGGGCGCGCGGCTGGGGCCGCATCGTCAACGTGTCGTCGGTCTACGGTGCCGGCGCCACTGCCAACCGGGTCGGCTACATCACCACCAAGACCGCCCTGCTGGGCCTGACCCGCGCGCTTGCCGTGGAAACCGCGCAAACGGGCATCACCTGCAATGCGGTGGCCCCGGGCACGGTGCCCACGCCCGCCATCGTGTCGCGCATCGCCGGCATGGCGCAAGAACAGGGCATCACCGAACAACAGGCCACGCAAGACTACCTGGCCCGGCGCCAGCCCACCGGCCGCTACGTCGAGATGGCCAACGTGGCGGCGCTGGTGGGATTCCTGTGCGGCGATGCGGGCCGCGACATCACCGGCGCGACCTTGCCCATCGACGGCGGCTGGACAGCCGCCTGACCCCTTTCCTCGTCCTTTCATGCATAGCGAACCATGAGCACTGAACGCAAAGATTCCCTGGGATTCGTCGGCATCGGCCGCATGGGCGCGCCCATGGCCACGCGCCTGCTGCGCGCCGGCTACGACCTGACCCTGTACGATCCCAACCCGCAGGCCACGGCCGCGCTGGCCGCCGCAGGCGCCCGCGTGGCCGCCAGCCCGCGCGAAGTGGCCGACGCGGCCTCCGTCGTGCTGATGTCGCTGCCGGTACCGCAGGTGGTGACCGCCGTGGGCCTGGGCGACGACGGGCTGGTGCATGGCGCCGCGGTCAAGGTCGTCGTCGACCTGTCCACCACGGGCCCGCAGGCGGCCGAGCAACTGGCCACGGGCCTGCAGGCGCGCGGCATCGCGGCGGTCGACTGCCCGGTCAGCGGCGGCGTGGCCGGCGCCGAAAAAGGCAGCCTGGCATTGATGGTGGCGGGCGACCCCGGGCAGATCGAGCGCGTGCGGCCGGTACTGTCGGTGCTGGGCCGCCCGATGTATGTGGGCGAGCGCCCCGGCATGGCGCAGACCATGAAGGTCATCAACAACCTGATCTCGGTAACGGCGCTGGCGATCACCTCGGAAACCCTGGTGCTGGGCGCCAAGGCCGGGCTGGACCCGGACATCATGGTGCAGGTCATCAACGCCGGCTCGGGCCGCAGCAATGCGTCCGAAACCAAGATCCCGAACTTCGTGCTGACCCGCAGCTTCGATTTCGGCTTCGCCCTGGGCCTGTCGGCCAAGGACATCCGCCTGTGCCTGGAAGCCAGCGAGCAACTGGGCGTGCCGCTGCGCGTGGGCGAGGCCGTGCGCCAGCTGCTGAATGCGGCCCGCGACAAATTCGGCGAACAGGCCGACATGACCGAACTGATCCGCTACGTGGAAGCGGATGCCGGCGTCGAAGTGCGGGGCAAGGCCGCCGGCCCGGCCTGACGGCCGCGGGCCGGGCGGCCCGTCCCTACTTGCGCTGGGTGACCTGCTGCTGCAGGTCCTTCGCCATCTTCAGGTGCTCCTGCAAGGCCGGCAGGTGCTTGGCGGCAAATGCCTTGATATCGGCATCCTTGGCGTTGGCCGACGCATCCTGGAACAGTTTCACGGCATCTTCGTGGGCCGAGACGCCGATCTGGTCGGCATACATTTCGTCGAACCCATCGTCGGTCATGCTCAGCGTCTTGAGCTTGGCCTTCTGCATCAGCGAAGGCTCGGCAGGCGGCGTGTAGCCCTTCTGCTGCGCCAGGGTCTTGAGCTCGTCGCCGACCTTGGTGTGGTCCTGGATCATCTTCTCGGCAAAGGCCTTGACCTGCGGGTTCTTGGCCTTTTCCTGCGCCATCCGGCTGCCCTCGATCTCGGCATGGCCGGACTGCGCGGCGTTCTCCAGGAAATCCTTGTCGTCGCCATCCAGCTTTTGCCCGCCACCATCCTGCGCGGCGGGCGCGGGGGTCGTGGGCTGCGGCTGGGCCATGCCGCCGGATGCGAACGCCAATGCGCCGGCCGCCAGCAGGCCTAGGGCCAGGTTACGTAGTTTCATAGGGCCTCCGTTGCTGCGCGCGGGGCGCGCGAAAGTGAGCGGGAAGCTTTCCGGCCGTGCCGGAACGCCCCGCCCGATCAGCAATCGACATGCCCGCCGCCATCCCGGCCTTGCCGCATCTCGCCGGCCAGCCAGTCCAGGAATGCCCGCACGGGCGGATGGCGCTCGCGCCCCGGCGCGCACAGCGCGGTGTAGGCGGCGCCGGGCACATGCAGCCCGGCCCGGTAAGGTGCCAGCAACCCCTGGTCCACCAGCGCCGAGGCCATGACGGAGCTTGCCAGTACCAGCCCCTGCCCCGCCACCGCGGCCTGCAAGGCATAGTGTTCTTCTTCGTAGACCCGGTCGGGGCCGCGGACGCGCATCCAGTCCACGCCCGCCCGCTCGCACCAGTCGCGCCAACCGCTTTCGTACAGCTGCGAATCGCGCCACCGCACGCTGATCAACGATGGCCGCCGGGCCGGCCGCAGCGCGGCCACCGCGGCGGGCGCGCCGTATACGCCGAAACGTTCCTGCAGGGCGCACACCGACGTCAGCCCGGGATAGGCGCGCGTGCCGTACCGGATGGCCACATCCATGCTGGCGTCCTGGCTCAGGTCCACCACGACGGGCGTGCTGGCCAGGCTCACCTGGTACTGCGGCCAGGCCTCGTGAAAACGGCCCAGGCGCGGCACCAGCCACAAGGCGGCGAACGAATGCGTGGTGGACACGTTCAGGGCGCTGGCGCTCAGGGCCGGCTGCAAGCGCTGCAGGGCCTGGGCGATGTCGAGCCAGGCGCCATGCACGCAGCGAAACAACGACTCGCCCGCGGCCGTCAGGCTGACGCCGCGCGTCCGTCGTTCGAACAGCGGCAGGCCCAGCCGCTGCTCCAGCGCTTTCATCTGGTGCGACACCGCGGTGGGCGTGACGTGCAGCTCGGCGGCGGCGCGCTTGAAGCTTTGCAGCCGGGCGGCCGCCTCGAACGTGCGCAAGGCGCCGACAGGCAGGTGGGCGAACATGATCGGCCTTCCTTTATAGATGAATTGAATTCATCCAGACCCAGCTTTGCTCAATTGTCGCCATGGCCGGGCCCGCCTAAATTTTATCTGTGCCACGGGCAGTATTGCCAAGGCACTTTACCTCACCCTGAATCAAGGAAGACCAAAATGAATTCACCTGTATCGACTCCTCCGACGCTGCTGGTTCTGGTGGGCAGCCCGCGCCGCGACGGCAACAGCGCGTTGCTGGCCCAGGCCGTCGAGCGCGGCGCGCGCCAGGCGGGCAGCACGGTATCGGTCCATTTCCTGGACGATTTCATCGCCGGGTTCCTGCGCGACGAACGCGGCGCCGATGCCGGCGGGCAGGCCGTCGACCGCTATGGCGAACTGTTCCTGGAACGCTTCCTGCCGGCGCAGGGCGTCGTATTCTGCACGCCGATCTACTGGTATGGCATGTCGGCGCAAACCAAGGCGTTCTTCGATCGCTCGTTCACGTATTACGCGGCTTCGCACCCGCGTTCGCGCGACGTACTGGCCGGCATGACGGGCAAGCGGCTGGGGTTGACGCTGGCGTCCGAAGAAAGCTATCCGGGCGTGGGCATGGGCATCGTCCACCAGGTACAGGAATTCGCCCGCTACACGCATTCCCGGTTCGTGGGCGTGGTGCACGGCGTGGGCAACAGCCGCGGCGAAGTCGCGCACGACCCGCGCCAGCCGCTGCTGGCCGCCGAAGCCCTGGGGCGCGAATTCTTCACTCGCGACTACAGCGACTATCGCGTGGATACGCCGCGCGAGCATCGCGTCTGGAGCCAGGCCGCATAAGCGCTTCAGAGCACTACCATTTTTTTCAGCCCGGCCGGCGGCCGCCAGCCTTGCCCGGCGCGCGGCACCCCGTTTCGCCCCGCATTGGAAACCTCTGGTTAACAACGGTGACACAGAACCCGGCGACGGATCGGTCCGTCCTGGAACATACTGGCATGCTTGCCCTAAAACAAACCGGAGGAGAAGAGCATGTCTAACCAGGACAGCCTGGACCACACCCCGTTGAAACGGGTGATGGGCCCGAAGTTGCTGCTGCTGTTCATCATTGGCGATATTCTGGGTACGGGGGTCTACGCGCTGACCGGCCAGGTCGCCGCCGAAGTGGGCGGCGCGGCATGGGCGCCCTTCCTGGTGGCATTCGTCGTGGCCCTGCTCACCGCTTTTTCGTACCTGGAACTGGTCACCAAGTATCCGCGAGCCGCCGGCGCCGCGCTGTACGTGCACAAGGCCTTCGGCATCCACTTCCTGACCTTCATCGTCTGCTTCACGGTGATGTGCTCCGGGCTGACCTCGGCGGCCACGGCCTCGCGCGCCTTCTCGGCCAACCTGTTCGTATCGCTGGGCATCGACGCCGACCCGATGCTGGTCACCATGGGCGCGCTGGGCTTCATGCTGCTGGTGATGGTGGTCAATTTCCGCGGCGCCTCGGAAAGCGTGAAGGCCAACGTGGTGCTCACGCTGGTCGAACTGAGCGGCCTGCTGCTGGTCATCATCCTGGGCTTCTACGCCATCGCCGGCGGCCAGGCCGATTTCTCGCGCGTGGTGGCGTTCGAGACGCCCGAGAACAAGAGCGTGTTCCTGGCCATCACCTCGGCCACGGCGCTGGCCTTCTTCGCCATGGTGGGCTTCGAGGATTCGGTCAACATGGCCGAGGAAACGCACGAGCCGCATCGCATCTTCCCCAAGGTCATGCTGACCGGCCTGGGCATCACCGCCGTCATTTATGTGCTGGTGTCCATCTGCGCCGTGGCGCTGATCCCGGTGGGCGAGCTGGCCGCCAGCTCGACGCCGCTGGTGCTGGTGGTCAAGCGCGCCGCGCCAGGCCTGCCCATGGAAACCATCATGCCGATCATCTCGATGTTCGCGGTGGCGAACTCGGCGCTGATCAACATGATGATGGCCAGCCGGCTGCTGTACGGCATGTCGCGCCAGGGGGTGCTGCCGCGCTTCCTGTCGCATGTGCATACTCGCACGCGCACGCCCTGGTCGGCCATCCTGTTCACCACCGCGCTGGCGCTGGGGCTGATCCTGCTGGTGTCGGCCAGCAATTCCAAGGCCATCAGCGCCCTGGGCGGCACCACCGCCCTGCTGCTGCTTGCCGTGTTCGCCTTCGTGAACGTCGCCGTGCTGGTGCTGCGGCGCGACCGCGTGCAGCATGAGCACTTCCGCGCCAATACCGTGCTGTCGTGCGTGGGGGCCGCCGCGTGCGTCTTCCTGGTGACCCCGTTCACCGGGCGCGATCCCATCCAGTACCAGGTGGCCGGCTGGCTGCTGGCGCTGGGGGTGGTCATGTGGGGCATCACCCTGCTGGTGCATCGCAAGGAACACCACCACCTGGATCCCGAACACCTGGCCGACGAGTAAGCGGCCAGCCACCCGCCGTACCATGCCAGGGCGCCCCGCGGGGCGCCCTGCTGTTGCCGCCCCCGGCAACCCGCCCGCCGCGCGTTCGGTACTATAGCGGCTGGTATCGATTTTTCGGAGAATAGCCCATGCGACGCGCCGGCAGCGCCGACTTGCCGCTGCATGGCGGCCGGGTACCGGCATGGCTGGGGCAGCGCATGTCGCGCCTGGGCGCCGTGATCGCGCAAGCCATCGTGCACCACTATGGCCGCGACGAATTCCTGCGCCGGCTGGCCCACCCCTTCTGGTTCCAGTCGTTCGGCGCCGTCATGGGCATGGATTGGCATTCGTCCGGCATCACCACCAGCGTCATCGGCGCGCTCAAGCGCGGCCTGGCCCCGCTGTCCGGCGAGCTGGGCATACACGTGTGCGGCGGGCGCGGCCAGCACTCGCGCAAGACGCCGCAAGAACTGGCCGCGGTAGGCGAACGAGTCGGCGTCGACGGCGACGCGCTGGCCCGCGCCAGCCGGCTGGTCGCCAAAGTCGACAGTGCCGCGGTGCAAGACGGCTTCAACCTGTACCTGCACGGCTTCATCGTCACCGACGACGGCAGATGGACGGTCGTGCAGCAGGGCATGAACGACGGCAACGGCCTGGCGCGCCGCTATCACTGGCTGTCGGAAGACCTGCGCAGCTTCGTCGACGCCCCGCACGCCGCCATCGACGGCGTCAACCAGGGCCGCATCGTCAACCTGACCGACCACCGCGCCGAGGCCTCGCGCCAAGGGCAGTTGGTGCTGCTCAACGACCATGGCCCCGATTACATCGTGCAGGAAGCGGCGGCCCTGGCCGAATACGCGCCGCCGGCGACCGCCGCCGCGCCGCCCGAGCCGGCCCAGCTGTCGTTGCCTCACCTGGTGATGCCGGCCCATCACGACGTACGCCCCAAGGATGTGAACCTGCAGCGCCTGCATGGCGCCCTGGCCGCCGCCGCCGAGCGCGGCCCGGCCGACTTCGCGGACTTGCTGCTGGTGCCCGGGGTGGGCGCGCGCACGATACGCTCGCTGGCCCTGGTCGCCGAAGTCGTGCATGGCGCCCCGTGCCGTTTCAGCGACCCGGCCCGCTTCTCGCTGGCCCATGGCGGCAAGGACCGGCACCCCTACCCGGTTCCCTGCGCGGTGTACGACCAGACCATCTCGGTGCTCAAGAGCGCCGTGGGCAAGGCCGCGCTGGGCAACGACGAGCGCCTGCAGGCGCTGCGCCGCCTGGACCAGCAGGCGCGGCGCCTGGAAAAAGCCGCCAACGGCCCCGGCCTGCCGGACTTCATCGAACGGGAACGGCAGGCCAGCGCCGGATACGGCGGCCGCAGCGTCTACGGCTGGGAAGCCGCCTAGGCTTTGCCGGGTGCCCCCGGGCGGCATGCGGATTGCTTGCGGAAGGCATTCCTTTGCCGCGCGGGTACCGCCATGAAGAAACGCTATTCGATTTCCGTCCACGCTCGCTGGGACATTCCCTTCAAGGCCACGCCGCAGCAAGTCGCCGACATGCGCGCCGACGGCCTGGCCGTCGACGAGATCTGCAATATCGTGCCGTATTGGCTGCCCGCACCGCTGGTGCGCAGCTGGTGCCGTGCCCAGGACGCCTGGCAATGGCTGCGGACGATCTAGCGGCGGCAAAAGTCCGGAATCGGCCGCGGCCGGGGTGCAGGCACGAAATCTGCGATGGGGCCGTTTCTGCAACCATCCCGCGGGGACCCCTCATGCAAACCCAGATACCCACCCAAGAAGCGGAAAAGCACTACATGGATTGGCTGCGCGACGCCCACGCCATGGAAGAACAGGCCGAAAGCATGCTCGAGAGCATGGCCTCGCGGCTGGAGCACTACCCCGACCTGAGGCGCCGCGTAGAGCAGCACGTGCTCGAGACGCGCGAGCAGTGCCGCCTGGTCAAGCAATGCATCGTCAACCGTGGCGGCGACACGTCCATACTGAAGGTGGCCGCCGGCAAGACCATGGCCGCGGCCCAGGCCTTTTCCGGCATGCTGGCCGGCGACGAGGTGGTCAAGGCCGCCATGTTCGGCTATGCCTTCGAGCACATGGAAATCGCCGCCTACCGCAACCTGATCGAAGCCGCGAAAGTGATCGGCGACGCCCAGACCCAGCAGACCTGCGAACGCATCCTGGGCGAAGAGCTGGCCATGGCGGCATGGCTGGAACAGCACATGCCGGCCGTTACCCGCCAGTACCTGCTGCGCGCGGACCACGCCGAGGACCAGGCCAAGCGCTAGCGGCGATCGCCATGGCGCGAAGCGCCCGGGCCGCCAGGCGGCGCCGGGGCCTTCGCGCCGCCGCGGCCTATTTGCGGGGCAACCCCGCCTCGGTGGCCGCGCCGCTGCCCAGGTCGGCTCCGGTAAGCGGGTCGGCGTCCGGCAGCGAAGCCGTGCGCGTGGCCAGCGCCTGCAGGGCCTGGACCTGCTGCTCGGTCAGGCCGACGGTCGGCATGCCGTCGCCGCCGTCCACCGCGCATTGCTGGTCGCGGCTGGACACCACGTCGAAGTTCGCGTCGCTGTTCCATGACCCCCGCGTATTGCCTTCGCCCTGCGACATGTCGAAATACACCTGGGCAAAACGCGGATCGCCCGGCAGCTTGCCGGGCGGGAAGTTCGGCTGCATGGAATACAGCGCCTTCTCGAACGAACGCTGGTGCGAAACCTCGCGCGTCATCAGGAAGCCCAGGGCTTCCTTCACGCCGGCGTCCTCGGTGACGTTGATCAGGCGTTCGTAGATGATCTTGGCGCGTGCCTCGGCGGCGATATTCGAACGCAGGTCGGCCGACGGATCGCCGATGGTGTCGATATAGCCGGCGTTCCACAACTGGCCGCCGGAATTGGTCAGGGCCGGGCCACCGCCGTACAGCACCTGCGTCACGTGCGAATCGTTGCCCGCGCCGTGCAGGCTGCGATAAAGCTCGGCTTCCGTGTCGACGGCCTCGGCCAGCTGGCCCTTGGCCCCCTTGTTCAGCATCGCCACCAGCGTGCCGATGATCTCCAGGTGGCTGAGCTCCTCGGTGGCGATGTCGAACAGCATGTCCTTGCGGCCGGGATCGTCCTCGGCGATGGCTTGCGTGAAGTACCGACAGGCCGCGGCCAGCTCGCCTTGCGGCCCGCCGAACTGCTCCAGCAACAGATTGGCCAGGCCCGGGTTGCCTTCCCGAACCCGCACGGTGTACTGCAGTCGTTTATTGTGTGCAAACATGAACGTCTCCCGGATGATTGCCGCCCGCCGGATGCGGGCCGGGCTGCTTTCGCAAGCCATGTTCCCGGGCTGCCGTAACGTCCGGTAATACCGGTTGCCTGGCGGCGCTTGCCGAAAGGCGGCAAGGCACTACACTTGGGCCGCCTCTTAACAAAAACAGGAGCCCACACCATGCGTGCTTCACTCGGCATTCTGATTCTGGCCGCCGCCTGTAGCGGCGCGCTGGCCAGCCAGGCGATGGCCGCCCCGCCCGACGGCAAGGGCAAGCCTGCCCAGGCCGGCCAGGGCCAAGGCAATGGCAAAAGCAAAGGCAATAGCGGCAATAATGGCAACGGCGGGGCCAAGGGCAATAACGGCAACAGCGGTAATAACGGCAATAACGGCGGCGGCAAGGGTTCGCGCGGCGACGGCTCGGACGTCGGCGTGAACGTCTCGTTGAGCTCGGCCGGCATCAGCATATCGACCGCCCGCGGCTACGCCGTGGAATACGGCATGACGGGGTATTCTTCGCTGCCCCCCGGCATCCGCAAGAACCTGGCGCGCGGCAAGCCGCTGCCTCCGGGCATTGCCAAGAAAATGGCGCCGGGCCCCATGCTGGCCCATTTGCCCGTGCATCCGGGCTACGAATGGCGCATCGCCGGCAGCGACCTGATCCTGGTTGCCATCGGCACCGCCATCGTCGCCGACGTGCTGTTCGACGTGTTCGACTGAACCCACGGGCCCGGGCGGCGCGGCGAACGCACGCCCCCGGCCCGCCCGTCAGCGGCGCCCGGCCATGCGCGCCGCCACGCCGTCGCGCCAGACATACTGGTGCACCGCCACCATGGCCACGTGGCCCACGGCCAGCGCCAGCAGCAACCAGCCCAGCCAGCCATGCAGCGCATTGCCCAGCGCGACCAGGCCGGGCACTTCGCGGCCGGTGGCCTCGAACAGCGGCTGGCCGAACACCGCCAGGCCCTTGCCCTTGCCGTACGAGCGCATCATGGCCACCACGGGCACGCCCACCATCAGGATATACAAGCCGGCGTGCCCGGCGGTGGACAGCCGGCCCCGCCAGCCGGGCTCGGGGCCCGGGCGCCGGCGCAGGCTTTCCAGGCCCCACAGGCCACGCACCGCCACCAGCGCCAGCAGCAGCACGCCCAGCGAGCCGTGCGACGACCAGAACCACTTGGCCAGCGCGGCCTCGCGGTCCCAGGCATGCAGCGCGGCGCCGGTGAACTGCCAGGCGAACAAGGCAGCCATGCCCCAGTGCAGCACGCGCGTGACCCGGCCATAGCGATCGGGGGTATCTTGCCAGCGACAGGAATCGGTACAGTTCATGGAAATCTCCGGTGTTCAAGGGAATGCCGGTTCATGGTGGCCGCTGCCGCCACGCCGGGGCTTGACCTGCCTCAAGCCCCGGCGGCAACGCCAAGCCATTGATATTTCAATCGGTTTTCGCCCCTTGCACGGCGCCCCGCGTGGCCGCCCGTTCGGCCCAGCAAAACTCCCTCTAAATCAATCAAGATTGGCAGCCCGGCGGCGATCGTCGCACAATCGACGGACTCGTCACTCTAGGAAATGCCGCCCATGTCTTCCCCCACAGAGCCGCCCACCGGCCCGGAAAAGCATTACCACGCCCAGCTGGCGCAAGGCCGGTTCCAGATCCAGCGCTGCCAGGCCTGCTCGCGGGCCGTGTTCTATCCGCGCGTCATCTGCCCCCACTGCGGCGCCGACCGCCTCGACTGGATCACGCCGTCCGGCAAGGGCACGGTCTATTCCACCACCGTCGTGCGGCGCAAGGCCGAACACGGCGGCGACTACAACGTCGCGCTGGTCGATCTGGAAGAAGGCGTGCGCATGATGTCGCGCGTGGACGGCATCGCGCCCGACGCGGTCGCCATCGGCATGGCGGTGCAGGCCGGCGTGGTGGATGCGGGCGGCGGCAAGCTGGTCGTGTTCACGCAAACGGAGGCCGCGGCATGATCGACCCCAAACTGCGCGGCGCCACCGCCATCGTCGGCGTGGGCCATGCCGGCCTGGGCGAAGCCCACGGCTACACCGAAATGGAAATCCTGGTCCAGGCCGCCCACCGTGCGGTAGCCGACGCCGGCCTGACCATGCGCGACATTGACGGCATCGCCACCGCCAGCGTGGCATCCACGATGTGGGCGATGCCCGTCATCGAGCACCTGGGCATCCGGCCGACGTTCATCGACAACACCATGATCGGCGGGTCCAGCTTCGTCGCCCACCTGATGCCCGCGCTGCAGGCGCTGGCCAGCGGCCAGTGCAACGCCGTGCTGGTCTGCTACGGCAGCACCCAGCGCACTTCCACGCTGAACCGCGCCGAGATCGGCAACGCGCGCCGCAAGCTCGACCCGCAGCCCTACGAAAACCCTTACCAGCCCATGAGCCCGCTCAGCTCGTACGCGCTGGCCGCGGCGCGCCACATGCACCAGTACGGCACCACGCGCGAACAGCTGGCGGAAGTGGCCGTGGCCGCTCGCAAGTGGGCGCAACTGAACCCCGAGGCCTTCAGCCGCGACCCGCTGACCATCGACGACGTGCTGTCTTCGCGCATGGTGTCCGATCCGCTCACGGTGCGCGACAGCTGCCTGGTCACCGACGGCGCCGGTGCCTACGTGCTGGTGCGCGCCGACCGCGCGCGCGACCTGCCGCGCAAGCCGGTCTATGTGCTGGGCAGTTCCACCGCGTGCTGGAACCGGCAGATCTCGTCCATGGACGACCTGACCGTCACCGCCGCGCGGCAGTCCGGCGCCATTGCGTTCGAGATGGCCGGCATGCGGCCCGCGGACATCGATGTCGTGGAACTGTACGACGCCTTCACCATCAATCCCATCCTGTTCCTGGAAGACCTGGGCTTCTGCAACAAAGGCGAAGGCGGCCCGTTCGTCAGCAACGGCGCGCTGGCCCCGGGCGGACGGCTGGCGGTAAACACCAACGGCGGCGGGCTGTCGTGCGTGCACCCCGGCATGTACGGCATGTTCATCACCATCGAGGCGGTGCGGCAGCTGCGCGGCGAGTGCGGCGAACGCCAGGTGGCCGACGCTCGCACGGCACTGGTGCACGGCAACGGCGGCACCTTGTCGAGCCAGTCCACCGCCATTCTGGGCACCGCGGACGCGCTGTAGCGGGCGCGCTGTCAGGCGCGCCGCGGCGTCGATGATCGCGCTGCTGGATGGCGCAACCCGGGCGCGCGCACGGCTTATGATGGAGGCTCTTCCGTCATCCGGAGCCACCGATGATTCGACTGACGCGCGCGCCCGACCTGATGCTGGGCCAGCACTGGGTCAACCTGCTGCAGCAAGCCGGGATCGCCTGCCGCCTGAGCGGCCTGTACCTGCAGGGTGGCGCCGGGGAAATCCCGGTGGACCAGTGCGGTCCGGACCTGTGGCTGGAAAACGAGCACGACCGGGACGCCGCCATGCAGATCATCGAAGGCACGGCGGACGGCCGGCGCGCCGCGGGGCCGAACTGGCATTGCGAGACCTGCGGCGAATGGCTGGAGCCGCAGTTCACCACTTGCTGGCAATGCGGCGCGCCCCGCCCCGCCGACGCGCGCGCCTAGGCGACGGCGGCACGCCAGGCCGTTTCCAGGAAGACGCCAGCGAACCGATCCCGGCCTGGGCGTAAACTGTGCGCCGAATAAAGCGTTGCCGCGGGCTCCCTGCAAGATGGCCGGGACGACGGCGCACGCACACCAGGAGAGCTTGAAGATGGAGTCGCCGGACACGGATTCCCGTGTGGCCGCCCCCGCAGACGAAGCGCCGTCGCGATGGCGCGAAGCGTTGCGCGGCTTGTCCCCCGCCTATTTCGGCCTGGTCATGGCAACCGGCATCGTGTCGCTGGCGTCGGACATGATGGACCATCCCCGCCTGGCGCGGGCGCTGTTCGCCCTGAACATCGCCCAGTACGCCGCCTTGTGGCTGGCCTATCTGCTGCGCGCCTGGCAGTTCCCCCGGCGCTTCTTCGGCGACATGATCGACCATGCCAGGGGGCCGGGCTACTTCACCCTGGTGGCGGCCACCGGCATCCTGGCCAGCCAGTTCGTCCTGCTGCACGACAACCTGCGGGCGGGCTTTGCCATGTGGGCGCTGGCCGTGGCGCTGTGGTTCGGCCTGACGTACACGATCTTCACCGCGTTCACCGTCAAGGCCGAGAAACCGGCGCTGGACCGCAGCATCAGCGGCGCCTGGCTGCTGGCGGTGGTGGCGACCCAGGCCCTGGCGGTTTCCAGCGCGCTGCTGGCGGCCCGCATCGGGCAGCCCTTCCGGCTGGAAATGAACCTGGTCGCGCTGTCCATGTGGCTGTGGGGCGGCATGCTGTACATCTGGATGATGTCGCTGATCTTCTACCGGTACACCTTCTTCCCGTTCTCGCCAGGGGACCTGTCGCCGCCCTATTGGATCAACATGGGCGCCATGGCGATTTCCACCCTGGCCGGCTCGCTACTGATCCAGAATGCGCCCCAGGCGCCCTACCTGGTGTCGCTGCTGCCCTTCCTGAAGGGCTTCACGGTTCTGTATTGGGCCACCGGCACCTGGTGGATCCCGATGCTGCTGTGCCTGGGGGTATGGCGCTATGGTTTCCAGCGCTTCCCGTTCCGCTACGACCCGTTGTACTGGGGCGCGATTTTCCCGCTGGGCATGTACGCGGCCTGCACCTGGCAGATGAACCGCGCGATGGGCTTCGACTTCCTGGGATTCCTGCCGCCGGCCTTCCTGGCCGTGGCCCTGCTGGGCTGGCTGCTGACATTTACCGCCATGATCCGCCGCCTGCTGCGCCTGGCGCGCGGCATGGCCGCGTCCGTGGTGCTGCTGCTTTGCTGGCGGCCGTGGGGCGCCCTGTTCGAAATGGCCCGCGAAGTCGTGTAGCGGCGCAAACCGGCCGCGCCGCGGCCGGCGTCAGTTGCTGGAACTGCGCAGCTTCACGGATTGCGCCCGGTTCAGGCGCTTCGCCTCTTCTTCGGCGTATTCCCGTTCGCCTGGCTCGTACGCCCCTTCGTAGCGGCACCCGCCGGGGTTCCACGTGCACGCGTTGAACAGCCGGCTTGGCGACGTCAGGCTCGGCCCCGACGACGAGCACCCGGCAACAAGCGCGGCAAAACACAGCGCGATACCGCAACGGCAGTACGTTTGAATCGACATTTTCCCTGGCCCTGGATAGATGCTGCAGCCGATGTTATAGCAAGGCCGGGCGGGTCATGCGCAAGTCGGCACGGCCAACGGTTGCGTTGCGCCCTTCACTGCGCCAGGGCGCCCCGGCCGCGGTAGTCGGCCTCGGTGATCCGCGGCAGTTCCAGTAGATCCGTCTGCAGGCTGTACCACGTTCCGCCGTGCATCCGGCCGACCAGCCCCAGGCCGGCGGTATCGACATACAGCCGGGCCGGGTCCAGCATCGCCTGGTCGTGGACATGCATGCCCAGCACGCGCGCGATCGCAATGCTGCGGTTGCCGCCCAGCGCGTGCACATATTCCACCACGCACTCATAAGCCACCGGGCTGGCCTGGATCCGCGGCGGCGCCACCTTGACCGACGGGGCGGTCTCCAGGCCCGCCTCGGCCAGTTCGTCGACGCTAGAGTCGAAGTCGACCGCCGTCACGTTCATCTGCTCCAGCAGCTGGCGCGACACCAGGTTGACCACGAAGCTGGCGCCCTGCCGCAGGTTGCGGCCCGTGTCTTTCATCTCGCCATTGCGCGACCCCACGCCTATCGCAATGACGGGCGGTTCTCCCGACATCAACCCGAAGAACGAAAACGGCGCGGCATTCAAACGCCCGGCGTCATCCTGGGAAACCACCCAGGCAATCGGCCGCGGCACTACCGTCGCCGTCATCAGCTTGTAGGTGTCCCGGCCCGTCAGTTCGGAAAAATCGAAATACATGGCGTCCCCTTCTCATTGGTGAAAACACGGATATTGATTCCATTTTAGTTACACTATAAACTATCTTTCAACTAATATAAGTTGACAAGTAATCTTGTTTAAGTTGGCAGGGCGAGGCGCCCCGACGCCGCCACGCCATCCCCTTTCAAGGGTCCGGAGGAAGACAAACCCATGATTTCCTGTACATCCCCATCCGATCTGTCGAACCTGGCCTACCACCCCGGGTTCGGCAGCCATGTCTGCACCGAGGCGCTGCCCGGCGCGCTGCCGGCGGGCCGCAACAGCCCGCAGCGCGTGGCCTACGGGCTGTACACCGAGCAGATCTCGGGCACCGCCTTCACCACGCCGCGCGCCGACAACCGCCGCACCTGGGTCTATCGCCAGCATCCATCCGCCGGTCACGAGCCCTGTCGGCTGCAGGACGCCCGCGCGCTCAAGACCGCCCCGTTCAACGACGCGCCGCCCGTGCCCACCCCGCTGCGCTGGGACCCCTTGCCGCAACCGGCCGAACCCACCGACTTCATCGACGGGCTGGCCACCTTCGGCGGCAACGGCGACGCCAGCGCGCAATGGGGCATCGGCATTCATCGATACGTGCTCAACCGGCCCATGTCCAACAAGGCCATGGCCAACGCCGACGGGGAAATGCTGCTGGTGCCCCAGGCGGGCCGGCTGCTCATCCTGACGGAACTGGGCCGGCTCGAGGTCGGCCCGTGCGAGATCGCGGTCATTCCGCGCGGCATCCGATTTTCGGTGTCGCCCCTGGACGGCACGGCCAGCGGCTATGTCTGCGAAAACTACGGCACAGCCTTCCGGTTGCCCGAACTGGGCCCGATCGGCTCGAACGGCCTGGCCAACGTGCGCGATTTTCTTTACCCCACCGCCTGGTTCGAACAGTCGGACGCGCCCTATCAGATCGTGACCAAATTCCAGGGCAGCCTGTGGAGCCACCAGCAAGCGTGGTCGCCGTTCGACGTGGTGGCCTGGCATGGCAACCTGGCGCCCTACAAGTACGACTGCCGCAACTTCATGACGATCGGCACCGTCAGCTTCGACCACCCCGATCCGTCCATCTACACGGTACTGACCTCGCCGTCGCACGAGCCGGGCGTGGCCAACGCCGATTTCGTGGTGTTCCCGTCGCGCTGGCTGGTGGCCGAAGACTCGTTCCGGCCGCCCTGGTTCCACCGCAACATCATGAGCGAGTTCATGGGGCTGATCCATGGGGTCTACGAAGCCAAGAAAGAAGGCTTCGTGCCCGGCGGGTGCAGCCTGCACAACAGCATGGTGGCGCACGGCCCCGACAAGGCCACCTACGAACGCGCCATCAGCGAAACGCTGGCGCCGCAAAAAATGCCGGACACCCTGGCCTTCATGTTCGAGACCCGCTATGTGATCCGGCCGACCCTTTCAACCATGCAAGACCCCGGGCTGCAACCGGACTACTGGAAGTGCTGGTCCGGCTTCGATATTCATTTCAACGAACAACCTTGAGAGACGCGAGGGAAAAAATGGTAGTGATAGATACAGACGCGCACGTCATGGAATCCGAGGAAACCTGGGCCTACCTGGACCCGGCGTTTCATCCCCGCCGGCCCGTGGTCGTCCGGTTTCCCGAAGACACGTCGCTGGGCGTGTTCAACGCCGCCTGGCTGATCGACGAGAAAGTCCGCCTGTTCGGCGCATCGCCGACCGCCGGCACCCGCTCGCGCGAGAAGAAATACAACCTGCTTTCGCAGCACCTGGCGGACCCGGCCGAGCGCCTGAAAGACATGGACAAGCGCCGCATCGACTACCAGGTCATTCACCCCACGTTCGGCCTGTTCAACCTGTGCGAACAGCTCGACCTGGAAACCGCCCTGATGCAGAGCTACAACACCTTCCTGGCGGAAAAATGCGGGCAGTCCGGCGGCAGGCTTTTCTATAGCGCCATGGTGCCCTTCCGGGACCCGGCCGCGGCGGTCGCGGAAATCCGCCGGGTCAAGTCGCTGGGCGGCGCGGCCTCGTTGTTCCTGCGCGGCATCGAATGGGACCGCCCCATCAGCGACCCGATGTTCTACCCCATCTACGAAGCCGCGCAGGCCGCGAACCTGCCCATTGCCGTGCACGTCGGCTCGGGCAGCCCGGGGCTGCGGCAGGTGTTCGACTATCAGTCGCGCGTGCCGGGCGAAGAACCCTTCTGGCCGGGCCGCATGAAGCGGCTGGTGGGCCCCGTGTCGGTGCAGTTCGGGTTCTACAGCCTGATGGAAAGCACCCTGTCCACCGACTTCCCGGCATTGAAATGGGCCTTCCTGGAAGCCACCGGCAGCGAATGGATGCTGGGCGCCGTGGGCGCGCTGGAACGCGCCGGCAAGATGCATGGCCAGAGCCTGTTCGACGAACGGCGCGTTTTCGTATCGTGCGAGCCCACTGAAGACTTGGCCTACCTGGCCAAGCGCTTTGGCGACGACTGGATGATCATCGGCAGCGACATGCCCCACCAGGACGAAGCCGCGCACGAAAACCTGGTGGACGAATTCGAGGCAAGAACGGGCGACCTGGGCGTGGCCATGATGGAAAAGATCTTCCACAAGAACGCGGCCCAGCTGTTCGGCATCGAGCCCGTCCGGAAGGTGCGCAGCGCGCCATGAACGCGACCCATGTGCCACTGTGGTACACGCGCTGCCCGTTGCCCACGGCGACGGGCGTCGCGCTGGATACCGGCCTGCTGGAACAATCCATGCAGGACATGGGCTGCGTGCTCCGGCCCATCGAGGCTTCCGGCGATGCCGATGCGCGGCAATCCCATTTCACGCACAGCCTGAAGAACCTGTTCCGGCACGGCGGAAACATCCCGCCGATCTGGTCGCGGTCGCGAGGTGCGGACACGGCGCTGGTGGGCATCAGCCGGCTGAACGAGTACCAGGCGATCCTGGCCCTGCCCGGCGCCGCGATCCGCACCGTGCAGGACCTGGCCGGCAAGCGGCTTGGCCTGCCGGTGCGAACCAGCGGGGAAATCGACTTCTGGCGCGCCATGTGCCTGCGCGGCTTCGAATCGGCGCTGCGCACGGCGGGCATGGCGCTGTCGGACGTCGAGCTGGTGGAATTGCCGGTAGAAGAACGCTACATCGATCGGGGCTCGCCAGCCGCGTCCGGCGCGTCCTGGATGTGGTCGGGCGCCGCGCGGGCGCGCCGGCAACAGGCCGAAACCCTGGCCCTGATACGCGGCGAGATCGATGCCATCTACACCAGCGGCGCCATGGGCGCGCAGTTGCAGGCCCTGCTTCAGGCCACCGTGGTCAGCGACCTGCGCGCCCACGGCGACCCCGCGGTATCGGTCAACAACCAGTGCCCGGCCATCCTGACGGTGGACCGCAGCTTCGCCCGGGAACGCCCGGACGTGGTAGCCGCCTATCTGCGGGCGCTGGACCGGGCCACGCAGTGGGCCGGCAGCGATCGGGACACCGCCTACCGTATCTGGGCGCGCGAAGTGGGCGCCCCGGAAGAATGGATTCCGCATGCCTACGGCGAGGCCGAGATCGGCAACATGGCCGTTTCGCTGGATGCCGCGCTGGTCGGCCAGGTCGAAGACCAGAAAGCCTTCCTGCTGCGGCATCGCTTCATCGACACCGACTTCCCCATCGAAGACTGGATCGATCCGGTCCCGATGCAACTCGCCCGCCAGGCGGCAGCATAACGCGTGAGGCTAGCAAATGATCGAGAAAACCAACCCGCCCGGGCTTGCCACGCCCAACGGCTTCAGCCATGTCTGTATCACCGACCTGCCCAAGACCATCCATGTGTCGGGCCAGGTCGCCTATGACAAGGACGGCAACATCGTCGGCGAAAACGACCTGGGGGCCCAGACCACCCAGGTTTATGAGAATATCCGCACGGCCCTGGCGGCGGCCGGCGCCACGATGGACGACGTCATCAAGACCACGCTTTACGTGAAGGCGCTGGACCCGGAAAAAGCAAAAATCATCCGCCAGGCGCGCGCGAGCTTCCTGTCGGCCAATTCCCCGCCCACCAGCACGATGGTGGGCGTGGCATCGCTGGCCAAGCCCGCCCTGTTGCTGGAAGTGGAAGCCATTGCCGTGAAGCGATAGCGGGCCTGGTGCCCCGCCATTGCATTGAAGAAAAACCATAGGAGAGACGAACATGCAAAGTTATCGTTCGATAGGCACACGGCTGCTGGCGACCGGAATGGTCCTGATGGGCGCCCTGTTCGCCAATGCCAGCTGTGCCCAGGAAACCTTCCCGGCCAAGCCCCTGACCCTGGTCGTTCCGTTCGCCCCCGGCGGCGGCACCGACATCCTGGCGCGCATCATCGCCACCGGCATGAGCGCGCGACTGGGCCAGCCCGTGGTGGTGGAAAACAAGCCCGGGGCCTTCACGACCATCGCCGTGTCGAGCATCCTGCACGCCAAGCCCGATGGCTACACGATGCTGCTGGGCAACACCAACACCTTCGTCGTCAATGAACTGCTGCAGAAGAACTTGTCGTACGACGCCAGGAAAGACCTGTCCGCCATCGGGTCGGTGGCCCGCTTTCCGATGATCCTGGTCGTGCCCGAGAGCTCGCCCGCGAAGTCGGTGTCCCAGTTCGTCGACTACGCCAAGAGCAAGAGCAACCCCATCCAGTACGCGTCGCCCGGGATCGGCTCGCCCCATCACCTGTCGATGGAGATGCTGAAAGACCAGGCGAAAATCGAAGCCACTCACGTCGCCTACCGCGGCGTATCGCCCGCTTTTCCCGACCTGCTGGCCGGGCGCCTGGATGCCATGTTCGTCGACTACGCCGCCGGCGCGGGGCTGATCAAGGACAGCCGCCTGCGCCCCCTGGCCGTGGCCAGCAAAGAGCCCAGCCCCCTGGTTCCCGGCGTGCGCCCGCTGGCCGACCAGGGCTACCCCGACTTCGACATCACCGGCTGGCAAGCCATTGCCGTGCACGCCGGCACCCCGCAGGCGGCCATCGACGCGCTGTCGCGCGCCCTGCAAGCCACCATGGAATCGGCCGACATCCGCCAGAAGCTGATCGATGCGGGGCTGGAGCCCTTCTACCTGGGGCCCAAGGCATTCGACAGCTACGTCGACGCGGAACGCCGGCGCCTGGGCCACCTGGTCAAGACCAACCACATCACTATCGATTAAGCACTGAGCAAGGTATCGAGATGAAAGACAGAATTGCGATTATCGGCGCGGGAATCGGCGGGCTGGCGGCCGCGCTTGCCCTGCTGCGCCGCGGCCATGACGTGCAGGTCTACGAGCGCGCCGCCGAACTGGGCGAAGTGGGCGCCGGCATCCAGGTCACGCCCAACAGCTCGCGCGTGCTGATCGCGCTGGGGCTCGAATCCGAAATCCTGCAGGCGGGCACCGTGTCGTCCGGGAAAACCAATTACCTGTGGAACACCGGACAGCAAAGCCCCTTCATCCGCCTGGGAGACAACGCCAACCAGGCCTTCGGCGCGCCCTACCTGCTGTTTCACCGCGCCGACCTGCACCGCATCCTGCTCGACGCCGTGCTCAAGCAAAAGCCCGACGCCATCGCCCTGGGCAAGTCGTTCGACTCGATGACGGCGTCGGCCGACGGCGTGGACATCCGCTTCGAAGACGGCTCGTCCTGTCGCGCCGGCATCCTGGTGGGCGCCGATGGCATCCATTCCCGCGTACGCCAGACCCTGTTCGGGCCAGACAACCCCGAATTCACCGGCTGCGTGGCGTGGCGCGGCCTCATCCCCGCCGAACTGATCGAAGGCCGCATCGACCTGAGCGGCGGCGGCATGTGGCTGGGCCCCACCGCGCACATCGTCACCTACCCGGTGCGCCAGGGCCGCCTGCTGAACTTCATCGGCATGGTCGATCGCGACGACTGGACCAGCGAATCCTGGGTGGAAGCCCGCAGCCACGACGAATGCCTGCGCGATTTCGACGGCTGGCACCCCAACGTGCTGCACATGATCCGCAGCATCAAGACGCCCTACATCTGGGCGCTGAAAGTCCGCAAGCCCTTGCCGCGCTGGTCCGTCGACCGGGTGACGCTGCTGGGCGACGCCTGCCATTCCACGCTGCCGTTCCTGAGCCAGGGAGCAAACATGGCCATCGAAGACGGCATGGTCCTGGCCCGCAGCCTGGCGCAACACGACGCCGACCCGAAGACCGCGCTGCGAGTCTACGAAGCCGCCCGAAGAGAGCGAACCGCGCGTATTACAATGAGCTCCGCGGAACAGCTACACCGTGTGCACAATCCACAATTAGCCCACCCGGATAGCGCCCAGGCCTACATCGCCCGGGAATGGTCTTCATCGAGCGTCAGCGATCGATACAATTGGATCTACAGCTACGACGCCACACAAGTCACCTTGCCAGTGCCCAGCGAGCCGTAACTTTATGACCGACCCTTCAGCCCTGAACCTTCAGTATTTTCTTCCTTATAAGCTGTCGCGCCTGGTCAACGATATCAGTGCAGAACTGTCACGCACCTACGCGACGAACTTCGGGCTGAATGTTTCGCAGTGGCGCATGCTGGCGGCAGCCGCGCAACTTGAACCCACTTCCGTCACCGAACTGACCGACTATTCCGGCATGGACAAAGTCACCGTCAGCCGCTCGGTGGCGGAAATGGTCAAGCGCGGCCTGCTGACCCGCACCCCCGATTCGCGCGACAGCCGCCGCGCCATCATCGCCCTGACCACCGAAGGCCGGGACATCTACGTGCACATCGCCCCCGCGGCGGTGGAATTCGAACAGTCCCTGCTCAGCGTCTTCGACGACACCGAACAGAAGCAACTGCAGGAATACATCGACCGCCTGCTCGCCCAGCTGGCCGTGCTGCGCCTGTCCGGATCCTACGATTTCGACCGCCGCAAACGGAAACCGCCGAAGGCGATGGTGGCGGAAAAGGTGGATAAGTAGGCGAAAAGCGCGGCACATCGGCAACACCACGAAAAAAACCCGCGATTTCTCATCGAGACGCGGGTTTTTGCATGGTTCTCCCCAGCTTTACTTGCGGATGACTTTCTTTTCTACTCCCCTGGGGTGGGAAAGCGACGGAAAGGTGCTGCGGACAAGCACGCCAAGCGCCCTGGGGCGAAGTGGCTTATCTCGAGTGGATTATGCGGAAAGCTTTAAGGTGAATGTTACAAAATGAGAATAACATTGCTTAGTTTGTCATTATTGGCGTTCCTTCCGGGATGCGCCTCCATCGTCGGGGGATCTACCCAGGTCGTGTCCGTCCGTGCCGTCAACGAGACGGAACAAGTTGCGGGCGCAATGTGTGAACTCGTCAGCAACAACGGCACGTGGTACGTCACTACGCCAGGCACCGTGCCGATTTCCCGCGGCTACGAAGACCTGGCCATCACCTGCCGGAAACAGGATATGGATCCGGGTATCGTCACCGTGAAGTCGACCACCAAGGGCATGGCCTTCGGCAATATCCTGCTTGGCGGCATCATTGGCGCCGCCATAGACATGGGCACCGGCGCGGCCTACGAATACCCCTCGTTGATCACAGTATTCATGGGGCGGACGACAGTGCTTGCGCCGCCCAAGCCCGAAACTCCGACCGCGACGACGGATCAAGGGATGCCGGCAAATCCGCAGGATGCGCCGGAGTCTATGCGACAACTGCCTGCTGAGGAGGCACCTGTACGGATCGGACCGACCACGCCGGTGGGAACGTGATGCCATATTGCTGGCGGCCGCCAGGCTATCCCAGCATTTGGCGGGGCTAGGTGGGAAACACCACAAGAGAAGCCCTTCCGGCTGCGGCCCTTCCCAAGATGGCAATGCATAGACAACAAAAAACCCGCATCTCTATAGGAGAATCGCGGGTTTCGTAGACTGCTGTGTACTACCTGATATTGCTTCTTGGTGCCGACGGCGAGACTCGAACTCGCACAGCTTTCGCCACTACCCCCTCAAGATAGCGTGTCTACCAATTCCACCACGTCGGCCGGGTATCGTTGCCAGGGCCGCCGATAGCTCAAGCTACCCCAACAAAGTCCGACATTCTATCACGTTTGCCCTATCCGGCCAGTTGCCAGGCGTCCGGTGGCGGGTTTTCCAATCGGTACACTAGCCGGTCTGTCACTTTTTGCATACGCATTCCCATGACCGTTTTCCCTTTCGAGGCCGTGTTGTTCGACTGCGATGGCGTGCTGGTCGATTCGGAACCCATCACCGCGCGCATGTTGTCCATCATGCTGGGCGAACTGGGCTGGCCGCTCACGCAGGACGAAGCGCTGCGCACCTTCATCGGCAAGACGGTCCGGGACGAGGCGGCGCTGATCCATGCGCGCACCGGCTTTACCCTGACCGACGAATGGCTGGCGCAGTTCCGGACACGACGCAACGAAGCGCTGGCGCGCGAGGTGCAAGCCATCCCGGGCGCGCCGCAAGCCGTGCGGACGCTGCACGGCCTGTTGAATGGCCGCGTGGCGGTTGCCTCGGGCGCCGACGTGCCCAAGATAGAACTGCAACTGCGCAAGATCGGCATTCACGACTGCTTCGCCGGCCGGATACTTAGCGGCCAGGAACAGCCGCGCAACAAGCCCGCGCCCGACGTCTACCTGGCCGCCGCGACGGCGCTGGGCGTGGCGCCGCAGCGCTGCGCGGTAATCGAGGACACGGTGACCGGCGCCACCGCCGGTGTGGCCGCGGGCGCCACCGTGTTCGGCTACAGCCCCGGTGGGCCGGGCCACAGCAGCACCCAGGCCCTGCTGCAGGTCGGGGTGGCCCAGGTGTTCCATGACATGCGGGAACTGCCCGCGTTGCTGGCGCAGGCGGCAACCACCACTGCCGACGCGTCGTAAGCGTCAGACACCCCGGTCGGATCCCCCCATATCGCACATGAAAAAACCCGCGAGGCCATGAAGCCTTGCGGGTTGGGATACGGCTGCCGCCGAGGCAGCCGGATTACTGGGCCGGCTTGGGCGCTTCCGGGGCCGGCGCGGCGGGTTGCTGCGGGGCCGGCTGGTCGGCGGGCTTGTCGGCGGCCGGCGGCTGGGCCGGGGCGGCCGGCACGTCGGCGGGCTTCGATTCCGATTGCGGCTGGGCGGCCGGCGCGGGCACTTGCGGCACCGACACATCCGGCTGGGCCGGCGTCGATTGCGGCACGGACGAACCGCCGCCCGAACCCGGCACTTGCGGCACCGAGCGGTCGAAATCCTGCATCACGCCGGATTCGATGGCGCCGGGGGCCGAGCCCTTGTGGCTGAGGTAGGCCAGGCCGACCGTGGAGGCGAAGAAGACGACCGCCGCCCACTTGGTGGTGCGCGACAGGAAGTTGGCCGCCCCGGTGGCGCCGAACAGACTGCCGGCCGAACCGCTGCCGAACGCCGAACCCATGTCGGCGCCCTTGCCCTGCTGCAGCAGGACCAGGACGATGATCGCCAGTGCGGACAGCACCTGCACGACCAGCAAGATGGTAAGTGTCAAAGACATTGAGGACTCCGGAAACTTAAGCTGCGGCGATGCGCAGAAATTCTTCGGCCACCAGCGACGCGCCGCCCACCAGGGCGCCGTCGATGTCGGGCATGGCAAACAGGGTGGCTGCATTGGCGGCCTTGACGCTGCCGCCGTACAGGACGCGCACCTGGCCGGCGCCCAGCCCGCGCAGCGCCACGCGGATGGCGCCGTGCACTTCCTGGGCCTGCTCGGGCGTGGCCGTGCGGCCGGTGCCGATGGCCCAGACGGGTTCGTAGGCCAGCACCATGCGCGACAGCGCGTCGGCGCCCAGGGCCAGCACGGGTTCGAGCTGGCGCTCGATGACGCCCAGCGTGTTGCCGCCTTCGCGGTCGGCCAGCGATTCGCCCACGCACACCACCGGCGTCAAGCCCGCGTCGAGGGCGGCGCGGGCCTTGTCGGCCACGACCTGGTCCGTTTCGCCATGCAGCGTGCGGCGTTCGGAATGGCCGGCCAGCGCCCAGCGGCAGCCGAATTCTTTCAGCATGGCGCCCGAGACTTCGCCCGTGTAGGCGCCCTTGGCCTGCGCGCTGACGTCTTGCGCGCCCCAGGAAACGGTGCTGCCTTCCAGGGCGGACGCGGCCTGGGCCAGGTACGGGAACGGCACGCAGACGCCGATTTCGCAACGCGAGGCCGGGTCGGCCGCGCGCAGGGCTTGCAGCAGCGCGGCGTTCTCGGCCAGGCTGCCGTGCATCTTCCAGTTGCCCAGCACGAGCCGGGCGCGGTTTTCAACAGAGGTCATGGCGAAAAGCGGTATCCAGGGGCGCCCGGACAAAATCCGGGTCAAACCGTAGATTGTATCCTGTTTACCGGGAATTCCGCTTCCGACCTGGCCCCCTTGTTACACCGTCAGGATGATCTTGCCGATGTTCTCGCCGGCTTCCATCATGGCGTGCGCCGCGGCGGCCTGTTCCAGCGGGAAAGTGGCATGCACGATGGGCTTGATGGCGCCTTGTTCCAGCAGGGGCCACGCGCGCTGACGCAGCGCCTTGGCGATGGCGCCCTTGAAGGCCACCGGGCGCGGGCGCAGCGTGGAACCGGTCAGCGTCAGGCGGCGGCGCAGGATCTGATTGCAGTCGACCTCGGCGCGGGCCCCACCCAGCAGGGCGATGACCACGATGCGGCCGTCGTCGGCCAGGCATTTCATGTTGCGGTTGATGTATTCGCCCGCCACCATGTCCAGGATCACATTGACGCCGGCGCCGCCGGTGGCGTCGCGCACTTCCTGGACGAAATCCTGGGTCTTGTAGTTGATGCCCTTGGCCGCGCCCAGGGCTTCGACCGCGCGGGCGCGCTCGTCGCTGCCCACCGTGGCGTAGACCGTGTTGCCCATGGCGCGGGCCAGCTGGATGGCCGTGGTGCCGATGCCGCTGGCGCCACCGTGTACCAGCAGGGCTTCGCCGTCTTGCAGGGCGCCGCGGTCGAACACGTTGCTCCAGACGGTGAAATAGGTTTCGGGCAGGCCGGCGGCCTCGATGTCGGACAGGCCCTTCGGGATGGGCAGGCATTGCACGGCCGGCGCCACGCAGTATTCGGCATAGCCGCCGCCGGCCACCAGCGCGCAGACCTTGTCGCCCAACGCGAAGCCGCCCGCGGCGGCATCGCCGCCGACGATCTCGCCGGCCACTTCCAGGCCCGGCAGGTCGGACGCCCCCGGCGGCGGCGCGTAGTTGCCCTTGCGCTGGAATACGTCGGGACGGTTGATGCCCGCGGCCGCGACCTTGATCAGCACTTCGCCCGCGCCCGGCTCGGGCATGGGACGGTCGGCCGGCACCAGGACCTCGGGACCGCCCGGTTGGGATATCTCTATTGCACGCATGGCACGCCTCCTGGATCAAATCGATTATTATGACGCCCTTTACGGAAGATCCAAGCGGGCTGGCCGGCATGCACGTCCACGGCCCGGACCTTTCGGCGCGGCAAACGCCGCCGCGCGCACGTTGGAAGCGTGGCCGAGCGGTTGAAGGCACCGGTCTTGAAAACCGGCAAGGGTTCACACCCTTCGTGGGTTCGAATCCCACCGCTTCCGCCAGCCCTGCCCCCGCACCCATGGCGAAATTGGTAGACGCAAGGGACTTAAAATCCCTCGCCGCAAGGCGTCCCGGTTCGATTCCGGGTGGGTGCACCAGCAACGGCCGGCCTTGCCAATATTTACAATATCGCCCGCCCGCCGCCCCCGCGGCCGCGCATCCCGCGGGCGGCCTGGCACCGGCCCGCAGACCCTGTTACGTTTGGCCGCCCCACCCGCCCGAAACGGCCGATCCGCGCCGGTGTGTGCGGTAACATGCCTGGCATCCGCAGCCATTTTTCCCGCATGGATACCTATATCGAGAAAATCGGCCAGTTCATTCAGACGCATCACGACTGGGCCGGGCCGATCACCTTCCTGCTGACCCTGGGCGAATCGCTGATCGTCGTGGGGCTGTTCATTCCCGCCACGGCGCTGATGCTGCTGACCGGCGGGCTGATCGGGGCCGGCACGCTGTCGCCCTGGACGGTGCTGGCCTGGGGCATCGGCGGCGCCATCGTGGGCGACGCGCTGTCGTATGGCCTGGGCCGCTGGCTGGGGCCCGGCCTGCTGCGCCGCTGGCCCTTCAATACCCAGCGCACCGCGGTGGCGCGGGCCCGCCTGTTCTTCTACCGCTATGGTTTCGCCTCGGTGCTGATCGGCCGGTTCCTGGGGCCGATCCGTTCCACCATTCCCACGGTGGCGGGCATCATGGGCATGGGCCATGCCCGCTTCCAGCTGGCCAATGTGCTGTCGGCCTGCGTCTGGCTGCCCCTGATGCTGGCGCCCGGCTTCCTGACGGCGCGCAGCGTCGACGCCGTGCAGGGCACCGGGCACGTGGGCCTGGCGGCGGGCACCGCGGCATCGGTGCTGATCGGCTGCGGGTTGCTGGTGGCCTTCATGCGCAAGCGCCGCCAGCCGGAACGATCCGGCCCCCCGCGGCGAGGCTGACCGCCGCCCGGGCCGGGGCTATCGCATGATCTATCGCGTCCTGGCCGACCTTGTCTTGCTGGTCCATGCCGCCTTCGTGCTGTTTGTCGCGCTGGGCGGACTGCTGGCGCTGTGGAAGCGCCGGCTGGTGCCATGGCACCTGGCCGCGCTGGCCTGGGGCGCCACGGTCATGGGCCTGGGCTGGATATGCCCGCTGACACCTCTGGAAAATACCCTGCGCCAATGGGCCGGGCAGGAAGGCTACGCGGGCGGTTTCATCGAACACTACGTGTTCGGCCTGGTCTACCCCGACGGGCTGACCCGGCCCCTGCAGATCGCGCTGGCCGGCCTGCTGGTGGCCGGCAATGCGGTCGTCTACGCGATCCTGTACCGGCGCCGCCGACGCGAATAAGGCGGCGGCGACGCCTTACCGACGCCGCGGGCTGAACTGCGGCCCGGCGTGCAGGCGCTGAAAAGCGTCTTCATGGTCGATGATGGCCAGCCTCATGCCCGGCGAATACTTGACGAACACATTCGCGCCCTGCTTCAGCCAGGCGGTCGCGCACGCTTTGAACAGCTGCTCGATATAGACGGTCTGTTCGACCGGCGTTCCGTCGGGCGGCCGCAGCTCGACCAGCAGCTGGTACCACTTGTCCTTGTCGCCGCCCTGCTCGCCGCACTGTTCGGCGGCCAGGATCGTGCCCGGCATGCGCACGCCCGACTTGAACACATGTTCGGAAATGAAATCCACCACCAGCGAGCGCAACTGGAAAAACATGACGCCCACGATGAAGCAAGCCAGGATGATCTTGTAGGCATGCTCGTTGCCGAAGAAGTTGGTGATCGACACCAGCATGGCAACGTAGACCAGGAAGCACACCACCGAGCCGATCATCAGGGCGTAGCCCAGCAACCCCGCCAGATAGTAGTAAATCATCGGGCGCGCGCCATCGAATGGAACAAGGCCTGGCGGCCAGGCATCAGGCCGCCAGGACCAGCACTTTCTTCTGGTCCATTTTCAGGTACATGCCCAGGGTGTTCCAGAAGTTCTGCAGCGCCAGGCACAGCCAGCGTATGACGAACCCGCCGCACGCGATGACGGTGAACGAAAACAGCGCGATGGTGGCGCCCAGCATGAACAGCGTTCCGGTAGCCAGGCCCAGCACGCCGGACGGCAGGTCGATCGTCAAGGGCGCGACCGAAAAGATGTTGTGCGCCGGCTTGCGCTGGATGAAAACGTTGGTGGTGGGCAGCTTCATGCAGCTGAGCATATCGTTCTTGGATACGCCCGTGATATACGGGCCCAGCCCGATACTGCGTCCACTACCCATGCATCCCCAAAATGGCATATCGATCTCCTTGGAAAGTCAGGCGCTTCGCAACTCTGCCTCGAACAGTTCATCGTCGCGCTCGATCGCTCCGGGACGACGCTTGATTTCGTCCGAATCGAGCAAGGCGCGATGGAACCGGGTCTGGTTCAAGGTCACTTCGCCCAGGTCGCACTGTTTCAACCCGGCATAAGAAAAATCGGCGAACTGCATGTCGCTGGCACGGAAACTGCACCGCTCGAACGAGGCCTGGTTGAAGACGCTCATGCCCAGCTTCGCGCCGGTGAGGTCGCTGTCCGTCACCAGCGCGTTGTTCCACAGGCTCTGGTTCAATATCGTGCCATTGAACCTGGCGTGCTCGATCGTGGCGTTGACGAACAAGCTGTTGCGCATGTCGGCGCTGGCGAAATTGACGTTGGCCAGGTTGGCGTCGCTGAAGTTGCTCATCATCAGGCGGCAATCGACCAACACCACGTCCGCCAAGTCCGCCTCGTTGAACTGCGTTTCGGACAGGTCCTGGCCGGTAAAATCCTGGCCCGCCAGCGTGCAGCCGGAAAGCGCCATCTGCCGCATGGTGGCGCGGGCAAAGATGGTCTCCGTCAGGTCCAGTTCGTGCAGGGTCGATCTCGATAGGTCAGCGTCGGTGAAATCGGTTCGCGCCAACCGCGTGTCGAAAACATTGGCCTCCAGCAACGCAACGCCGCGCAGTACGGCATCGCTGAAATCGCAATCGGTCAGTGTGGCCTTTTCCAGCCGGCAGGCGGTCAACACGGCGTGAAGACATGCCGTGTCGTCAAGCGTCGCCTCGGACAGGTCGCATTCCTTCAGCGTGGCGTGCTTGAACTGGCATTCGACGAACCGGGCATGGCTCAAGTCCGATCTTTCAAAAACAGCTTCATTGAAATTGCAATTGATGAAAACGGATTCGCACATATTGCAGTCGCGAAACCGCGCGGCAGAGAAATCGACACGATCGAATATCATCCCTGGCAAGGCGTCGTGATCGAATACTTCGCCATGCAAATTCAGCTCGCCGATTCTTTCCAGCGTGTGCGCATGCTTCAATAGCTGGGCCTTGCTCACGACATGCCTCCCAGCCTGGCCGTGGCATGGCTTCGGTATGGCGCCAGGCGGGTGCGGCGCACATACGCGCCTTCGACCCGGGTGGATGCGTCCAGCAATGTCTCGGACATGTCGGCGCGGAAAAAATTACAGTCGGACAGATTCGCGCCCACCAGGCTCGCTTTCTGGAAGTTGGTCTGCATCCAATTGCAGCCCGACATATCCACCATATCCAGGTTGGCCCGGACAAACAGCGACTGGGGGGCCGCTACCTTCTTGAACCGGCAATTGACAAAACGGCCTTGGGAAAAATCGCACTGCTCCAACTGGCAAGCGTCGAAAACGACGTTCTCGAACCCAATGGCCCGGAACATGGTTTGGTGCATATGGGTGTCCGTCCATAGGCTGTCCGCCAGGGCCACATCGTCCGAGAAAATGCACTTGGTCAACACCGAGCCGGCCAGGTTCCAATGCCGCACGCGGGTTTCGGACGCCGAACTGGCATTGATGACGCTACCCTCGATATGCAGGCCGTCTATGCTCGACCTCTCGAAACCGACCTTGTCCAGATACGAGTCGGAAATCGCCACATCGGACAACGACAAGTATTCGAAGGTCAGGGTCTGAAGCTTCATATTCTTCATCGCGCAATCGCGAAACTCGGCGTGATGAATGACGCAGTCCTCGATCACGCCAGTATCGAACGCGCAGTGATCGAACACCGTGCGCACTTCACAGATCAGCTTCGTGAAGGTGGCGCTGCCAAACGAGACGTTCCGGAAAGTGGCCTCGCCGATATTGGTTCGTGTGAAGGTTGCCCCGTCCAGGCGGCAATCGACGAACGTGCCGCGCGCCAGTACGGTTTCGTCGAATTTGGCGCCTGACAGATTCGCGCCCGTGAAATCGGCATTTTCCAGCCAGGTTCGGGAAAAATCGGCGCCCGAAAGATCCATGCCGGACAAATCGGCGCCGGTCAGATCCATGTCCGACAGCTTCTTGCTCAAGCGATACTTCTTCAGCACCTGTTCGCGGATTTCCAGTGCGCGGTGCTTGCCCACCCGGGCCACCCCCTGCTGGAAGTGCACCGAATATAGATAAAGCTGCTTCATCCCCCGTTTGCTGTAGTCGTACAGCTGACGGGGCGTCACGCCGGCCGCCTGGGCCGGGTCGCTGGACAGCGCGGCGCGCATCGCATGTCGCGCTTGCGCCGTGCGCACGCTTTGGAAAATCGCATCCAGGTCGGGGGGCCCTTTCTGGGGCAGCTGCAACTTGTCTAACGGCGCCGACAATCCCGCGAGAGCGTCCAATATCGCCGCCTTGTTCTCGAAGCTTGTCTGCTCTACCTCGCGCTTTGCCTCGTCGAATGCCTGCTGTCTTTCCCGCTCCAGGCGATCCATCATCTCGTCATGCGTCTTTTGATGATGCTCGACGGTTTCGGCCAGGGCCTCCAGCGTAACCGGCTTCACGGGGCCGATGAATCCGCCTAGCGGGTAAGCGCCCGTGTCGCGCTGCAACCGGTCGGCCAGCTTGGACATCAGCGGGCGCTTGTCCAGCGACAGGTCCTCCAGCCAGGGCGCGAGAATGTCCGCCGGCATCAGGTCGCCGTCCCGGAATGCGTCCAGCGCGGCGGTGTCCGTGCTGGTGCGCCGCGCATAGACGTGTTGGTAGTGGTCCAGGGAGCGCTCGCGGCCATCGTGCTCCAGCGCGCCCATGATTCCAACGATGTCGACCGCGTCGTCCTCGACGATCTCGGTCTGGCCATGGAAAAGCAGGATGTAGCTGGTGCGGTGCGGCAGGAACCAGACCGTGGTCGGCCGCAGCGGCACCTCGTCCAGGCGTTGCGCGCCGTCGCGCTGGATAAAGCAGCGCGCGTGCAGCGACGGCAAGGTACCCGACCAGCAATGCTGTTCCGGATGCATGTTCCAGAACTCGAACGACTCGCCCAGCGCCAGGGCATCGCGGTCGTGCCAGATCTGGTCGTCGGGCGCGGCATTGAACGCCGAGAACTGCAGGTCGTCGAAAAAACCCGTACCGACGGTATTGACCCATTCTTCGTCGCAGGTGCCCAGTTTTTCCAGGCGTGACGGCCAGTCGGGCCGGATCTGGCCGAAATTGTGCGGCGCCACGCGCTGGCCGCGATGCTGGATACGATCGGTGGGCGATTCCAGGTTGGGCAGCCGGATGGCGGCGGTGCCGTTGACGTCGGTTTCGTCCAGCCCGGTGCCCAGCGGGTTCTCGGGCACCGTCTTGCCGCCGAACGAATTGGCCCAGGTCAGCGGCATGGACTCGAACGGCTGGGGATCCGACATCCGGTTTCCCAGCCAGTAACGGTCGCCGAAGACCAGGCCATCCTTGCGCTTGTTTCCGACACGCACGCTGACCATGCACTTCGTCCTGTCGGCCTGGTGCACGGAATAGGCATGCCCGCTGACCAGGTATTCCGGATGCGGCTTGGGCATGACCAGGTCCATCACCTCGTCGGCGTCGAGTTCGGGCAACACGTCGTGCACCAGAAAGTGCTCGGCTTGCAGCCGCACCCCATCGGGGTCGTGCCGCACCAGCACCGCGATCGACACGGACAAATAGATTCCGCCGCGCCATCGGTAGGGGCGCGGCATTACCGTCATGCGCAACGGTTTGATGATCTTCATGGGCCCTTGTTCTTCTTCTTGGTGAACATACCCTTGACGAAACTTTTCACCTGCTTGCCCGCCTTTTTCACGACAGGCGAAGGATTGCCGCCCAGGAAATTCAATAGACCCGCCACGTGGACTCGCACCAGGGCGTTCTCCAGGGCTTTGCTTGATCGTTCGAACTGGTCTTCGACGGACCCCATGACGGCACCTACCAAGTAAACATCCCGGGTCGCCACCGTGGTTTTTATGAAGCCGAGCGAGGTGATATTGCCATAGCCGGATGTGGTGGCGCCGTTCCCCGCCAGCGATAAAAGGGAAAATGTGAACGGATTCGGCGAGGTCATCTTGTAGCCTTGCAAATAGAAATTCATGCTCACCGGAGATTCCGCGATATCTGTGTCGGCCTCGGCATGATATTTATTGCAATTGATGGTCAGTTCGTTGGCCGTGGTCTGCACGAACGAGCCATCGATATTCCACCAGGTCTCGCCCTTTACCGTATGGGTTTCGGTACCCAGATTGGTTTCTATGACCACGCCCTGCACCATGGCTTTCAAATAGCCCATGATGTCGAAACCCGACACATCGGCAAAGCTGGCGGAATTCTTGACCAGCGCCTCGGCAGTCGCGGCCGTGGCCGCGGACTCCGCCGCCATTCCGGGGCTGGCGCCATTGTCCATCGCTTCCTGCGCCTTGCTTTCGGCGGTGGCGCGATCCGCGCCGGCCTTCTCGGCGGCGTCGCCGGCCGCCTTGATCGCCAGTTTTTCCTGTTCGCTGGCGCTCAATCCCTCGCTGCCCCGCTGCACGGCTTCGCGGGCGTTATTGCCGGCCACGCTGGGATCAGCCACCGTGCGGCCCACCAGGTCCTCGGCCACGCTGTCCATGTTGGCGTTGGGGTTGCGCGCCATGACGTTGTGGGCGGTTTCACTGACAGCCTCCGCCGTAACGGGGTCGATGTTGTATTTTTCCCAGATGGGCGCGACCATCTCGTCGAAATTGTCGATGGTCAGATTCGGAATGCTCTGGATCTCTTTGACGGCGGCCGCCGCGTCGGATCCGGGAATAGGAACAAAACCGGCCATCAGGGCACCTTCGTGGTTGAGGTTTGCACTTTTCCCTTGCCGAATTTGTTGGTGTGCACAAGATATTTTCGATAGTTCTTGTCGTCCTCTATCTTCCTGTTGGACAAGACCACATCGTTATCGAACCCGGCAAAATAAAAGCGTACAAAGGTGCCGGTCATGAGATAGCCCGAATAGATATGCCATTCGCCGCCGTACTTCAGGCTGCCCGCATACAGCGACAACGAGGTGTACAAGTTGGCCGAGTACGAACCGTTATATTCACCTATGCCCTTTCCGGAGTGAAAGCGGAAGTTCAACATCGACTGGCCCGAGTACGTCTTCATGGTCGAGCTGCAGTCGATATGTATGTTGTTGCCCCCTAGTTCATAGGTAACCGCATTACTGTGCGAATGGATGACGCTGCCAGTGACGTTCAGCGTCTGGGTGTCCTTGAAATCATAGGTAACCGCTCCCCGCACCAGCCGGACCAGGTACCCCAGAATGGAAAACGTATTGGGCGACGCCGCCGCGCCGGCCGCGGTAGCCTGGCCCGCGGCCGCCGCAGCCGCCGCGGGGCTGACGCCCTGGTCCAGGTACTTCTTGATATTCGCGCGCACTTCGGCCAAAGACTTGGTATCTATGATGCCCATTTCGGCCAATACGGATTTGGCCTCTTCATACGCGATGGCCTCTTGCTGGGCCCGGGTCAAGCCGGACTGGCCGTCCAATCTGCCTGATACCTTGTCGCGGATGCGATCGCCCATCGTGCTGGGGCTGGACACCGTCTTCGCGGTCAAGTCCTGCGCGATCGCCTGGGCATTGGCGGGATCGCGTTGGGCCATGACGTCGATCGCCCTGGCAGTTGCCGCCGAGGTGACCGGATCGCCCGAGTACGCCTGGATCTGGTTCTTGATGTAGTCGAGACGCACATCCGGGCTGACGCCTGGATTATTCGCCACGTAGTTCCCGACGTTGTTGACCACTTGTTCCGCGGCGGACCCGGGCTGGATGTTGTAGTCGCACACAGGTCAGCCTCCCGAGAGGATCAGCCAGAGCACCGCTGATCCCAGTGACGCCATATTGGCGGTCTTCTCCCATTTGGACTTGGCGTTATTGATCGTCACCAACCCGCCGCCATGGCGGCCCGACCCATAGTGCGACATCCGGAATGCAGTACCGATGCGGATGCCGCCGGCACTTACGTTCAAACCCGAAAAATCACCCGATGCAATGAGCGCCGACCGGTTTTTCTGCGGCGTGACGGTCGTGGAAGTAAATCCGCTCGATAAATTGAAATAGCGGTTTATCTTCTTGGCGGAGTGAACCGTATTCTTTTCCTCATCCGCGTTGATGTGAAGCGATCCGGCCTTCAGATGGACGTTGGTCGCATTGATCGTTACGTTGCTTTGATGCGTATATTCGGTAAAACCGATCGTGTATTTGATGTACGAATCCAGGAAATCCGCCCTGACGTAGTCGTGGACAGTGACGTTCAGATTCTTGTCCACCTCGAAGCCGGCGGGGATCAGGTTTCCGCCGTCCGCCGCGTTCACGCCAGCCGCCAAGGCCTGCGCCGCGACTTCCGCGCGCACGGGCGGTTGCGAAGCGCTTTCCAGGTTCAGGCTCAGGACGGAGAACCCGCGACCGCTGAGCACATCCGCCATTTTTGTCAGTGTGGCGCTGTCCGATTCGGAAATCGCCACATTATTGTCCCGGGCCAGTTCGGACACATCCGACATGGTCGGCGGGGTCCGCCCTCCCGGACCCGGCGACCCTTGCTTGTCCAGCAAATCGCCAGTGAGCTCGTCCAGGGTTTTACTCATGCCACACCTGTATATCGGGGATTGGAATCGCGTGGATATAAAGACACAGCATGCCTAGCCGACATTGCCATCTATCACGATCTTGACGTCTCCGACGATTTTCGACTTGTACGCGCCGTCGAGCGAATGCTCGATATCGCCGATTTCCGTCAGTTTCTGTATGCCATCCTGCTTGGCCGTCAGCGTGCCCTTCGTGTTTATATCGACATCGCCAGTAGTTTTCTTCTTGACCACTCCCTCGATCGTCCTGTCGTAAGCGCCCATGTTCACGGTCGTCTGCCCGACATGCGTAAGATCGGTGGTTTCCTTGACGTGGACGCGCAACGAGCCCGCGGTGATGCTGTACAGGCCGCAGACGTCGACGGTGTAATTGGCGCCGATGGTGTGGTCGTGGTTGTTCACCACTTCGTCGCACATGTCTTTCTGCGCCCGCTGGTGCACCAGTTCGCTGCCCAGCGTGTCGTCGAAGATCATCTTGTTGCACATCGTGGGGTCGCCATAGACCGACTGGCTGCGAAAGCCGCTCTGGTTGGCGTTGCCCGGCAATTCCACGGGCGGCATGTTGTTGGCGTTGTAGACGCGGCCCAGCACCAGCGGGCGGTCCGGGCAGCCGCCGATGAAATCGACCACCACCTCGTCGTTGATGCGCGGCAACTGCAGCCCGCCGAACCCGCCGCCCGCCCAGGGGCTGGACACGCGCACCCAGCAAGAACTGCTTTCGTTCTTCTGGCCGTAGCGGTCCCAGTGGAACTGGATCTTGATGCGGCCGTATTTGTCGGTCCAGATTTCCTTGCCGGCGGGGCCGACCACGCGCGCGGTCTGCGGGCCATGCGTGCGCGGAATCGGCGTCACGCGCGGGGCGCGGTACTGCACGCTGGACGGCAGCGCCGAGAACGACGCTTCGTAGAACTCTTCCGACCCGCTGCTGGACGAATAGCCGCCCACGCTCATGCGGTAATTCACCGACACCACCAGGTATTCGCGGTTCTCGGCCTTGCGCGGATGATTGCGCAGCGAGAACAGGTGGCCGGCGGCCAGGCCGCGGGCATTGCTCAGGCCCAGGTCCTGTTCCTGGATGCTTTGCAGTTCTTCCAGGCGCAGGCGGGCGTACTGCTCGCCATGCTGGGCTTCCTGGAAGCCCCCCTGCCATTCGAACATTTCCAGGTTGCCCGGCTCGGAGCCGCCCGGCCGCTTGGATACGGCGTCCAGGCTGGCACCCGGCTTGGTGAAGTCGTAGTCCACGGTGGCATAGCCGTCGGGCGTGACCTGCGCCGAGATCTCCCACATGGACACATATTCTTCCTGCGGCGTGGACACCCGGTCGGGGCCATAGTAGGGAATCGATTCATAGCCCGGCACGGGCGCATGCGACGCGATGTCGTCCGTCATGACCAGCGTGTGCTGGTCCTTGTCGTGCTTGAAGTAATAGTAGATGCCTTCGTGTTCCATCAGCCGGCTGATGAAGGCGAAGTCGGTTTCCTGGTACTGCACGCAGTATTCCCACGAGCGGTAGCTGCCCGTGAGCTTCATTTCGTAGGGATAGCCGTATTCCCCCAGCACTTCCTTGATGATGTCGGGAATGCTCTTTTGCTGGAAGATCTTGTTGTCCGACGTCTGCGTCAGGTACCACAGCCAGGGCTTGACCGTGGCCTTGTACACATAATTGCGCGACGTGCTGCTTTCGCGTCCCACCATGACGCACCGCACGATCTGCCCGCTCAGGTAGCGCGGGGCCGAGGTCGTGGCGATTTCCAGCGTCAGGGGTTTGCCCAGCAGTTGCTTCAGGTCCAGGTTGAAGTTGTTGGCCAGCAATTCGACTTCGAACTCGAACAGCTGCGACAACCCTTCATGGCCGGTCATCTGCTTGAAGGTCAGGCTGTCTTGCAGGGGAGTATGCGCAATGATGGGGCGGGACTGGATGAAGCTTGGAATATCCACAAGTACTCTCCCGAGACTGTCTCTTTACGGTAATGGCAGGGCCGCTCTGCCTGCGTTCATGCCAATGTCATGCTGCGTGGGTACACTACGCCGATTAGGGATTACCCGGGCAAACTACTTGAAGTAAAAATGTGCCTCAAGGCGGTTTTCCCTAATAGATGCAACAAATCTATAACTGCTGAAAACAGCACGTAAATCGCGTCAAAACACACGCTACTGCCACGCCGCATTTCGCCACGGCGGCGCGCATCGGCGCGTCGCCCCCCGCAATTTCTTGTTACCAGAAAACCGGGGCCACGTTCCTGGTACAGTGTCGGCCGTCCGCTGTCTTTCCCGCCGGCGCCCGGCGCCGATACCGTGCCCGCGTTGAACCCCGCCCCCACTCCCTTCGTCGTCCTGGATGCCTGCGTGCTGATGTCGGGCATCATGCGCCGCCTGATGCTGCGCCTGGCGGCCAACGGCGTGTACCAGCCCGTCTGGACCGAACGCATCGGCGAGGAATGGCGGCGCAATGCCGCGCGCCTGTGGGACATTCCCCCCGCCCTGCTGGACGAGCAATGGGCCGAGATGAACCGGCAATTCCCGCGGGCCGCCGAGGCCGACACCCTTGCCTACGAAGCCGGGCTGCGCTACAGCGACCCCAAGGACTTCCATGTGATCGCCGCCGGCCTGGCGCGGCGCGCGCGGTGCGGCCTGCAGCAGCCGCCCACGGTGCTGGTGGCCACCTGGAACCTGAAGGATTTCAGCCGTTCGGAACTGCGCCGCCAGGGGCTGGACGCCTTCAACCCCGACCGGCTGCTGTCGCAATGGTGGCAGGCCGATGCCGCGCCCCTGCGCGCGGCCATCCGGGCCGTGCCGGACGACTATGTGGCGCTGGGGCGCGCGCCCGAACCGCTGGCCGATACCCTGCACCGCGAACGCCTGTACCGGCTGAAGGCGCTGGTGGCCCGCGACGGGCTGTAGCCGCCGGCCTGTGGTACAACCGGCTGCGGCCGCATCGCGATCCGCCCAGGCGGCCACGTTCCGGATACCCACCATGGTTTCTGCTTCGCTGCACGGCAGCTTGGCCCCCGGCCCGCGCCGCGCCCTGGCTGCGGCCTGCGCCGCCGTGTTGATGCTGCTGGCCTGGCTGGCGGCCGCGCAGCCCATCCCCGAACTATCGCGGCGCGTGACCGACACGGCGGGCCTGCTGAGCGCGGACCAGGCCGACCGCCTGGAAGCGCGCCTGGCGGCCTTCGAGCAGCGCAAGGGTGCGCAGATTGCCGTGCTGATCGTGCCCAGCGTGACACCCGCGTCCATCGAGGAATACGCGCTGCGCACATTCGAGCAGTGGAAGCTGGGCCGCCGGGGCATCGACGACGGCATCCTGGTGCTGGTGGCGGCGCAGGACCGGAAAATGCGCATCGAGGTCGGCACAGGCCTGGAAGGCGCCGTGCCCGACGCCCTGGCGGGCCGCATCATCCGCGAACGGATGACCCCCGCCTTCCGCGCGGGCGATTACTACACCGGCATCGACGCTGCCGCCAGCGCGCTGATGGCAGCCGTCGACGGCGAGCCGCTGCCCCAGCCGCCGCCCGCGCCCGCGGCCGACCCCGAACGCGTCAATGCGCGCGCCGTGCTGCTGGCGACAGGGCTGGCCATCGCCGCAGGCCTGGCGGCCGGCTCGCGCAAGATCCCGTGGAAGGTGTGGCTGCCGCTGGCGGTGCTGCCGCCGATCGCGTATGTGATCGGCGCGGGCGGCGACCCCAGCCTGATCGCCGTCCTGCTGGTGCCGGACATCTTCGGCTGGCTGGCCGGTTTCGCACTGTGGCGATCGTCGCTGGCGCGCGGCATCTTGCTGGCCGTCCTGGCGATCGCCGCGGCCTTCTGGCTGCTGGCGCGGTGGCTGCCGGTCGACACGATCCTGCTGGGCCTGGGCATCGCCATGGCGTGCGCATTGGCCCTGGGGCTGTTTGCCCTGGTCGTCTATTCGATGCGCCAGCGCTGGAAAGAAAGCCGGCTGGGCTTTGCCATTCGCAGCGCCATCTGGGCGGCGATCCCGCTGTTCGTGGGGTTCCAGTCGGGCTGGGACCCGATTGCCGTGCCGGCGGCCGCCGCGGTGGGCCTGCTGTTCGTGTTCGTGGCCGGCGGACGCTCCGGCTCGGGCGGCAGCCGCTCCGGCGGTGGCTCGAGCAGTTCCGGCAGTTCCGGCAGTTCCGGCAGCTCGGGCGGTTTTTCCGGCGGCGGCGGCAGCAGCCGGGGCGGTGGCGCCTCGGGCAGCTGGTAGCCTGGCAACCCCTCAGTGGTCGTGGTTGCTGGCTGCGAAGCCGGCGGCATTGAGCGCGTCGATGACTTCCTGGATGTGCTCGGGCCCGCGCGTCTGCAATACGAAATCCACTTCGACGTTGCGCACCGGCAGCGCGGTGAAGGCGCGCTGGTGGTGCACTTCGGTGATGTTGGCCTGCGCGTCGGCGATCAGCTTGGTGGCGTGCGCCAGGGCGCCGGGCAGGTCGCGCAGGTCGACGCGTATGCGCGCCAGGCGGCCGGCGCGCACCATGCCGCGCTCGATCAGTTCGCCCAGCATCAGGGGGTCGATGTTGCCGCCGGTCAGCACCAGCGCCACCCGCTTGCCGCGAAAGCGCCCGTGGCCGGCCGCCTGGTCATGCAGCAAGGCCGCCAGGCCGGCCGCGCCGGCGCCTTCCACCACGGTCTTCTCGATTTCCAGCAGCACCACGATGGCGTGCTCGATATCGCTTTCGCTGACCAGCTCGATGCGGTCGACCAGGCGGCGCACGATGTCCTGCGTGATGACGCCCGGCGACTTGACCGCGATGCCCTCGGCAATGGTGTAGTGGCCCGGCGTCATCGGCACGCCCTGCATCGCCGCATACATCGACGGGAAGCGCTCGGTCTGCACGCCCACGATCTCGATGCCGGGCTTGAGCGCGCGCGCCGCGGTGGCGATGCCGCCGATCAGGCCGCCGCCGCCGATGGCGATGACCATGGTGTCCAGGTCGGGCTGGTCTTCCAGCATTTCCAGCGCCAGGGTGCCCTGGCCGGCGATGATCGCGGGGTCGTCGTAGGGGTGGATCATGACCAGGCCGCGTTGGCGCGCCAGTTCGCGGCCATGGGCCTGGGCATCGTCGAACGTGTCGCCGTGCAGCACCACGTCGGCGCCAAAGCGGCGGGTATTGGCCACTTTGACGGTGGGCGTGAAGCGCGGCATGACGATCACCGCCGGCACGCCCATGCGCTGCGCATGGTAGGCCACGCCCTGCGCGTGGTTGCCCGCCGACACGGCAATGACGCCCTGGGCGCGCTCTTGCGGCGACAGGGCCAGCATGCGGTTGAGCGCGCCGCGCTCTTTGAACGACGCGGTGAATTGCAGGTTCTCGAATTTCAGCCAGATCTCGGCGCCCAGGATGTCGGACAGCGTGCGCGAATGGGTAAACGGCGTCTTGTGCACCTGCCCCTGCAGGCGGGCGCGGGCGGCTTGGATGGCGGCGAGATCGATCATGGTCGAGTCCTGTAAAGGCACAGCCTGGCGGCATGGGCAACGCCCATTCCCGCCCGTGCGCAGCGCCTTGACGAACAGGCCCTAGCGCACCGGCAGGAAATTGAACAGCAGCAGGCCCTGCGCGTAGTTGATGCCCACCCTGCGGGCGTTTTCGCCCAGCAGATTGGCGATCAAATCCAGCCGGCCGATGATGGCGCCGAACTCGCGCTCGAAGCTCAGGTTGGTGGCCGTGGGCGACATCTCGTTGGCCAGCAGCAGCGGCTCGCCGCGCGCGTCGCGGCGCGAGGCCAGCAGCCAGGCGGCCGCCTCGACGTTGCGGGCTGCATTGTAAATCCGCTGGCCGTCCAGCACATCGGACAGGTACATGCGCGTCTTGTCGTTGTGGGCGGCGATCACCGTGTCGGCCAGGCCGTAGATGAAGGCGGCGACACGGTCGTGCGAATAGGCGGGGTCCAGCGATACGGCCAGGATCTGGATGTCGCGCAGGCCGCTCAGGTCGCGCGGCGGTGTGCGGTTTTCGATCATCTTGCGCACCCGCGCCACGGCGGCCTGCTGGTCGGGCATGCCGGCCTTGCGCCATTCGCGCGGGTTGCGCCGGTAGAGCTTGTCCAGCAGGGAATACAGGCTGGCCAGGTTGTCGCGGATCTCGAGGGTGACGGTGCGATTGAAATCGGTCTGGGCCAGCTGGTCCATCGACATGTCTTCGCTGCGCGGCCCGACCGCTTCGGGCTGGCCGAGAATGCAGCCGGCGGCCAGCAATGGGCCGCAGCTTGCCAGGATCCAGGCAGCCAGCCTCGGGGTCGTCATGCCTGGTCGATTCCTATGCCGGTCAAGGCGTTCTCCGTCAAGCCGCGCCCTCGCGTCCGGGCGCGTCCAGAATGTACCGTAGATTCCAATAAAAACGGCACCTTGCGGTGCCGTTTTGCCTTAAGAAACGTAAAGCTTATTCAGCTTGCGGTTCCGATTGCGAAGCGGGCTCGGCGGCGCCGGGCTGCTGCTGCTCGATACCGCCGATGGCCTTGATGGACAGGCGCAGGCGGCCCTTGTCGTCGGCCTCGATGACCTTGACGCGGACCTGCTGGCCGACCTTGAGCACATCGTTGATGTTGGCGATGCGGTAGTTGGCGATTTCCGAGATGTGCAGCAGGCCGTCGCGGCCCGGCAGCACCTGCACGATGGCGCCGAAGTCCAGCAGGCGCAGCACCGAGCCGTCGTACACCTGGCCGACTTCGACATCGGCGGTCAGTTCGACGATGCGGCGCTGGGCTTCCTTGGCCTGGGCCTCGTCGACGCTGGCGATGACGATGGTGCCGTCGTCGGAGATGTCGATCTGGGTGCCGGTTTCCTCGGTCAGGGCGCGGATGGTGGCGCCGCCCTTGCCGATGACGTCGCGGATCTTCTCGGGGTTGATCTTGATGGTCAGCATGCGCGGAGCGAAAGCCGACAGCTCGCCGCGCGAGCCTTCCAGGGCTTCGCGCATCTTGCCCAGGATGTGCAGGCGGCCTTCGCGGGCCTGGGCCAGCGCCACCTGCATGATTTCCTTGGTGATGCCCTGGATCTTGATGTCCATCTGCAGGGCGGTGATGCCGTTCTGCGTACCGGCCACCTTGAAGTCCATGTCGCCCAGGTGATCTTCGTCGCCCAGGATGTCGGTCAGGACGGCGAACTTGCCTTCGTCCAGGATCAGGCCCATGGCCACGCCGGCGACGTGGTCCTGCAGGGGAACGCCGGCGTCCATCATGGCCAGCGAGCCGCCGCACACCGACGCCATCGACGACGAGCCGTTGGATTCGGTGATTTCGGACACCAGGCGGATGGTGTACTGGAAGTCTTCGTGCGCGGGCAGCAGCGACACCAGCGCGCGCTTGGCCAGGCGGCCGTGGCCGATTTCGCGGCGCTTGGGCACGCCGATGCGGCCGGTTTCGCCGGTGGCGAAAGGCGGCATGTTGTAGTGCAGCATGAAGCGGTCGCGGTATTCGCCCATGAGCGCGTCGATGATCTGCTCGTCTTGCTTGGTGCCCAGGGTGGCCACGACCAGGGCCTGAGTTTCGCCGCGCGTGAACAAGGCGCTGCCGTGCGCACGCGGCAGCACGCCCAGGCGGATCTCGATGGGACGCACGGTGCGGGTGTCGCGGCCGTCGATGCGGGGCTCGCCGTTCAGGATCTGGCCGCGCACGATGCGGGCTTCGAGGTCGAACAGGATGTTGTCGACGGTGACGGCATCGGGCGCGTCCTGGCCGGCGGCGGCGGCCTGTTCGGCCAGCGCGGCGTGCACATCGGCGTAGACGTTGCGCAGCAGCGCGGTACGGGCCTGCTTCTGGCGCTCTTGGTAGGCGGTGACCAGCTTTTCTTGCGCGGCGGCGGCCACGGCGGCGATCAGGGCTTCGTTCTTGGCTTCGGGCTGCCAGTCCCAGTCGGGCTTGCCGGCATCGCGCACCAGGTCATGGATGGCGTTGATGGCGGCCTGCATTTGCTCGTGGCCGTAGACCACGCCGCCCAGCATGATGTCTTCGGACAGCTGCTTGGCTTCGGATTCGACCATCAGCACGGCATTTTCGGTGCCGGCCACGACCAGGTCCATCTGCGACGACTTCAGCTGCGAGGCGGTGGGGTTCAGCACGTACTGGCCGTCGACGTAGCCGACGCGGGCGGCGCCGATGGGGCCGTTGAACGGGATGCCCGAGATGGCCAGCGCGGCCGAGGCGCCGATCATGGCGGGAATGTCGGGGTCGATTTCAGGATTGACCGAGACGGTGTGCAGCACGACCTGCACTTCGTTGTAGAACCCTTCCGGGAACAGCGGGCGCAGCGGGCGGTCGATCAGGCGCGAAGTCAGGGTTTCTTTTTCGGACGGCTTGCCTTCACGCTTGAAGAACCCGCCGGGGATGCGGCCCGCGGCGTAGGTTTTCTCGATGTAGTCGACGGTCAGGGGGAAGAACGTCTGGCCGGGCTTGGCCTTCTTGGCGGCCACGACGGTGGCCAGCACGACGGTGTCGTCCACCGACACCAGCACTGCGCCGGAGGCCTGGCGGGCGATCTCGCCCGTTTCCAGCACGACCGTGTGCTGGCCGTATTGGAACGATTTAGTCACTTTATTGAACATGACGAGGATTCCTTACAAATGAAAAACCGTGGCCGCCGCGACAAACGTCGCACCGGCCACGGTTGCGTCATGGGGAGCCTGCCCCGTCGATCACTTGCGCAGACCG